>ERZ772897.149-NODE-149-length-84976-cov-6.938413_pt1 | contig 84976 bp, 78 predicted proteins | sample MGYA00512125_ERZ772897 | MGnify/ENA primary metagenome ERZ772897 (study PRJEB29015, sample SAMEA2737660) | human gut metagenome | biome: human gut; feature: human-associated habitat; material: faeces | place: China | collected 2012 ... | reverse complement strand
TTTGGCGAGCACCGCGATAACTCGAGAAACTCGCAAAGCGTGTTTCTCGTAGTTTTAATGAGAAAACCAGCAAAGAGTTTTGGGTGGTTGGAAAATAATTTATAAATTCTTTAGAATAATTCTCAGAATTTTCATGGGAAAAGAGACTGCATGTGGTATACTATGATTATGAAAAACTGGAGGCTTGAGAATGAAACTAAGGACAAAGCTGATTATATCATTTTGTATTATCATATTTGTGCCGGTGACATTGGCCGCGTTGGCAATGTGTGGATTCCGTTATTTTCAGTTAAGAGATATTGCCAACACCTATCAGGTGGAAGATGGAAATATTAGTTATCTGACCAATACGGTGCAGATGTGGAACCGGGTGACAAAGGACAGTTGTCAGAAGTTACTGGATACAGCGGAAAGCGACCCGGACAAATTCCTGGACATGAAATATTTAATGCAGGTTAATGAGACTCTGCAGGGGAAAAACTCCTACCTGATTGTCATGAGGGATAATGAAGAAGTCTATGTGGGAACGAATGATTTGAATACGGTTCCGGAAAATCTGCCGGATTACATGGATACAAAGACAGGGGGAGAGACCGGCTATTTCATTGACAGTGATAAACAGGAAATGATTAAGCGGATTGACTTTGATTTTTCGGATGGTTCGGAAGGAACGTTGTTTGTAATTACATCTATTAAATCACTCGTGCCGGAAATGAAGGAACTTCTGATAGATATTATTATTTCTGTGTTATTGATACTTTTGTTGACGGCAGGTATGCTTACCATATGGAATTACCGGAGCATCATTACTCCGATTAAGAAGTTAGAGATGGCAACCCAGAATATCAAAGAGGGAAACCTTGATTTTACTTTGGAAATAGACAGCAATGATGAAATTGGCGAGCTGTGCCGGAACTTCGAAGAGATGCGGCAGAGACTGAAAGATTCTGCAGAAGAGAAGCTGGCATCAGAGAAAGAAAACCGTGTTTTAATCAGTAATATTGCCCACGATTTAAAGACCCCGATTACTGCTGTGAAAGGTTATTCGGAAGGTCTGATGGATGGTGTGGCAGATACGCCGGAAAAAAGGGATAAATATATCAAGACCATTTATAATAAAGCCAATGAGATGGATTTACTATTAAATGAGCTGACACTTTATTCAAAGATTGATACTAATCGAATTCCATATAATTTTAGCAAGATAAATGTAATGGAATATTTCGATGACTGCGTAGAAGAAATCGGCCTGGATTTAGAGGCAAAAAATATTGGTTTATCGTATTTTAATTACGCCGGGGATGATGTGCAGATTATTGCAGACCCGGAGCAGTTAAAGCGTGTCATTCATAATATTATTAATAATTCCATCAAATATCTGGATAAGCCGAAGGGCTTTATCAATATTCGTGTAAAGGATGTGGGTGATTTTATCCAGGTAGAGATAGAAGATAATGGAAAAGGAATTGCAAAGAAAGACCTGCCATATATCTTTGACCGGTTCTTCCGGGCAGATACTTCAAGAAATTCTGCAACCGGCGGAAGTGGTATCGGTTTATCCATTGTCCGTAAAATTATTGAAGACCATGGCGGAAAGATATGGGCAACCAGTAAAGAAGAAACAGGTACAATCATGTATTTTGTACTGAGAAAATATCAGGAGGTTCCAAATGAGTAAAGTATTGATTATTGAAGATGAGGTTTCAATTGCAGAACTGGAGAAGGATTATTTAGAGTTAAGCGGTTTCGACGTCGAAATCGAAAGTGATGGAGCAAGGGGTTTGGAGAAAGCACTGGCATCTGATTTTGACATGTATATCTTAGACCTGATGCTTCCGGGCATGGACGGCTTCGAAATCTGCAAACGTATTCGTGAAGTAAAGAATACACCGATTCTTATGGTATCTGCCAAGAAGGACGATATTGACAAGATTCGCGGACTGGGACTAGGCGCAGATGATTATATCACAAAACCATTCTCCCCAAGCGAGCTGGTAGCGAGAGTAAAGGCACACCTTGCCCGTTATGAAAGACTGATTGGCAGCAATGTGCAGGAAAATGATATTATTGAGATTCGTGGAATCAAGATTGATAAGACAGCCCGCCGCGTCTGGGTAAATGGCGAGGAAAAAGCATTTACCACAAAGGAATTTGATTTACTGGTATTCTTAGCACAGAATCCGAATCATGTATTTACCAAGGAAGAACTGTTTAAAGAAATCTGGGATATGGAATCCGTTGGTGATATCGCAACCGTAACGGTACATATCAAAAAGATTCGTGAGAAAATTGAAATGGATACCGCAAAGCCTCAGTATATCGAGACAATCTGGGGGGTAGGATACAGATTTAAATTATAAATGGTCTGGTAGCAGCTAATCCGGTGGCATTGTTATTTGCTTTACTTATTGCGGCAGCTATTATTGTTGACTTTGTATGTATTAAAATTTATGTAAAAACAAATTCAGCTTTATTTTTACAATTAGAAAATGCACAGGAGATGCAGGAAAAAGTATATGTATAAGATTGCAGAACATATTTTATATGAGGATGGCAAGCTGCTTGTCTGTATAAAACCGGCAGGGATTGCAGTGCAGACGAAGCGTATGGGCGAGCAGGATATGGAGAGCCTGCTTCGGAATTATCTTGCTGCAAAAGGAGAGACTCCCTTTATTGGAATCATCCATCGCTTAGACCAGCCGGTGGAAGGCGTAATGGTCTTTGGAAAGACCAAAGAAGCTACAGCAGAGCTGAACCGGCAGATACAGAAAAATGGTTTTGGAAAATATTATCTGACAGTGGTATATGGAAAAGCAGAACCGAAAGAAGGACAGCTTACCGACTTCCTTAAGAAGGACGGCAGAAGTAATACTTCTTCTGTCGTAAAACAGGGAACCGCAGATGCAAAGCGGGCGGCGTTAACCTATCGGGTGCTTCAATATAGTACGCTTGATGATAGAGATGGCAGAGATGGTAAAGCTGCTTCAGGAGCGGGTACAGCGGATGGAACATCGGAAAAAACTGAAGCTGCGGAAGAAATCAGTCTTCTTGAAGTAAAATTAGAAACCGGGCGGCATCACCAGATCCGTGTGCAGATGTCGCATCATGGCTGGCCATTGGTGGGAGATAGAAAGTATGGAAGGAAGAATGAAAGTCTGCCGGGAATGAGGTCGATTCCACTGGCACTTTGTTCTTATCGGCTGGAATTTCTGCATCCCACAAGCAAAAAGAAGATGCAGTTTCAGATAACACCGGAAGGTCAGGCATTTCATTTATTTTCAGATTTATAATACATAAAAAAGTCCGGGATGCCACATACTGATGGTATGACTGGAAAAACAAGACAACTTATAAAAAAGATTATATATTTAGCAGGGATTACAGTTGCAGTATATTTGGGAATGCGTTTCGCACTGCCGATTGTAATTCCTTTTTTACTGGCAATCCTTATTGCAAGAACATTATGTAAACCAGTAGCTTTTCTGTCAGAGAAAACAAAGTTTCCAAAAGGAATTGTAAGTACGGCGGCAGTGTTGTTGCTGCTGGCTGTGATTTTTCTGCCGATGGGCTATCTTGTATACAAGGGAATCTGCGAGCTAGCATCATTGATAACGAATTATCCGGAATTATTTGGAAAAGCAGATACGCTCTGGTGCAGTTGCTGTGAGCGGGTTGCGGAAATCACCGGCATGAAAGCAGAGACAATGGTGCAGTGGGGAAAAAACTGCGCGGCATATGTCAGCAGTCAGGCAGAAACGAAGCTGATTCCGGCAATGATGAATGGCTCGTTGGCATCTTTGCGGGGACTGGCAGCATTCTTTGGTATCTGCATTGTAACTGTTGTGGCGGCAGTATTGATACTCTGTGATTATGATAATCTGGTGCAGCGTTGGAGAAAAAGCAGCTTTTATTCCTGGGGTGGACGGATATTTCAAAATATGTGTCATGCCGGCGGAACGTATCTTAAAGCACAGTTTACTATTCTGGCACTGATTAGTGGCGTATGTATAGCAGGTCTGTTCCTTACCGGAAATTCTTATGCCATTCTGGTGGGAGTGCTGATTGGAGTAAGTGATGCACTGCCTTTTATTGGCACAGGACTTGTCTTTATACCATGGCTGATTATCGATTTATTTCGTGGAAAGTATTTTGCGGCAGTGATATATGGTATACTGTTTATATTGAGTACCTTTATCCGGGAATTTATGGAGTCAAGGCTTATGGGAAGAGGGCTGGGCGTGCATCCGCTGGCGGTTATTATCAGTATTTATGCAGGTCTGAAAATATATGGAACAGCCGGTGTTATTTTAGGTCCACTTTCCGGATTTTTAATCTGGGAAATTTATCGCAGTATCTGTGGAAGAGAGGAAAAAGAGATAACATGAAAATTGTGTGCATTTATGGACAGAATCATAAGGGTTCCACCTATCATATTGCAAAAATCCCATGGGATAATCCCATGGGATTTTTAAAAGTTACGTGGTTATTTGTTGCTTCTTCTCCAGATATGCATTTTCTCTGCATCTGCGATTAATTCATCACGGAAGTCCGGATGTGCGACAGAGATAATTGCTTCACATTTCTGCCAGGTAGAAAGTCCCTTTAAGTTGACTTTACCATATTCTGTTACCAGATAGTGGATGTTGGCACGGGTATCGGTTACGATAGATCCTGGATCTAAGGTAGGAAGGATACGGGATTTTAACTGACCATCCCGGGTTGTAAAGGTAGAAGAACAGCAGATGAAGCTCTTACCACCATTAGAAAGGTACGCACCCAGAACGAAGTCTAACTGTCCGCCGGCACCACTGATGTGTTTGATTCCAGCAGACTCTGCATTTACCTGACCGAAGAGGTCTACATTTACTGCATTGTTAATGGAAATAAAGTTATCCAGTGCGGAAATGGAACGGATATCATTGGTATAGCTTACCGGAGCACTCATAAGTTCCGGGTTTTCATCTAAGTAGTCATACATTTTCTGAGTTCCTGCACCGAAACCATAGGTCTGACGGAAACGGTCGATGTTTTTCTTGGAACCGTTGATTTTTCCTGCTCTTGCAATATCAACGAATGCATCAACGTACATTTCGGTATGTACACCTAAATCTTTCAAATCAGATTCTGCAATCATGGAACCAACAGCATTTGGCATTCCACCGATACCAAGCTGGAGACATGCACCATTTGGAATCTCATCTACGATTAATTTTGCAACTGCCTGATCGATTTCAGTAGCAGCTCCGCCACCACCTAATTCACCGATAGCCGGATTCTCGCCTTCTACGATGAAATCAACATCGGAAATATGGATGCTGTTTTCAAATCCGCCTAAGCAGCGAGGCATATTTTTATTTACTTCAACGATAATTTTCTTGGAAGTCTCGCAAACTGCCATCATATGAGAAGCGTTTGGTCCAAAGTTAAAATATCCATGTTTGTCCATTGGAGCAACCTGGAACATTGCTACATCATCCGGAGTAGCGGAGTCACGATAGTATCTTGGAAGCTCGGAATAACGGATTGGAGCGTAGTAAGAAAAACCGCGGTTGATATATTTACGCTCGATTCCGGACATATGCCAGGAGTTCCAGGTAAAGTGTTCGCCGGCATCTTCACGTTCGAAGACAGCTAACGGTTTTAACAGAATACCACCTCTTAAGTTGACATCCTTTAATTCATCCGTACGTTTTGCAAGGGCTTTATCCAGTGCATCCGGAGTTCCGGTACACCATCCATAATCTACCCAGTCACCGGATTTGATGACTTTGACAGCCTCATCTGCGGAGACTAATTTCTGTTTATATTCCTGTGTGTAATCCATGAAAAACCTCCTGTATATTTTGTTTGTTAAATTATTATCATAGTACCACTTCGTACATGATTATTCAAGTCGAAGGGACTAAGAATTATCGTCTGGGAGCTGCCATTGTCTGGCTGCATTTCTATATTCTTCCGCCTGGGCTGCATTCCCGGATTTTTCATAGCAGTCAGCCAGCCCGTTCAGCGGAATATTTCCACTGGTATGGACATCAAGAATGCTGGCAGTTTCAAAGGCTGCGTTGTAGTACCACACGGCTGCTTCATCATAATCTTCTGCGTCAAAAAAATAATTTCCCAATTCGCAGCAGATTTCTGCACAAGGGGTAGTAATCATATCCTTCAGTGCCAGCTTGAAAAATTCATTGACATTTCCGGTAATCCGGTAGCAGCGGCTTAAGATACAGCCGGCTTCCTTGCGGGCATCCCCAGAAGCGGTTTCATCCTGCAGGGTAGCAAGAAATACTTTTGCGGCGGCAATGAAATCTTCTTTCTCCCCGGTCATGAGGAGCTCTTTGGCATACATCCGGTGCAATTTTTCGGAAAGCCGTCCGTCCCGGTCAAATGCCAGTAAGAAGCCTTTGAAATCACGGCTGCTGTGCAGGGACTGCGGAAGATGCGTAATAGCAATATCACTGTCAAAGACAACCGGGTCTAAGCGAACCGTTTCGTGAATCGGGTCAATCCAGGTAAAGGTACGGAGTCTCCGGTAGAGCTTCGGACGGTATTCTTCTTTAAAGTTAAGCACCGTATTAAATTCATTTTTTGTCACATATTTCATCTGTACAATTTCGACCTCCGGAACCATGGCTTCTTTTAAAAGCCGGAACTGTTCCCGGTTCTCATCATCTAAGACTTCATCTGCATCTGCGGTATAAATGTATTCCATGGAAGCTTTGGAAAAAGCAAAATTTCTGGCATCTGCAAAGTCATCCTTCCAGATATAGTCATAGATTTTATCGGTATAGCGGGCAGCAATTTCCCTGGTGCGGTCGCAAGAGCCGGTATCCACGATAATGATTTCGTCCATCAGACCGGCGAGTGAATCCAGACAGCGGGAGAGAACCTGCTCCTCGTTTTTTACAATCATGCAAAGGCTTATTGTTATCATCAAATCATCTCCTTTCGCAAGCACCTATACAAACATATTTATTATCGCATATTTCAGGGAAAAAGTATATCAGTAGGGACAGAATTTATTTGACAGAGCCGGCACTGGTGTCTATGATGAAATGAGACAAGAACGAGAAGAAAAGAGAAAGCTTGAGAAAAGGATGAAAGAAATGGAAACAAAAGAAAAATTCATGCAGAAAACCATCGTAGTCTGGCTGGGAGCGCTGGTGTGCTGCCTGTTGTGGGGCAGTGCATTTCCGTGTATTAAAATCGGCTATCAGATGATGTACATTGCATCGGATGAGGTGGCGTCCCAGATTCTGTATGCCGGCTATCGGTTTACGCTGGCGGGAATTTTAACAATATTATTGGGAAGTATTGGAAACAGACGGTTTCTGCGTCCGACAAAGGGCTCCATTGGAAAAGTTTTTAAATTAAGCAGTCTGCAGACTGTGGGACAGTACCTGCTTTTCTATATCGGACTTGCGCACACCTCCGGGGTAAAAGCATCCATTATTGAAGCATTAAATGTATTCGTGGCAATTCTGGTGGCAAGCCTTTTATTCCATCAGGAAAAATTATCGGCGCGGAAAATAGCAGGCTGTATCATTGGATTTGCAGGCGTGGCACTGGTAAATATGGGAAGCAGCGGATTTGATTTTCATATGAGCGTGACCGGAGAAGGATTTATTTTCCTGTCAACGGTAGCGTATGCATTTTCTTCCGTGTTGTTAAAGCGGTATTCCAAATCTGAAAATCCTGTCATGCTGAGTGGATACCAGTTCCTGGTGGGTGGAATTATTATGGCATTGTGCGGCTTTGCAGCAGGTGGACGGGTGAGCGGATTTACGGCGTCATCCTTTGGACTGCTGTTTTACATGGCATGCATTTCTGCCGTCGCATACACGCTGTGGGGCATTTTATTAAAATACAATCCGATTTCCCGTGTAGCGGTATTTGGATTTATGAACCCGGTGTTTGGTGTGATTCTTTCTGCATGGCTTCTGGGAGAAAAAGAGCAGGCAGCAGGCATCAAAAGTGTGATTGCCCTGATACTGGTATGCATTGGTATATTTGTGGTAAATTATAAGAAAGAGGTTACGAAGGAGGACTAACATGAGTGCAGTTGTAACATTGAAAAAAGGCGAAGGAAGAATGGTAAAATCCGGCGGCATGTGGATTTTCGATAATGAAATAGAAAGTGTCATGGGAACATTTGAAAACGGAGATCTGGTGCTGGTACACGATTTTGACGGATATCCGATGGGCATTGGATTTATCAACCGCAATTCCAAAATCCGGGTGCGCCTTTTCAGCAGAAAAGAAGATACAGTTATTGATGAAGCATTTTTCCGGACACGATTGCAGCAGGCATGGGAATACCGGAAAAAGACGGTAGATACCTCATCCTGTCGCGTGGTATTTGGAGAGGCAGATTTCCTGCCGGGACTGGTTATTGATAAGTTTTCGGATGTGCTGGTAGTGCAGTCCTTAGCACTTGGCATCGACCGTTACAAAGAGCTTATTGTAAAGCTTTTAAAGGAAATTTTGGCAGAGGATGGCATTACAATCCGCGGCGTATATGAGAGGAGTGATGCAAAAGTCCGCAAGCAGGAAGGCATGGAGCTTAAGAAGGGCTTTATCGGAGAAGCATTTGATACCAATGTGGAAATTGTAGAAAATGGTGTGCATTATATCGTAGATGTAAAGGATGGTCAGAAGACCGGATTTTTCTTAGACCAGAAATACAACCGTCTTGCCATTCAGAAATTATGTGAGGATGCAAGAGTGTTAGACTGCTTTACCCATACCGGCTCCTTTGCATTAAATGCCGGAATTGCCGGAGCAAAAGAAGTCACCGGAGTGGATGCTTCGGAACTTGCCGTACATCAGGCAGAAGAAAATGCAGCATTGAACGGACTTTCCGGTACGGTAAAATTCCTGTGCAGGGATGTTTTTGAACTGCTGCCGGAGTTAGAGGAAGCAGGCGAAAAGTATGATGTGGTAATCTTAGACCCACCGGCATTTACCAAGTCCAGAAATTCTGTTAAAAATGCCATCAAGGGCTATCGTGAGATTAACCTTCGTGCCATGAAGCTTGTGAAAAATGGCGGATTTCTTGCGACCTGCTCCTGCTCCCATTTTATGACGTATGAGTTGTTTACCAAGACAATCGGACAGGCAGCTCACAGCGTCCACAAGCGTCTGCGTCAGGTGGAATTCCGCACCCAGGCACCGGATCATCCGATTCTCTGGGCGGCGGACGAATCCTATTATCTGAAGTTCTATGTGTTCCAGGTTGTTGATGAGATGTAAAAATTTTTGAAAGTGGCAGGTCCTAAGTGGATTGCCACTTTTTTGTGTGTAAAAACACGTTGATTCGTACGGAAAAATGTAATATAATACATTAAAAGATGCGATGATATTTTAAAGAAGGGAGAGAGCACACACATGAAGCGTAAAATAACTGCTAAATTATATGAATGGAAAAATATGAAAAAAGGCAGAATGCCGTTACTTATTTATGGCGCAAGACAAGTTGGAAAAACGTTTGAAATGCGTGAATTTGGAGCATTATATTATAAAAATACTGTCTATGTAAATTTTGAAACGGACGAAAGAATTGGGAAGTATTTTGATACAGATATTCATGCAGATTATATCATTGCCATATTAGAAAAATATTATCAGGTAAAGATTGTACCGGAAAATACGCTCATTATTTTTGACGAGATACAGATGTGTGAAAGAGCATTAACTTCTTTAAAATATTTTTCAGAAGAGACACCGGAATACCATGTAATAGCTGCCGGAAGTCTGCTGGGTGTAGCAGTCAACCGTGAAAAATATTCATTTCCGGTAGGAAAAGTTCAGATGGTTACCATGTACCCGATGGATTTGGAAGAGGTATTGTGGGCTAAGGGAAAGCAGATGCTTTCGGATACCATACGGGAACATTATGAAAATAATCAGCCGTTAGATGAGATATTGCACGAGGAAGCTTTGCAGGAATTTTATCATTATTGCATCGTGGGAGGAATGCCGGCAGCAGTAAAGGCAGACCTTGCAAAAGACAGTCCATTGGAGCAGACGGAAATTCGTCAGATGCTGTTAAATTCTTATATTGCAGACATGATAAAATATGCAAATCAGACGGACACCGTGCGTATTTTTGAAGCATATGATTCCCTGCCGGCACAGTTAGCAAAAGATGCAAAAAAATTTCAATACAAGCTGATAAAATCAGGAGCAAGGGCATCTCAATATGGAGATGCAATTGATTGGCTGATTCGGGCTGGAATTGTGAATAAATGCATGAAGTGCAGTCAGGGATTTTATCCGGTTGCGGCATATCAGGATGTAAGTGCATTCAAATTATATTACAGTGATATGGGTATTATGTCTGCAAGAATAGGAATGACGTTGGAAGCATTACAAAGCATGGAAACAGAGCATTTTCGTGGCATACTGACAGAAAACTATGTTGCAATTGCTTTGAAAACAAATGGTTATGATCTTCATTATTGGGAGTCTGATAATACGGCGGAAGTGGATTTCCTGATACAAAAAGAAAGTCACGTTATTCCGGTAGAGTGTAAGGCTGGTAACCATGTAAAAGCAAAAAGCATGATGGTTTATATGGAAAAATATAATCCTTCGTATGCAATCCGGATTTCAACAAGAAATTTTGGGATGGCAAAAGGAATAAAATCAGTTCCGCTATATAGCGTATTTTGCATCTAAAGTTTTAGTTGCCTTATCGTACAGCAACAGTAAGTTGCTTTTCTGAAACTGAATTTACCGGTATGATATGGATAAAGGAGGTAGCAACGATGGAGACAAAAAATATTATTCTGGAACTTCGTACACAAAGAGGAATGTCTCAGAATGAGCCGACGGAACATATACCTATAACGATATGGATGAATTAATCGACATATGCGTTAAAAACATGGTAAGCGATGATTTTACAGAGGAGCAGGCGCGCGCATATATGAAAGAAATGCTCCCAAAGTTAGATTATTGGAAAAGATATGATGAACTTAGCGACAATGGAGAGTTTGATGATTTTAAGAAACAGCTAATAAAGGAAATAAATGAACTTCACATAGACGGGCTTCCTAAGGTTGAAAAATTAAATGCACTGGTAGGAAAATATGTGAATTTAGAGTATACACTTCCGAATGGAAAAAAGGTAAAATTTCTTGATGACCAGAAGACATATCTTGGAAACCAGCTGGAATCCGAATTTGGCGGTAAAAGATGCTTTGGCATTCTTGCAAATATGGATTTTATCCTGGTATGCACCTATGAGGAAAATGGCGAAAATCCGGGATTACTTCTTTACAAAAAGAGATGATTGCAGTTTGATTGCAAAAATTAAATAGTGTGAAGTGTTGAAGGAACGTCGGTACAGCCTGTATCGGCGTTTTTGTGTATTTGTAAGAAGCTGCAAGTAGCAGGCTCGGCAGGTGCCATTATTTCGCATTTTATTTTAATTCATTTATGAAAATATTTCTGCAATAACCATAGAAAAAGGCTGCTAAATGCGTTAAACTAAAAAATAGTATAGTATTTGAAAAATAAGGAACGGTACAGGAAATGAGAAAGTCAGAAGAGAACAATAAATTTAGAAAAAAGGAAAATACAAAAAAGCAGTATGGTTCGAAATCGGAACGTCCGGAAAAACACATCTGCCCACCGGGAGAATGTGATCTTGCAAAAAAATGTGGCGGCTGCCAGTATCAGGGAATGGATTATGAAAAGCAGCTCAACAAGAAACATCGAGAAGTAAAAGAGCTTTTAGGCAGCTTTGGAAAAGTGGAGCCGGTTATCGGAATGCAGGAGCCATTTCATTATCGGAACAAGGTCAATGCTACATTTCAGCGGTTGAAAAACGGAACAGTGATTTCCGGGGCATATCAGCAGGGAACACATTCAGTGGTAAAGATTGATGAATGTCAGATTGAGGATAAGATTGCAGACAGCATCATTTATGATATTCGTGGAATGCTTCGCTCTTTTAAAATAAAAGTATATGACGAGGACAGCGGGTATGGATTACTGCGCCATGTTCTGGTAAGAAGAGGTTTCCGTACCGGCGAAGTTATGGTTGTTCTGGTGCTGGCATCCCCAATTCTGCCGTCAAAAAATAATTTTGTAAAAGCACTTCGTGAAAAGCATCCGGAAGTTACAACGGTGGTGGTAAATGTGAATGACCGGCGCACCAGTGTTGTCTTAGGAGAGCGGAATATTACTATTTATGGAAAAGGATTTATCGAGGACGAGTTGTGTGGACTCCGTTTCCGCATTTCTCCATCCTCATTCTACCAGATAAATCCGGTGCAGACAGAAATCCTTTATGGCAAAGCTATTGAGTTTGCCGGATTGACCGGAAAAGAAAAGGTAATCGACGCGTATTGCGGCATTGGTACCATTGGCATGGCAGCAGCAGGAAAAGCCGGCTCTGTCATTGGTGTGGAAGTGAACCGTGATGCGGTGCGTGATGCCGTGACCAATGCGAAGCGCAATAACATGAAAAATATCACATTTTACAATGAGGATGCCGGAGAATTCATGGTCAAAATGGCAGCACAGGGCGAGACTGCAGATGTGGTATTCATGGATCCACCTCGTGCCGGAAGTGATGAGGCATTCTTATCCTCACTGCTGCAGCTTTCCCCAAAGCGTGTGGTCTATATTTCCTGCAATCCAGTCACTCAGGCGCGGGATTTGAAGTATCTTACAAGCCACGGCTACCGGGTGGAGCGGTGCCAGCCGGTGGATATGTTCCCGTGGACGTATCATGTGGAAAATATCGTGGCGTTGGTGCAAACTAAGAGTAAATAAGAAAGTTAGTTTAATTTTTGAAAAGTATAAATGAGTAATATAAGAGATTAAAGAATACCTTTTAGTGAAGCATTTATTGTTTACTGGGAGGTATTTTTATGAATTAAGATGTAATATGATTTTTAGTTGCATAGGAGATTTTATTATGAAAAAGATTGATATTCAGTATTTGCATGTATATGATATATTTAGTGTTATAGTTTTAAATTAATTTTTACATATGACAAATAGATGTACAGATTATTGGACAGGTAATTTTATATACTGAAAAGAAAGACAAAGGAGAACTTTTTACAATGGCAGATATTAGTAAGATTGAAGAATTTTGGGATGATAATCCTATTGATGTATCAGCAGAAGTTAATTTTATATGGTCTATTGCAAATAAATTAAGAGGGCCATATCAAAGTGATAAATACAAAGATGTAATAATTCCTATGGTAATTATTAGACGTTTTGAATGTGCATTACAGGAAACAAAAGATGCTGTTGTTGCACAATATAAAAAGATGCCGACATATCCTGCAAAGGCTATGTATAAGATTTCTGGCTATCAGTTTTATAATACAAGTGAATTTACTTTAGCAGAGCTTGTAAATGATGCGGATCATCTTGCATCAAATTTTAAAAGCTATATTAATGGCTTTTCTGCCAACATTCAAGACATTATAAAAAATCTTGAGTTTGATAAACAGATAGACAAGATGGACAAGCATAACAGACTTTTGGCAGTAGTAAAAGCATTTAGTGAAATAGATTTAGATCCAAAAGTCATTGATAATATGAAAATGGGATATATCTTTGAAGAACTTATTAGAAAATTCTCTGAAAATGCCGAAGCTGGTGATCATTACACAGGTAGAGATATTATAAAAGCAATGGTTTCAATTCTACTTGCAGAAGGTTGTGATGATATATTTGATGATGGAAAAATTGTAACTATATTAGATCAAGCCGCTGGAACTGGCGGTATGCTCTCAACTGCAAACAATTATATTAAACGTTTTAATCCGACAGCAGATGTAAGATTATTTTCACAAGAAGTAAATCCAGAGTCTTATGCTATGTGTCTTGCAGAAATGCTTATTCGTGGACAAAATGCGGATAATATCAGATTACAAGACACAATGAAAGCAGATTGCTTTACAGATACAAAGATGAGATTTGTTATAGAAAATCCACCATTTGGACAACCATGGGGCGGCAAGGATGCACCAGAAGGTGACGAAGAGGAAGTAAAAGCAGAAGTATTAAAGGGAACATCTGGAAGATTCCCAGCAGGAGCACCAAGTTCTGGAGATATGCAGTTATTGTTTATTCAGTCGGCAATAAATAAGATGGATGAAGAATGTGGTAGAGCCGCTATTATTGAAAATGGTTCACCTTTATTTAGTGGTGGTACATCATCTGGTGAATCACAGATCAGAAGATGGTTACTTGAAAATGACTATATAGAAGCAATTATTCAGTTAAGTACTGATATGTTTTACAATACTGGAATTGCTACATATATTTGGGTACTTTCTAAAAATAAAAGAGCAGAAAGAAAAGGCAAAATACAGCTTATTGATGCATCAAGTTTTGCACACTCTTTAAGAAAAACATTAGGTAATAAACGAAAAGAGATTACACCAGAAGATAGAATTAAAATTACAAAGTTATATGCAGACTTTAAAGAAAATGAGCATTGCCAGATTTACGATAATACAGAATTTATCTATCGTGAATATGCGGTTATGCAACCACTTCAAAGAAGCTATGCAATAACAGAAGATAGAATAAATGCAATGCTTTCAAGTGGTGCGTTATCAACTCTCTATGATGAAGCAAAAGTTGATGAACTTAAAAATATGGATGAATTGACAGGTAAGGAAAAAAATAAATTAGATAATTTTAAGAAAAATAAGCCTATATATGATGCTATTGTTGATGCTCTAAATGGTGCTGTATCTGACAAGGTATATAAGAATCCAGAAACATTTACACCAGTGGTAAAAAATATTCTATCTGGAATTATTTCAGATGCAAAAGATTTAAAAAAGATTGCTGATAAAATCATAAAAGGTTTATCAGTAATGGATAAAACAGCAGATATTCAAAAAGATAAAAAGGGCAATATAATTTATGATACAGAAACAAAAGATACAGAAATAGTACCATGGGAAACAAATATTGATGATTATATGGCAAATGAAGTATTACCACATGTACCAGATGCAAAGGCATTTTTTGAAGAAGATTTAGGCAAGAAAAATCCTGTAATAAAGACTGGTGCAGAAATACCATTCACAAGATATTTTTATAAATATCAAGCTCCTGCATCCAGTGATGAACTTGCAAAAAGATTCAATGAATTAGAGGATTCCGTTGATTCAAGAATAAAAAAATTATTCGGAGGCAATTAATATGGCTGAAATGAAAGATAGTGGAATTGAATGGATAGGTATGATTCCTAAAAATTGGAATGTTGATAAAATTAAATATCATTTGAAAAGAAATGAACCCAAAAATCCAGGAAATGTAGAAGTATTATCTGTATATAGAGAATATGGAGTTATCCCTAAAAATAGTAGAGACGATAATCATAATATTACGTCAGAGGATACATCAAAATATAAATATGTAAAAAAAGGTGATTTAGTAATAAATAAAATGAAAGCATGGCAAGGCTCTATGGGGGTTTCTGAATACGAAGGAATAGTGAGTCCAGCATACTTTGTTTATAATTTTACCGATAATTATTTTGACAAGAAATATTTTCATTTTTTAATCAGAAATTGTTATAAAGATGAGTTTAGACGCATTTCTGGTGGAATAAGGGAAGGACAATGGGATTTATCAGCAGACTTATTTGCTAATGAATTGGTATTAATTCCGCCAATAAAAGAACAAATAAAAATTGTAGAATTTCTTAATACAAAATGTGCTGAAATAGATACACTTTATTCTGATATTGAAAAGCAAATAGAAACACTTGAAGAATACAAAAAATCAATTATCACAGAAGCAGTAACAAAAGGATTAGATCCAGATGTTGAAATGAAAGATAGTGGAATTGAGTTAATTGGTCAAATTCCGAATGAATGGAAAATAAGTAGATTGGGATGGATATCAAAAAAAATAGGGGATGGAATTCATGGAACTGTTACTTTCGAGGATGGTGAAACCAACTTTTATTTTATTAACGGCAACAACATTAAAAAGAGAAATATTGCTATAAAAGATAATACACAAAGAATTACAGAAAGGATTTATAATACCTATAAAACTAATTTAACGACACATACAATATTAATATCATTAAATGGAACTATTGGAAATTTGGCATTTTATAACAATGAAAATGTTTTATTAGGAAAAAGTGTAGGATTTATAGAGCTAAAAGAGGAATACAATAGAGAATATATCTATTATTTACTACAAGCAAATTACATAAAAACAATTTTTGAATTATCATTTGCAGGGACAACAATCAATAATTTATCACTTCAAACATTAAGGAAAACAAATGTGTTATTACCGCCAAAAACGGAGCAAAAGAAGATAGTAAAATATTTGGATAAAAAATGTGCTGAAATAGATGGTGCTATTGAAGAAAAAAAAGAGCAGTTAGATACACTTGAACAGTACAAGAAGTCAGTTATATATGAATATGTGACAGGAAAGAAGGAGGTTCAATAATGGCAACATTTGAAGAACAGTTAAATGGTTTGTTAGATCGAACTAAAAACATAAAATCACCAATTAATACGGCATCTATAGGAACTAATATAAATGAATACAATCGTCCAAGTGAGATATGGGTTAATGATGTTGAAATTTTTTACAATCAATACTTAAAAGATCATCCGTTGGGAAGTAGAATGAAAACGATTTTATTTCATAGATCATTAGATGCATATAGTCAGTTAATTTCGTGTTTAGAAAGTATAAAAAGTGACCAAGCATTTATAGATAAGATGAATGGTATATCAACTGTGGAAGTACCAAAATATAGAGCAAAAATGCTACCAGAATATGATGTGTTTATTTCTCATGCTAATGCAGACAAAGAAGCTCTTATAGAAGAATTGTACAACTCGCTTAATAAATTAGGAATTAAAATATTCTATGATAAAGAAACATTAGAATGGGGTGATAAATTCAAGGATAAAATTCTTGAAGGAACTAAAAAATCAGAATTTGCAATTATTGTTATATCAACAAATTTCTTTGGTAGAGAATGGACAGAAAGAGAACTATCAGAATTTTTGAATAGACAGAATCAGAACGGACAAAAATTGATTCTTCCAATTTTACATAATATAACGATTGAACAGTTAAAAGAAAAATATCCATCAATAGCAGATATACAGGCGATTGATTCATCAAAATATACTTGTGATCAAATTGCGTTGTTATTTGCAAGACAGTTTATTAAAAGATTGAAAGCATATTAGTGGAGGAAGTACAAATGAATGAAATATTGACTGAAAAGCAGTATCAACATTTCATTATGGACTATCTAAAAAATAACAATGGTTATGTTGTAAGAAAAGATAAAGAATATGATCGCTTACATGCAATGGATAGAGAAATGTTATTCAAATTTTTGAATGACACACAACCAGATGAAATGGAAGCATTAAGAAAAGTATATAAGCATGATTTAGAAGATACACTTGTAAATTATATCAATGAAGAAATTACAAAGGCACGTAGTAGCTTACTTTATGTTATAAAGCATGGTATAGAAATTTCAAATATAAAACTTGATTTGATGTATACAAAACCTGCAACAGACTTTAACAAAGAACTTGTTGAAAAATATGAAAAAAATGTATTCTCTGTTATGGAGGAAGTCTGGGCATCTGATAAAGAAAGAATAGATCTTGTAATATTTTTAAATGGACTTGCTATTATGACATTTGAATTAAAATGTAATGTAGCAGGACAAAGCTATGAAGATGCAATTTATCAGTACAGAACAGAAAGAAATCCAAAGACAAGACTATTCTTATTCAAAGCTGGTGCATTAGTAAATTTTGCAATGGATTTAGAACAAGTTTATATGACAACCAAACTTGAAAAAGATGCAACATTCTTTTTACCTTTTAATATGGGTAATGGTGAAGGTGTCAATGCAGGTGCAGGAAATCCAATATATGAAGATAAATATAGTGTTTTTTATATGTGGGAAGATGTACTTACAAAGGATTCTATTCTTGAAATAATAAGCAAATTTATGTTTATTGAAGTGAAAGAAAAGAAAGATGAGACTACTGGTAAAAAGAAGATAAAAGAAAATATTATTTTCCCTCGATTCCATCAAAGAGATGTATTACACAAGATACTTGCAGATGTATATGAAAATGGTTCTACACAGAATTATTTAATACAACATTCTGCTGGATCTGGAAAAACAAATTCTATTGCTTGGCTTGCTTACCGATTATCTTCACTTCATGATGTGGATAACAAAATTATTTTTGATAATATCATTATTGTTACTGATAGGGTTGTCGTAGACAGACAGTTACAATCGGCAATTATGGGGATGGAGCATAAATCTGGACTTATAAAAGTTATGGATGAAAAATGTAACTCATCTGATCTTGCTATTGCTCTTGATGGAAATACAAAGATTATAGCAACAACTATTCAGAAATTCCCATATATTGTAGATGATGTGGCTAATTTGAAAAATAAGAAGTTTGCAGTAATCATAGATGAAGCACATTCATCAACAGCAGGAAAAGATATGGCGGCTGTGACAATGACACTTGGATCTGGTGAAGTAAGTATAGATGAAAGTACAACTGAGGATTTAATTGTAGAAGAAATTGCAAAGCATGGAAAACAAGAAAATGTATCTGTATTTGCATTTACAGCAACACCAAAGCCAACCACAATACAGTTATTTGGTAGGGTAAATAAAAAAGGACAAAGAGAAGCATTTCATATCTATTCTATGAAGCAGGCAATAGAAGAAGGATTTATTCTTGATGTGTTACAAAATTACACAACCTATAAGACCTATTACCAGATTAATAAAGAAGTTGCAGAAGATCCAAAGTGTAAGACAAATAGTGCAAAAAGACAGATTGCAAGATTTGTTGAATTGCATGAAACCAATATAGCACAAAGAATAGAAGTTATTGTTGAACATTTCAGAACAACAGTAATGGATGAGCTTGGTGGAACTGCAAAAGCTATGGTAATAACTAATTCAAGAGAAAGTGCTGTAAAATATCGTCAAGCATTTGAAGAGTACATAAACAAAAAAGGATATAATAATATTCGTGCATTAGTGGCATTTTCTGGAAAAGTGACATTAAAAGATGATGAAAAGGAATATACAGAAGCAGGACTAAACGGATTCAGTGAAGATAAATTACCAACAGAATTTGAAAAGGATGATTATAAAGTATTGCTTGTTGCGAATAAGTATCAGACAGGCTTTGATCAACCTAAATTATGTGCAATGTACATTCTTAAAAAATTAAGAGGTGTTAATGCTGTACAGACATTATCAAGACTTAATAGAATCTGTCCACCATATGACAAGAAAACATTTATACTTGATTTTGTAAATGACTATGAAGATATACAGGTGGCATTTTCAAAATATTACACAACAACACTTTTATCCAACTCTGTTACACCATCTGCGATCTATGATTTAGAAGCAAAAATAGATGGATATACAGTAATAGATCCATTGGATATAGAAGATGCAAATGAAATTTTATATAAAGATGATATTACAGCAAAGGAAAAGAAACGATTAACATTCTTATTCCAGAAAGTAAAGAAGAACATAGATAAACTTGATTATGAAGAACAAAAAGAGCTTGTAATGACAATGAGGCGATTTGTTCGTTTCCATGAATTTTTATTACAGGTATCGTGTTTTGAAGATACTGAACTACACAAGAAATATAGATTTATAGCTTTATTACTTGCATATGTAAATATAAAGCACCCAGGCGGTGGATTTAATTTAGATGGAAAGATAACAGCCATGAATTTTGTTCAGAAGAAGAAAGCCGAACATAAATCAAAATTAAAATCTGATCCTGTTACGAAACTTCCGACAGCAGACCATTTTGTGTTATCAGAAGATAAAGAGGAGAAACTATCACAGATAATAGCAGAAATCAACAGTATAGCAGGAAAAGAATATGATAATGATGTAGCAGTAAAAGCAATGCTTCAGATAAAAGACATTATGATGAAATCTGAGAAGCTAAAAACATCAGCAAAGAACAATACAGAAAAAGATTTTGAATTTGCATATTTTGACAACATAGATGATGCATTAATAGAAGGATTGGAGCAGAATCAAGACTTTTTCAGCTTATTACTAAGCAATGATGAAATGAAGAGAAAAGTACTTGGTATTTTCTCGGATGAAATATATAACAGCTTGAAAGAAGCAGAATAAAGATAGACTATTAGAAGAAAATTAAGGACAAAGTAGGAAAAGAAGTAATTAATGAAGGAGATTGGTTTATGAAGAATAAAAACGCAGAGATTGTGGAATGGATATTAAATCAAGGTGCAGAAATAACAAGAGAAGTTTTAGAGGAAAAATTGCAAGAGGTTTACAATTTAGGACGTTTGGATGCATATTCAGAACAAGTGGGAAAAACGTTAGATGATATTCGTTATAATACGTTAATGCTAATAACAAGTAGAAAAAAGAAACTATATGAGGAAAATTTTTATAATAAGCCATCCAATGAGGATGTTATACAAATGAAGGCATTGGAGTATCTTGAAGAGCATATAAGTGATATTATTATTCAATATAAAGAAGGATGAAATGATATACGTTTTTAAGAGAATATTATGACAGCACTAATATTGTTAATAGCAATACATGCAAAAATACAGAATTGAGAGGAAAAAGTTATGAAAGAATGGGAAAAGAACTATAAGCGGATATTTATTTTAATTTCAATAGTAGATATAGCAGTTGGAATTCTTGTTATGAAAAGAGGCGAATATGTACCAGAAAAGATTTGTAAAAGTTTGGTGGCAGTTGTACTGATAATGCTGCTTATTGCTATGCTAATGGTGGTAGTGTATTTTGTTATTGTTTCCTGTATTGGTATAAAAATGGCTTCACACAATATAAGGGAGTGTAATGATCCGTTATTTAAAATGATTGATAAATATAGGTTGTATTGGAAAGAGGAAAAAGGGTATTATAGAAAGCAACTTCAAATTATCAATTTGTATTATAAAGAAGGAGGGGAAGTTGATAAATTAGTAAAAAATGAGGAGATTGAAAGATTATATGAGCGTTACGATTTTTTAAAAGTAAAAAGTACATTTTTTGAATATGCAGTAACATGTGCTGCCTCATTGATAATATCCGTGATTGCGTCATTTGTTTATAGCCAGGTAAGCGCTGAAAAAAACATTTTAGTAATATTGGGCATAATAGCAATGGCAGTAATGTTGTTCGGGGATGTTCTCTTTTTTCGCTATACGGAAAGAGGTCAAATGGGTTCTTATAAATATATGCTTTATGAATATGAAAGTAAATTGTTGCAACAAAAAATAGAAAAATTGTCAAATAAATTAGTGTTTTCTCCTGAAAATGAAAAAATTATAGAAATGCAAAATATGGTATTACAAGAACTTACTAAGATTAAAGATGGGGAAAAAAACAGAAAACAGAAAAAAGTTGTTGAAAAAGATATTGGTGAAATTAGTAAGTTGGATTTAACTAATTATGATAATTACAATTGCCGGGAGCAACAAGTATATATTAATGGGAATAAGGCATATTTAGTATATAATAAAGATAAAGAACCGAAAGATAATGATATGGGAGAGGGAGATTTGATAAATAAGGAATATGTAATGCTTGTAAATATTTTAAATAAATATAAATTATTAGCATATCATATTTAGTTTATAATAGTGTTAAGAGTTGGCATTGACAACCACCCTGCCCTGCCGTATACTAACCCTAGATTTGATTTTGAAGGGAGAGTGTCCAATGAGAAAATAATTGACTTTTGAGAGCATGAAGATTTTAACTGCGGTAATCGTACCGCTATTTCGTGTTGCCAAAAGTGGATTATGTTCTCATGACCACTCTTTTTTTGTTGCACTTAATTAGCATATTATAAGAAACTGCTGGTGACAGAACGTAACCACTATTTGGTGACAGATAGGAGGCTATATGTCACAGATTAGAGTAAATCATTTAACATTTGCATATGAGGGAAGCTTTGATAATATTTTCGAAAATGTTTCTTTCTCTATTGATACGGACTGGAAACTTGGATTTATCGGAAGAAATGGAAAAGGAAAATCCACGTTTTTAAATTTACTGATGGGAAAATATGAATATACCGGTTCTATTACTTCGAATGCCGTTTTTGATTATTTCCCATATGATATTTCAGAGGAAAAATGGGAATTTCCGGCGGCGGAATTTGTAGAAGAATTCAAGGCAAATCTTGAATTGTGGAGAGTTTATGCGGAGCTTTCGAAGCTGCAGGCAGATGCAGAAATCATGTATCGGCCATGGAAAACACTAAGCTTTGGAGAGCAGACCAAAGTTATGTTGGCAGTCCTGTTTTCGCAAGGAAATGATTTCCTGCTGATAGACGAACCCACCAATCATCTGGATGATGGGAGCCGGGAAATGGTAAAACAGTATCTTGCATCGAAAAAGGGCTTTATCCTTGTTTCCCATGACAGGGATTTACTGGATGCCTGCGTAGACCATGTGCTGGTGCTGAATCGCAGTACCATTGAGGTGCAGGCGGGCAACTTTTCCTCCTGGTGGGAAAATAAAGAGAAGAAAGACAATTTTGCAGTAGCGGAAAATGAAAAGCATAAAAAGGAAATAAGTAAGCTCAACGAAGCAGCAAAGAGAGTGCGCAACTGGTCGGAAAGGAGCGAGAACAGCAAAATCGGTTTTGACCCCATAAAGGAAAATGACCGGAGCATCAGCACCCGGGCATATATCGGTTCGAAAACCAAGAAAATGCAGGCAAGAGTAAAGCAGATGGAGCAGCGGATACAGACTGAGATTGCGGAAAAAGAGGGATTGCTGGTGGATTTAGAACAGCCCATTGATTTGAAACTGAATCCCCTGACACATCATAAAGAAGTACTGGTGTCGGCATATCAGTATGGTTTGCGGTATCAAGATGCCGATAAAATGCTGTTTGAAAACCAGACCTTTGAAATCAGAAACGGAGACCGTTTATTTATCAGTGGAAAAAATGGAAGCGGAAAGACCAGCCTGATAAAAGCAATTTTAGGAGAAAAAGAAAATTTTTTGGAACAGGGAGATTTAAGAATTGCGTCCGGAATAGAGATTTCTTATATCAATCAGGACACTTCGCATCTTAGAGGAACCGTGCACTCTTTTTGCATGGAGCACCAGTTAGAGGAAAGTCTGCTTTGCAGTATTTTGCGGCAGCTTGATATCGGACGGGAACAATTTGTCAAAAAGCTGGAAGAATATTCCGAAGGACAGAAGAAAAAGGTAGTGATTGCAGCCAGCCTTTTGAAACCGGCGCATTTGTATATCTGGGATGAACCGCTGAATTATATTGATGTTTTTTCAAGAATGCAGCTTGAAAATCTGATTCTTAAATATCAGCCAACTATGTTGGTGGTAGACCATGATGTGCGGTTTCGGGAGAAGATTGCAACGAAAACAGTCTGGTTGTAAAATGTAACTATAGTTTAGAAAAGAGGACCCACCATATGACCAAAGAAGAATGGTACCGGCAGCTTTTTGAACATTTATCAGCCTCTAAATTCAGAAGCAGCTTTCATTTAAAACAAAAAGATATTGCATATATAAAGGAAAAAGGACTGGATGTAATCCGGGAGCATGCCAGGGATTTTATTGCCAAAAGGGAGACATCGGCAGTAATTCCAAACGATGGAAAGCAGACGCCCATGCGGGGGCATCCGGTTTTTATTGCCCAGCATGCAACGGCAACCTGCTGCCGGGAGTGCATTCGAAAGTGGCATAAGATACAGCCGGGGAAAGAACTGAGTCAGGTGCAGCAGGCTTATCTGGTGGATGTGATTATGACCTGGATAGAAAAAGAGTTGTCACATTATGATAGCCAAATGTGAAATTAAATGTTAAAATACCACAATAAGGTTATTACGAAGAGAGAAAGGTATTTTATAATGGTAGTTTCAATTATTGAAAAAGTGTATTCATTTTTATGGGGAGACTGGATTAAAATTCCGCTTCCGGGGGGAGGAAGTCTTGGCATTTCACTGCTGATTATTCTGTTGATTCCGACAGGAATTTATTTTACGATTCGGACAAAGTTTTTACAGATAAGACTGTTCCCGGATATGGTGCGGGCACTGGTAGCAAAGAAGGAGCATAAAGACAGTCTGTCAACTTTTCAGACGCTGATTGTGTCCACGGCAACCCGTGTGGGAATGGGAAATCTGGTAGGTGTAGTTGCAGCAGTGTCGGCAGGTGGAGCCGGAGCGGTATTCTGGATGTGGATTACAGCGCTGATCGGTTCTGCTACAGCGTTTATTGAAGCAACTCTGGCACAGCTGCATAAGGAAAAAGATCCGCTGTATGGCGGTTACCGCGGTGGTCCGGCATATTATATCCATCATTTTTTTGAAGAAAAGCTTGGAAAGAAGAAAAAACATGTGCTGATGGCAGTGTTATTTGCCATATCCGGTCTGATTTGCTGGTGTGGAATCAGCCAGGTAATCAGTAATTCGGTGGTATCTTCTTTTGAAAATGCATTTCATATTCCACCTTTGTATACAACAATTGTACTGGTGGCAGTTGCGGCGGTGATTGTATTGCGGAAAAATGCAACTGTAAAAGTATTGGATATGATAGTACCGATTATGGCAGTGTGCTATTTCTTTATTACATTATTTATTATTATCGTAAATTTCCGCAGTATTCCGGGCGTATTTGGCAGGATTTTTGAAGAGGCATTTGGTATCCGGCAGGTAGTATCCGGTGGATTTGGAGCAGTGCTTATGAATGGAGTTAAGAGAGGACTGTTTTCTAATGAAGCAGGTTCCGGTTCTGCACCTTGTGCAGCGGCAGCAGCGGAATGCGATAATCCGGTACGTGCGGGACTGACACAGGCATTGGGCGTATTTATCGATACGATTATCATTTGCAGTTGTACCGCTATGATTATGCTTATTGCACCGGAAAAGATAATTGCAGGAAAAGCTGGTATGGATTTGCTGCAGTCCACCATGCAGTATCATCTGGGCAGATTCGGAGTTATCTTTATTGCACTGACCTTATTTCTGTTCAGCTTTTCCACATTTCTTGGAATATTGTTTTATGCCAGAAGCAATGTGGCATATTTATTTGGAGATAAATGGATCTGGCAGACCCTTTATAAAGTCGTTGCACTGATTATGCTTTTTATCGGCGGAATTGCAACCTATACCTTCGTATGGGATTTAGGCGATGTGGGAATCGGACTGATGACGATATTTAATATCGGAATGCTGTATCTTATGGGGGGACAGGCATTGAAGGCACTGTCGGAGTATGAGAAAGAGAAAAAGACAGAAAAAGACAGTAATCAAAATCCGGCACCGGGAATTATCTTTTTAGAAAAAGAAAAGTAATAAAAAAGAAGTAGTTATCAAAACCGGTGATTCCATGTTATACTAGGGAGAAAACTACAAAAGGAGAAATTTATAGATATGGGTCGTGAATCATTTAAGTCCCGTCTGGGATTTATACTGGTAAGCGCAGGATGCGCAATCGGAATTGGAAATGTGTGGAGATTTCCGTATGTGGCAGGACAGAATGGCGGAGGAATCTTTGTACTGTTCTATCTTATATTCCTGATTGCCATGGGGCTTCCGGTACTGACAATGGAATTAGCAGTCGGAAGAGCCAGCAGAAAAAGTGCAGTTTTAGGATATAAGGCGTTGGAGAAGCCAAAGAGTAAATGGCATATTCATGGCTGGGTGGCAATTTTCGGCTGTTATATGCTGATGATGTATTATACAACGGTTTCCGGCTGGATGGTAACTTATTTCTATAAGTTTGTAAAAGGTGAATTTACCCCGGGAATGGATGTCGAGCAGACCGGAGCTGTGTTCAGCAATCTTTTGGCAGATCCCAAACAGATGGCATTCTGGATGATACTGACTGTTGTGGTTGGATTCTTTGTATGCAGCCGCGGCTTGCAGAACGGATTGGAAAAAATCAGTAAAGTTATGATGAGTGCACTGCTGATACTGATTATTGTCCTTGCAGTACATAGCCTGACACTTTCCGGAGCAGGCGAGGGATTGAAGTTCTATCTGGTGCCAAATATGGACAGTGTCCGGGAAGTCGGTTTGAAAAATGTAATAACCTCTGCCATGAATCAGGCATTCTTTACTTTGAGCCTTGGCGTGGCAGCAATGGAAATTTTCGGAAGCTACATGGGCAAAGACCATACGCTGGCAGGAGAAGGAGTACGTATCTGTGCACTGGATACCTTTGTGGCGATTATGGCAGGATTGATTATTTTTCCGGCATGCTTCAGCTATGGCGTGGAAGTAGGTGTAGGACCAAGCCTTATCTTTGTGACACTGCCAAATGTCTTTGTAAATATGGCTGGCGGCAGAATCTGGGGCGCACTGTTCTTCCTGTTCATGACATTTGCAAGCTTTTCTACGGTAATTGCCGTATTTGAAAATATCATGTCCTTCTGCATGGATATGTTTGGCTGGAACCGCAACAAAGCGGCACTGGTAAATGGAATTATTATCCTTCTTGCCAGTCTGCCATGTGTCTTAGGATACAATGTGTGGAGCAATCTCCACCTGATTGGCGGAAGGGATGTGCTGGACAGCGAGGACTTTATCGTAAGTAACCTGCTGCTGCCAATCGGTTCTCTTGTTTACCTGCTGTTCTGTGTGACGAAGTGGGGCTGGGGATTTGACAACTACTTAGAGGAAGCAAATACCGGAAAAGGCATTAAGATTGCAAGAAGATTAAAGCCATATTTCCAGTTTATCCTTCCGATACTGATTCTGTTTATTTTGATTCAGGGATTGTTATAAAAGAGGAAAAAGTGTGTAATTGCAGGAAGCATATGCGATTACACTTGCATAATTAGAAATAAAAGTGTGCATTTTGCCATGAATTTTAACAGAAAAAGTGAAAATCTGTTAAATGCAGTTGGTAGAGTGCACACTTTTATACTTTACAGGAAATTGTTTTCCTGTAAAGTATAAAACGCTCCGCGAGGATGCGCACTGCGGCGTATAAGGCAGATGCCGCAAGCGACCGCCGCAGGCGCGAGAATGTGCCAGGGCACATTCTTTTTAATTTTTATTTTACCAGTGCTTCTGCATAATCCAGTGCATCCACAATATTGTGATGGAAATTTTCTTTCCCAACTAATCCAATAAAACCATCTTTTTCCATCACGCGCATTGGCTGCTCATTGACATGGGAGAATACCAGCGTGATATTTTTGCGTTTTGCACGGTTGGCAAGCTCATGGAGAGAACGCATTGCGCTGGCATCAATGGCAGGAACGCTACGCATACGGATGACAACAACCTTCGTATGATGGTTACTGTTGATATTAAGAATCTGGTCTGCTGCGGCGAAAAACATCGGACCGCAGATTTCAAAAACACTGATGGAATGCGGGATGTCACGCAGTTTTTCCGCTTCACCCGGTGTAATGTCAGGAGAATCTGTGTATTTCCATGCTTTGATATCAGCTGTTTCTGCCATACGTTTCATAAAGAGCAGAGCTGCTAATACAACACCGATTTCGATGGCAACCACAAGATCGAAAAATACCGTTAAGAAAAAGGTTGCAACCAGAACGATGATGTCACTCTTAGGTGCCATCTTACAAAGGCGGAAGAAAGAGGACCAGTCTGCCATGTTAGCGGCAACTACTAAAAGTACGGCAGCCAGTGTTGTCATAGGAATCAGTGCAGCCAGCGGCATCAACACCAGAAGAATAATGGTTAAAGTGATGCAGTGGGTGATTCCGGCAATCGGAGTACGTCCACCGTTTCGGACATTGGCAGCAGTTCTGGCAATGGCTCCGGTGGCAGGAATTCCGCCGAAGAGACCGGAGAAAATATTTCCAAGCCCCTGTCCCACTAACTCAGCATTGGATTTATGGGTATCGCCAATCATACCATCGGAAACAACAGCAGACAGTAAGGACTCAATTCCAGCTAAGATTGCAATGGTAAATGCCGGGGACAACATTTCCTGTACCAGCTTCATGGAAAGGGATGGAACATGAAAACCTGGAAATGCAGAATTTAATTCCCCGTAAACACTTCCGATGGTATTGACCGGAAGCTTGGCAAAATAAACCACTGCTGTTGTTACGATAATCGCAATCAGAGACCCCGGAATCTTATCGGTAACCTTCGGCCAGAGTAGCATAATTGCAACAGCCGCAATGCCAATCAGGGTTGCAGTCAGGTTGATGGAGCGGATATTTTTTGCATATACAATTACTTTATCTAAGAATTCAGAAGGAACAGAGGCAATATCCATACCGAAGAAATCCTTTAACTGTCCTACAAATAAAGTAACTGCGATTCCACAGGTAAATCCGGTGGTAATGGTATAGGGAATGTATTTAATCAGGGAGCCAAAACGGCAGATTCCCATAATTACTAAGATAATACCGGCAAGAATGGTAGCAACAATCAGACCGTCGGTTCCATACTCTGCAACGATGCCATAGATGATAACAACGAAAGCGGCAGTCGGACCGCCAATCTGTACACGGCTTCCGCCAAAGAATGAAATAAAAAATCCTGCGATAATTGCAGTATAAAGCCCCTGTTCCGGACCAACACCGGATGCAATCGCAAGGGCAATCGATAGTGGCAGAGCGATGATGGCAACAATGATACCGGAAATGATATCCTTCATCAGCTGCTCCTTCGTGTAGCCCTTCATCACATCAAAGAGCTTTGGCCGTAGTTCGTTCATAATAAAATCTCCTCATTTGTTCCTTTGTTTATGGTGGAAGATGAAATTTCTGTTTTGTCAGGATATCTGCACAGATATTCCAGAATACAGCGAAAACTTCACCTTCCCCCACTAAACACGCAATTCAAAAGTTTAGCACTCTTATAGTCTTATTTCAATGACAAAATCCAATTTTCAGCCATTTGGTCAACAAATTAAAAAAATTAAATTTTTTTTGAAAATTTTAAAACCTCATGTATTTATATTCCGTCTGATAAGTGAAAGGAGGAAGAACAATGCATGAAATGGAAACTTTTATAACGATGGCAAAAGAGGATATCAAAAATCAGAAGTTTACATAATGGAGTAGACTATAGTATGGTTTTTGATTATAATTATTATATTAGTAACAATGGTGATATAAAGGCAGCCTTTGGAAATGATTTGAAGAGTTACTATATCCATTATATGACCAATGGAAAAGCAGAAGGAAGAACTGCTAAATAGTGTGCCAGGAACAAAGGAGAATGAAGATGTGGAAAGAGTTTAAGAAGTTTGCATTAAGAGGAAATATGTTAGACCTTGCAGTCGGTGTAATTATCGGTGGTGCATTTAATTCGCTGGTAAGCTCACTGGTAGACAATGTAATTATGCCAATTCTTAGTCTTGTAGTTGGAAGACTGGATTTTAGTAACTGGTTTATTGCACTGGAAGCAACACGCTGTCCACATTGTACAAGCATGCTTGAAATCGAAGGGTAAGATAAAAAGCAGAATTTGAAAACAGAATTGAGAAATGAAATAAAAAACAGGATGTACCAATGAAACTATATTTAGCTCCCTTAGAGGGAATTACAGGATATGTATACCGGCAGGCTTACCATGCATGCTATGAAGATGCCGACAAATATTTTACACCATTTTTAGCTCCACATACGAAGCGAAGCTTCAATGCCAGAGAAAGAAATGATTTAATCCCGGAACATAATACCGGAATGTATACCGTGCCACAGGTGCTGTCAAAGAGTGGAGAAGATGTGGCAGCAATTGCAGAAGAGCTGAAAGCATTTGGCTATCAGGAAATTAATATCAACGCCGGATGCCCTTCCGGAACGGTAGTATCGAAGGGAAGAGGTGCCGGACTTTTAGATGATGAAAGAGCCTTGCTTCATTTCCTGGATGAAATGTTTGAAAAGACGGATGCAGAGATTTCCATTAAGACAAGACTTGGCATGGAATATCCGGATGAATTTGAAGGCATTTTAAAAATATACAATCGTTTCCCGATAAAGGAGCTGATTTTACATCCCCGTGTCAGAGAAGATTATTATAAAAATAAGCCGGATTGGACGATGGTAGAGTATGCACTGGAGTACAGCAGGAATCCGCTGGTTTACAATGGAGATATTTTTACAGTGGAAGATTATGAGCGGTTTACAGAACGTTTTCCAACGATAGATGCCATTATGTTAGGGCGTGGTGTTATAAGAGACCCGGCACTCATAGAGAAAATCCGCTCCGGCGGCATAATAGACAGGGCTGCTGAATTAAAGCGGCTTTATGCATTTCACAATAAGCTGGTTACCGGCTATCAGGAAGAAATGTCCGGGGAGAAAAATGTCCTCTTTAAAATGAAAGAATTGTGGTTTTATCTTGGCACACAGTTTACCGGAATTGAAAAACCGTTGAAGAAGATAAAGAAAGCAAACAGCCTGATAGAATACCAGGCTGCTGTTTCAGAGATATTTTCAACTGGTGCTGGAAAATAACCGAAAGAGTCAAATGACATAGAATCATGATGTAATATCAATTGATATGCAATAAAAATTATCACACGATATAAATTGCTATTCGGTATAAATGGGTGAAATAGAAACATCGTCCCCATCCAAAGTCAGAATAGCGATAGTACAGGAGGAACCACTGCGGCTTCGACCGGCACTGCCCGGATTGATGAAAGTAGTGGTTCCCCTTTTGCTTACTTCATAATGGTGGGTATGCCCGGTAATAATAAAATCTGCTTCCGGTTGTGGATAAGGCAAATCGCTTTTCTTATGGATGAGATAGAAAATCTTCCCACCAATGGGAGCCGCCAGAGTCTCCGGCAGATATTTCGTCCATTCGCCTTTGTCGCAGTTCCCCTTGATAATATAAAGCGGAACATGCAGTTCTTTTAAAGTTTCATAACATTTGAGACTTCCAATATCTCCTGCGTGCAGAAGATAATCACAGCTTTGCAGCTCGTCTAAAAATGTATCCTTTAATACACCATGTGTATCTGATAAAATTCCAATTTTCATAAAATGTACCTTTTTGTATGTGTCCTATTAAATTGCGAGGGCGGGATTGCTGGTTTGGGGTTACTTTTTCATTTTATAACGGTTATAATGAAATAACAAGTGTCCGGTGATTGGGAGAGGGGAAAAGACATCGATAAATCATTGGAATAGAAAGAGAATTTGATTTACTTTAAAATGCCGTAGTTCTAAGACACAAGTTTTTCTTTTGACGATAAGAACAGTCTTTCCAATGTTTGACAAAAAACACTGTATTGTTCGCCGGAACGCGGATACCTTATGATGCTTGCTAGGGGCACTTGGAATCTCGTCTGGTAATAGGCAACGCTGGCACAGGGACGTGCCAGCGAGGTGCATTTGAGCATGGATGCGAATATGCACCGGTTGCCGGAAAAGCCAATAAGCAGAACAAAATTCATAGTGCCACTTGCAGACGTTGTATCGCATCTGGCTTCAATGGACAGGCTGACACGGATGAAATAACAATAGTTTTATAACCCAAAATTGATTGAACGTAGGAAAAGGAAAAAGGAGAAAAATATGTTTCGAATCGGTTGTCATTTATCATCATCAAAAGGCTTCCTCGCTATGGCAAAGCAGGCAGAGGAAATCGGAGCCAATACATTTCAGTTTTTTACCAGAAATCCAAGAGGCGGCAAAGCAAAGGATTTAGATGTGAAAGATATAGCTGCATATCAGCAGTATGCTGCGGAGCATGGCATCGGGCAGATTCTTGCCCATGCACCCTATACAATAAATGCCTGCGGCAAAGATGAGCGGGTACAGGAGTTTGCCAGAGAAACCATGGCGGATGATTTGCGGCGTTTAGAGGAGATACCGGACTGCAAATATAATTTTCATCCTGGCAGCCATGTGCAGCAGGGAGCGGAAGTCGGAATTGAAAAGATTGCAGGAGTCTTAAATGAAATCATGTGGCAGGAGCAGAAAACAACAGTGCTGCTTGAGACCATGGCAGGAAAAGGAACAGAAGTAGGAAGAAACTTTGAAGAACTGCAGGAGATTTTAAGCCGGGTAAAATATCCGGAGAAAGTGGGAGTCTGTCTGGATACCTGCCATGTTTTTGATGGTGGCTATGATATCAGCGGACATTTAGAGGAAGTGTTAGAAGAATTTGACCGCATTATCGGACTGGATAAGCTGTGTGCCATTCATTTGAATGATTCGAAAAATGTACTGGGCAGCCATAAAGACCGTCATGAATGTCTGGGTGCAGGCAATCTGACCATGGATGCCATTGTGCGGATAATCAACCATCCGGCATTGAAAAAACTGCCGTTTTACCTTGAAACACCGAATGATTTAGAAGGCTATGCCAGAGAGATTGCCATGTTAAAAGCGGCAAGAAAGGATTAGCTTAAAGGTTAAGTTTTTCGGAAAAAAGAACGATATATCAGGTATAAGACGGCATGGAGGCAATTTTGTCTTAAAATTAGGAGGAGAAACATGATTCGTGTAACAGGAAATAACAGCCTTTTGATGAGTTCACTGAATACGGACACAGACAATGATACAAAAGTGGTGGACCTGTTAAAAAAGAGCAGTGAGACAGAGAAGAGCAGCAAGACAACCGGGAAAAAGAGTGAAGAATATGACAGTGTCAAGAAGTCTGCATCCTCACTCAAAGCAAGTGCAGCAGTATTAAGTGAAACAGGAGAGGATTCCATTTTTGCCAAGGCAGAAGAAAGCGGAGATTATTCCGGTTTGATTTCACTGATAGAGCGTTTTACCGGAGATTATAACAGTCTTTTAGAAAGCCTGTCAGACCTTGATACAGACAAATCTGCAAATTACAGCAAGGAATTAAAAAGCATTGTTTCCGGTCAGAGTGAAGCGTTACAGAAGGTTGGCATTACCGTAGACAGTAATGGAAAACTTGTAATAGATGAGGAAACTCTGAAAAATGCAGATAAGAAGGAATTAAAAGACCTGTTCCAGGGAGAAAATTCCGTTGCAGGAAAAGTTGCTGATAAAAGCATTTACATCGGAGCAAATGCTGCGGCTGACCAGTATGTGGACAGTTGTGCCAACTATACAGCAGGTGGTACATCCGCAGAATATGTCCAGATGGCAAATCTGATAGGCAGTTACTTAGACTCTCTTTCTTGAGATTAAAGTGTCACTAAGTCAGAAAGAAGCGGTTCAAAAATAACACCCTGCAAAGTATCATCCGAAAGCGACTGCGAATAGGAAATACAGGAAGCAATAAAATGAGCTGCCTGTGTGGTACATTCTTGTAAGGAGAAGCCCCGTAAGGTAAGTGCAGATACAATACTGACGAAGATGTCGCCGGTTCCGGGATACCCCGGACCGGCTTTTTTCGTGGAAACAGTATCCACATTTCCGCTGCTATCGGAAATATAGTTAAGGAAAGTGTCGCCTTTTGGACAGCCGGTAATAATACATTTTTTCGCACCCAGTGCATGAAGCTTTTTGGAAATGGCAGAAAGCTCCGAATCGGTGCAGTCATGCTCCGGATAAGGCGTATCTGTTAAAAGGCAGGCTTCCGTCAGATTTGGTGTGATAATATCACCCCGGGATACAAAGTCTTTCATGTGATTGCAGAATTCCGGCGTAATATGCTGATAGGCTCTGCCGTGGTCACCCATTACCGGGTCTATAATAAAAAGAGGTTTTTCGGTGAGAGAATCATAGTAATCGGAAATGGCATGAAGCTGTTCTTTTGCACCAAGGTAGCCGCAGTAGATGCCGTCCCAGTTCATGGAAAGAATATTCAGTGCAGCAAAATAATCCTTAAGCTGTCCGGTTAAATCAATTTTCAAGTGGGTAGGGAAACCGGTATGATTGCTGAAAACAGAAGTAGGCACAGGGATTCCCTGTACCTTACATGCACTTACCACCGGGAGGGACACGCTCATGGAGCAGCGTCCCACACCGGATATATCATTGATGATCAGAAGCTTTGGTGGTAAAGTATTTAATTTCATGCACATGCGTTTTCCTTTCCAAGACGTGGCAGCATATTAGATTTTGCCAGTACCGGACGCAGTGCCATGTATACAGCAGTCGCTACGATAACGGATAATACTGCATTGATGCTGGTTGCTGCAATGTTAATAGAAAGTGTAACTTCTGCTGCAGGTTTTCCTAAGATAACCAGTTTGTAGAAGTAGCCGAACAGTGGGTCAAATACAACGTTGAATAACAGTCCGCAGATACTTGCGATGACAACCCATTTGAAAATGTGCCTGCTATCTTTGGAAGTGGAAATTTTACCAATTTTGTGAGCAACCAGACCGGTAATCAGGCCGATGCAGAATTTTAAGATAAAAGTCTTTGGTGCGTATACAATGTAAATCGGGTCTAAAAGGTCGCCGATTGTCATACCGATGGCACCGCCGATTCCGCCATAAACACCGCCTAACAGTAATGCACCTAATACACATACCGCGTTTCCGAGGTGGATAGATGTGGCATCTCCGCCAGGAAGTGCGATTTTAATCTGTAAGAATGTGAATACCACATAGGAAAGTGCTGCCATAAGAGCAGTCAGTACAAGTTTGTAGATTCTTTCGTTTTTCATCATAAAGTCCTCTTTTCTTTCTCTTTGTTGCGGTTTATCATAAAACAGAAATGGCATTATAAAAACATCCAATTTTGATAAAAATGACCATGCCAGTTTAAAGATGAAGAGCAAGTTTTTTATGAACGTAATAATAAAAGAGTCCAATGGAAAGGCATATGGTAAGGCGTATAAATAAAAGTCTTTTCAATTTATGTAGAGAAAGGTATAATAAAATTGCTGGTAAAGTTCAAAAATTACAGTTTATATATGTTATATATGGGAGGATGAAAGAATTGACAGAACAAGGAAGAGTAAATAAGACTGCAATGACAGGGCATACAATTATGGGAATCTTATTGGCACTGGTTAATTTTTTGGAAATTTTCAGAACTTCCAAGAATGTAGTTTATGTGGCGGCGCTTATTGTGCTGGCACTTGGACCGGTGGTGGCAGAATGGATTTGCTATAGGAAAAACCAGGAGACAAAAGCAATCAAGCATCTTTTGGGGATTGGATTTGCAGTATATTATACAGTAGCACTGATAGGTGCCGGCAATCAGTTGGTTTTTGTATATGTAATACCGATGTTTATTTTGATTTCTGTATTTTCAGATTCGAAATATGCATTGGAGCTTGGAATTGGAGCAACTATCGTAAATTTTATTTCTATTGCAGTGCATACGATGAAAGGTCAAGGTGAGGGACCTACTTTCTATGGAACAGAGATTATTATACTGATTTTGACAACGGCATTTTCTTATTGCAGTTCTGCTGTTTTGCAGAAATCGTTTTTATCACGGCTGGGTGAAATGAATCAGGCAAAGGGACAGTCTGATACCATGCTTCAGAAAATTTTAGAAGTATCTGATGCCATGACAAAGAAAATTAATGGAATGTCGGATGAAGTAGAGTTACTTGGCAGTGGTGTCAGCGATACCAGAAATGCCATGGAAGAGTTGACCGGTGGAACAACAGATACAGCGGAGGCGGTGCAGAATCAGTTAAGCCAGACAGAAGCGATCCAGGAAAAAGTAATGCAGGTAACCCAGGCTTCTGACAGCATTGCTGAGAGCATGACAGTTACAGCAGAAGCATTGAACGCGGGTAAGAAAAATATTGAACAGCTGGTATCGCAGGTGAGTGTGACTGAGCAGACGAACAGTCAGGTGGCAGCAGAACTTACTTCTTTAAAAGAGTATATGGATAAAATGTATTCCATCATTGAGATTATCAATAATATTACTTCAGAAACCAGCCTGCTTTCATTAAATGCGTCAATTGAAGCAGCCCGTGCAGGTGAAGCAGGAAGAGGTTTTGCTGTAGTAGCATCTGAGATTTCCGGTCTGGCAACCCAGACACAGGAAGCAACGGTCAGTATTGAAGAACTGATAAGAAATGTATCGGAAGAACTGGAAAAAGTAGTGACCATCATCGAAAGCATGATTTCACAGGTTGAACATCAGAATGTAACAGTCAATGAAACTGCCGGCAGCTTCCGTACAATAGAGGATAATTCGGACCGTGTACAGAGCCAGTCGGATGCATTGTCCGGTATTGTGAAAGAATTAGAAAGTGCCAATGCAGGTATCATGGATAGTATCCAGACAATTTCCGCTATTTCAGAAGAAGTAGCAGCTCATACAAATAGTACACTGACAACCTGCGAGAAGAACCAGAAGAGCGTAGAACATCTGATGGCAGAGACTGAAAATTTAATTGAACTGACGCATCAGCTTCAGCAGTAAAGATATTTATTATATGAGCAGGGAGCAGAAAATGGGAGCATATCATAATCTTTCAGAAAAATTACAGCAGAGAATCATAGAAGACAGAAAAGAGCATAGGGCAAATCCATATGCTTTTTCCGAAGAACAGGTTTTGCGTCGGGAGATGAATCATGACAGGGCGAATCTCTGGAGGCCTCCCTTTGTCCGGGACATTGAGAAAATCATGCATCTGCCTTATTATAACCGTTATGGAGACAAGACGCAGGTATTTTCCCTTTACAGAAATGATGATATTTCAAGACGGGCGCAGCATGTGCAGCTCGTTTCAAGGATTGCAAGGAATATTGGAAATGTATTAAATCTCAATCAGGATTTAATAGAAGCAATTTCCCTGGGACATGACATCGGACATGCACCATTCGGACATGCCGGTGAGAGAATTTTAAGTACACTTTTGCGGGGAGAGACCGGACGATATTTTAACCATAATGTGCACAGTGTGCGTGTGCTGGATGTACTGGGACAGAGAAATATCAGTCTGCAGACTCTGGATGGTGTCCTATGTCATAATGGTGAAATGGAACAGCAGGAGTATCAGCCGAAAAAGGCGAAGACCTTTGCAGATCTGGATACAGAAGTAGAAATGTGTTATCAGAAGGAAGATGGAATTAAACATCTTGTGCCGGGAACCCTGGAAGCCTGTGTAATGCGGATTTGTGATATTATAGCCTATCTTGGCAAGGACAGACAGGATGCTGTACGCCTGCATCTTCTGCCGGATGACAGAGGTTTTAACGGAGATACTATAGGCAGCAGCAATGCGGAAATCATCAATAATATGGTAGTTAACATCATTGAAAACAGCTATGGAAAACCATATCTTTCCATGGATGAAGCATATTTTCAACAGTTGAAGCTTGCAAAGACTGAAAATTATGAGTATATCTATCACAATGAGAAAATCGAAAAAGTCATCCGGGAAAATCTGAATCCGATGTTTGAAGAGATGTACTATCAGTTATTGAAAGATGCAAAGGATAAGAATGAAAAATCCTGGCTCTACCGCCACCATATTGCATATGTGGCAGAAAACAATCGGTTCAGCAGAACCTTTTCGAAGGAACAATACATGGAGACAGAACCGAACCAGCTTGTGGTGGATTACATCGCAAGCATGACGGATGACTATTTTGTAGATTTGTACCATGAAATGTTCCCGAAAGGAAAGCATGATGTAAAATACATCGGCTACTTTGATGAAGATTAACTATTTTAATGGCGAGGCTGTTGCCCGGGAAACCATCCGGTCAACAGCCTTCAATTCTTCTAAGAAAAGCTGCTGGTTATAACTGGAAAGAGTATGATAGATACTTAGCAGTTCACCCTCACAGCTGTTGAGATGCGTCAGACTGGCATTGCGGATGTTACTGTGACCGAGCAGATAGTCGGTGGAAGTATGAAAATAGTCGGCTATTCTTACTAAGGTTGCATAGTCAGGTTCTTTCCCCTGATTGATATATCCATTCAGAGCAGAGGGAGAGATATGTAGTGCATCTGCAAGCTGCCGCTGGGTAATGTTAGCTTCTTCAATCAGGTATCGTAACTTAGAACCGATATTCATATACAAACCTCATCTTTCGTAAATAATACCTCTATTTTAAAACATGTTAAAAAACCAGTGGCAAAAATAAACGAAAGATAAATTATATCAACGGAGCACAAACTATTCACATATATAAATTAACACCAACCACCATCTAAGGTAATAATCTGACCGGTGAGATATGGACTTTGTGATACGATAGCATAAGCAAGTTCAGCTGTTTCCACAGGTGTACCATATCTGCCGCAGGGAATTTCGGATTCTAAGTCAGCACGCTCTTCGGCAGAAAAACAGGCGTTCATGGAAGTATCAATGGTGCCGCAGGCAATGGCATTGACAGAGATTCCACTGGGTGCAACCTCTTTGGCAAGTGCCTTTGTAAAGGAATTAACAGCTCCCTTGCTGGCGGAATAAGCAACCTCACAGGAGGCACCTACATTTCCCCAGACAGAAGAAATGTTAAGAATCCGGCCTGATTTTTTGTGCAGCATATCTGGCAGAGCATATTTGCAGCAGGAAAAAACAGAAGAAAGATTGGTGTTTATAACGTGCTGCCATTGTTCATAAGTCATATCCTGCAGCAGGCCGATGTGGGAGATTCCGGCATTGTTGATCAGAACATCAACCGAAAGGGACTGCTGGTGAATTATGGCAAACATATTGGCAACAAAATCCGGATCACTGACATCTCCGATAACCGGAAGAACCGTGACATGATATTTGTCCGAAAGTTCATCAGACAAAGCCTTAAGAGCAGTTTCGGAATGACAGCAATTTAAAATGAGCTGATAACCGTGGCGGGCAAATACTTCTGCAATAGCAGCACCGATGCCCCGGGAAGCTCCGGTAATTAAAACAGTATTCATAAGAAACAAATCCTTTCTGGTTTTTATCTGCCTTAGAAAAATGATAGCACAGATGAAAGCGTTAAAAAATACAGTTATATTTTAGACTTATTTTAGAATACAGGCAATCCCTTTTGAAAAATCCTGCAGATTTCCCGCTTTCAGAAAGATATTCGAAAAATTCTCTAAAAATACAGTAAATATTGCACAAAAAACTTGTAAATATTCGTACAAAATAGTATAATAAAACCATGATATCAGTCTGTATCAAATAAATGGCAAAGGGGTTGGACATCATGCGTATTACTATTTCAGGAAGAAACATCGAATTGACAGACGGTCTTAAGGCAGCAGTTGAGGACAAAATTGGAAAACTGGAGAAGTACTTTACTCCGGACACAGACGTATTTGTAACTTTGAGTGTAGAAAAGGAGAGACAGAAAATCGAGGTTACGATTCCTGTACCTGGACACATTATCCGTTCAGAGCAGGTAAGCAATGATATGTATGTATCGATTGATCTTGTAGAAGAGATTATTGAGAGACAGCTTAAAAAGTATAAGAATAAGATTATTACAAAACAGCAGAGCAACAGCAATTTCCGTAAGGAATATATTGAAAAAGAAGTGGAAGCAGATGATGAAATTAAAATCATCCGTACCAAGAAATTCGATATGAAACCAATGTATCCGGAAGATGCATGTGTTCAGATGGAATTATTAGGACATGATTTCTTTGTATTCGTAAATGCAGAGGATGACAATGTAAACGTTGTATATAAGAGAAAAGGTAACACCTACGGTCTGATTGAACCGGAATTCTAGATATATAACGAAAAAGACTATCACCGGCAGTTCCTTATGGATAACTGGTAGCAGACAGCGGTATCGCAGTTAACGTTTTGACAACAGTCTTGACAAAACGCCAATAGCGGTACCGCTATTTTTATGCTACAGTAGTTATAATATATCGATAAGACATTTCTATGGAACAGTCAATACGATGGGTTATGAGAAGAGGGAGGTTAGGAATTGGCTTGTTACAATCTTGGGGATTATATATGTGAATCCCGCAAACAGCTTGGCATTACACAGGAAGAACTTGCTTTTGGCATCTGTTCAACTGGAACTTTATCAAAAATTGAAAACGGATTTGTGGTACCAAAGCGGAAAAATTATGAAGCTATTATGCAGCGTCTTGGAAAGACAATGGGTATATGCAATATTCATGCAACGGCGGAAGAAATGGAATTATATGCCTATATGCGACAGCTGGTGCATGCAGTAGCAAATAATGATATGGAAGGCAGCAGGGAACTCTGGCAGAGACAACCGGAACATAAACAAGAGGATAAACTGACCAGACAGTTCTTTTCATACATAAAGGCGGTGCTGGACAGTAAGGAAGGAGTCCGTCCGGAACTTGTATATGCAAAGCTGGAAGAAGCGTTACATCTGACACATCCGGCGGGGCTGGCAAATCTGGTGCAGAAGCGGATGTTTACCTTTGAGGAAATCAACATTATCAACAGTATGGCGGTACAGAAACAGCGGCTTGGTGAAAGAAAGCAGGCACTCCGCATCTGGATGCAGTTATCTGATTATCTGGAAGTAAGAAAAGTAGATGACGAAGAAAAAGAAAAGGTATATCCGATGATACTTTACAATGAAGCTAATCTTTTGTATGAGATGGAAATTTACAGAGAGGCGCTGGAATTATGCAATAAGGGTATCGATTATTGCACAAGGAGCAATAAATATATGGTATTGCCATATCTTTTGCTTTGCAAGTCCGGAATTTTAAAATGGATGGAGCAGCCGGAAGAAGCCATGGATATACAGCAGTGTGCAGAGCATCTTTTTCAGGTGTTTGAAAATCATAATGCAAAGCCCGGAGAACCAATCTTGATTGCTTTGTGAGATTCTCTTGTCATTCTAAGAAAAAAAGGTATAATATACATATTGAAAAAAGAGATGTAATATACATATTTGAATCTGAAAGAAAGAAGGACATTAGAGAATGAATATCGTAGTTTTGGCAGGCGGCTTGAGCACAGAGCGTGATGTGTCTTTTAAAACAGGAGATATGGTAACAAAGGCATTGCGGAAGAATGGACATCAGGTTATTCTTCTGGATGTGTTTATGGGATATGGAGAAGAAGAACAGGATATTACTGGAATTTTTGAACATTCAGAAGAAGCAAGTGTAAAAGTAACGGATATACCGGAGACGGCTCCGGATCTTGATAAGGTAAGAAAGAGTAGAAAAGACCAGTCTGCCTGCTTCTTTGGACCAAATGTAATCGCAATGTGCCGTATGGCAGATATTGTATTTATGGCATTACATGGAGAAAATGGAGAGAATGGTAAGATTCAGGCAGCCTTTGATTTGTTTGGAATCCGTTATACCGGAAGCGGCTATTTAAGCAGTGCGATTGCCATGAATAAAAATATGGCAAAGCAGTTTTTTGAAGCCAATGGAATCCCATGTCCGAAGGGCATTTATATGAAGAAAAAGGACAGAAAAGACAGCCTGGCTGAAATCGGAATTACGCTGCCTTGCGTGGTAAAGCCATGCTGTGGTGGTTCTAGTATCGGTGTTTCCATTGTAAAAGAAGAAAGCAATTTTACAAAAGCATTGGATGATGCATTCTTCTGGGAAGATGAAATCTTAATTGAAGAATATGTAGAGGGAAGAGAATTTTCAGTAGGTGTCATCAAAGGAAGAGCATTGCCGGTTATCGAGATTGCACCAAAAGAAGGATTTTACGATTATAAAAATAAGTATAAGGCTGGAAGCACAGTGGAAACCTGTCCGGCAGATATTAAAGACAGTGTGGCAAAAGAGATGCAGAAGCATGCAGTAAAAGTTGCGGAAGCGTTAGGCCTGGACACCTATTCCAGAATCGACTTCTTAGTCAATGCAAAAGATGAAGTATACTGCTTAGAGGCAAATACATTGCCTGGTATGACAGCAACCAGCTTACTGCCGCAGGAAGCCAAGGTAGAAGGAGTAAACTTCGAAGAGTTATGCCAGCAGCTGGTTGATATTTCCATGGAGAAATACGGAGCATAAGAAAGGGCAGAGAAGGCGGATATGAAGGAACTGACATTAGCACAGATTGCAGAAGCCTGCGGTGGAACATTAATAGGTGGGGATGAAGCAAAAGAATATACCGTAACCGGAGTAGAGATTGACAGCCGGAGAGTAAAGGCAGGAGATTTATTTGTTGCCATTCCGGGAGAAAAGGTAGATGGTCACAAATTTATTCCGGATGTATTAAAAAAGGGAGCATATGCACTGTCCCAGCAGAGACTTGATGTAGATGGAGCTTATATTCTGGTGGAAGATACCATAACTGCCATGAAGCGTCTGGCACGTTTCTATCGGAATACCCTTGACATTAAAGTAGTGGGAATTACCGGAAGTGTTGGAAAGACCAGTACCAAAGAAATGATTGCATCTGTACTGGGCACAAAATTCCGGGTACATAAGACACAGGGGAATTTTAATAATGGAATCGGTCTGCCACTGACTATTTTTCAGATTGAAAAAGAGCATCAGGTTGCAGTTCTGGAAATGGGAATTTCTGAATTTGGCGAGATGCATGAACTGGCAGATATGGCGCAGCCGGATATTATGGTTATTACCAATATCGGTTTATGTCATCTGGAGAATTTGAAAACCAGAGATGGAATCTTAAAAGCAAAGACAGAAAGCTTTGCCCATTTGAAACCGGATGGTGTTGTGATATTAAATGGAGATGATGATAAACTTTCGACTGTAGAGCAGGTGGCAGGAAGAAAGCCTGTATTTTATGGAATTAAGGGAAGGAATCTCTGTGAGACTTCCGTCTGTGCAGATGCAGTTACAGAGCATGGCTTAGAAGGAATGACAGCAGAATTCCACACTCCACAGGGAGACATGGAAGTATTTATTCCAATTCCGGGAGAACATAATGTATATAATGCACTGGCAGCAACCTGCGTGGCAGAACAGTTAGGCCTTTCCATGGATGAAATTAAATGTGGAATTGCAGCCGCTTCCACCATCAGCGGAAGAACGAATCTGATTCACACAAAGGGCATGACGGTTATTGATGACTGCTACAATGCGAATCCGGTTTCCATGAAGGCATCTTTGGATGTCCTGTCTAAGGCAGGGGGACGAAAGATAGCGGTTCTTGGAGATATGGGTGAATTAGGAGAGGATGAAAAACAGCTTCATTATGAAGTGGGAACCTATGCCGGAACACTGCCGATTGATTTGTTATTCTGTGTTGGAACATTATCCGGGAAACTGGCAGAAGGAGCGAAGAAACAGAATCCGGCTCTGACCGTAAAACACTATGCAACCCGTGAGGAGATGACAGAAGAACTTCTTGCTACCGTAAAAGAAGGAGATGCTGTTTTAGTCAAGGCATCCCATTTTATGGAATTCCCGAAAGTGGTGGCAGCATTAACCGAAGCATAAGAAAATGTTTTTTTTAATGGTAAATACAGGAAGTGTTTGATAATAATATAGAAAAATGAAAAAAGAAACTGTAACTTTGAAGTATAGTCATCAAAGCTACAGTTCCTTTTTTTATCAATATTTGCGGTTTAAAGATATTTCCGGTTATCTGCCAGCAGCTCATGCACCGTATTCTGTGTATAGGTAGCAAGATGTTTGCGGTCATCAGCAGAAAGCTGATCTAAATAAATCGGAGTACCATACTGCAGGATAACATGGGTAGGTTTTACCTTTGGAAAATGATTTTCCAGAATATCAGCAGAATTGGTGATTGCCATAGGAACAATCGGACATCCGGTTTTCTCAGAGAGCTTTAGGCTTCCGGCTTTGAAAGGAAGCATTTCGTCCTCAGTCTTGTTTCTGGTACCTTCCGGGAAGATACACATGGAAATGCCGGCTTTAATCTGGTCGATACCGGTCAGGATGGTTTTTAAGCCCTTCTTCATATCGGTACGGTCTAAGAAGAGGCAGTAGAGCCGCTTCATCCAGATGTTTAAAAGAGGAACTTTTCCCATGGTGTCTTTGGCAATGTAACCGGTGAGTCTCGGACATCTGGAATAAGTGATAATAATGTCAAAATAACTTCTATGATTTCCGATATAAAGAACCGGAACATCTTTTGGAACATTTTCTTCCCCGATTACAGTCAGCTTAACGCCACAGATAAACATAATCACACGGAATGCCCACTGCACCATGCGAAGACTGCTGATATCGGCGGCATGGCGGTTGCATTTACGGATAATCCATTCTACAAAGAGAACTGGAATACCAAGAATCAGGTAAAGAATAGCAAATAAAAGTGCAAGAATTGCTCGTATCATAGAGATAGAATTCCTTTCTGGATATAAATTTCAAAAACAAAATACTGATTTCTTTCCCTATTATAGCGGTAAAACTTAAGAATTACAACATGATAATCCGGATTTTGGAATAGAATGAAAAGAATAAAAACAGGGAGAAGAAAGTGAAACAGAAAACAATAGAAGCAAGGAAAGCTGTCCGGAGTGTCACCGGTCTGCTTGCGGTGGCATGGATTGGACTGGCAGCGGTCGGCTGCGGTATCGAAGATACCAATGGCAGTAAAATAGAAGACGTGGAATTTACCGTGTTAGAAGAGGAAGCAGTGCCGGAAGAATTGAAGCAGGAAATTGAAGAACGAAAGGAAATGGATTTCAAGCTGACTTATGAAGATAACGGAAAACTCTATATTGCAAGGGGTTATGGAGAGAAGGAAACGGGGGGCTACAGCATTTCCGTAAAAGATGTTTATCTGACTCAGAATGCCCTCTGTTTTGTTACAACGCTGATTGGCCCGGGGGAGAATGAGACGGTGGCAAAGGCACCAAGTTTCCCATATATTGTGGTTGAGGTGACAAAATGTGACAAGAACGTGTTGTTTGAGTGAAAAAATGGTACTTTTTTCCCTTTGACAGCATTTTAACACGGTGATATACTAAAGAGCGTGGATAAAAAAGGAGGAACTGGTATATGCAGAGAGCAGATATTAACAGAGTCCGGGCATCCGTGCATCAGCAGTGCGGTAGCAGTGTAATGATTCAACTGGACAGAGGTCGTAATAAAGTAGATGTACAGCGTGGTGTAATACAGAATGCTTATCCGAGTGTATTCACGATTCTTGTAGATGATGAAAGAGAAGGCAATCCGCCACAGTTATTATCTTTCAGTTATACAGATATCATCACAAGAGATATCCGAATGAAATTATGTTAGAAGAATAAAGTCCCTTTTTCCTGAATAAAATGAAATAACATTCAGGAAGGGGATTTTTTTAGTGGAAATAAAGAAACAGAACATACATATGAATTATGAAAAAGCCAGTGCCATGAGTCAGATTACTCTGGATGATGATTACAATCTGCCGGATTACCGGCCGGATATTGTAAAAGTACTGAAAGAAAAAGGTGAAATCCGCTTTGATGAGATACAGGTAAAAGAAGGACGTATTTATGTGAAGGGGAATCTTATCTTTCATGTGCTCTACCGCAGCGATATGGAGGAGCATAAATTAGACTGCCTGCGGGGACAGATTCCATTTGAAGAAACCATCAGTATGGATGGAGTGAATGAATTAGATCCGGTGGACGTCACAGCAGAACTGGAAGACATTAATATCGGGATTATTAATTCCAGAAAATTAAGTGTTCGTGCACTGGTGATGCTGAAGGCAGAAATGCGGATGCGCAAGGAGACGGAACTGATTACGGGAGTAGCCATGGAACATCCGTTGGAAATCCTTCAGAACAGGCATAATATTCTGGAATTGGAAACCTGTAAGAAAGATAATTACCGGTTGAAACAGGAAATAGAGTTGCCCCAGAGCAAGCCAGATGTAGAACAGATTTTATGGAAAAGTGTGCAGCTTCGGGGTGTGGAAACGAGGTTACGAGAAGAAAAAATCCAGCTTACCGGAGAAATAAGGCTGTTTTTGCTTTATTATGCCCAGAAAGAAGAACGCCGGTTAGAATGGTTAGAAGAGACGATACCACTGAACGGAGAACTTGCCTGCGAGGGATGCAGTGAGGAAAAAATCTATCGGATTCAGGTAACACCTGCCAGTGTGGAAGTAGAGGTCAGACCGGATTATGATGGAGAAGACCGGAAAATCAGTCTGGATATGACGTTAGAATTAGATATCTGTATCTGGAAGGAAACAGAGGCAGATGTGGTAGAGGACGTATATTCGCTGCGGGAAGAGATGACACCAGCTTATGAAGAAGTTACCATGAGCAGGCTGCTGGCAAAGAATTATGCAAAATGCCGGTTGACAGACCACATGAATTTAAAGAAGAATCAGGAGAATATCCTGCAGATTTGTTCCTGCGAAGGAATGGCATTTATTGACCATGTGGAGCCACAGGCAGACGGTCTTAAAGTGGAAGGAAGCCTGAATGTGGAAATCCTTTATGTAACCACGGACGATGCCATGCCGATTGGAACCTGCCGGGAGACATTTCCTTTTGAACAGTTGATTGAAGTCCCGGAAATGACAGACGATATGAACTATGAACTGGAAGCGGGAATCGAGCAGTTGTCAGCGATTCTTTTAGACAATACCCAGATTGAGGTAAAGGCAGTACTGAATCTGAATCTGATTGCATTTTCACAGGAGAACATCCAGAAAATGGATGAAATCAGAATTACAGAACGGGATATGGAAGAATTACAGAGACAGCCAGGAATTACTGGATATATTGTAAGAGAGGGGGACAGTCTCTGGAAAATTGCCAAGGCAAATCATACGACTATTTCCCAGTTAATGGAAACCAACGACTTAAAGAGTGAAGAAATTCAAAAAGGCGATAAATTGTTAATTGTAAAGATGGTATCATGATGTTATACTAAGATGATAGGAAATACACAAAAGTGGAAGGAGCAGAAATATGCACAGAAAAAAACATATGTGGAAAATGCGGTTGGTTGCAGCAGGACTGGTAGCAATTCTTGGAATTTCATGTTTTCAAAGTGCGTCAGCAAGCGCTCTTTCAAAGGCTAAAAACAAGAAGAGTGAAGCACAGACCGCATTGGATAATGCCAATGCGGATATAGAGAATATACAGAGCCAGCAGCAGGAACTGCAGTCCCAGATTGATGCACTGGATGCAGATCTGGTAAATATTATTATGAACTTAGATATTCTGGAAGGGGAACTTTCGGATAAGCAGACTGAACTGGATAATGTGACAGCACAGCTTGCACAGGCGCAGGAAGATGAACAGAACCAGTACGATGCTATGAAAAAGCGTATTGTATATATGTATGAGAATGGGGATGACAGTTATATTGAGGCACTGGTGGGTGCAACAGATTTCTCTGATTTACTGAATCGTCTGGAATATGCCCAGCAGATTTATGATTATGACAGAAATCTGCTGACGCAGTATCAGGAGACAGTGCAGCAGGTAGCTGACCTTAAGAGTCAGGTGGAGACAGAGAAGGCAGAGTTAGAGGAAGTGCAGCAGTCTTATCAGGAACAGCAGGCTTCTTATGAAAGCATGATTGCAGAGAAACAGTCTCAGATGTCTGATTTTGATACTCAGCTTGCATCAGCCCAGAGTCTTGCAGCCCAGTATAAAGCTACTGTTGATGAGCAGAATGAAATCATAAGACAGGAGCAGGCAGCTGCAGCAGCTGCCGCTGCTCAGAATAATAATAAAGGTAATAATACAACAACTGCTAACAATAATAATGGAAATACAACGGGAAATAATAATGGCAGCAATACCGGAGGTGACAGCACTACTGGTGGCAGTACAGGGGGAGGTGGATTGAATCCTCCTTTTAGTACATCAGTAAGTGGAAGTGATGTAGTATCTTATGCCTGTCAGTTTATTGGAAACCCGTATGTATGGGGCGGCGAGAGCCTGACTGATGGAGCAGATTGTTCCGGATTCATTAAAAGTGTCTATGCAAACTTTGGAATCAGCCTGCCTCATAGTTCGGTAGCATTACAACGGGCAGGAAGTGAAGTAAGCTATGAGAATGCCCAGCCAGGTGACATTGTCTGCTATGCCGGTCATGTGGCAATTTATATGGGCGGAGGACAGATTGTCCATGCAAGTTCACCGTCTACCGGCATTAAGACAGGCTCAGCAACTTATCGAAGCATTATATCTGTCCGGCGTGTATTGTAAAAAGTTATCCATAAAGAAGAAAAATGATAAAAATTCCCCGCAGTAAGCAAACTACTGCGGGGTTTTAAGAACTTGTAAAATCTTTCAAGTTGCGTATAATGAAAAAGTAGAAAATATTTTAGGAGGAATAAGAAATGCAGATAGAACAGTTACAAAAAGAAATGATAGCAGCAATGAAGGCAAAAGATAAACCAAGAAAAGATGCAATTTCTTCGCTGGTTTCTGCAGTGAAGAAAACAGCAATTGATGAAGGCTGTCGTGATGACATAAAAGAAGAATTAGTAAACCGTGTGATTTTAAAAGAAATGAAGACCGTAAAAGAACAGATTGATTCCTGTCCGGCAGAAAGAACAGATTTACTTGCGGAATATCAGCAGCGTTATGACATTATGAGCGAATATGCACCGGCAATGCTTTCTGAGGAAGAAGTACGTAAGATTCTGACAGAAAAATTTGCAGATGTCATTGCAACCAAAAATAAAGGTCAGATTATGAAAACAGTTATGCCGGAGTTAAAAGGTAAGGCAGATGGTAAATTAATCGGACAGGTTGTAGCAGAGCTTTGCAAATAGGATAGTGTATGAGTGAAAATAAATCACAGAAGAAGCGCATATGGTTCATTACAATACTGATTCTACTGGTACTGTTATTAATCAGTCTCTTTGTTTCCGAACGAAGGGGGAAGATTGTATACAGGGAGTATCTTTCCGAAGATATCCTGACAGTAGATGGAGAAAAACTGCAGCTTGGGGATCTGGCAATGTATATCGCTTATGAGGAACTGAAGGTAGAAGATGAGGCAGCAGCCTATGACTATTATGATACGAATAAGTATTGGAATCTTCATACCAGTGGAAGGTTTGTAAAAGAAGTGGCAAAGACCCATGTCATCGAAATGGCAGTACATGATGAAATCTTTTACCGGCAGGCAATGGCAGAGAAACTGACGCTGGATGAAAAAGAAGAAGAACAGCTTTGCAGCCGTCAGGAGGATTTCTGGACGGATATGACAGAGGAACAGCAGGAAAGACTGGGCGTTGATAAAGCAGAGATAGATCGTCAGTTAGAGAAAGCTGCACTGGCACAGAAATATCAGAATCAGATAGCAGCAGAGAATAACAGTGATTTTGACGGTTACAGTGCCGGGGCAGAGCCATATGAGCAGATTTTAAAAGAACATAAGTATAAACTGAATGAGAAGCTCTGGGACAGAGTGGATTTTGGGAATATCATATTGAATCATTAGAATGGAAGGAAATAGAAATGTCTGTAAAAATAGGTAGAAATGATCCCTGCTGGTGTGGCAGTGGAAGAAAGTATAAGACATGCCATCAGTCATTTGATGAGAAGATTGAAAAGTATCGTGAGGCAGGCTGTATTGTGCCAACCCATGATTTGATTAAGACACCGAAGGATATCGAAGGTATCAGGGAAAGTGCCAAAATTAATGTGGCAGTACTGGATTATGTGGCTGAGCATATCAAAGCCGGCATGAGTACAGAAGAAATTGACCGTATGGTATATGAGAAAACAACAGCTATGGGTGGAATCCCGGCACCACTTAATTATCAGGGATTTCCGAAGAGCGTCTGTACGTCAATTAATGAAGAGGTATGCCATGGTATTCCATCGGAGGATATTATTTTAAAGGATGGCGATATCATTAATGTGGATGTTTCCACAATATTAGATGGATATTTTTCTGATTCCTCCAGAATGTTTCTGATTGGAGATGTCAGTGAAGAAAAGAAGCGTCTTGTCCAGGTAACGAAAGAATGTGTGGAAGAAGGCTTAAAAGCGGTAAAACCATGGGGCTTTTTAGGAGATATGGGTCAGGCAGTGCATGACCATGCTTATGAAAATGGCTATACTATCGTAAGAGAAATCGGTGGACATGGTGTTGGAAAAGAATTCCACGAAGAGCCATGGGTTGGCTATCACAGCAAGAGAGGAACCGAGATGCTCTTAGTTCCGGGCATGATGTTTACGATTGAGCCAATGGTAAATATGGGAAAAGAAGCTATCTACATAGATGATGAAAATAACTGGACCGTGTATACAGAAGACGGACTTCCAAGTGCTCAGTGGGAGATTCAGGTTCTGGTAACCGAAGAGGGAACCGAAGTTATTTCCTGGTAGGTATCTCTTAAAAAAGCTATTTTTGAAAGAAAAACCGGATGGAAAGTTTCTCATTCTGGTAAGCGCAAAGATGCTTATAGATAACAAGCAGTGCAATTCCAAGGCAGGCAAAGTCAATGGAGAGAACCGGCACAAAGAGAAAGACCAGAAGGCAGAATACGCCAAAGGTAATAATGGACCGGAAAAGATGTGGCCGGATAATTAAGACCACAGAAAAAAGAATATAAGCAGCTGCAAGGAAAAGAACCGGCAGAACAACCGGAAAGATTCCAAGCAGTACACCAAAGGAGACGGCAATGGCTTTGCCGCCTTTTTTGTTACTGTTTTTCGGATGAAACTGCAATGGGAACGCATGTCCGAGAACCGGTGCTATCAGAATCGGAATCATGTATGGAGTGTCAATATCCAATGTCCGTAGGGCGAGTACAACCGGGAAAAAGCCCTTGAAAAGCTCCAAAAGGAGCGCAAGAATACCAGCCCGGAATCCACCGTACACAAAGGCATTGGCAGTGCCGGGATTTCCATCCGGACTTAATGCACAGATATCTTTCTGGAATAATATCTTCGGAATCCAGTAGGCATAGAGTATGCTGCCGCTGAGATAGCCGGCGATGGAAAAAAAGATGCAGGTGATAATTGACTGGTTCATATAAAGGCTCCTTTTCTTTTCGATAAACAGGTGATTGCGGAAGGAGATAGATTTTGTATAAAGGAATTTTGCGGTATTCCATATGCATTGATTTTCCGATGATGAAATACCACCGTTCTAAGTAGTTCATTTTTCTTTTTCTGATAAAAACAGTCTTTTCCATGTTTAACAGAATCCTGGTACTGTTCGTCAAAGTACGGATGCCTGATAAGGACTGTTAGGGGCACTTGGAATTTCGTCTGGCAACAGGCAACGCTGGTACAGGGATGTACCAGCGAGGCACAGTTGAACATGGATGTGAATTTGTGCCGGTTGCCAGATGAAAATAGTATGATGTCGAAATTCCTAGTGCCCCTTGCAGGCTTTATGTGGCATCCGCTTTTGACGGACAGTGCCGAGATTCTGTCAAAGCAAGCGAAAAGACAGTTTATAATCAAGAAAAATGAACCACTAAGAATGGTTGGCATTTCACATCCAGGAAAATCAGATGTATATGGAATGCCACAAAATTTCCTATTAAAATCTTTTCTCCTGCTTCCACAATCACTTGTTTGAATAAAAGCAATTGTCGTTATTTTTCAGACAGTGATTCCAACAGGTCTACAATGTGTTCTGCTGCATCGGATTTCTGCTCCCGGAGCTGTGCGGTATGCATTTCCACCTGCAAATCATGGCTTCGCATCAGCAGCATTCCAAGGCGAATCTGCTCTATCATGTATTTAGAGGCATAGGAAATGCCACGGTCTACGAAAAATGCACTGTTTGCGGTTTCGCAGCCTGGAATCGGTGCGGTATGGATAGTTGGGATTCCCTTTACTAAAGTTTCAGTGGAAGTAAGTCCGCCCGGCTTGGTAAAGATGACATCACAGGCATCCATATAAAGGGAAACATGTCTGGTGTAGCCTAAGACATGAACCCGCGGGCAATGTCTGAATTCTTTGGTGAGAACAGACTGTAATTTCTTATTGTTTCCGCAGATAATTACAATGTGTTCGTCATTTTTACACTGCTTATAAAGTGCCATGGCAAAGACTGCAAGCTTTCCAAATCCCATACTTCCACTCATAATGAGAAAGGTAGGAGCATCAGCATCTAGGTGGCATTTGCGGCGGGCAATGTCCTTTGGTGTATGCTTGGCAAAGGCGTGGCGCACCGGAATACCGTAAGGTAGTAATTTTTCCTTTGGAACACCGCGTTTTATATATTCGTCTACTAAATCCTCATGGGGAATAACATAGTAGTCGCAGTTGGTTTCCTCCCAGAAAGGGATGCAGGTATAATCGGTTCCGATAGCGACTGCTTTTACCGGCAGCATGTTGTGTTTCTTCATATAAGTAATGGTCTCTGCCGGGTAAAGGTGCGGCATCACCACAATGTCATAATTTCCTTCTTCGATGAGGGATGCAAGCGGTTTCGCCAGCTTTGCATTTGCCCAGTAAACCGGAGATTTGAAATGGCGGTTACTGATAAGCATTCCCAGCTTATAAATGAAACCGAAAAACCACGGCAGATGCTTTACAATTCCAATATAAAGTCCGCTGATAAGGCGTGAAGTATGTCTTTTGCCAAGCTGCATGGCATCGACAAAATTTACTTCGTGTCCCCTTGCCAGAGCTGCTTCTTCCACGGCATGACCGGCGGCGTTATGTCCTTCTCCTGTGTTGCAGGATAAAATCAGAATTTTCACAAAAAATCCCCTTTCCGAACTTTTCTTTCGTATAGAACATCTTAATATATTTGCAATAAAATAGCAACTTTTCATAAAAAATTGTAACGAAAAACTTAACATTTTATAAAAAATTGCTTGTATTTCTGGCAGTATAAATTTATAATAAAAAGGTGTTTTTTTAAACAGAGGGCAGTAAATAGAAAGAAGGGTATTAAGATGAAAAAAATAGAAGAATATGTAAGAAGTATACCGGATTTTCCAGAGCCGGGAATTATTTTCAGGGACATTACTTCCGTATTGCAGGATGCAGATGGACTTCAGCTTGCAATAGATTCCATGATTAAGCTTTTAGATGGTGTGGACTATGATGTAGTTGCCGGTACAGAATCCAGAGGGTTCATTTTCGGAGTACCAATTGCTTACGAAATGCATAAACCGTTTGTACCGGTTCGTAAAAAAGGAAAATTACCATGTGAGACCATTTCACAGTCTTATGATTTAGAGTATGGACAGGCTACCATTGAGATGCACAAGGATTCCATCAAACCGGGGCAGAAGGTTGTGTTAGTAGATGACTTAATCGCAACCGGCGGAACCATTGAAGCTGCTATCAAATTAGTAGAGCAGCTTGGCGGTGAAGTAGTCAAAGTCATTTTCTTAATGGAACTGGCTGGATTAAAGGGAAGAGAACGTTTGAAGGGTTATGATGTTGCTTCTGTAATTACATATGAAGGAAAATAATTTACAGAAGAGAAGTTTACCATGACTTATTGCCAGAGAGGCTGGCTTTAGGTATAAAAAACAATTTGGAGGAAGAAAAATGTTAGAGAAAATGTTCAAATTCAAAGAGAACAACACTAACGTCAAGACAGAAGTAATTGCAGGTCTTACCACATTTATGACAATGGCTTACATCCTGGCAGTTAACCCGAACCTGTTATCTGCTGCTGGCATGGATCCTACTGCAGTTCTGATTGCAACCTGTCTTGCATCCTTTATCGGAACACTTGCAATGGCTTTGATGGCTAATTATCCATTCGCATTAGCTCCTGGTATGGGATTGAATGCATATTTCGCATTTACAGTATGTGGAAATATGGGTTATGACTGGAGAGTCGCTTTAATGGCAGTGTTCATTGAAGGTATCATCTTTATCGTACTTTCACTGACCAACGTACGTGAGGCAATTTTCAATGCCATTCCTGCTACACTGAAAAAAGGTGTAAGTGCCGGTATTGGTCTGTTTATTGCTTTCATCGGTTTACAGGGTGCTCACATTGTTGTTGACAACAGCACTACTTTATTATCTTATGTTAAATTTACAGAGAATTGGCATACAGAAGGAATCTGTGCTTTACTTGCACTGATTGGTTTAATTCTTACCATCATTTTATATGTAAAGAATGTAAAAGGTTCCATCCTTATCGGAATCCTTGCTACATGGATTCTTGGTATGATCTGCCAGGCTGCAGGCATCTATCAGATTGATGCAGAAGCTGGATTCTATTCTTTATATCCTACATTTGCAATGACAGACTTCACCAAAATCGGAGAAACCTTTGGACAGTGTTTCAAAGCTGACTTTACCGGTGTAGGTATTGTTAACTTTATCGTAGTATTATTATCCTTCTTATTTGTAGATATGTTTGATACTATCGGAACCTTAATCGGTGTTTCTGATAAAGCTGGTATGTTAGACAAAGAAGGAAAGCTTCCAAGAGTTAAAAATGCGTTATTAGCTGACGCTATCGCAACATCCGCTGGTGCTGTTCTTGGTACTTCTACAACCACAACTTTCGTAGAGAGTTCTGCTGGTGTAGGTGCAGGTGCCAGAACCGGTTTTGCATCTGTTGTAACCGGATTCATGTTCCTGATTGCAATCTTATTTGCACCAATCTTTACAGCAATCCCAGGATTTGCTACCGCTCCTGCATTAATCTTCGTTGGATTCCTTATGGTATCTGCAATCGTTAAGATTGACTTCAACGATGTTACAGAAGCAGCTCCTGCATACCTTTGCTTAATTGCTATGCCTCTTATGTACAGCATTGCAGAAGGTATCGCAATCGGTGTTATCTCTTACGTTATCATCAACTTAATCTGTGGTAAAGTTAAGAAGATCACTCCACTGATGTATATTCTTGCAGTATTATTCATTTGTAAATATATCTTCCTGTAAGAGGAGATTCAAAATTAAATAAAATAATTATGAAGAGCCAGATATCTTTGTTTTAAGGTATCTGGCTCTTTTACTAATATTTGAGTGTTAAGACATCAGGATGGGGGCAAAATGAAGTAAGTTATGTTGTAATTGAAAAAATATAAATGGTATTTTGCATAGTTGAAATTCCCTTCTCGTCAAAATCCACAAATTCAGGAAACTAATTTTGGTGATTCAGTTTCTTGTAACGGAAATCCCAAGGTGTTACAATTAAGGAAACCGAAAAACAAAAAGTAGTTTCCACAGAGAACAGGGGTAGTGAACATGGAATTGAGAGAAAAAATATTGCAGGGCACGATGCAGGCATTTAACCAGAAGGGATTGAAATTTACCATGGATGATATCGCCCACATTCTTGGTATCAGCAAGAAAACGATTTATCAGGTATTTGCAGATAAAGAGGCGTTATTTCTTGCCATGGTGGATTATCTGTTTGACTGCATCAAGGAAAGTGAACGGGAAGTTATGGCAGACGAAAGCCTTGGCACTTTAGAAAAAATACGGAAAATCCTAGGGGTAATGCCGGAGAGCTATAAGGAAATCGATTTCCGGCAGATGTATTTATTAAAAGATAAATTTCCGGAAATTTATCATCAGGTGGAACTTCGGTTAGAGACCGGCTGGGAGACCACCATTGCGTTATTGGAACAGGGCATGGAGGAAGGCGTAATCCGCCGCATCAACATACCGGTTTTAAAGATGATGCTGGAAGCCTCCCTGGAACAGTTCTTCCAAAGAGACATCCTGATTCAGAGTAAACTTTCCTATGGTGAGGCATTAGAGGAAGTAGTGGATATTCTGGTGGATGGAATTAACACGAGACAATAGACATGTGCGAATAGAGATGCATGAATAGAAATACACCAGCAGAAAGAGCGAGGAAAAGGTATGAGAGAAAAATACTATTTGGACAATGACTGGTATTTCAGTGAGAAATGGGAAGCGGCGCAGGGCAATGCAGAATATGACGAAGCAGCGATGCAGAGCGTACGGATTCCCCATACGGTAAAGGAACTGCCCTTTCACTATTTTGATGAGCATGCGTATCAGATGGTAAGCGGCTACCGCAGACACCTTTTGGCGAAGAAAGAGTGGGAAGGAAAAGTGGTACGGCTGACCTTTGAGGGAGTTGCCCATGACAGTGAAGTCTATGTAAATGGAAAGAAAGCAGGCACACACCACTGCGGATATACGGCATTTACCATTGATATTTCAGCACTGCTTTACTATGGGGAAGATAATATCATTGCGGTGCGGGTGGACAGCAATGAGAATCTGAATGTTCCGCCCTTTGGATTTGTCATTGATTATATGACCTACGGTGGAATTTACCGGGATGTTTATCTTGAGATAAATGAGGAAAGCTATCTTGCAGATGTATTTTTAAAACCACAGGTGGAGCTGGAGACAAAGAAGGGAACACTGCTATCAGAAATTACGCTGGCAGGAAACGAAGAAAACCTGTTGCTGCGGCAGTACATCCGGAAAAAAGGTGAAGAGGAATACCGGCTGATTGGAGAGGAAACGCTTGCTGAAATTCCTGCACAGGAGGGAAAGAAAACACTTGTATTTCCGGCGGGAATTGTATCTCTATGGGAAGTAGAGAATCCGGCGTTATATGAAGTAAAGACCCAGCTTGTAACCGGAAATAATATAATCGATGAGACCGTAACGACGGTGGGATTCCGCCAGGCAGTATTCCAAAAAGATGGCTTTTACTTAAATGGACAGAAGCTTAAAATCCGGGGTTTGAACCGTCACCAGAGCTATCCATATGTGGGTTATGCCATGCCGGCTTCCATACAGCGGATGGATGCGGAAATATTAAAGAAAGAGTTAGGGCTGAATGCAGTGCGGACATCCCATTATCCGCAGTCCCAGGAATTTATAAACCGGTGCGATGAGCTTGGGCTTATGGTATTTACCGAGATTCCGGGCTGGCAGCATATCGGTGATGAAGCGTGGAAAGCACAGGCGGTGGAAAATGTAAAAGACATGGTGATACAGTACCGCAACCATCCATCCATTATTCTCTGGGGTGTGAGGATTAATGAATCACAGGATGATGATGAATTTTACCGCCGCACCAATGCAATGGCACATAAGTTAGATGATACCAGACAGACCGGTGGCGTGCGGGCGCATAAAAAGAGCAGTCTTTTGGAGGATGTATATACCTATAATGATTTTGTACACAATGGTCTGAACAAAGGCTGTGAGCATAAGAAATATGTGACATCCGATATAGAAAAAACGTATCTTATCACGGAATATAACGGACATATGTATTCCACCAAATCCTTCGACTGGGAAGAACATCGCATGTGGCATGCTCTCCGCCACGCCAGTGTACTGGATGCAGTAGCAGGAGAAGAGGATATTGCCGGAAGCTTCGGATGGTGTATGGCAGATTATAATACACATAAAGATTTCGGCAGTGGAGACAGAATCTGTTATCACGGAGTCTTAGACATGTTCCGTAATCCGAAAATGGCGGCAGATGTGTATGCCTGCCAGCAGGAAGAAAGACCGGTATTAGCCTTAAGTTCAACGATGGATATCGGAGAACATCCTGCCTGCAACCGGGGCGAGACTTATATTTTTACCAATGCAGACAGCGTTAAAATGTATAAGAATGCTCGGTTTATCAAGGAATATAAGAAAACGGATTCCCCATATAAGAATCTGAAACATGGTCCGGTTCCAATTGACGATTACATTGGAAATGCCATCGAAGAGGGAGAGAATTTCGCACCGAAACAGGCTGCAATGGTAAAAGAAGTTTTGAATCTGGCGGCACGCTATGGCATGAATCATCTGCCGAAAAGAGCATATTATCTGGCGGCAAAACTGATGCTTTTTTATCATATGAAGATGGAGGATGCGGTTGCACTTTATAACAGGTATGTCGGGGACTGGGGCGGACAATCCATGGTATATAAGTTAGAAGCCATAAAGGATGGTAAGGTGGTCAAAACTTTAGTAAGAGAACCGGTACAGAAGGTGCAGTATCAGATTACGGTCAGCAGTCAGAAATTAAAAGAAACGCATACCTATGATGTGGCTGCGGTAAGAATACAGGCAGTGGATGAAAATGGAAATCTGTTGCCGTATTTTCAGGAGCCAGTGCAGCTAAAATGTGAGGGAGCATTAGAACTCATCGGACCAGACATCATCAGCCTGCAGGGCGGTATGGGTGGCACTTATGTAAAGACCATAGGAAAGACCGGAAGCGGAAAACTTATGATAAGCAGCCGCCAGGCAGGAACCAGAGAAATTACATTTGAAATAGAATAAGGGAGTATAACGATAAGGAGGGTATCTATGAAGGAGAAATCAAGGGAAATCTTCGGAAACAAAATGCTGCAGAAGGTGTACCGGAAGGCGGTAAAGAGTAAGAAGAAATTTCAAAAGAAATTTGGGGATGACAGTAAGACAGATTATCCGGTAGTGTTAAAAGAAAATGCACATATCGGTGATGCACTTGGCGTTGTGGATGTGCTGCTGCCAGAGCAGAAAGAGGCTTCAAAACTGGAATTTGACAAAGAAAAAGGCATTATCGTAGGAAATATCCGTATGGGTTTTGGACATTACCGTATTTCCATGGCAATCGCATCAGCAGCAAAATCCATGGGTTATATCCCATACTGGATGGACTTGAATTCCTATAAGCAGACGACCTGCACCAAAGTAATCGGCGCACAGAATGATTTGTATTCTCTGGGTTCTAGACTTTCCGGTAAGAGTAAGCTCTTTAATAAACTGGTGTGGGAGCCAATGAATTATGAAGGGTTCCGGAAGCTTTCCTATAATGCTTCTGACCAGAAAAATGCAGAGCTTATGGCTCCGGTTTACCGGAATGTACCAAAGGAAATTCCGGTGGTAGCAACCCATGTGTGGCCGGCACAGGCAGCTATACATGCCGGCATGAAATATGTAGTCAATGCGATTCCGGATAATTGGCCGATGGCATTGCATTTATCCGAAGGAAGCCTTCATACGGTGCAGACTCATTATGCGTATCAGGGTTATCGGATTTTAAATGGCATGCAGGGAAAAGATGTCTTAAATCCTATGCCGGAAAAAGATCTTGTATACACGGGACATTATATTGACCATGAGCTGGTAAGCAACATTGAAGCTGATTGTAAAGCAAGAATCCACAGAAAGCAGGAGAAGAAACCGATGCGTTTTCTTTTAACCATCGGCGGAGCCGGAGCACAGAGAGAAATTTTTGCAGCTATTATCAGATATCTGCTGCCGGCAATCCGGGAAGACAGGGCAGCACTTTATGTCAATGTAGGAGATTACCGGAATGTCTGGGAAGAATTATTACGGGAAATTCCGGGACTTAAAAATGCGGCAACGGAGCATTTTGATGACTGGGAGAATACAAAGCAGTTTGCCGAAGCTGCACTGGATGGGGAAGTAACCGGAGTCCATGGCTTCTACCATAAGAATATTTTTGAAGCAGTGTACTGCACGAATCTTTTGATGCGAAGCTGCGATGTACTGGTGACAAAGCCTAGCGAACTGGCATTTTATCCGGTGCCGAAGCTCTTTATCAAAAGAGTGGGTGGACATGAACAGTGGGGTGCCATCCATTCCGCAGAGATTGGGGACGGTACCCTGGAATGCCGTGATATTCCACATACCTTGCAGATGCTGGAATTATTCCAAAGCTCAGACCATCTGCTTACCGATATGTGTGAAGCAATTATGGAAAATAAGAAACAGGGGATTTACGATGGCGCATACAGGGTAGTGGAACTGGCAATGGGCTTACGAAAAGGAGGAGAAGGACAATGAGATTAACAACAAAAGAAAAAGTGGCATATGGCCTTGGTGCAGTTGGCAAAGACATGGTATACATGCTTTCTGCAAGTTACATTTTATATTACTATCAGGATATTTTGGGTGTCAGTGCCATTGCAATGGGAATTATCCTGATGGCAGCAAGAGTATTTGACGCATTCAATGACCCGGTTATGGGAATTATCGTAGCCAAGACGAGAACCCGCTGGGGTAAGTTCCGTCCGTGGCTTCTGATTGGAACCATAACCAATGCAGTAATTTTATATCTGATGTTTGCGGCACCACCTGCATTAGATGGCGGTGGACTGGTTGCCTATGCAGCAGTAACCTATGTGCTGTGGGGCGTTACTTATACCATGATGGATATTCCATTCTGGTCCATGATTCCGGCATTTACCGAAGGCGGCAAAGAAAGAGAGGGACTTTCTACCCTTGCCCGATCCTGTGCAGGCGTGGGCTCTGCACTGATTACTATTATCACGGTAAAATGTGTGGTTTTATTAGGGCAGGGCAATGAACGTGCCGGTTTCAAATGGTTTGCATTAATCATTGCAGTGTTATTTGTGATTTTTATCACGATTACCTGTATGAGCATCAAAGAAAAATCCACCGTAAATGTGGACTCTCCATCGGTAGGACAGATGTTTAAGGCACTGTTACAGAATGACCAGGCAATGACCGTTGTGGTTACCATTGTGCTGATTAACTGCTCTCTTTATATTACTTCGAATCTTTTGATTTATTTCTTCAAATATGATTTTGGCGGAGATGCGTGGTATAACAGCTATACCTTATTCAATACCTTTGGCGGTGGAATCCAGATACTTTCCATGATGATTTTCTTTCCGCTGCTGCGTAAATTTTTAAGTGCCCTAAAGGTATTTTATGTAAGCTTTGTTATGGCAATCGCAGGCTATGGTGTATTATTTATACTGACACTGACAAATATGTCAAACTTATTGTTATTATTTGTTCCGGCATTCTTTATCTTTACAGCCTTTGGAATGCTGACGGTACTTACCACCGTATTTCTTGCAAATACCGTGGACTATGGCGAATTGAAAAATAACCGGAGAGATGAGAGCGTTATCTTTTCCATGCAGACCTTTGTGGTAAAACTGGCATCCGGAGTAGCTGCACTGGCAGCTTCCATCTGCTTAAATCTCTGCCACTTAAGTAATGATACTTCAGAAACAGCAGCCGCAGCTGCTGCATCCGGCAGCTCCCTTTTAGGACTCCGCATGACGATGGCAGGAATTCCGATAATTGGCTTACTGATTGCAGTGCTGGTATTCCGTAAGAAATTTATCCTGACAGAAGAAAAAGTGCAGGAAATCACAGAGCAGATTAAAGCGAAAGAAGCATAAACAGACATTAAGCAAAACAGCAGGCAGAAACAGTAAGCAGAAAAAGCAGGATGAAAGAGAAAGGAATTTACTTATGATTCGTAAGGAAAAGGATTATTTTATTCTGGATACCGACCATACCACTTATTGCTTCCGGGTACTTCCTACCGGGCAAATGGAGCATCTTTATTATGGCAGAAAGCTTCATATCGAGGACGAAGCAGATATGCAGCCACTGGTGGAAAAGCACATCTTTGTACCGGGCAATGTGAATCAGTATAACGAAGAGCAGAGGGCGTATTCCTTAGAAGATATGCGTCTTGAAATGTCCTCCTATGGAAAAGGAGATATAAGAGAGCCTTTTGTGGAGGTGGTGAATGGCAATGGAAGCAATACGGTAGATTTTGTATACAGGGAAGCAGAGATAACCAAAGGTAAGGAAGCTTTTGCGGAACTGCCGGGTTCCTATGGCAGCGAAGAGGAAGTGGAGCAGCTTTGTATCCGGCTTGCGGACGAAGGAAATGAGCTGGCACTGGAATTGTATTATTATGTCTATCCATCCTGTGACATCATCAGCCGCAGTGCGAAATTCTATAATAACGGAAAGAAAGCTGTGCAGTTGAAACGGCTGATGAGCCTGCAGCTTGACTTTGATGGGCATGATTATGCATTTACTACATTTCATGGAGCCTGGGCAAGAGAAATGAAGCGGAGTGATATGCCGGTAATAGCAGGAAAATTAGTAAATGCTTCCTATACCGGAACCACCTCCAGCCGGGCCAATTCCTTTGTGATGCTAAGCCGGCCGAAGACTACAGAGGATGCCGGGGAATGCTTTGGTTTTCACCTTATCTATTCCGGTAATCACTATGAAGCAACAGAAGTAAACAGCTTTGGCAAAATGCGTCTGGTGACAGGAATCAATCCACAGGCATTTTCCTATGAAGTGGTGCCGGAAGAAAGCTTTCAGGCACCGGAGGCAGTGATGGCATATGCAGAAAACGGATTTAACCAGATGAGCCAGAGGCTGCATCATTTTATCCGGGAGCATATTATCCGTGGAACCTGGCAGAAGAAGGAGCGGCCGATACTGCTTAACAGTTGGGAGGCTTCCTATTTTGACATCAGTGAGAAGAAGTTACTGAAGCTGGCAAAGGAAGCAAAAGAAGTTGGCATAGAATTATTTGTAATGGATGACGGCTGGTTTGGCGAGCGGATGGATGACAGCAGTTCCTTAGGAGACTGGGAAGCAAATACGAAGAAGCTGCCGGGTGGTCTTAAGGGCTTATCTGATAAGATTCATGGACTGGGACTGCAGTTTGGAATCTGGGTGGAGCCGGAAATGGTCAATGTGAAAAGCAAACTTTATGTGGCTCATCCGGACTGGACGATTGAGATTCCGGGGCAGCCTCATTCGGAAGGAAGAAACCAGCGGATTTTAGATTTGGGAAGAAGAGAAGTACAGGATTATATTATTGAGAGCATGAGCAAAGTCTTTTCTTCAGCGGACATTTCCTATGTGAAATGGGACATGAACCGGACCTTCAGCGATTATTATTCCACAGCACTTCCACCGGAACGGCAGGGAGAAGTGGCACACCGTTATGTGTTAGGATTATACCGGTGTATGAAGGAACTGACGGAACGGTTTCCGGAGATTTTATTTGAAGGCTGTGCGGCAGGCGGCAACCGTTTTGACCTTGGAATCTTATGCTATTTTCCGCAGATCTGGGGGAGTGATGATACGGATGCATTGTGCCGGGCGGAGATAGAAGAAAATTATAGTTACGGTTATCCGCTGTCAGCAGTCAGTGCCCATGTGTCTGCCTGCCCGAATCACCAGACACTGCGGAATACGCCATTAGAGACAAGATTTCAGGTGGCATGCTTTGGAAGCTTCGGCTATGAATGCAACCTCTGCGATATGAAAAAAGAAGAAAAGGAAGCCATGAAGGAGCAGATTGCATTATATAAGAAATGGCGGAAGGTGTTGCAGCAGGGAACCTTTTACCGGGGCAGAAGCTTTTACGACGGAGCACAGAGTGGAATGGGTGGCAGTGTTTTAGCGAACGAAGCCGGTAACCAGATGGAGTGGACCTGCGTATCGGAAGATGGCACGAAGGCAGTGGGTATGCTGATGCAGAAATTAGTGGTACCAAATACGCAGCAGCAGACTTATTATCCGAAGGGATTGCTGCCGGATGTCCGTTACCATTTCTACAACCGGAAATTAAAATATAATATCAAAGAATTCGGAGACCTGGTAAATACGGTTTCGCCGGTTCATATCAGACAGGATTCCCTGACCCATCAGGTGCTTTCGAAATTGGTAAAAATGGATGGCGAGACGGAAGACTTCCATGCATATGGAGATACCTTAATGTATGGTGGCGTTCATGTCAGTCCGGCATTTGGCGGAACCGGATACAATGATAAGGTAAGGCACTACCCGGATTTTGCATCCCGTTTATATTTTATGGATGGAGAAGTAAAAAAGTAGGGAGACAGAAGTCCATGTTTGTGCTAAGATGAACATATCCATAAACACAAACAGGAGCGGATATGAAGAATAAATCAAAGTTAAAGAAAATAAGAGAAAAGAAAGCAGGCACAGCCACCGTTACCAAAGAGTGGCTTTATATGAATCCAAATTCCATCACAGTAGCAGAGATTGAAAATGCATTAGAGGGAATGGATGGCATCGAAACAGAAATCTGGAAAGAGGCGGGAGTATTAGAGGTGGAGGTTCCGGAGCATCATTCCATGGATATTGAGGAGATTGCAGTTGATTTAAAGGATGAATATGCCAATGCTTATTTAAAAGAGCATGACATTCATGCTCTTTTTGCTGTCACAATTGACACAGAAAACTATGCATTTATGCAAAAAATCATGCAGAAAATCATCGCCGGTGCAGGAGGCTTCTTCTGCGGTGATACAGAGGATTTTACACCGGTAGTAAAAGAGTAAGAAGTGAAATAAAAAATGCGAAAGACAAGATTATATGATGCAACAAAATTAGACCGGGAACATATGATGTTTTCCAATAAGCAACTTATTACGCTGCTTCTGCCGATTATGGTAGAGCAGCTTTTGAATTCCTTTATGGGAATGGCGGATACCATGATGGTAAGCAATGTGGGAAGTGCGGCAATCTCTGCGGTATCACTGGTGGATTCCATCAATGTACTGGTCATACAGGTATTTACGGCATTAGGAGCAGGAGCAGCAATTATCTGTTCCCAGTATCTTGGAAGGGGAGACAGGGAGTCCAGCAATGAGGCTGCAAGACAGGTAACTTTAAGCGTACTGACGATTTCTACGGTATTGTCTATATTTTGTATTATATTTCGTGGACCACTGCTGCATCTGATTTTTGGCCAGGTAGAAGAGGCTGTTATGGATAATTCCATGATTTACTTCCTGCTGACTGCAATTTCATTTCCGTTCATTGCACTTTTTGATGCCGGTGGAGCTTTTTACCGGGCAGCAGGAAACAGTCGTTTTCCAATGATGATTTCTGTCCTTTCCAATGGACTCAACATTGCCGGAAATGCAGTGCTTATCTTTGGATTAAAAATGGGCGTGGAAGGAGCAGCCCTTTCTACATTATTTTCCAGAATCTTTTGTGCAGTAGTCATTTTCTGGAATCTGCGGAAACCGGATCAGGTGATTGTGGTAAATCATTATCTTAAGATCCGTCCCAATTTCCCATTGATTGGAAAAATTCTTTCTATCGGAATTCCATCCGGAATTGAAAACGGAATGTTCCAGTTCGGAAAGCTGGCAATCCAGTCCAGCGTATCAACCCTTGGAACGGCAGCCATTGCCGCGCAGGCAATGACCATTATTCTGGAAAATTTAAATGGAATCGGAGCCATTGGAATCGGAATCGGCCTGATGACAGTAGTAGGACAATGTATTGGAGCCGGAAAAGTGGAAGAGGCGCGTTATTATATGGTGAAACTCTGCGGCTATGCAGAAATTGTTATTCTGATTTCCTGTGCAGTGGTATTTTTATTGACAAAGCCGGTTACATTTTTAGCTGGAATGGAAGCAGAAAGTGCCTCCCTCTGCATGGAAATGATAATAGCAATTACGATTGTAAAACCGATTGTATGGGTGCTGGCATTTATCCCGGCTTATGGCATGCGTGCCGCTGGAGATGTGAAATTCTCCATGATTTTATCCAGTCTTACTATGTGGTTCTGCCGTGTTGCACTGTGTGTATATCTGATCCGCAGCTGTGGTTTTGGACCAATGGCGGTGTGGATTGGTATGTTTGCCGATTGGACGCTTCGTGCTATCGCATTCAGCGTCCGGTATCTAAGCGGCAGGTGGAGCCGGATACATGTCATTTAGAACATGCTAGCGGAAGCAGTACCTGGGTGATAAATTTGCTTTTATCTTTATGCTGTGGCGGTCCCTCTAAATAGCAGTGGCGGAAGATGCCAACCGGTGTAAGGTGTTGCTCCCTGGCATAGGAAAGCAGGATATCATGAACCGATGGAAATTCTTCATACGCTCCATGATGATAGAGGCAGACTGCTTTCTGGGCAGGGAGATTTAGGATATGTTCGCCCTTACTTCCTGCCGGGACAACAGCAAAAAAGGACATATCCTTTGCATCCGTAATGGGAGCTTCCGTAAAATAAATCTGCCCGGTATGTGCCGGCCCATAGTTCTGCAGTGCTTCCAAGGCAACCTCTCTTAAAAGATTCGTCTTTTCTGCGATGCTGTCACTTTCTGTTTTGCGGCAGTACACCGTCTGTGGTGGAATTGTAATGATTTCCATTGATTCAAATCCCTGATTGATTCTTTCGTATAAGGCTTTGATATTGGCATTTAATTCATCCCGCAAAGCTTCCAGCCTTCGAACCATGGATAAAAGGTCGTTGGAGTTGTCGAAGTAGCCGTGGATTTCTTCCAGTGACAGCCCAAGATTCTGCAGCGAGCGGATGGTTCGAATCTTTGTCAGTGTATCAATGGTATAGTAACGATTGCCGGATGGGTCTTCTTTTACATCCGGGAAAACCAGTCCATGAGCTTCATAATTTAAAATAATTCTTCTTGTGATGCCCACAAAGTCTGCGGCATCTCCAATTGAAAACAGTTCTTTCAAAATGTTTCCCCCTTTTTATTTATTCGGTGATTGTGAAAAGAATGGATTTAGAAATTTTTGGAGAAATAAAGACGGTTTGCTTATTGCCTTAAAATGCCAACAGTTCTTAAGTGCATGTTTTGCTTGGTCATAAGCTGTCTTTCCGTTGCTTTGACCGGCTGCACCGGTTGTCCGTCTGCGACAGATACTTCCACAAACCCGTAAGGAGGTCTAGACATTCTGGCAAATAAGTTTATGATTCCGGCAACCGGCGCAAATTCATATCCATATTCAACTGCGCCTTGCAGGCACATCCCTGTGCCTGCATTGCCGGTTGCATAACAGAATGCCAAGACCTCCTAACAGGCTTGTTTATGTATCTGTATGCAGGCGGACAGCCGGTGCAGACTGTCAAACATTGGAAAGACGGGCTTTCATAAAGAAAAGTAAAACATGTATTTTAGAACTGTGGTATTTTAAGACAAAGCAACACTCTTTAACTCTTCAAAAATTTCCATATCATATTTCTTTTCTCAAATATCGGCAAAATTTGTAAAATGATTGCATCGTACATTGATGTGCGGTGTAAAATAACAGTGTAATTGTAACACAGCATTGAGAGTGTGAAAAGTGAAAAAAGAAAGAAAAAAAGTAATTTAAGAAGGGAAGGATGTACATGAAACAAAAGAAGAAAAGTTTATTTTCCTTGTTACTTGCGTTGATGATGATGGCAGGTCTTATGCAGGGGATGACAGTTGAGACAAAGGCAGCTACAAATTCGGTTCAGGCAGGACCATTTACGTTGTCAAAGGATTCGGGGACGATTGTAGAAGGAGTCGATTATACCTATGAAAAATATGGATCTGGAAATAGAAATTCGCTTACCATTCTGACGGATGACATTACGATTGCAATGGATGAAAACGCAGAACCTACATCAGATATTATTGAGCTGGGAGAATTTAATACCCCCCCACTTGACAGTTTTTCTAAGGTAACATTTTCAAATTTAAAAATGAAATCTTATTATAATAATATATACAGTAATGTAGACCATATTCATATTACATTGGTTGGAAGCAATGAACTGGTCAGCATAAAAAGAGACTCTGAAACTTATGGTAGTTTTGCAATTTTTGGACATGGAAGTGTAAGCATTGAGAATAGTCCAAACGGTTCTCTTTATGCAACTGCAGATGGACTCGGCTGGGGTGCCATTTCTGTATCAGAAGGATATGGAAAAAGTGATGCATGCATTACAGTTGGAGATGCCATGTCAATGAAAAGTTCTACAGCTATGATGGCAGATATTTCGGAATTGACAGATACACCGAAGACATGGACAAATTGTATTGCAGTTAATAACAATGAGGACTATAGAGAGCGAGGATTTGCCAAAACACTCCTGATTGGTATGTGGAAGCACAGTCACACATGGAGTTATGCAGTGGATGAAGGCAAAGATGGAAGCCGTATTCTTGCAGCCTGCAGCGGCTTGGGAGATTGTGATGAGAAGGATGCATCTTTATGGTTATCCTTATCAGCTGAGAATACAGACTATGATGGAACAGCAAAAGCTGCCAATATAACAACATCCGAAGACTGGAAGAGACTTAATCTTCCGGTTCCGGAAATCGTATATTATCTGAGTGGAACAGACACAAAGACCAACAGTGACAACAGTGGAGCAGAAGCCGTTGGAGGTGCACCAAAGTTACCGGGCAGTTATAAGGCACAGGTTACGGTTGGAACAGATACGAAAGCAACAAAAGAATTTACAATTACATGCAAGCATGGTGAATGGGTGGAAACAGTATCAGATTCTTATCTGAAAACAGCAGCAACCTGTACGGCACCGACAGTTTACTACAAATCCTGTAAGCTGTGTGGGGCAAAGGGAACAGAGACATTTACCAGCGGAAATCCATTAGGACATGACTTTAGCAACAATGCAGAAGTCTGCAGACGGGAAGGCTGTAATGAGAAGAACCCGGATTATAAACCGGCAACACCGGTCATTATTGAAGGCGCTGGTGGAGAATGGACAAAGGAAAGTGGTGCAACGCTTCGTTTCCGCAGTGACGCCGGTATCAGCAGCTTCCTTCGTGTAGAAGTGGATGGCACCGTAGTAGATGCGAAAAACTATACGGTAACAGAAGGCTCTACCATTGTCACCTTTACTGCAGAATACTTAGAAAGCCTTGCTACCGGAAAACACACGGTTGCGATTGTATCTTCTATCAGTGGAGAAGAAAAGAAAGCAACCGCCGAATTTACCGTTGCGAAGAAAGCTGATACAACAAGTGGAAATAGCACTTCAAATACGGAGCAGACCGCAGCACAGAAAACAAAAGCATTGAAAACGGGCGATGAATCACCGGTTGGATATCTGCTTGTACTTTTGGTATTATGCGGAGCGGCAGTAGTATTCACAGGGAAAAAGGGTTATTTAAAATAGAATATAGATGAGATAAAAAAGCCATACATAAAAGCAAATCCTCTGCATACAATGTAAAAACAAGTATTGCAGGGGATTTTCTTTGAAAAGCTATATAGAAGAAAGAGCCGTAGAAATAGCCAAATACATTATAGATAACAATGCGACAGTGCGTCAGACCGCAAAGCAGTTTGGAATCAGTAAGAGTACGGTACATAAGGATGTAACAGAACGTTTATCCCAGGTGAATCCGACCCTGGAGCGGGAAGCAAGGAAAGTACTGGATGTCAATAAGTCAGAGCGTCATATCCGAGGGGGACTGGCAACGAGAGAAAAATATCTTCATCAACATGTGACGGGTTGATATGTCATGTTGACATAATGATATAAAAGTGCTATCGTTATAGTAACAACCAAGGAGAAGGGGGACAATTTTGAGTACATTAAAGGATGTGGCAGAACGGGCAGGAGTAACTGTTACGACTGTTTCGAGAGTAATTAATAACCGTGGATATATCAGTGAGAAGACCAGGCAGAAGGTATATGATGTCATGAAGGAGATAGGCTATCAGCCCAATGAGGTAGCCCGTTCTCTTTCAAAACAGCATACCAGCACGATTGGCGTAATCGTACCGCATATCGTTCATCCGTATTTTGCAAAGCTTTTAAGCAATATTGAATCAGCGGCGGCAGCAGAGAATTATAAAATGATTGTCTGCAATTCCAAGGAGGAGCGCAACAACGAACGGAAATATGTAGAGATGTTTAAGAGTAATCAGGTGGCGGGAATTATATTGTGCAGTGGAACGGTAAGTGCCAATGAATTCCTGAACCTGAATATCCCAATTGTTACCATAGAGTGTGATGATGCATTGGGGGACTGCAATATTCAGTGTGACAACTATATGGGCGGAGTGCTTGCCACAGAACATCTTGCTAAATGCGGATGTAAAGAAATTGTACATTTCAGTGGAGTAGAGCGTCAGGTGATGCCGGCAGACAGACGTTGTGTAGGTTTTCGGGAAGTCTGTGAGAAATATGGAATCCGGCATCATGAAATAGAGACAAGCGAGGCATCCTACAGTGTGATGGAATATCTGGAAAATATCAAGCAGACACTGCAGAAATATCCGGAAATGGATGGGATTTTTGCCAGCAGTGATGTTATTGCAGCCCAGTCCATTCAGGCATGCAGTGCTCTTGGAAAGCGGGTTCCGGAGGATGTGCAGATTGTAGGTTTTGATGATGTCAATATTGCAACATTGGTAAATCCGATGCTGACAACCATCCGGCAGCCGATTAAGGAAATGGCACAGTTAGCAGTGGATGCTATCTTAAAAAAACGCGGTGGCGGCGTAATGCCGGCAAAGGTGGTACTTCCGGTCAGCCTGATGAAGCGCGGTACAACAAAAGAAAAGTAATAGATTGACAGAAATAATAAGTAAATAAAAGAATAAATGATAGTTCCTGATTCGTGTTCCTCGGTTGACATGAATTAAGAACTATTTTTTGTGATAAAAACGGATAAATTGGTTGATATTAGTGCATTATGAACAAAAAACAGGACGCTATCTTGTGAAAATCTGATATTTTGTATGTTAACCGCTTGACATTTTGCGAAAGAGGCATTATATTAGAAATGTAATCAAGTGAAACGCGTTCACGATAAGAAAATATAAGGAACGGGGAAGAGATACTTTTTACAATGACAGGAGGAAGACAAATGAAGAAAAAGATTTTGGCTGCAATTCTTACTGCAGCAATGACAATTGGAATGGTTGGATGTGGTTCCACCAGCAGCTCTGATAATGGAAACAATTCCGCTTCAAATACCGAAGCATCTTCAAACGAACTGACCGTTTGGTGCTGGGATGCAACCTTTAATATTCCGGCAATGGAAGAGGCAGAAAAGATTTATCAGAAAGACCATCCGGATGTAAACGTAAATGTAGTAGAAACATCCTGGGAGGATATTCAGACCAAGCTTACAACAGCAGCAACCTCTGGACAGACCGATACACTGCCAGACATCATTCTTATGAATGACACTGCTTTATTAAACAATGTAAAGAACTATCCGGACTTATTTGCAGATTTATCTGATTCCGGAATCGATTTCTCCAAATTTGCAAGTTATAAAACAGCAATTGGAACAGTAGATGGAAAGAATTACAATGTACCATTCGACAGTGGTGTAACCGCATTATATATTCGTACCGATGTAATCGGTGAAGCTGGTTATTCTATCGATGACTTTGCCGATATTACATGGTCCAAATTCATTGAACTTGGTGAAGATGTATTAGCAAAGACCGGAAAACCATTATTAAGCGCACAGGCTGGTGGACCTGACTTACTGATTGCAATGTTAAGAAGTGCAGGAGACAGCATGTTTGATGAAGACGGCAATCCGAATTTTGCAGGAAATGATGTAGTTGCAGAAGCTGTAGAAGATTATGAGACCATGGTTGACAAGGGAATTTTAGTAGAAGTAAATGACTGGGATCAGTATATTGGAACCATTAACAACGGAACAGTAGCAAGCGTAATCAATGGATGCTGGATTACAAGTACCATTCAGGCGCAGGAAGATCAGTCCGGTGACTGGGGCGTTACTACAATGCCAAGACTGGACAATGCTCCAAATGCAACCAACTACAGTAACAATGGTGGTGCAGGATGGATGGTTATGAATGACTCACCAAACAAAGACCTTGCTATCGATTTCTTAAAGAACACATTTGCAAGCAGCACGGAGCTTTATGATACTATTCTTCCTACTACCGGTGCAGTAGCAACCTACCTTCCGGCAGCAGAAAGTGATGCATACTCACAGGAAAATGAATTCTTCGGTGGCGATAAGATTTATGAGAAATTTGCCAACTACGGTGCTGAAGTACCGGCTATCACATTAGGCCAGTACTGGGAGGAAGCAAAATCCGCACTTGGAACAGCACTTACCCAGATTCAGCAGGGACAGGATATTCAGGAAGCGTTAAAAGAAGCAGATGATACTGTATCATTTGCAATGAGCGAATAAATTAGCATTAGCACTTTACAAACTGCCTGCATAGCAGCTGCTGTGCAGGCAGAATTTTCAAGAAGAAGGGAAAGCTGTAAAGTCGATACGAATTGGAGGTACAACAGTGAAAACGAAGAAAAGAAAGATTATGGGATGGACATTCGTAATACCGGCATCGATAATGATTGTCATATTCAATTTCGTGCCGATGATACAGTCCTTTATTTTATCCTTAAAACGCGGAAGCGGAACGAACATGACTTTTACCGGACTTTCTAATTATAAAAGAATGTTTCAGGATAAAATTTTTAAAATGACATTAAGCAATACTTTTATTTATCTGATCTTAGAAGTAGCAATCATGCTGGTGATGGCAATGTTCTTGGCATCACTTTTGAATGATAAGAGATTAAAAGGAAAATGGTTTTTCCGCCTTGCAATTTTCTTACCATGTACTACTTCACTGGTATCGTATTCCATTATTTTCCGTTCCCTTTTCTCTGTGGACGGATTCATCAATACGATTCTTACGAATCTGCATCTGATTGCATCTCCAATCAACTGGCTGGGAAATACCTGGACCGCACGAATTGTAATCGTACTGGCATTATTGTGGAGATGGACCGGTTATAATATGATATTTTTCCTGGCAGCATTGCAGAATATTGACAGTTCTATTTATGAAGCAGCAGTTGTAGATGGAGCCAATGCATTCCAGAAGTTTACTAAGATTACAATCCCGATGCTTCGTCCGACAATTTTACTGACAGCAATTATGTCAACCAATGGAACCTTACAGCTCTTCGATGAGTCTATGAATATTACCAATGGTGGACCGGCAAATACGTCCATGACAATATCCCACTACATATACAATTTGTCTTTTGCAGGAAATCCAAACTTTGGATATGCATCTGCAATTTCTTATGTAGTATTTATCCTGGTGGCAATCCTTGCCTTTATTCAGATGAAAGTAGGTGATGAGAAATGAGTAAAAGAAAATTCGTATATTTCTGGAAATATGTATTCCTGATTCTGGTCGCAATCATTTCCATCTTCCCAATGTACTGGATGATTGTCAGTGGAACCAATAAAAGTGTGGATGTCATTGCAGGAAAAATTCTTCCGGGCAATTACCTGATGGAAAACTTAAAATCTCTTCTGGATACAACGGTTCTTTCACAGGCAATGTGGAATTCCATCCGGAACGCAGTGGTTTCCATGGTTTTAAATGTATTTGTCTGCTCACTGGCAGGTTATGGATTCGAAAAATTTCATGATAAATACAAAAATAAAATTATGTCCATCCTATTACTTTCCATGATGGTACCGACTGCTGCAACTGTAATTCCGCTGTTCCGTATGTTTGGAAAGATGGGACTTTTAAATACAACCGTTGGATGTATTTTACCGACCGTTTCTACTGCATTTATGATATTCATGTTCCGCCAGGCAGCAAAATCATTTCCGGATGAAATCATTGAAGCAGCCCGGATTGATGGAGTAGGTGAATGGGGCATTTACTTTAAAATGTTCTTACCGATTATGAAATCTACCTACGCAGCAGCAGCAATCGTAAGCTTTATGAATGCATGGAACAGTTATATGTGGCCGTTGATTGTATTACAGAATGAAAATTCCAAGACTATGCCGATTCTGGTATCTGGACTGACCGCACGATATACCATTGATTATGGAAGCATGATGCTTGCAGTCACGATTTCTACAATTCCGATGTTGATTATATTCTTCGTATTACAGAAGAACTTCGTAGAAGGAATTACTGGTTCTGTAAAATCATAAAGGAGAAGAGCTATGGAATTTAACGAAAATGTAATTTATGAGCCAGACTGTTTTGCAATCCGGCGGATGCCGGCACATTCAGACCATGGATATTATGCAACCGGAAAAGAGGCAGACGCTGGGGAAAGCAGTTTTCTCACCAGCCTCAATGGCAGATGGAAATTTGCATATGCCAATAACTTAGCGGAAGTCATAGAGGGCTTTTATTGTAAGGATTATGACAGCAGCAACTGGGATGAGATTATGGTGCCTTCTTCCATCCAGCTTTTTGGTTATGGAAAATTGCAGTATGTGAATTCCCAGTATCCATGGGATGGAAAAGAAGCTGTCCGTGGCAAAGAAATCCCAAAGAAATATAATCCGGTTGCAATGTATGTGCATTCTTTTACAGTGACCGGAGAAATGTTAAAGGACCGGTTATCCCTCCGGTTTGATGGTGTGGAAAGTGCTATGGCACTCTGGGTGAATGGCAGATTTGCAGGCTATAGCGAAGACTCTTTTACACCGGCAGAATTTGATATCACAGAATTGGTCTGCGAGGGAGAAAATAAGCTTGCGGCAGAGGTCTTTCGCTTCTGTACCGGAAGTATTTTAGAGAGTCAGGATTTCTTCCGGATGTCCGGAATCTTCCGTGATGTGACACTGCGTCGTATGCCGGCACATCATATCTATGATTTGAAGGTAAGACAGCAGTTTCAGGATAATCTGACAGAGGCAGTTTTGAAATTGCAGTGGAAGGGTGTGCCGGAACAGGAAGACCATCCGGTACAGGAAAACTGGCAGGAGAAAGAGCCGGTAGGAGCCGGTGCAGATACCGGCTGCAAGCTGCATGTTTCCTTATATGATGATAAAAAGGAATGTGTCGCAAAGACGGAGACAGTTTATACAGAAGCTAGAACAGAGTTAAAAATAACAGCACCGAAGTTTTGGAGTGCGGAGGAGCCGAATCTTTATACCTTATATATAGAAGTAACAGACTCCGATGATACCGTAACAGAAGTAATAAAACAGCGTATCGGCTTCCGGTATTTTGCTATGGAAAATGGCATCATGTGCCTGAATGGAAAACGTATTGTATTTCGCGGTGTAAACCGCCATGAATTAAGCTGCAACCATGGAAGAAGTATTACAAAAGAAGAGATTCTTCATGACCTTCTTATCATGAAGCAGAATAATATCAATGCAGTGCGGACTTCACATTATCCAAATCAAAGTTATTTCTATGAACTTTGCGACGAATTGGGATTATATGTGATAGACGAGGCGAACCTTGAGTCCCATGCGGATTGTTTCCTTGCAACAGTAGGAAAGGCACCGATGAGTGAGACGATACCGGGCAGCAAAGCAGAGTGGAGAGAAAACGTCTTAGACCGCGCTAACTCCATGTATCAGCGGGACAAGAACCATGCCTGCATTATGCTTTGGTCCTGCGGAAATGAGTCCTGTGGCGGAAGCAATTTATATGAAATGTCAGAGTTCTTCCGGAAAAATGATTCCGAACGCCTGGTGCATTATGAGGGCATTACCTTTGATGATACTTATCCGAATACTTCTGATGTGAAGAGCTTTATGTATGCTCCGGCGGAAAAACTGCGGAAATATTTAAGAGAGGGTGAAGCCGTTGTCAATGAAAGGACAAAACCGGTAATCAGTTGCGAATATATGCATTCCATGGGCAATTCCACCGGTGGAATGGACGAATATATCCGCCTTACAGAAGAAGAACCACGTTATCAGGGTGGATTTATCTGGGATTTTATTGACCAGAGCTTTTATCTTACCAATAAAAAGGGTGAGAAATATTTAGCCTACGGAGGAGACTTCGGAGACCGTCCGAATGATGGAACCTTCTGTGGAAACGGACTTCTCTATGCTGACCGCAAAGTGACTCCAAAGATGCAGGAAGTAAAATTCCAGTATCAGAGTGTGAAGCTTTTGCCTGAGGAAACAAAGGTTATTGTAAAAAACGAAAATTCATTTATTTCTTTAAAAAACTATATATTAAAAGTTGTTATTGCAACAAAAGACGACGTATGTGCAGAGAATGCTTATGAACTTCAGGCAGCACCACAGGAAGAAGAGACGATAGATATCAGCAGCCTTTCCAAGGGGCTTAAGATAGCCGGAGAATTTACGGTGACCGCCTCCTTACTTACCAAAGAAGATACTGCATGGGCGAAAGCCGGATATGAGCTTGCCTTTGGTCAGTATGTAGGAAAAAAGGAAGCTCCGGAAGAAGTAATCAGAGAAGCAGAAGATTTTGAGCTGGTTGATGGACTTATGAATATCGGCGTGAGAGCAGGCAATATAAAAATGCTTTTTGCAAAAGAAGGTGGCGGACTGACCTCTTATCAGGTAGAAGAGAAAGAATTTATCGTATCCGTTCCAAGACCGAATTTCTGGCGGGCACCGACAGACAATGACAAAGGAAGTGGAATGCCGCTGCGTTGCGGATGCTGGAAGACAGCCAGCATGTATGCAAAAGCAATGCCGGCAGAGCTGAAAGAAACAAAGGATGGTGCAGAAATTTCTTATGTATACCGTCTCTTTGATGCGGGAGAGAACATCCTGGGAAATGAGTGCAGGGTGACTTATGGTATCAGAAAAGACGGAGCACTCACCATCCATATGGGATATGAAGCCGATGAGAAAATCAAGACCCATGAAATGCCGGAATTTGGTATGCTGCTTCGAATCCCGGAGCAATATGATAAAGTAACTTACTACGGATACGGTCCGGAAGAAAATTACTGGGACCGCCGTCAGGGCAGCAGACTTGGAAAATTCCATTTTTCCGTAAAGGAAAATCTGTCAGAATATCTGGCTCCGCAGGAAAGTGGCGGACGCAGTGGTGTCAGAGAAGCAGTAATCGAAGATGAGAATGGTTATGGACTTCGGATTAGTGCAGAAGAAATGGATTTTTCAGCGTTGCCATATACACCGCATGAACTGGAAAATGCCAGACATCTTTACGAGCTGCCGGATAGTGAATATACGGTTCTCCGTCCATCCCTTCATCAGATGGGAGTTGGCGGCGATGATAGCTGGCTTTCCAAACCACATCCGCAGTACCGGATGGAACAGCCGGGAAAATATGAATTTACATTTACAATAAAAGGAGGGAAGAAACTTGAAACTGACAAATAAAATTATGCTGATCACTTATGCAGACAGTCTTGGAAAAAATCTTTCTGAATTAAAAGAAATGTTAGAAACTTATTTTCATAAGGCAGTAGGTGGCGTACACATTCTTCCGTTCTTTCCGTCCTCGGCAGACCGGGGATTTGCACCGATGCGTTATGACATGGTAGACGAGCAGTTTGGAACCTATGAAGATGTACGCAAAATTGGAGAAGAATATTATCTGATGTTTGATTTTATGGTCAACCACATTTCCAGACAGTCTCCGTATTTTAAAGATTTCTTAGAGAAAAAGGATGCATCGGAATATAAGGATTTTTTCATCCGATATAAGGATTTCTGGGAAAACGGAGAACCGACAGAAGAACAGGTTGATTTGATTTATAAAAGGAAACCAAGAGCACCTTATATTGATGCGGACTTTGCTGACGGAAGCAGCGAGAAGGTCTGGTGCACCTTTGGAGAAGAGCAGATTGATTTAAATGTGGAATCTAAAGCTGTTCAGAAATTTATGGAAGATACACTGGAACTGATGTGCAGTAAAAATGCTTCCATTATCCGGCTGGATGCATTTGCTTATGCCGTAAAGAAAGCGAATACAAGCTGTTTCTTTGTGGAACCGGAAATCTGGAATCTCCTGCATCGAATTGAAGCAATCGTAAAGAAACATGATGTGATAATTCTGCCGGAAATTCATGAGCATTACAGTATTCAGATGAAAATTGCCAATCAGAATTTCTGGATTTACGATTTTGCACTTCCGGTGCTGGTATTAAACGCCCTTTACTTTGGAAAGGGAACTTATCTTAAAAAATGGCTGGAAATGAGTCCGAAGCATCAGTTTACCACGTTAGACACCCATGATGGAATCGGAATTGTGGATGTGAAAGATCTGATGCCGGATGAAGAGATTGACCGCACAAAGGAAATGATGTTCTCCGAAGGAGCGAATGTCAAGAAAATCTATAATACGGCAGCCTACAATAACCTTGATATTTATCAGGTGAATACGACTTACTATTCTGCACTTGGAAATCAGGATGATGCTTATCTTCTTGCCCGTGCAATCCAGTTCTTTGCACCTGGAATTCCGCAGGTCTATTATGTAGGCATGCTGGCAGGATGCAATGACCTGGAGCTTCTAGAAGCAACGAAAGAAGGCAGAAATATTAACCGCCACTATTATTCGAAGGAAGAGATTGCAAAAGAAGTAGAGCGTCCGGTGGTAAAGAAGCTTTTGGAATTAATGGAATTCCGCAACAGCCATCCGGCATTTGATGTGGAAGGTGATATTGCAGTAGAACTTCCGGAAGAGGGACTGCTTGAGATTCGAAGAAGCAGCGGAGCAGATTATGCACTATTAAAGGCAGACCTTGTGAAGAAAACATTTACCATTGAACATAGTTAGAAAATGGTGAAAAGAGGAAGACAGATCAGATGGAGAAAAAACTGTATGCAATCGGAGAAGCACTGATTGATTTTATTCCGCAGGAAAGCGGCAGACCTATGAAAGATGTCCTGGGATTCTGCCCGAAAGTAGGTGGTGCACCGGCGAATGTGTGCGGTGCATTTACCAGACTTGGTGGTAAATCTGAGATGATAACGCAGCTTGGAGATGATCCTTTTGGCGATAAAATTGAAGAAGCATTGGAAGAAAACGGAATCGGAACCAGTCATGTACTTCGTACAAAAGAGGCAAATACTTCACTTGCTTTTGTGGCTTTAAAGGAAGATGGTAACCGTGAATTTTCTTTTTACCGGAAGCCGGGAGCCGATATGCTTTTTTCAAAAGAAAAAGTAGAAGCGGATTGGTTTAAGGATGCTTATGCGTTGCATTTCTGCTCCGTTTCGCTGGGAGATTTTCCAATGAAGGAAGCACATAAAAAGGCGATTGAAGCCGCAACAGAGGCTGGTGCAATTATAAGCTTTGACCCGAATCTCAGGTTTGCACTCTGGGAAAATCCGGAAGATTTAAAGAAAGCAGTGCTGGAATTCCTCCCATTGGCACATGTATTAAAGCTTTCGGATGAGGAACTTTATTTCCTGACTGGAGAGGATTCGATTGAAGCAGCAAAAGAAAAACTTTTTGTAGGAAATGTTTGTCTCCTTATTTATACCAGGGGAGCAGATGGAGCAGAGTGTTATACGAAGAAAGCAAAGGCACAAAGCAAGGGAGAGAAAGTAAAGGCGGTGGATACCACCGGAGCCGGGGATGCATTTATCGGCTCCTTCCTGTATCAGCTTTATAAAGATGGTGTGACGGAAGCAGATTTGCCGGAACTGACTTCGGATAAGATGGCAGTATACCTTGATTTTTCTAACCGCTATTGTGCAAAGAGTGTACAGAAAGCCGGAGCCATTGCCTCTTATCCAACCATGGCTGAAATGGAAGAATAAAATTAAGAAAACGTAATATTGTGCCCGGCGTTGGGAAAAATCAGTGCGGCGGCACAATCAAGAAGAAATGCCAGTATCAGCAGCGTAAGAAAAATGCGTTGCAGTGGTACTGGCATTTTTCTCCATAAATGAGATGCAATCCGTGCAAACACACAGACCCAGAGCACACCGGCAATGCCAAATCCCAATGCAGAATAAAGACAGATATAACCGCCAAGCTGCAGTGGATAATCGTGATAATCCCAGTAACGCAGGTGGAAAACTTGAGCGAGGAACCATCCGATAAAAAGTTCTACGAAAGAGCCGAGAAGCGCTGCAAGAAAAAAGACTTTGACCGGATGCTTCTGAAAGCGTCTTAAAATAAGCAGCATCAGGACAGCCCCCACACCATAGACCGGAAGCCATGGACCATAGAGAAAGCCACGGTTACAGAAAACCCCATCCTGCACATAAAAAAGCAGCACTTCCCACAGGTATCCAAGAAATGCTCCCAGAAAGAAAAAGAAAATATATTGTGTGATGGATTTAATCAGATAATCTTTACGCATACAGGGAGTATTTCCATATAATAAGGAAATATGCGTTGCCGAAAATGTTAGTAAAAATATTCGTTCAAAGGTCATCAGAAAACAAAATAGGTCTTGTCTTTCCAGGGTGGCTCAACTATAATGAAGTTTAGACGCTGGGCGAGTCTCAGCAAAAATTAGGAGGAAAAACGTCCATGGATAAGGAAAAAGTTATTGTCATTGATTTTGGCGGACAGTACAACCAGCTGGTTGCAAGACGTGTCCGTGAATGCAATGTATATTGTGAAATATATTCTTACCGCACGGATATCGAGACAATCAAAGCGATGAACCCGAAGGGAATTATCCTGACCGGAGGTCCAAATAGTTGTTATGAGGCAGATTCACCAACTTGCAGCAAAGAGCTTTTTGAACTTGGTATCCCGGTTCTGGGACTTTGTTACGGCGCACAGCTCATGATGCATGTGTTGGGCGGCAAGGTAGAAAAAGCACCGGTTCGCGAATATGGTAAGACAGAAGTAATGGTAGATAAGAATTCACCATTATTCCAGAATGTAGAAGAAAAGACCATTTGCTGGATGAGCCATTTTGATTATATTTCAAAGACAGCACCTGGTTTTGAAATCGTAGCACATACTGCAGACTGCCCGGTGGCAGCCGCAGAAAACCGTGAAAAAAATCTCTATGCCATCCAGTTCCACCCGGAGGTACTCCATACCAAAGAGGGAACCAAGATGCTCCACAACTTCGTGCGTGGTGTCTGTGGCTGTGCCGGAACATGGAGAATGGATTCCTTTGTGGAAAATACCATCAAGGAAATCCGTGAAAAAGTCGGCAACGGAAGAGTGCTTCTGGCATTGTCCGGTGGAGTGGATTCTTCTGTGGCAGCAGGTCTTTTATCCAGAGCAATCGGAAAGCAGCTTACCTGCGTATTTGTTGACCATGGCCTTCTTCGTAAAGACGAGGGAGATGAAGTGGAAAATGTATTCGGACCGAACGGTCAGTTTGACTTAAACTTCATCCGTGTAAATGCCCAGGAGCGTTACTATAACAAGCTTGCCGGAGTAACAGAGCCGGAAGCAAAACGTAAAATTATCGGTGAAGAATTTATCCGTGTCTTTGAAGAAGAAGCAAAGAAAATCGGAGCCGTTGATTTCCTGGCACAGGGAACCATTTATCCTGATGTGGTAGAAAGTGGTCTTGGCGGAGAATCCGCTGTCATCAAATCCCACCACAACGTAGGCGGTCTTCCGGAATATGTTGATTTCAAGGAAATTATCGAGCCACTACGTAACCTTTTCAAAGATGAGGTTCGTAAAGCCGGTCTTGAACTTGGAATTCCGGAGCATCTGGTATTCCGTCAGCCATTCCCGGGCCCGGGTCTTGGTATCCGAATCATCGGTGAAGTCAATGCTGAGAAAGTCCGCATCGTACAGGATGCCGATGCCATCTACCGGGAAGAAGTGGACAAGGCAGTAGCTGCTTACAAGAAAGAAAATGGCAAAACTCCATCCTGGATGCCGAACCAGTATTTCGCAGCCCTGACCAATATGCGTTCCGTTGGAGTAATGGGCGACGAGAGAACCTACGACTACGCAGTTGCACTGCGCGCCGTAAATACCGTCGATTTCATGACCGCCGAAAGCGCAGAGATTCCATTTGCAGTACTGCAAACAGTAATGAGCCGAATCATCAACGAGGTACGCGGGGTAAACCGTGTATTCTATGATTTGACGAGTAAGCCACCTGGAACGATTGAGTTTGAATAGCGGATATATCCTCGGAAAGTCTGTATTTATGGGCTTTCTGAGGATTTTTTTTGCTTTCTACGGGACAAATATGGGACACGTTCTTTTAATATTCGTTCATGGGACACTAGAAGCGTTATCACAGTAAGATCTCCTGCCCAATTATTTAAGAACGGTCTTATAAAAGAACATGTGAAAAGGATAAACTCATAAAGTTCGGTCTTGATTATAATTATTTCTAAAACCCAAAAACCCATAAAAATTGATATATGTATTGAGTCATTTTTGATATAATTAATTTCAGAAATGGAAATTGTAAGTTAAACCCAAAAACCCAAAGAAAAGAGGATATGTATATGTATCAATTTACAGATGCCATTGACAAGGTAAAATTTGATGAAGAATTTTCAGATGTGGCAGACAATATAAAAAATGAGAATCCACAAGCGATAAAAGATTATAGTAACCAAGTTCAGAGTGAAGACAAGAGTAATCAAAATAGTAATGAAAGTAAAGATGATAACGGTAATTTAACATCTCAAGTGGAAAAGTTATCATCAAATGCAGAAATTCACTTTATAGATACAGGAAACTCAGATGCTATATTAATAATAAAAGATAATAAAGCAGCACTTATAGATGGTGGCGATAATGACGATGAAGCCTTAGTTTCATCATACATAAAAAACAAGGTATATCTGAGTTAGAATATGTATTTGCAACACACCCACATGCAGATCATATAGGTGGATTAGATAGAGTTGCAAAAGAAATAAAAATAAATAACTTATATGTAAGTAATGGAGAAGCTGAGACTAAAAGTTATAGAGATTTTATAAATGAGGCAGCAAACAAAGGATTATACCCAAGTGTTCCATTATTAGGAAGTAAACTTGATTTAGCAGGCTCTACATTTGAAGTGTTATCAGTAGCTAATACTAATGATCCAAATAATAACTCTATAGTACTTTTATATACTAATGGAAATGATAAGATATTATTAATGGGAGATGCAGAAAAAGAAATAGAACAAAAATTAAATATAAGAGATGTAGATTTATTAAAGGTTGGACATCATGGTTCGCATAGTAGCTCATCAAAGCCATTTATAGATAAAATTAATCCTGAATATGCAGTTATATTAGTTGGTGAAGATAATAAATATGGTCATCCTCATAAAGAAACTATGGATACATTTAAAGAAAAAGGTATAGAGGTACATAGAAGTGATGAGTGTGGAGATATAATATTTACATCAACTGGAAATGGATTAGAAGTAGATTGTAAAAAAGGAAGTTACAACACAGGTGCTAACTCTAAATATAATAAAACTGAGAACACTGTAAAAATAGAAAGTAATACTTCATCTATTCAAAATGGAAATATAAACAGTTATAATAACAATTCAAATGAAAGTGAAAATATAGAAAATAACAAGTCTGATGTTGTATACTGGACTAAATCAGGAAAAAAATATCATAGTGATCCAAACTGTTCAGGAATGAAGTCACCTATATCAGGAACAATAAAAGAAAGTCAAAGAACACCATGTAGTAATAGTAGTCGAACTTAAAAAAGTTCGTAAATAGATTCTTCAAGGCTCTTGTTATTTTTAGTTATTTTTTTCAAATTTTTCTTTAATGTTGCCCAATACTTTTCTATAGGATTTAAATTTGGAGAATATGGTGGTAAAAATATTAGTTTTAGATTTTTATTAGCATTTTTACATAATTCGTATAATCTACTCTTACAATGAAATGTTGCATTATCCATTACAATAGCTTTATTTTTTTCTACTTCATTTAAAAACATTTCTTTAAACCATTTTTCGAAAAACTTACTATCCATTATTTTATCGTACACTAAAGGAGAGATAATCTTATCTCCACATTTTCCTGCTACTATATTTGTTCTTTTGTATTTTTTACCTGGTATTTTATCGTAAACTTTTTTACCTCTTATAGCTCTTGCATATTCTCTATAAATATAACCTTGTATTCCTGTTTCATCAATATATACTATATCTTCTTCGCTAAAGTTTTTTATCTCATTTAAATATTTATTTACTTTTTCCTTACATTGTTCTTTGTATGAAGTTGTCTTTTTTTTCGTGTTATATTTAATTTCTTTAATGCTTTTCTTATTGCACACTCACTACAATTAAACTCCTCTGCAATCTCAACTAAATATGCATCTGGATGTTTTTCTATATATTTAATTAACTTTTCTGGATAAATCTTTTTTGGTTTTCTAACCTGTATTTTTACTTCACCTAATTTACCTTCCTTTTCTTTATTTATCCACCTAGTTAGTGTTGTTTCAGATATTTTAAATACTTTACAAGTTTCTTTGTAAGTATGGCCTTCTCTTTGGTATTCTACTGCTCTTTGTTTAAACTTTATATCATAACTCATATTATATTTGTTAACTTATTTAATAATTTTCATACCTTTATTATTAAGTTCGTTTACTATAACTACTATAGAGAAGTCATTTGAACACAAAAATAGAGCTGAAATGTATTCAGCTCCTTCTATTTCGTCTATGTATTCAGGTATTATTCCATTTAGTTGCTTTTGCTTTAGATCTTTTATTCCAGCTTTATCTACTACAGCTACGTATCCACCTAAGTCTTCTGCAGTTCTTTCTATACCATAGTTTTCATCTAGTATTTCTATAGTAGTTTCTATTGTAGATAGTACTTCTATTGGTAGTTCCTTTGCTACTCCTAAGTCTTGCTTTTTCCAAATATTTATTATCATTATTATTCCTCCTTTATTTGAAAACAAAATAAAAAGTGAAGATAAAGAAACTAAGGTTGTTGAGAAAAAAACTAAAAAGAAAATAAATATTATGCCGTATGCAATAGCGGGTATATTAGCCATTAGTATGGTAGCTTATCATATAAGTAATAAAAATAAAATAGAAAGTCTAAACGCTCAGTTAAATAAAAAAGATGAAAAAATAGAAGAGATAGATAAGCAGCTAAGTGAAACTTCTGAAAAATTAGATGAAACAAATCAGGAATTAGATAAAACAAATCAGCAACTAGATGAAGCTAAGAAACAAGAAATGCTAGTTTCTAGTGAGGTAGATTTATATCAAAAGGCACTTGAATTAAAGGCTAGTAAAAATTATAAAGATGCTATAATGTATTTTAAGAAGGTAATTGAATATGGAAAAACTAAAAAATATATTTCAGAATCAATATACCAGGTAGCATTTTTAAGCGAGAAAACTAAAAATTATGATCAAGCAGTAAAATATTATAAAAAGTATATAAATACTTATACTAAAGAGGATCAATACTATGATGATGCTTTCTATCAATTAGGAATGTTATACTATGAAAATGGTGATTTAGAAAATGCTAAAAAGAATGGTGTAACAAAAGAAGAAATGGCAGGAATAATAACACATACTGCATTTTATGTAGGATGGCCAAAGGGATGGGCAGTATTTAATTTAGCAAAGGAGGTATACAAAGATGAATAAAGAAGAATTTGATAAAGTAAATGTATTTGGTAAAGGAGAATATAACGAAGGTTATAAAGAATATTTTAGTGGAAATAGTTATTTAAATCCACTTGCGAAAACAGATAATATATTTCTTGCAAACGTAACTTTTGAACCAGGTTGTAGAAATAATTATCATATTCATCACGCAAGTAAAGGTGGAGGACAAATACTAATATGTACTGCAGGATATGGATGGTATAAAGAAGAAGGAAAAGATGCAGTTAGTTTAAAGCCAGGTGATGTAATCACAATACCAGCAAATGTAAAGCATTGGCATGGCGCTAAAAAAGATTCTTGGTTTAGTCATATTGCAGTAGAAGTTCCAGGAGAGGACACTTATAATGAATGGCTTGAACCAGTAAGTGATGAAGAATATGGGAAATTATAATAGGAAGGTGAATGAAATGTTTGATAGAAATATTGAATTGAATAATGGAGTAAAAATTCCACAGCTTGGTCTTGGAACCTGGTTTATTGATGATGATAAGGTTGCTGACGCTGTAAAAGCAGCGGTAGAGATTGGATATAGACATATTG
>ERZ772897.129-NODE-129-length-88194-cov-5.916189_pt1 | contig 88194 bp, 115 predicted proteins | sample MGYA00512125_ERZ772897 | MGnify/ENA primary metagenome ERZ772897 (study PRJEB29015, sample SAMEA2737660) | human gut metagenome | biome: human gut; feature: human-associated habitat; material: faeces | place: China | collected 2012 ... | reverse complement strand
AATATAAACCGCTGTTATTATCCTGACGCACTATCATGCCTATGCCATAGTATTTAGTATTACCGTCAGCGCGAATACCACTGTCTAAATGGCTGGTGTAATTGCCCCAGCCGTATTCCAGCAGCGGGCCATAGGTAAGCTTGCCGGCGTTGTTTTGTATGGCTTTGGCAAAACCCAGCGCCAGGTTATAACCCCGCATATCACTGTAAGAACCGCTTTTATAACGCATATTGCCGCCTCCAGAAGCTCCGAACATTTCCGCGCTGCTTCTGCCAGCTGTCTGTACAGCGTTGGCAATACCGCTGCCGGCCACCGTATCTGCACCACTGTTGACAAACGCGGCACTGGCAATCTGCGTCTCTACCGGTGATTTGCTCTGTTCCGTTGTTTTGACAGGAGCTTTATCCACTGTAGCAACGATACTATTACCGCTCAGATCAGTTGTAAATTCGTACTTGATGCTGACGCCCTGCTGCAGCCTGCCATAAGTAACGTTATCAGCTGTTATACCGTTGCTGTTGGTCAGCAGATTTACCATATCACCGCAAGGTACTGGTCGAACCTGCCATACCTACGTTGACATTGCTGCCGGAAATATCAGTACCTTTATCATCAGTCAAGGTCAGTATCGTATCTCCATTAATGGTATCCTCCTGTAGATAAAAATTTAAATTCTCAAAATTTGCTATATTTTTCATTTCTAACCCTTTAGTTTGGAGGTTCAATGTATTTCCTGTACGTTTATCCTTAGAAGAAGTTGTATTATCGCCACCATAAATTATTGTATCAGCGCTAAAGACAGGCTTTTCTCCGCTGGCGGCGTTTATTGTGATAACATTATTTATCGCAGTTCCATTGCCGCTTCTACCACCTGCAATAACCTCACTGTTTATCTTACCACCACTGATAGTTATTTCATTGCCATCTGCCGGCTCACTTGTACAATATCCGCCATAGATCTTACTGTTTATTTCGCCGCCGCTGATAATAACCTTATTACCATTAGCACTGCCATCTGCCGTCTGTCCACCTTTAACGCCTTTACTTATCGTTCCGCCGCTGATTATAACACAGTTTTCTATCGCATCACCTGACCAACTATAGCCACCGACAACGTTATCAATTTTTCCGTCTGTTACAGTTACCCAGTTCTTTTCGGCTGTATTGGCATCATTGACATAGCCACCATAAACATTTTTCATTTCCGTAGTACTGCCGCCGACTGCAACTCCATTTTCTTTAACTTTACCATATTGGGAATAAGCACCATAAACTTTACTTGTGAACGTACCACAATTGATAATTACCTGATTACCCGTTGCTACATAATCATTAGTGTTTTGTGCACTGTAGCCGCCATAAATTCCATCAGTCATCGTATTTGTATTTGTAAAAGTTCCACCGTTTATTGTAACAATATTATTATTGCTTTTATTTTTTTTACTATTTCCGCCATAAATCTTATTACTGAATGTACCTTCTGTTACTGTTACTTTATTACCTTTTGTATATCCATTTTCTGCAGCACTGCCACCAAAAACCATACCTGTTATTGTACCACTCTCGATAATCACTTCATTACCGGTAGCATTGCCCTCACCATTGACAGCTCCGCCGTAAACGGAAGCATCTATTGTGCCGTTCTTAATAGTCACTTTATTATTTACAGCATTGCCCAGCTCTGTATCTCCATTAGCGGTCAATACCCCACCTTGCAGAGTATTTGTCACTGTCCCGCCATCAACAATAACGTGATTACTGCTAACATCATAATCACTGCCAGCACCGCCATAAGCATTTCCAATCGTACCAGTTATTGTTACTGTATTATCTTCATTAATTAAATTATTTGTCACTAAATCATAATCTACTAATCCTATTTTTCCTTGACCTTCTACCCAATTTCCATTTTTTCCTATTTGGTAATATATTTTGTACCCATCCACATTATTTTGCTTTGCTATTTCTAAAACTTCATACCCCTCTTCTTGATTTATCTTTGATATACTTATCCCATTGCTATTTATAAATTCATCATTTGCACAAACTGTTGATTCTTGTACATTTTCATTATCTGCTGTTTTTATTTTAAAAGTATAATTTCCATCTTTTGCCATATTGTAATCTATTGAAACTTGTCTTTTGTTATTTGTTTCAAGTTTTGTTCCATCTGGATATTCTACATATTTAACTCCATTGCTATTATTTACTGTTACTAATGTTTTTATTTGGTCTTCATTACTATTATCATATACTTGATATGTTATTAATGGTGGTTCTGCTGTTTCTTCATTTGCATTTTGCAATTTTCCATTAGTTATTTTTTCTATTATTTTAAAATTATTATTTAAAATTGCTACTAGTAAAATCACAAAAAATATTATTAGCACATATATAATTATTTTTTTATTTTTCAAAAATTTTTTCATAATTCTAACTTCCTCCTAAATAACTAATGGACTTTATTTTTTAAAATAATTTTTCTATATCATCTGCAGTAATTCCAAAATATTTCATTAATTCTTCCGCTTTTCCTGATTTTCCAAATGTATCTTTTATTCCTAATCTAATAAGTTTGCATGGATATTCATCTGTTAACACCTCAGATATTGCTGAACCTAGTCCACCTATTATATTGTGGTCTTCTATTGAAATTAATTTTTTTGTTTCTTTTGCACATTTTATTATTGTTTCTTTGTCAATTGGTTTTATTGTATGAATATCTACAACTCTAATGTTTATTCCTTTTTGTTTTAAGTTTTCTTGTGCTTTTATTGCTTCTGAAACTGTTACTCCTGTTGCAAATACTGTTCCATCTGTGCCTTCTCCTATTTGAACTGCTTTTCCTATTTCAAATTTTTGGTTTTCATTGTATATTATTGGTGTTGAAAGTCTTGCTAATCTTAAATATACTGGTCCATTTATTTTGCTTATTTCTTTTACTGCCCATTTTGTTTGTATATCATCTGAGGTTGATATAACTGTCATATTAGGAAGGGTTCTCATTAGTGATATATCTTCTATCATTTGATGTGTTGCTCCATCTTCTCCAACTGTTATTCCTGCATGTGTTGCGCATATTTTTACATTTAATTTTGGATAACATACACTATTTCTAATTTGGTCATATGCTCTTCCTGCTGCAAATACTGCAAATGTGCTAACATATGGTATTTTTCCACATGTTGACATTCCTGCTGCTGTTGATACTAAATTTTGTTCTGCTATTCCCATGTCAAAAAATCTTTCTGGAAATTCTTTTGCAAATATTTTTGTTTTGGTTGCTGTTGATAAGTCTGCATCTAGTACTACAATATTAGGATTTTCTTTTCCTAATTCTGCTAATGCTTCTCCATAACTTTGTCTTGTTGCTTTTTTGTTGTTTATATCCATATTAAATACTTTCCTTTCTCACTTTTTTTCATAAAAACATACTTAAAATACCAAATTTTGCATTTTATTTATTATAATTTTATCTATATAACACTTCCTATAATCCCTGCATCATTCCCTAGTGCTGCTGGTATTATTATTAATTCTTCCCTTTTATTAAATAAATATTGTTTTTTAATAATATTTTGTATTAATCTATCTAATAATACATCTGAAAAATAAACGAAACTTCCACCAATTCCTATTGCTTCTGGTTCGAATATATTTATTAAATTTGATATTCCTATACTTAAATATTCTATATATTCATCTATTACTTTGTTTATTTTTTCATCTTTAGGATTTTTTCTAATAATATCTAGTAATTCTTGTCCTCTTATTTTTTCATCTACGCCTAAGATTTGTCTTAAGTTTGTTTTTAAAGCTTTCATTGAAGCATATTTTTCAAAGCATCCTTGTTTTCCGCAATTGCATTTTATTCCATCTCTTTGAATTACCATATGTCCAAATTCACATCCAGGCAAATCACCTGTATCTAGTAATTTGTCATTGATTATAACTGCTCCACCTATTCCTGTTCCTAAAGTTAAAAATAAACTTCTTTTATAATCTTTTAAAGCTCCTATTGTATTTTCTGCAAGTGCTGCACATTTTGCATCATTTCTTATTTTTATTGGTAATTGAATTTCTTTCTTTAAATTTTCTACTAAGTTATATTCTTTTACTCCTAAATTTACTGATTTTAGTATTTGTTCTTTTTTTATTGTTCCTGGTACTGCTATTCCTATTTCTGTTATTTTGTATTTTGATGAAAATTCTTTTACATTTTTTATTATATAGCTTTCTATTATTTTTTTTACATCTTTTTTATCTTTGGCTAAAAGTCTTTTTTCTACTTTTTCTATAATGAAGTTTTTATTATCTATTACTCCTACTCCAATATGGCTTCCACCTAAGTCTATTCCTATTTTCATAATTACTCTCTTTCTTTTTATTATATATTTCTGTGAAGAACAAGTTCATAGGGAAAAAATAATAGGGAAAAAATGAACGTCCCTTTTTCCCCTTCTCTTTTTTCTTTTAACATTTCTATGCTAATCCTGCTGCTGAGAATAAGAATCCTCCCATATATGTTTGAATACATGGTGCAAGTACTACTAATACGAAGAATACTAAAACTACTCCTACTATTAAATAACTTACTTCTGGTAATGCTTTCATTACCTTTTCTAATATATTGTCTATGTCTATTTCCATATATTCTACTAATTTTTCCATCATTTCTGCTAAATCTGTTTGCATACCTATTTTTAGCATTTCTGTCATCATTGATTTTGTTAATCCTGATTTTTCAAATGGTTCTATCCATGAATCACCTATTAATATGTTGTTCATTGATGTTTCTACTATTGATAACATTACATAGTTTTGTACTACGTTTTTACTTACTTCTATTGCGTCTTGTATTCTCATTCCATTTTTTAGGTTTAATAACATAGCTTTCATTAATCTTGAGAAATCTAGAGCAAATATTAGTTGACCAAATATTGGCATTTTATATTTAAAGTAGTCAAAATTGTATTTTCCTTTTGGTGTGTTAATATAAAATATTATTCCTGCAACTATTGCTATTATTATTGATGTTGGTATATACCAGTAGTGCATCAATCCATTTATTACTCCTTGAAACCATATTGTGGCTGCTGGTAATTTGTCTGTTGATCCAATTTCATCATATACATTTTGAATTGCTGGTATTGCTACTAATGTTCCTACAACTAACATTACTAATATTAATGAAAATTGTACTATATTTGGAACTAGTATTGATCTTATTTTTTTGTTTAGTGCATCTGATGTTTCTAAGTAGTTTACAGCTTGTTCCAAAGCATTTGTTAGTGAACCTGATAGTTCTCCTACTTTTATCATGTTTATATATAAGTATGGAAATGTGTCTGAGTAATATTCCATTGTTGTATACATATTTTCTCCGGCTTCTACGCCTGCTAAGATATCTTCTAGAATTCCTTTAAATGTTACATTTTCTGTACTTTCTATTATGGTTTTTAGAGCATGTATGTTATTAAAATTTGCTTTTTTTAGTAAATAAAAGTTTTGTGTGAATATTACTAAATCTCTATTGGTTATTTTTTCTGTTTTTGATAAGTACATAATTATTTTTTCTTTTGTTGTAGTTGTTTTCTTTGTGTTTATTTGTGTTGTATTTACATTTTGCATTATTTCTTCAATGTCTTTTATGTTTTTCTTTTTTGTCTTTTTCTTTCTTGAAGAATATGAAACTTGTTCTATTGTTATTGGCATTAGTTCATTGTCTTTTAATGCTCTTAATAAACTTTGTTTACTTGCAGCTTCTACTCTATTTCTTACTACTACTCCAGAACTAGTTACAGCTCTATATGTATATGTAGGCATCTTTGCACCTCCTTATTTCTAATTTCTGTTACTGTCTTTTCTTATTTTCATTTGCATTATTGTTCTATTTAATATTTCTAAGTTTTTTTCTTCTATTTGTGATTTTGCTTGGTCTAATGTTATTTTATCATTTACAAATAATTCTGCTATTGAATTTATTAATCCAATACTTCCTTTATCTGCACTACTTTGTATTGCATCTTCTATTTCTGATACACTTATTTTGTCTTTTCTTATTATTCCTGAAATTATATTGTCTACTACCATTACTTCTGGTACTAATACTAATTTTCCATCTCTTCCTCTTAAAAGTCTTTGTGATACAACTAGTTTTAATAATGATGAAAGTAGATATTTTATACTTGCTTGGTCTCTTACTTCATAGAAGTTTATCATTCTATCTATTGTTTCTGCACATGATTTTGTATGTAATGTTCCTATTACTAAATGTCCTGATTCTGCCATTTCTATTGCTGCTTCCATTGTTATTTTGTCTCTTATTTCTCCTATTACTAATATATCACAGTCTTCTCTTAGTGAGTTTTTAACACCATCACTAAATGTTAATGCATCTCCACCTTTTCCAACTTCTTTTTGTACTATTAATGATTTTTTTGAATGATGTTTGTATTCTACTGGGTTTTCTAGTGTTAGTATTTTTTTGTTTTGTGTTTCATTGATTTCGTTTATTAATGCATTTAATGTTGTACTTTTACCAGAGTTTGTTTTTCCTGTTACTAGTATTAATCCTTGTTGTTGATATGTCATTCTTCTTATTATGTCTGGTAATCCTAATGATTCGTATGGTGGTAATGTGTTTTTTATAAGTCTTAAAGTACATAATGGTATATCATCTGATAATGATATATTTACTCTTAAACGAATTCCATTGTATTCATATGATGTGTCTAATTTCCTTGTTGTATTGAATAATTCGTCTTTATCTACATTTCCTCTTACTAGGAAATCATACATTTCGTTCATATCATCTACTGTTAGTACTTCCATTTCTTCTATTGGTACTAGCTCTCTTGCTATTCTAAGCATTGGTTTATTTCCACATATTAAATGCACGTCTGAGGCATCCTTTTCTATTGCTCTATCTAAGATTTTATCCATATTCATGGCGTTTTCCCCTTTCTTTTGTTTAATATATTAATAATTTTTTATTTACTTCTTCTAATGTTGTGTCTCCAGCTAGTACTTTTTTAATTCCATCCACTACTAGAGGTCTATAATTTTCTTCAATTGCTTTTTTTCTAATGTCTATTGTAGAAGCTCCTTTTACTATTAATTCTTTTATTTCTTCTGATATATTTAATATTTCGAAAAGTCCTATTCTTCCATAATAACCTAAGTCATTACATTTTTTGCAACCTACTGCTTCATATGTTTTTAATCCTGTAAAGTCAATTGTTTCTCCATATTTTTCTGCTATTTTTGTCATTATTTCTTTTTCTTCTTTTGTAAATTCTCTTTCTTTTCTACAGTTTGGACATAGTCTTCTTACTAATCTTTGTGATACTGATGTTGCTAATGTACTTGAAATATCATAGTCTGATACTCCCATTTTTCTCATTCTGTTTATTACTTCTATTGCATCTATTGTATGTATTGTAGATAAAACATAGTGTCCTGTTTGTCCAGATTGTATTGCTATTTCTGCTGTTTCTTGGTCACGAATTTCTCCTACTAGAATTATGTCTGGGTCTTGTCTTAAAACTGTTCTTAATGCTCCTGAGAAAGTTGATTTATTTCCTATTTCTATTTGATTTAATCCATCTATTCTTATTTCAACAGGGTCTTCTATTGTTGTTATATTTATTTCTGGGCTATTTAAATAGTCTATAATACTATATAAGGTTGTTGTTTTACCTTCTCCTGTTGGTGCAGCAATTATTGTTATACTGTTTCTTTTGTTAAAGCTTTTTTTCAAATCTGCTTCTGTTCCTGGATAACCTAATTCAAAAATATTTCTAATATCTGTATCTTTTTTTAGTAATCTTAAAACGAATTTTTCTCCACATACATTTGGCTGAGAAGATACACGAATATTGTAATCATCATATAATAAGATTCTACCATCTTGTGCTTCTTGTTTTTCTTGATGCATATTTGATATTGCTTTTAATCTTCCTATTACTTGTTGTTGTTTTTCTTTTGGAATTGTTGAATCTGTAAATAATTCACCATCTATTCTATATCTAACTCTTACTTCATTCATAAGTGGTTCTATATGAATATCACTTGCTCTTTTTTCCATTCCTTTTTTTATAATGCTATCAACTAACTCTACAATTGTTCCTGAAGCTGTTGGTTGAGCTATAGGTTTTACTACATCTGTGTCTAGAGCATCTAATATTTTATCTATGTCTTTTTCAAATGTTATGTATGGCTCCATGATTAAGCCTTTATTTAATAACATAAGTTTTACTGTGTCCATTTTTGTTTTGTTGAAATTATCTGCAAAACATACTTTTATTTTTCCGTTTTCTACATCAAATGGTACACATTGATTTTTTCTAGCAATTTCTAATGGCATATAATCTGTTAATTTTACTTTTATTGTATTTCCTGTAAGTAAAATTCCGTCAGTTCCAACAATATCTCCTATTGTTTGAATTAATACTTGAGGATCACATACTTGTAATATGTGTAAAATGTCTCCTAATTTTGTATCAGAATGTTCTCTTTGATATTCTAAGGCTTTTTGTATATCATTTTCTGTTACTATTCCTCTTTTTACTAATTCAACCCCTATAGGTTGTCTTCTTCTCATATCCATAGCTAATCTTCCTTTCTTTTGTTCTCTATTTCATTATACTATATAATTCTACTATTTTGTTGTTTTTTTGTCATTTACTATTATTTGCCATTTTTTATTGTATATGTCATCATATTTTTCCCTGTTTTATCTACTTTTCCTGATTTAAATTCTATGTTTATTATATAATTTAAGTCTTGATATTTGTATGAAAATTCACATTTTTCTACGTTGTCACATAGTTTGATTTTGTTTTTATATATTGATTTATTTTCTTCCATATATGTGTATTGATTTCCACTTGAGAAAATAATGTAATTGTTTTTACATTCTACTACTCTGTTATTGCTATTATTTATTTCTTCTGTAAAATAGCTTAAGAATTTGGTATATTGAGTAGTTGTATTATCATTAATCGCTGATGTATCTATATTTTTATAGAAAAATGTTGTCAAAGTTGATATTGATGCAACTACAATTACCATTCCAATAACATATATTATTAAAGAAGTTAATGTTACACCTTTATTATTTTTCATTAGATTACTCCTTTGTTACATATGTTGAAATTTGAACATTTTGTGTTCCTTTTCTATTCATATAAGAAATTTCAACTGTAATTTCTTTTACAATATTGGCTTGTTTAGTTTGGTCGTTTTTTATAAGTACATAATCTTTTATTGATATTTCTTTGTGATAACCTGTAAATTGACCATTTTCATCGTTTATATCTTCTTCTGAAATTATATCTTTTTGATTTATTCCTTTATCTTGATAGCTTTCTAAATAACCTTCTGCTTTTATAATTTCAATTTCATCAACCGCATATGAAGTTGCTTGAGTCTTTTTTTCTATGTCTTTAGAATTTAAATTGATATTTGCTATTATGTTTGCAATTATAGCTATAAATATTGTGACTATTATTACAGATGCTACTATATCAATTCCTGAAATTCCTTTTTCACTTCTAAAATCCATATATCATTTCCTTTCCGTTAATAGCTTTGTAAAATCAAGCAAAGCGTACCTATTAACCACGCCATATTTGCAACTCCGTAGATAAAATCCAAAGCAAATATTTTCATTATTTAATTTTGTGTTTTTATATGATTTTTTTGAACTTAATTTTTTTATAATCAAGTATAATGCTATTGCTATTAATGTTACTATTACAGTGTTTATTGCAATATATTCTCCTGTAAAGATTGCCATTATAATTACCATTATTAATATTGATAATGTATAATTACTTTTGGCTTTTTTCTTTAATATTATTGTGTCAATAAGTAATAAAATTGCTAGAATTAGTAAATATATAACATATCTATATATACTAGTTCTGTCTATTATGTATAGATATACTATATAAGTAATTGAAATAATAACTCCATACATTAATACAGGTTTGTTTATGTTTTTGAATTCTTTGTCTATACCTGCTATCAATATAATGAAAGTGAAATATAATACAAAGAAAGCATAGTCTATAATTTTTATTTTTTCTAAGCTATATATGTTTAAATTTAGTAAAAATCCAAATAAAACAAATAGTAAGCCAGAAACTATTTCTACTATGAAATATCTTGGTCTTATTTTTTGTTTGCAATATCTACATTTTGCTCCTAAAAATATATAACTAAATACTGGTATTAAATCTAAAAATCCTAATTTGTGATTGCAATTTGGACAATATGAATGTGTGTGTGTTATGTCTTGTCTTTTTGGAATTCTATATAATGCTAATGTGTAAAAACTCCCAAATGTTATTCCCATTGCAAATAAGATTATGTAAAAAAATATATTTAATATCTCCATTTATGCTCCCTCTTTTTATTTTTTAAAATAGGCATATACATATTTTTTTATGCATATGCCTTTTATTAATTATAAATATTATTTACCAGTTGTTGTTGTTGGTAAATATTTGTTAATTTCATTACTATATTCGTTTAATGTATTTGACTCATTTGCAGCTGCATTTTTTGTTTCATTTCCAGCTCTTTGAGCTTGTCCGAATAAGTTAGTTTGTTGTAATGTAGCTATTGATATACCAGCTAATATTAATAATATTATGATTGTTATAACTAATGCTACTAAAGTAATACCTTTTTGTTGTTTCATTAATGTCATCCTCCTTTTCTTTTGATTATTTATATTTGACCTATATTTATATAAAATAAATATAATGTTAATAACTTAATTATTTTGTACCTTTATCTGGTAAGTACCCTTGTTGAGTATTGTCTGTTGTTGTATTTGTATTTGTTGTTGATGAATTTCCGGTTGTTCCAGAATTTACTGTATTTCCACTTGTCATATTTTCTGTAGTAGTATTTTGGCTTTCAATTGATTCAAATGGATTTTTCTTTCCAGATACATAATCTTTTGTTTTTTTGTAATTTGTTAGGTCTGTTGCAGTTACTTCGTATGTCATAATTACTTGTGAATCATCAACATTTTCACTTGTAGATAATTCTTCTTTTACATTTTCAGGAGTAGTATATGAAACTTGTTGTGGAATTATTTTATTATTTGGTACATATTCATATAGTAATATACCAAGTATTAATATGATTGCTAATATCAATAGCAAAACTATTATAATTTCCTTGATAATATTTTTTGTTTTCATTTTTTTCTCCTTTCTAATTATTTTGTTGTATTTGATATAGTGTTGTTTGCTGTAGTATTTGTTGTAGTATTATCTACTGTATTATTTTGACTTGTAGTTTCTGTTTGTGTTGTTGTACTTGTTGTTGAAGAAACTCCTTCTATTTTAACATCTTTACATACAAAAGTAGCTTGTAATGTACTTGTATCACTAGATGAATCTGCTAACATTTTGAATTCTTCAATTTTAAATCCTAATGAAGAATCATCTTCTATATCTGTTATAAATTCTGCAATTCTCGCATATGCTCCAATCACTGTAAAATTCAAATTATAAGTATCTTCTGTTCCTGCTGAACTTCTTGATACATCCATTTTCATTTCTACTCCTTCAGTTTTTGCATGTGTTCCAATTCTTACATATAAATATTCTATTTTATAACCACCTAAGAATTGATTTGCTGTTTGTGTTTGACTTTCTGTGCTTACATTTACCATCTCTTCATATTCTTGTTTTTCATTTTCTAGTTTTTTTATTTGGTCATTTAAATCATTTATCTTTTTTTGATAATCTGTACTAGCTAATTTTGTTGCTTGTTGAATTGTTGTATTTAATTGTTCATCTTCTTTTTTTATATCTTTAATTCCTAAAACAGATAATTTACCAACGTTTATTCCTTTTACCATTGTTATTCCTGTTAATATAATTAATAAGATGATAATAGCTGTTATTAATAGTTTTTTCATGGTAAATCACCTTCTATCTTTATTGTAATTATGCCATTTGCTTTTTGACCTGCAGTTGATATAACATTTGTTAGTACTGGCTCTAATTGCATATTTGTTACTAAAAATCCTAATTGTTCATATTTGTTTGATTGAGCTTGTATTTCTATATGTGTAGCCGATGTATTTTGTATTGATGTTATTTGTACACCTGTAGGCATTATATACATTAATTTATTTAATAAATTTGGTATTGCTTTTTTTGTTTTATTTATGTCATTTATTTTGTCATTAACTTTTTGTAAATTGCTTATTTTTGTTGTATACTCTGTTGTTTTTGTTTGTAACTTTGATTTGTCATTGTCTATCAATTTCATTTGTGAATTTGTATTTGCTATAGATTTGTTTGCTTCATCCATTTTATTATCTATTTGATTTTTTATCATTGTAGAGAAACCTGAATAGACAAAAAATAGTATTAACAGTCCTGTTGCTGTTCTAAGCATTCCTTTTTCCACTTTGTCTAATGGTACATTAAAATCCATTGTAAATGCTGAACTTTTTAGAATTTTTTCCAAAGGATTTGGTTTACTAGATTTGTTTTTGTCTTTTTTACTAGACCCTATTTCTATTTTTAAGAAATCAGGTAATCTATCTGAAAGACTTGCCTTTTTAAAGTTTATTCCTGTTATTCCTTCTCCCAGTCCGCTTATTGCTAAAGAAATAGCTGAATTTACTTCTACATAATCCTTAATGTTAATTTCTGGCGAAATTTTTATAAATCCTGGTTTTAAAATTTCACACTTTACGTTTTCTAAATACTCTTCAAAATATAAATCTATATTATTTATTAACGCAGCTGTTCCTGTTATATATACTCTGTCTATTTTTTCAATACTTTCATTCATTATCTTTCTTATTTGTCCAACTATTTCATATAATGTTGGCATAATATCTTCTAAGTAATTTGTATCAACATCTGTTAAGTCTCTGCCCTCAGAGGTATAGATAGTTGTTTCTTTGCAAATTTCATAAGCTTTTGAATAAGAATTTTCTTTGATGTTTATTTTATCTAAAAATTCTTGGCTTCCTACATCTAGTGTTTTAACATCATAAACTTTTTGATCTAATATTGTTGTTATTGTTGTTTTTTCTTCAATATTCACTATTAGAGCGTTTTCCTTTGGTTCAAATTCTTTGACATCTGGAATTGTCATTCCAATTGGACTTATATCTTGTAATCTATAACCATTAAATCTTTGTATTTTTTTATTCAATTCTATTTTATTTTGGCTTATATGAATTACTTTTAATTTTTCTTTATCTTGCACATTAGGAGCAATTGCATATCTTGTTTCAAATACATTTGGATTGTAATTTTTATCTGAGCAATATGCTTCAAATTCTGTTTTTATTGCTTTTGGTAAATCCTTTTTACTTAACAATGCAAACATATTAAAATAATTGTATATTTCTTCTGAAAGATTTATACTAATTGGTGTTTTATAACTATATGTTTCTTCTACAATTTGTTTAATAGTTTGATCTATGTTGTCATAGAATTTAACGCCATATGACTCTACTTTTAATTGTTCACGTTCTTTTGAAACTTTTGCATATTTAATTATGTTGTTTTCTATATATATTCCAAGGCAACTAGACATTTTTTCTCCTCTTTATTTTTTATAATTTATTCTACTTTTATTTTTTACTTTTTTCAGATTAAAATACTTGTTTTATTTTACAATTTATGATATTAATTTCTCTTTTATTTTATCGTTTTTTAGCAAAAAGTCAACACTTTTAATTGAAATGTAATATAAATGTAATATGTCTGTAACATTTTATTTTTTATGTAATTTGCATATAAAAAATCCATCTTGCTTGTCACTTGTAAATATCGTTTTTTCATATTTTTTCGTAAATTGTGAATTGTTTTTTAAAAATTCATTTACTACATTTTCATTTTCATTTTTTAGTATACTACATGTGGAATATACTAATTCTCCTCCGCTTTTTAAATATTGTGAACAATTTTCTAAAATTTTTTCTTGAATTTTTGTTATTTCTTCTATATCTTCTTCTTTTCTTTGCCATTTTATATCCGGTTTTCTTTTTATTACTCCAATTCCAAGGCATGGTACATCTAATAAAATTTTGTTAAATTTTCCATTTAATTCTTCATAGTATTTAGTTGCATCCTTAGTATTAGTTTTTATTATATTTATTCCCAATCTTTTTGCATTTTCCATTACTAATTTTGTTCTATGTTCATGAATATCCCAAGCTTCTATGTTACCTTTATTATTCATTAATTCTGCCATATAGGTCGTCTTTCCACCTGGTGCAGAGCATGCATCTAAAACATTTTCATTTTCTTTTGGTTCTAGTACTTTAGCTGTTAGTCCAGCTGAAATATCTTGAATTGTAAATTTTCCTTCTTTGAACAAATCCATATTTTCTAGATTTTTAACTCTTTCTAAAATCAAAAAATCTTCATATTCTGTTTCTTGGAATTCTATATTTTTTTCTTTTAGGGAATTTTCTAATTCTTGTTTTGTGTTTTTTAATTTGTTTATTCTAATTGTTACTTTTGGATGAAGATTTGAATTTTCACAGATTTCTTTTGTTTTTTCTAATCCATTGTCTTCTATTAGTTTTTTTACAATCCATTCTGGCGTTGATGTTGTTTTTGATATTCTTTCTACATTATTTTTTATTTGGAATAGTTCTTCATAGTCTTCTTTTTCTACCTTTCTTAATATTGCATTTACGAAATTAGAACTTGATGTGTGTCCGTATCTTTTGGCTAGGTTAACACTTTCATTGACAGCTGCTGATTTTGGTATTTTGTCTAGGAATATGATTTGGTATATTCCCATTCTTAGTATGTTTATGATCCATGGTGATATTTTTTTTAGTTTTATTTTTGAGTGTTTTTTTATAATTGTGTCTAGGGTTAGTTTCCAGGTTGTTACTCCATATGTTATTTCTGATATTAGGCCTATGTCTTTTTCGTTTAATATTTTTCTGTTTTGTTTTAGTTCTTCGTCTAAGGCTAGATTGGAGTAGGCTTGTTCTTGGTTGATTTTGTATAGGGTTTTTAGGGCGATTTCTCTTGGTTTGTTTATCATTTTTTGGTTTCTCCTTTTCTCTTTTTTGTTGAACCGCTCAAAAAAGTAATTTATTAATTTTTTGGGCTTCTCTACTTGTTGGGTTTTTGTTTTTTTCTTTTTTCTTTTTTATTATTATATAACTTTTTTTGTATTTTTTCTATGTTTTGTATATTTTTTTCTTTTTTGGTTAAAATATAGTTAAATGATTTTAGGAGGTTTTTATGGATATAGAAAAACATTTGATTATTACTGGTTCTTCTGAGGTTTCTTGGAAGGATGCTATTGTTAAGGCGATTTCTGAGGCTTCTAAGAGTATTGATTATTTGTCTGGTGTTAAGATTTTGGAACAGAGGGCTAATATTGATGGTAATAAGATTTCTGAGTATTTTGTTGATTTGGATATTAGTTTTCTTATTGATTTGAATAGAAAGGATGATAGATAATGAATCCGATTGAGAGTAAGCAAACTTATCAAGAGTATGTTAATAAGAAATCACCTAATTCTCCTATTTGGAAGAATTGTTTTAATGCTTTTTGGGTTGGTGGTTTAATTTGTACTATTGGTCAAGTTATTTTGAATATTTGTAAGGCTAGGGGTTTTGATCAGGCTACTTCTGGTACTATTGTTTCTATTATTTTAATTGGTATTTCTGCTTTTTTGACTGGTCTTAATATTTTTAATAAGATTGGTAAGTTTGCAGGTGCTGGTTCTTTAGTTCCTATTACAGGTTTTGCAAATTCTATTGTTTCTCCTGCTATGGAATATAAGTCTGAAGGTTATGTTATGGGTGTTGGTGGAAAGATGTTTACAGTTGCTGGTCCTGTACTGGTTTTTGGTATTTCTGCTTCTATAATTGTTGGTATTGTTTATTTGATTTTTAATACTCAGACTATGACTTTGGTATAATTTTCTAGTTAGTATCTGTTGGTATGTATATGCTATTTTTTGTATAGCCGTTGCAAGCGGAGCAACAATAGGAATTCTTAGCATATAGCAATGAAGAATCTCAAACCCTTTTGAGTAGGTTCATTGCTATATGATTAGAATTACTTTGGTGCGTAACGAAGTTCAGGCTATACAAAAAATAGCATATATATACCACCAGATACTAGATAGAAAATTAAAACTAATATATTATAAAGGAGTTGATTTTTTGCAAAAGATTGGAAAACAAACTATAAAATTTGATAATCCACCTACTATTTTGGAGTGTGCTTCTATTGTTGGTCCTAAAGAGTCCAAAGGTCCTCTAGCTAAATATTTTGATCAAACTTTAGAAGATGAATTTTGGGGCGAAAAGACTTGGGAGAAGGCTGAAAGTAAAATTATAAAAGAAACTGTTAATACAGTAATTCATAAATCTGGAATTTCTTCTGATAAAATAGATTGCTGTTTTGCTGGTGACCTTTTAAATCAATGTATTTCTTCTAGCTTTGGACTTAGAGAAATTAATCTTCCATTTTTTGGTGTTTTTGGCGCTTGTTCTACTTTTGTTGAGTCTATGTGTTTAGGTTCTATTTGTATAGAAAGTTTTGCTGAAAATGTTTTGTGTGCTACGTCTAGCCATTTTTGTAGTGCCGAAAAACAATTTAGGTTTCCTCTTGAGTTAGGAAATCAAAGACCTCCAACTGCTCAATGGACTGTTACTGGGTCTGGTGCTGTTATTCTTTCTAAAAATGGACAAGGTCCTTATATTACTCATATTACTCCAGGAAAAATTGTTGATATGGGAATTAAAGATGCAAATAATATGGGAGCTGCTATGGCGCCTGCTTTTGCTGATACTTTGGTAACTCATTTTTTAGATACTGGTAGAAATCCTAGTTATTATGATGCTATTATTAGTGGAGATTTAGGTTATATTGGAAAAGATATTGCTATTGATATTGCTAAATCTCAAGGTTATAATATAAAACCAAATTATAATGATTGCGGTGTTTTGATTTTTGATAAAAGTTCTCAAGATACTCATTCTGGTGGTAGTGGTTGTGCTTGTTGCGGTACTGTTTTTTCTGGTTATTTATTTAAACAGTTGAAAGAAAAGAAGATTAAAAAATTACTTTTAATTGCTACTGGTGCTTTGATGAATTCTACTTCTTCTCAACAAGGTGAAAGTATTCCAGGGGTTGCTCATGCTATAAGTATCGAGTTATAAAAATAAGTATTTAATTACAAAGATTTGAAAGGATTGATTTTATGAATATTGATTGGGCTAGCGTTTTTAATTTGATGTCTCTTTTGAAATGTTTTGTTGTTGGTGGTCTAATTTGTGTTATTGGACAGATTTTAATTGATAAAACTAAATTAACTCCTGCTAGAATTTTGGTTGCTTTTGTCACTACTGGTTGTATTTTAGGCGGTCTTGGTATTTATCAATATGTTGTTGATTTTGCTGGTGCTGGCGCTACTGTTCCACTTACTGGATTTGGTTATAATTTAGCCAAAGGTGCTATTGAAGGTGTAAAAGAAGCTGGACTTGTTGGTGCTTTTACCGGTGGTGTTAAGGCTGCTGCCGGCGGAATTGCTGCTGCTGTATTTTTTGGTTATTTAGCTTCATTAATTTCAAAACCTAAAATGAAAAAACAATAAAAATGTTTTAATTTAAAAATAAAAAAAGAGGATTATATTAGCTGAGCTATTAATCCCTTTTTTATTATTTTATTTAATTATGCATTTTTTGCTATTTCAGCAACTTCTGCAAATGCTTTTGGATCACTTACAGCGATTTCAGCTAACATTTTTCTGTTTATTGTAACATTAGCTTTTTTAAGACCAGCGATCATTTTGCTGTATGTTGTTCCATTCATTCTTGCAGCAGCATTAATTCTTGTTATCCATAATTTTCTAAAATCACTTTTTTTATCTTTTCTTCCTACATATGCGTAAGATAATGATTTCATAACTGCTTGGTTAGCATTTCTAAATCTATAATGTTTTGCTCCAAAATATCCTTTTGCTTGTTTTAATATTTTTTTATGTCTTGCTCTTGTTGTTCTTGCTGTTTTTACTCTTGCCATTTTATTTCACCTTCCTTGATTTCTTTTATTTTAATTATAATATTAACCACCATATGGTAATAATTTTTTAATTGTATTTTCACAAGTTTTACTTGCATAAGCATTTTGAACTTTTCCTGATTTTTTTTGTCTTTTTGTTTTGTTAGCTAATAAGTGTCTTCTGTTTGATTTTGTTCTTTTTACTTTTCCTGTTGCTGTTAATGAATATCTTTTTTTAGCAGCTTTGTTTGTTTTTAATTTTCCCATGAGTTTTTCTCTCCTTTCAATATTTTATATAAAATGCATTATTATGCTTTTTTAGCTAGTATTGTGAACATGTTTCTACCTTCTAGTTTTGGTTGTTTTTCAACTGTAGCAACATCTTCTAATTTTTCTATGAATTTGTTTAAAACATTTTCTCCAGCTTTAGAGTTGTTTACTTCTCTTCCTCTAAATCTTACTGTTATTTTTACTTTGTTTCCATCTTCTAAGAATTTTCTTGCATTTTTTGATTTAAATTCAAAATCGTGTTCTTCAATATTTGGAGTTACTCTTAACTCTTTAACTTCTAGAACTTTTTGCTTTTTCTTAGCTTCTTTTTCTTTTTTAGCTTGCTCAAATTTGTATTTTCCATAATTCATTATTTTGCAAACTGCTGGTTTTGCATTTGGTGATACTAGCACTAAGTCTAAGTTTTCTTCTTCTGCTTTTTCTAAAGCATCTCTTGTTGACATTACTCCTAGTTTTTCTCCATTTGCCCCTATTAATTGAACTTCTTTTTCTCTTATTTGACCATTGATTGGTAATTCTTGTTTAATGTTCAAACACCTCCATAAAATAAAAAAATTGACTTTGTGTTACAAGCCAATTAATACATAATTCCATAATTTAAAATTATTGGTAAAATTAATATTTTCTAACCTTTTGTTTATCTAACTAAGGTGAGAAGTTAATTGCTTCTTCTTGTAACAATATTAATTTTACCATATATTTTTGATTTGTCAAGTGTTTTTCTGTAATTTGTTCCTTTATTTTACAATTTTAAATTTGGAACAGCGTTTAAATCTAATTCATCTCTTTTACCATCAACGAAATTATAATAACCAGCAGATGCAATCATTGCTGCATTGTCTGTACATAATTTTAGGTCTGGCATATATACTTCAATTCCTATTTCTTTTAATTTTAAAAATTCATTTCTTATGTAGCTATTTGCTGAAACACCTCCAGCTAATGCTACTGTTTTTACATTTATTTGTTTTAAGGCTTTTTTTGTATTTTCTATTAATATTTCTGTGACTGTTTTTTCAAAGCTTGCACATAAATCTGCCTTGTTTATGTCTGGTGTTTTATGATGCAAATTTATTACTGCTGTTTTTATTCCACTAAAGCTAAAATCCAAGTTGTCAAAGTGTGTTTTTGGTAGTGTTATTGTTTCTGGATTCCCCTCTTTTGCTAATTTATCTACTTTTGGTCCTCCTGGATAACCCAAACCTACTACTCTGGCTACTTTATCAAAAGCCTCACCTATTGCATCATCTCTAGTTTTCCCTAACACTTCAAATTCTGTATAGTTTTTCACATGTACAAGTTGAGTGTTTCCTCCAGACATCATAACACATAAAAATGGTGGTTTTAGTTCTTTATGTGTTATGTAGTTTGCTGCAATATGTCCTTGTATGTGGTTTACACCAACTAGTGGCTTGTTTATTGCAAAACTTAGTGCTTTTCCATATGACAATCCCACTAATAATGCTCCAACTAATCCTGGTCCATATGTTGGAGTTACTGCATCTATATCTTCAAAAGTAACATTTGCTTCTTTTAATGCTAATTTTGTAACTCTTGAAATAGCTTCAATATGATTTCTTGAAGCTATTTCTGGTACTACACCACCATATTTTTCATGTATTGGTATTTGTGTATCTATTATATTTGATAATATTTCTCTTCCATTTTTTACTACAGCTACTGAGGTTTCATCACAACTTGATTCAATTCCTAGTGTTAGTATATCTTTTTCCATTTTAGTCACTTTTTCCTTTTCTTTTTACATTGTTATTTATAATCTAAATATTAATTTTCCTAGTGATAATATTCCTTTGCTTACCCAATTTATTGCTGGTGTTATTATTGTTCCTGCAAGCCCTGTTATCCATATTAATACAAATACAATATAGAATATTTGCTCATTATTTATAAAAAATTCTTTTGCTTTGTATGGTAGGAATGGCATTATTATTTTTGAACCATCTAAAGGTGGTAATGGTATTAAATTGAATACTCCTAATCCTATGTTTATAGATATTGTACTTGATATTAATAATAATATAATTTGCCCAATTGTTGATATTATAAATGCTGTGCTTGCAAATTTATATATTGCACAATATATTAGTGTAAAGATTATTGCTAATATAAAATTCATTATTGGTCCAGCTGCTGATACTATTGCTTCTCCTTTTTCCATCGAGATTTTTCTGGTATAATTTCTTGGGTTTACTTCTACTGGTTTTCCCCAACCAAATCCTGCAACTAGTAACATTAGTGTTCCTATTGGGTCTAAATGTGCAAATGGATTTAAACTTAGTCTTCCTTGATTTTTTGCGGTGTCATCTCCTAATTTATATGCTGCATATCCATGTGCAAATTCATGGAATGTTATTGCTATTAGTACTCCTGGTGCACTTATTAATAATCCTATTAATTGTGTTGGATTCGCTGCATATTGTATTACTACAAATAACAACATTATTCCAACTATTATATACATCGTCCTTTTATCAAATGAAAAATTAAACATATTATTCCTCCAATTTTATTTTTTGATTTGATAACATTTTAATTTCATTTACTTGGTCTTTTCTTGTACTATAGTCTTTTTCTGAAACTTCTGTTATCCAATTACAATCCCCCATACCATATTGACATAGTAATTTTGCATCATAATATAATGTTTCTTCATTTGGATGCATTATTGCATGTGTTGTTCTATCAATATAGCCATCTTCGTTTGCAGTATATGCAAAGTGTATTTGGTAAACCTGTCTTTGACATTTTTCTTTGTTTAAGTATTTTTCTAGAAATTCTTCAATTTTCTTTTTGTAGATGTGTGCCTGACAGTATAAATGGCACATATCTATACAAACTTTCATATTTTCACTATTTAAATATTCGCAAAGTTCTATTACTGAGCAATTTTCTTGTTCTTCCATCATATATATATTTTCAAATACTATTTTGGTGTTTGTGTTTTTCATTATTTTTTTTGCTTTTTCTAATACTGGTAATATTGTTAATTTTGCTTGACTCATCAATAATCTTGTATGTTCAACTATGTTAATTTTTATATTATATTTTTTTGATAGTCTTACAATTGTTTTTATTTGATTTAAAAATATATTTTTGTCTTTTAATAATACTATTTCCAATTCATATTCACATAGTGGTGGATGTATTGTTATTTCTTCTATATATGGATACCTTTCTAATATTTGCTCAATTGGTTTTTCTATTTTAAAATCTACTAATTCTTTGTCTGATTTTTTAAAATATTGTATTTCTATTCCTTTATATTCTTTTAGTGTTTTTTCGAATTCTTCTATTCCTTCTAAATATTCATTTGTTTTTGGATAAATTTTCATTTATATTTCTTCTTTCTTTAATATATATTAGTTTAATGGTTTCATTGTTGGGAATAATAGTACATCTCTTATTGATGCTGCATCTGTTAATAACATTACAAATCTATCTATTCCAATTCCTAATCCACCTGTTGGAGGTAATCCTATTTCTAACGCATTAATGTAATCTTCATCCATCATTCCAGCTTCTTCATCTCCAGCTTCTTTTGCTTCAACTTGTTTTTTGAATCTTTCATATTGGTCTATTGGGTCGTTTAATTCTGAGAATGCATTTCCATATTCTCTACCACCAATAAATACTTCAAATCTTTCTGTCATTTTTTTATTATTTGGACATTTTTTTGCAAGTGGTGAGATTTCTACTGGATATTCATATATGAATGTTGGTTGTATTAATGTTTTTTCTACATATTCATCGAAGAATAAGCTTATTACATCTCCTCTTGTTTCTTTTGTTGGGTCAGGAATTTCTATTCCTCTTTCTTTTGCTAAAGCTACAGCTTCTTCATCTGTTGTTATTTCATTGAAGTCAACTCCACAAGCTTCTTTTATACTGTCTATCATAGTAATTCTTTTCCAACCTGGTGTTAAATCTATTTCTTGTCCTTGATATGTTATTTTTGTTGTTCCTAATACTTTTTGTGCTGTTTGTGAGAATATTTTTTCTGTTATGTCCATCATATCGTGGAAATCTTGATATGACGCATATAATTCAAGCATTGTAAATTCTGGGTTATGTCTAATGTCCATACCTTCATTTCTAAATACTCTTCCTATTTCATATACTTTATCAAATCCACCTACTATTAATCTTTTTAGATTTAATTCTAGAGCAATTCTTAAATACATACTTATATCTAATGCATTGTGATGTGTTATAAATGGTCTAGCTGTTGCTCCACCTGATATTGTGTTTAATACTGGTGTTTCAACCTCTAAGAATCCTTCTTCTTCTAATATGCTTCTAACATTGCTTATTATTTTACTTCTCATTTCAAAAGTTTTCTTTACTTCTGGATTCATTATTAAATCAACATATCTTTGTCTATATCTTAAATCTGGATCTTTTAATCCATGGAATTTTTCTGGTAATGGTCTTAATGATTTTGAAAGTAATGTTACTTCTTTTGCGTGTACAGATATTTCTTCTGTTCTTGTTTTAAATACAAAACCAGTAATTCCTATTATATCTCCAATATCATATGTTTTAAATGCTTTGTAGCTTTCTTCTCCTAAATCATTTATACTTACATAACTTTGGATTTTTTCATCACTATCTTGAATTGTACAGAATGATGCTTTTCCCATTATTCTTTTGGCTATTATTCTTCCTGCTACTGTTACATCTTTTTCTGCAAATTCATCATAATTTGCTTTAATTTTTCCTGCTGTGTTTGTTCTATTAAATTTTGTTATTTCAAATGGATCTTTTCCTTCTTCTTGTAATTCTTTTAATTTGTCTCTTCTTATTTGCATTAGATGGTTTATATCTAATTCTTCTACTTCATTATTATTTTGATTATTATTTTCGCTCATTTTAATTCTCCTTTTCAATTTTATTCATACCATTCTAGTTCCCAGTCAGAAATTTTAACTGTGTCACCTTCGCATACGCCTAATTCTTTTAGTTTGTCTTCTATTCCCATGTTTTTCAATGATTTTTGTAGATAATACATTGATTCATTGTCATCTATGTTTATTCTTCCCATAAGTCTATCTACTGCTCTTCCTTTTACATAGAATATTCCGTCTTCTTCGTATGCTTCCCATTCTTGACCTTTGTCTTGTAATGTGTAAACTACTTTGTCTTCTATTTCTACTAGTTCTTCTTTTGGTAATGTTTTTAATACTTCTGATACATGGTCGATTAATTTTTCTATTCCTTCCCCTGTAACAGATGATATTTTGTATAATTCTAATTTTTCTTTTTTTGCTAATTCTTCTAGTTTTTTGTAGTTTGTGTCATCTTGCATTGCATCTATTCTTGTAGCTACTAAAATCTGTTTTCGTTTTGATAATTTTTCACTATATTTTTCTAGTTCTTTATTTATTGTGTAATAGTCATCTATTGGTTCTCTTCCTTCTTCTCCAGATACATCTATAAAATGTAATAATAGACGTGTTCTTTCTACGTGTCTTAGGAATTGAATTCCAAGTCCTACTCCTTCACTTGCTCCTTCTATTATTCCTGGTATATCTGCAATTACAAATCCATCCCCATCTTTTGTTTTTACAACTCCTAAGTTTGGTTCTAGTGTTGTAAAGTGATAGTTTGCAATTTTAGGCCTTGCGTCTGTAACTTTTGATAAGAATGTTGATTTTCCTACATTTGGAAATCCTAATAATCCAACATCTGCTAATAGTTTTAATTCTAATATTATTTCTTTTTCTTCTCCTTTTTCTCCATCTTCTGAAAATCTAGGAGCTTGTCTTGTTGGTGTTGCAAAGTGTGAGTTTCCTCTTCCTCCTCTACCACCTTTTAATATTAGTTCTACTTGGTCTGGTTTTGATAAATCTGCTACAACTTTTCCTGTTTCTGCATCTTTTACTACTGTTCCTATTGGAACTTTTACATATAAATCTTCTCCGTATTTACCATTGCAACGGTTTCCGCTACCATTTTCTCCATTTTTTGCTCTAAATTTTTTATTGTATCTAAAATCTATTAAGGTGTTTTTGTCTTTGTCTACTTGGAAATATATATTTCCACCGTTTCCACCATCTCCGCCGTCTGGTCCACCTGCAGCTACATATTTTTCTCTTCTGAAGGTTGCCGCTCCGTTTCCACCATCTCCGGATTTAATTATTATTTTTGTATAATCTGTAAACATTAATTCCTCCTATTTTACTAAATAATTCATTTTCTCTTATAGTTGTCAAAAAATGGCATCCCATTTGACAACTTAATCTTTTTCAAAGTAATCTAACATCATTGCTTTTTTTACTTTTTTCATTGTTTCTTTTGCAACTTTTCTTGCTTTTTCTGTTCCTTCTATTAATATTTTATCAACTTCTTCTGGGTGTGCTTCATAGTATGCTCTTTTTTCTCTTATTGGTCTTAGTTCTTCAATTATGTTTTGTGCTAATTGTTTTTTACAAGCTACACATCCACGTTTTCCAGCTTTACATTCTTCACATACTGTTTTTACATCTTCTGGTTTTGTGAATAAGTTATGATAATATGCTACCATACATACCTCTGGATTTCCTGGGTCATCTTTTTTTATTCTAGCAGGGTCTGTTACTGCACTCATTACTTTTCTTGTTATTTCTTCTTCACTGTCTGATAAGTATATTGCATTTCCTAGAGATTTTCCCATTTTTTCGTTTCCATCTAGTCCTTTTATTCTTTTTGAATTTGATAGAACTGCTTTTGGTTCTTTTAATACTCCTTCTCCATATATGCTATTAAATTTTCTAACTATTTCTCTGCATTGTTCTATTAATGGCAATTGGTCTTCTCCAACTGGAACTAGTTCTCCTTCGAAGGTTGTTATGTCTGCTGCTTGGCTTACTGGATAACCTAAAAATCCATATGTTACACTTTCTCCAAACAAGTCTTTTTTCTGTGCTATTTCTGTTTTTACTGTTGGATTTCTTTGTAGTCTAGCTATTGTAACTAAATTCGAATAATATACCGTTAACTCTGCTGTTTCTGGTATCATGGATTGAACATATATTGTTGTTTTTTTAGGGTCTATTCCTACTGATAAGTAATCTATTGCTACTTCTCTTACATTTTTTCTTACTTTTTCTGGATTGTTGAAGTTGTCTGTTAATGCTTGTACATCTGCTATTAATATAAATGGGTCATATTCTGGATTATCTTGCATTTCTACTCTTGTTTTTAGTGAGCCAAAATAATGACCTATATGTAATTTTCCTGTTGGTCTGTCTCCTGTTAATATTCTTTTTTTGTTCATTTTTTATATCATTCCTTTCCTAAAGGGTTTGTCAATTTTCCTTGTTATACTATGCATAGAATTATACCATATATTGCTTAAAATTTCAAATAAATTATGTGGTTTATATAAAATTTTTCCATATTATTTATTTTAGTGATTTTTTTATTTTTTGTAAATATATTTATAAAAGAAAAATTTAATTTTATTTTTAGAAAGGATTTTGTTAATGAAGAAAATTTTGTTTAAAGGTGTTGGTTCTGCTGTTCCAACTCCATTTGATGAAAATGGTGTTAATATTTCTGAATTTAGAAAGTTTTTGCAATTCCAAATTGATAATAATGTTGATGCTTTAATTGTTTGTGGCACAACTGGTGAAAGTTCTACTATGACTAGGGATGAAAAAATTATTGCTATAAATTGTGCTTTAGAATTTGCAAATGAAAAAATTCCTGTTATTGTTGGTACTGGTTCAAATAATACTAGAGAAGCTATCGAAATGTCTGAAATTGCTGAAAGGATTGGTGCTAACGGTATTTTGGTAGTAACTCCATATTATAATAAAACAACTCAACGAGGGTTAATTGCTCATTATAAAGCTATTGCTGAAAGTGTTAGCCTTCCTATTATTTTGTATAATGTTCCTAGTAGAACTGGTGTAAATATTGAACCTCAAACTTGCTTGGAATTATCAAAAATTGATAATATTGTTGCGATAAAAGAAGCTAGTGGAAATATTTCTCAAGTTGCTCAAATTTCTAATTTATGTGGAGATAATTTGTATATTTATTCTGGTAATGATGACCAAATTGTTCCTATATGTTCTCTTGGTGGAATTGGAGTCATTTCTGTTTTGTCAAATATCAAACCTAAATTTGTACATGATATGGTTTATGATTTTTTGGATGGGAATATTGATAAAGCTAGAAAAATGCAATTAAATATTTTACCTTTAATTAATTCTTTATTTTCTGAGGTTAATCCAATTCCTGTAAAATATGCATTAAATGAACTTGGTTTTAACTTTGGTGTTCCCAGATTACCTTTGGTTGAATTTAGTGATACTAATAAGAAGGTTTTGAGGCAATATTTAAAAACCGACTATTATATATAATAATAGTCGGTTTTTAATTAATCAATAATCCCAAGCAAATACTGATATATTTCACTTTGGGCAATATTGAATTGTTCTACCTTAGATTTCAGTTCCAGGATTCTACAAGCTACTGTTTGTACAGATTTTATTCTGATTGAAATCCTTTCATTAAAAGCTCCAACATTTAAGAGATAATCCTTTTCTGGCATTTCCTCAGTCATTAGTACTGAAGTTTGAAATTGCTCATATGCCAGATAAATGTCCGAATAATCCTTTGCCAAATTAATTCCTGTGTTCTTATATACCTCTGGAAAATCTGTCAAGTTTTGACAATCCGTTAAAATTTTTACTGCTTTCTCTCTTAAATTTTGATAACCTTCTACTTCTGATTCTAAAATCCTCATTTTTTACCTCCTAATATTTATTTGGAGGCATTTTAAAACCTCCAAGTTTGAATTACTTTTTGGTTTTATACACCTGTAACGATATAAGTATAGCATATTTCAACTTTTTTCGCAAGTTAATTTTATGTAAATTTTTTTTTAATTTATCACTAAGCTAAGATTTTCTTAACAGCTTCACTAATCATCTTTCCATCAGCAGATGCTCCTATTTTTTCTTTAGCTGATTTCATTACCATTCCCATTTCTTTAATTGAAGTAGCTCCTGTTTCAGCAACTATTCCTTTTACTATTTCTTCTACTTCTTCTGCTGATAATTGTTTTGGTAAATATTCTGTTAATATACTTAATTCTTCTTTATTTTGATTAATTAAGTCTTCTCTTCCACTTTTTTCAAAATCCGCTTGTGCATCTTTTCTTTTTTTAGCTTCTTTTGCTATTATGTCTATGATTTGGTCATCATTTAACTCTATAGCCTTATCTTTTTCAACTTGTAATATTGCAGCTCTTATCATTTGAACTGTATTCTTTCTAATCAGATTTTTTTCTTTCATTGATTCTTTTAAATCTTCTAATAATTTTTCTTTTAACATTTTAAATTCCTTCTTTCTTTTTTGAAAAATTATATATTTTAAACAATTTTTCCTATTAAATCATATTCACTTACTTCTTCTATTTGGCATTCTATAAAATGATTTAATATGTCCTCTTGTTTATAATTTTGAGCATCTTTTATATATACTAGACCATCTTCTTCTGGTACATCTTGCATTGTTCTTCCAACAAAATATTTTCCATCAAAAGATATGTCTTCTACTAAAACTTTATAAGTTTTTCCAATTTTATTTTCTTGTTTTTCTAAAGATATTTGTTTTTGAGCTTTCATTATTTTGTTATATCTTGCTTTTTTAGTATTTCCGTGTATTTGTTCTGGAAGTCTTGATGCTGGTGTTCCTTCTTCTTTTGAATACATGAAAGTTCCTAATTTATCAAATTTTGCTTTTTTAACAAATTCTAAAAGTTCTTCAAATTGTTCTTCTGTCTCGCCCGGAAAGCCAACTATTAAACTTGTTCTTAATGTAACATTTGGTATTTTATTTCTTATTTTTTCTAACAAGTTTTCTATTTTTTCTTTTGAAGTTTTTCTATTCATTCTTTTTAATACTACATTTGATATATGTTGTATTGGGATATCAAAGTATTTGGCTATTTTAGGATTATTTGCAACTGTGTCTATTAATTCATCTGTAATTCCTTCTGGGTATGAATATAAAAATCTAATCCATTCAATTCCATTTATTTTGCTTATTTCTTGTAATAGTTCTGCTAATCTACTTTTTCCATAAATGTCTTCTCCATATTTTGTTGTATCTTGTGCTATTACTATTATTTCTTTTATTCCATCACTTGCTAGCTTTTCCGCTTCTTCTAAAATATCTTTCATTTTTCTACTTACAAATGGTCCTCTAATATATGGGATTGCACAATATGTACATTTATTGCTACAACCTTCTCCAATTTTTAAATATGCATAATTTTTTCCTGTTGTAACAACTCTATTTAAAAATTCATCATATGTTGGCATTGGAAGTGGTCTAATTTCTGAAATTTTTGTACTTGTTTTTGTTTTTGCTTTTTCAACAATATCTCTTTTTATTAAATCTTCAATTTTTTTCCACAATTTGTTATATTCATCTATTTTTATAAATAAATCTACTTCTGGTAATGCTTTTACTAAATCATCATAATATCTTTGTACTAAACATCCCATTGCGATTAAATATTTACATCTTTGCTTTTTATATTCTGCCATTTCTAGAATTGTATTAATTGCTTCTTCTTTTGCAGATTCTATAAAACCACATGTATTTACAACTAATATATCTGCATCTTCTGGTTTATTTACTATTTTATAATGATTTTCTTTAAATAATCCTATTGCTACTTCTGTATCTATTAAGTTTTTACTACAACCTAGTGATATAAATCCAACGTTCATTTTTTACTTCCTTTACTTTAAATTTTGCTAGTTTTCTAATTTTCTTTATGACTACAAATATGTTTTCTTGTCATTTCCATTAAGTCTAATTTTGTGAATCCTTCTACTTGTGTTTTTGTTCTATCATTATTTAATTTTTCTATTAATAATTTTTGAATTTTTTCTTTATCTTTTTCATCTGCCATATCTATATAGTCTATAATTACAATTCCACCAATGTCTCTTAATCTTAATTGTTTTGCAATTTCTATTGTTGCTTCTTCATTTACTTTATATACTGTTTGTTCCATATCTTTGTTTCCTGTATATTTTCCAGTATTTACATCTATTGCTGTTAATGCTTCTGTTTTGTCTATTGTTATAAATCCACCACATTTTAGCCATATTTTTCTATTTTGCATTTTTTCAATTTGTTTTTTTATGTCATATTTATCTAAAACATCACATCCTTCTTGAATTTCAATTTTTGTTTCATTTATATAGCCACTTTCTTTTTTGAAATCTTGAAATTTTTGATATTCTTCTTTATCATTTACTGTTATTTTTTCTATTGCTTTTTCTGGTAAATCTAATATCATTTTTTCAACAATGCTTTCTGCTTTTTCTATAAGTATAGGCTTTTCTGTTTTTGTTTGTTGAAATTTTTGATTGATTTTATTCCATTTGTTTTCTATATTTTTTATATCATCTATTATTTCTTGTTTTTTTCCAACAGCTGATGTTCTTATAACAGCTCCATTTCCTTTGCTTATATTTTCTTTAACTAATTTTATTAATCTTTCTTGTTCTTTTTTGTCTTCTACTTTTTGTGATACTGTTATTATGTCTGTATTTGGCATTAATACTACGTATTTACTTGGTAAGTTTATATGTGTTGATACTCTTGCCCCTTTTTGAAGATTGCTATCTTTTTTTACTTGTACTAATATCTTTTGTCCTTTTTTTACAGTATCACTTATTTTTAAATTTGGATCCATTTTTTGTTTTGTTTCATCTATTTTTGGTAATAAATCTTTTAAATGTATAAAACTATTTTTTTCTGTTCCAATATCAACAAAAGCTGCTTGCATTCCTTTTATAATGTCTTTTACTATTCCAACATATAAATTTCCTTCTCTTCTTGTTGATTCATTTTCATCTATATAATATTCGATTAAGTTTCCATTTTCTACTAATGCTATTTCTTTTTCGTTTTCCTTTTTGTCTATTAATATTTCTATCATGCTATTTTCCTCTCTTTAATTAAATTTGTTCATTGCTATATCTATTCCGTTTTTTAAGATTTCCTCAACTGCTTTTGCTGCTTTTTCGACTCCTTGTTGTAAAATTTCTTGTTCTTCTTGTGATACTTTTCCTATTACATAATTTATCATATCACTTTTGAATTCTGGTTGTCCTATTCCTACTCTTATTCGTGCAAAGTCTGTTGATTGTAGTTCTTCCACAACTGATTTCATTCCATTATGAGACCCAGCTCCACCTTTTTTTCTTATTTTTATGTGGCCTTTTTCTATGTCTATATCATCATATATTACTATTATTTCTTCTGGTTTTAAGTTGTAGAATTCGGCTACTTCTTTTACTGATTCTCCACTTAAGTTCATATATGTTTGTGGTTTTAGTAATATTACTTTTTGGTTTTGGATGATGGTACTTTCACATAGTCCTTTGAATTTATTTTTTGTTATTTGAATGTTGTTGTTTTTGGCTATTTGATTTATTGTGTCAAAGCCCATGTTGTGTCTTGTGTGTGCATATTCGTTTTCTGGATTTCCTAATCCTACTATTAAATACATTATTTTTTGTTACCTCTTTTTATTTTTTACTTATCTATTTTACTATGTTTTAGGCTTTTTTTCAAGAGGATTTTGGTTATTTAAAGTTTTGTTTTGTTTTTTATTGTTTTTTCAAAAAAATATTAACCAGTATTTAAGTTTTTATACCAGTTAATATTTTTATTTTCATATTATTTTAATTTTTCTATTTCTTCTTTTGTTAATTCTGTTATTTCTAATATTTGTTCTGTTGGAATATTTAATTTTATTAATTTCTTTGCAATTTTTATTTTTTCCTCCTTTTTACCTTCTATTTTGCCTTCTTTCTTACCTTCTTTTTTACCGTTCTTTCATTCCTTTTTCTAGTCCATCATTAAAAAAGTTATGCTCACTTACTAATCTATTATATTCTGCCATTACTATTGAATTATGTCTTTCTCTTTCTTTTGGGTCTTTACTTAAAAAATCTAAAGTGTTTATTGCTTTTTCGATTTCTTTATTTTCTTTTTCTGCCAACATAATCCCCTCCTTATTTTGTGTGAATATACACATCCACTGATCTAATTTTGTAAATTTTGATAACTCTTTTTTCTTAAATTTTGGTAATTCTATGTAATGCACTTCTATATATTTTGATGCAAGCTCATCTTCTTCGTCATAGCCCATATTTACATACTCATCTTCTATTGTTTTATCAAATTTCATTTTTCCTACACTATGATAACTATTTCGTTTTAAGAAATTGTAATTTGTTATAAATATTACTATGCTCTTTTTCAGATTTTGATAATCTTCTCCAACTTGCAGTTGTTCTGATATCATTTTTCCCATATATTCTGTTGCTCTTTCTTCTGTGTTTCTTTCATTTTTCATTTGCATTTCTACATCTAGCATTGTTCCATCATTTATCTCTGCTTTTATATCTAGCAGTCCTCTTTTTTCGCCTTTTTCATATGGTATTATTTCTGGATTTGTTATTTTTATTCCTTTTATTTCTATTTTCAATAATGCTTCTAGAAAATCTTTTAATACACTTTCATTCCCTTTATAGGCAAATACTCTTTTAAAGATGTAGTCATCTGTTAATGGTAATAGTTCTAAATTATTCTCCATTTATCTCCTCTCATATTATACTAAAATTTATTATATTTGGCAATACCTTTTAGTAAATATTTATTGTTATATTTATAATTTTGATTTTACTGACTGCTTTTTGGTTTTATAAATATTTGCTTTTATATGTCTTTTAGCTACCCTCCTTTACTTCTGTTTTGTTTTTAGTATTTGATTTCTTTGGAATTTTTATTTAGATTTTAAAATTTCTTTTTTTGAAATCGTTGATTTTAAATTTTTTATTTCTATCTTTCCTAAGTTGTTTGATTTAATTTTTTATAATAAAATAAGCCATGTAACATCAAAATTACATGACTATATATTAACATGTTTTTCGCTTAATTTCAACATAAATCGTTCGACAAAATTCGAGTTTAAAATTCTAATATGACTTAAAGATTTTTATTGTATAATGATACTAGATTGAAAAACCAGGTGCTATTCCAATCGAATCAGTAGCATAATTACCATTACCACAATTTCCTCCCGATGATACATAACAAAAACCACGAATACTGTAATAAAAAGGTGAACGAAGCCACCACTCTTTAGAACTACTATTACTTGGTTTTTTTGAGCTACTTGTTCCAGTACCAAAATTTATACTTCCTAAATTTATTTTATAATATTTATATTGTTTTCCTTCTGTTCCATTTGTATATCCTCTTGATACTCCTTTACTATATCCATTATTCCAAATTTCTCCACATGATAATAACCATATATAGTCATCTATTTGTTGTGTTGTTGCTGTACTATATTTTGGAATATAATCTTTTTTTACTTTCTTTATATTATTTTTTATACTTAGTGAATTATATATTGTTCCATTTAATGTTACTCTTAATTCTGTATTTGCCCATCCTCCTGAATTTGTAATATTACTATTCAATTGTGCTGATGTCAAGAAATCAACATATTCAAAACTTATTCCCGCTTTTCCTGTTGCTGTTGTAAAACCATATGCTGTACTTGCCTCTGATAATGTATCGTGGTTAAATCCTAATATCCTTACTGTTTTTCCATCTAATGTCTTTTTTTGTCCTACTGTTAATGTTTTTCCATTTACTGTTGCTGTGTCTGTATCCTCTGTTATACTACTATCATTTGATATTGCTTTTGCCATTTCTGCAATTTCATCCCATGAATATTCTATTTCATTTCTCTTTGTTGTTATTTCTTCTACATTACTTTCTTTGCTTACACTATTTATATATACTATTACTTTTATATTACTATATTTTGTTACCTCTGATAATCCTGTTATTGTATAGCTTTTATCTGTTGTTCCTTGTTTTTTTACTGTTCCTCCTACTGAATATCTATATTCTGTTATTGCTCCTTCTGGATAATCATTTTCTACATTTATTCTAAAACTATTCCATGTTACATTATCTATCTTTATTTGTGGTGCACTTAATATATTATTTACTGTTGCTTTTATATTTTTTGTTTTTCCACTATCACTTGTTATTTTAAATGTATATGCTCCATTTTTATTTACTGTATATACTTTTTCTGTTGTACTTGTATATGTTTTTATTGTCGCTCCTTCTGGTGCTTCTATTCCTGTTATTGTTCCTTCTGTTATACTTGCTGTTACTTTTATTTCTACTGTATTTCCTTCAAATACATAACCTGTTTGAACTTCCGCACTTCCTTTAATTCTTACTCCTGTTACTGGTCCATTTATTGTTACATTAAAATTTGAATCTATTGTATATTCATAATCTTTATATTCTCCATTTATTTCTCCATCTGTTAATTCTGCTGATATGTCTTTTAATTCTTTTTCTAACTGTCCTCCTGCTAATGTTTCTAATGTCACACTATTTCCTTTATAAACTTCTTCTGCTTGTATTGATTGGATTGCTAAGGTTATTTCTTCTTTTAGCTGTCCCTCTATTGATTTTTCCTTTGCCAATTTTGCATTTGCAAATAACCCTGTGTTTGTTATTGCTTGTATACTTATTCCTGCTAAAATTAGCAAAACTATTATTGTTACTACAAGTGCTACTAGTGTTATTCCCCTTTCTTTAAATTTACATTTGTTCATACTTTTCTCCTCCTATGTAATACTTATCGACATTTATGTCATAAAAAAGATATCACTAATTAATTTTGTTGTCAAGATTCTATGATGTTTTTATCATACTTTTTTAATATTATTTATGACATAATTATCACAACAATTTAATTTACGGAGGCTTATATATGATTAAAGAATATAGATTAAAAAAAGGCTTTTCTCAAGAATTTCTGGCTGAAAAAATTGATATAAGTTGGAGGCATCTACAACGTTTAGAACATAATGAAGCTAATACAACTGTTAAAACTTTAAAAAAATTAATTAAAGTTCTCGATATTTCAGATGAAGATATTTTGGACTATTTAAAACAATAAAAAATTGCCATAAGGTAATCTCTACCTTTGGCAATTTTTATTTACCCAAATATTCCTCTCTTTTTAATAGGAGGTTGTTCATTCATAGTTTTTGCAAGTTCCATTAACAAATCTCTTTGTTCTTTTGTTAATCTCTTTGGAGTTTGAACTTGTACTGTAAATACAAAATCTCCCTCTGAACTAGAATTTACATATTTGAAGCCTTTATTTCTTATTGTAAATTTAGTACCAGTTTGTGTTCCTTCTGGTATTCTATATGTTTCTTTACTTCCATCTACCATAGGAATTTCTAACTCTGCTCCTAATGTTGCTTGTGTTATTGTAATTGGAATATCACATAAAACATTATTTCCTTTTCTTGTGTAAATACTATGTTTCTTTATTCTAAGTGTAATATATAAGTCTCCTTTAGGTCCACCTTTTGTTCCAGGTTCTCCTTCGCCTCTTAATACTACTGTTTGATTATCATCTATTCCTGCTGGTATTTTTACTTTTATTTTTGGTTGTTTTCTTACAGTTCCTTTACCTTTGCAATTATCACATACATCTGTAATAACTTCTCCTGTTCCATGGCATTTGCTACATGTTCTAGTTGTTTGAACTTGACCTAATATTGTGTTTTGTACTTGTGTTACTTGACCAGTTCCATGACAATCAGGACATTTCATTGGATTAGTTCCTGGTTTTGCACCAGTTCCATGGCATACATCACAAGTTTCATTTCTTGTAATTACTACTTCTTTTTCTACTCCCAAAAATGCTTCTTCAAATGTAATGTCCATATTAAGATTTAAATCAGCACCTTTTCTTGGTCCATTATTTTTTCTAGCAGATTGTCTGCCTCCAAAACCTCCACCAAAAAATGATGAGAATATATCTCCTAAATCACCGAAGTCACCAAAACCATCAAATCCTGATGTTGAATATGAATATCCACCACCAAATGGTCCTTGACCTCCGCCAAAACCTTGTGGATCTGCTGTTCCAAATTGGTCATACATTCTTCTTTTTTGAGGGTTTGAAAGAGTTTCATATGCTTCATTTACTTCTTTAAATTTCTTTTCTGCTTCTTCTTTATTATCTGGGTTTGCATCTGGATGATATTTTTTTGCCATTTTTCTGTAAGCCTTTTTTAGTTCATCATCTGTTGCAGTTTTACTTACTCCCAATACTTCATAATAATCTCTTTTTTCTGCCATCTTTTCCTCCAAAAATATTTATATGGAAAAAAGGGGAATCCCCTTTTCCATATATTACTATTTTAATTATTTATTGTCATCTTCTACTTTGTAGTCTGCATCATATATATTTCCATTGTCTCCGTTTGCACCATTATCTGTTCCAGCTCCTGCTACATTTGGATCTACTCCAGCTCCTTGTGCTCCGTTTGGATTTGCATTTTTGTATAGTTGTTCTGACATATCATAGAATACTTTTGTTAATTTTTCTGTTGCTTCTTTGATTTTTTCAGTGTCATTTGTTTCTAATGCTTTTTTAGTATTGTCTATTTCTGTTTCAACTTTTGCTTTTTCTTCTCCACTGATTTTATCTCCTAAGTCTTTTAATGTTTTTTCACTGTTGTATACTAAGCTTTCTGCATTATTTTTAACTTCGATTTCTTCTTTCTTCTTTTTGTCTTCTTCAGCATGTGCTTCTGCATCTTTAACAGCTTTATCAATATCTTCATCAGTTAAGTTTGTTGATGCTGTGATTGAAACATCTTGGCTGTTTCCTGTTGCCATATCTTTTGCAGATACATGAACTATACCGTTTGCATCAATATCAAATGTTACTTCAATTTGAGGTACTCCTCTTGGTGCTGCTGGAATTCCTGTTAATTGGAATCTTCCTAATGTTTTATTATATGCAGCCATTTCTCTTTCACCTTGTAATACGTGAACTTCTACTGATGTTTGACCATCTGCAGCTGTTGAGAATATTTGTGATTTTTTAGTTGGTATTGTTGTATTTCTTTCGATTAATTTTGTAAATACTCCACCATATGTTTCAATACCTAATGATAATGGTGTTACATCTAATAATACTAAGTCTTTAACATCTCCAGATAATACACCACCTTGAATTGATGCACCAATTGCAACACATTCATCTGGGTTTATTCCTTTATCTGGTTCTTTTCCTGTTATTCTCTTAACCATTTCTTGTACTGCTGGAACTCTTGTAGAACCACCAACTAATAATACTTTATGAATATCATTTGCTGTTAATCCTGCATCTTTTAATGCTTGGTTAACTGGTCCAGCTGTTGCTTCTACTAAATCATGAATTAATTCTTCAAATTTAGATCTTGTTAATGTTACATCTAAGTGTTTTGGTCCTGTTGCATCTGCTGTGATAAATGGTAAGTTGATTTGTGTTTGTTGAACACCTGATAATTCTATTTTAGCTTTTTCTGCTGCTTCTTTTAATCTTTGCATTGCCATTTTATCTGATTTTAAATCAATTCCATTTGATTTTTTGAATTCATCTACTAGGTAATCTATAATTTTGTTATCAAAATCATCTCCACCTAAATGTGTATTACCACTTGTTGATAAAACTTCGAATACTCCATCACCAATATCTAGTATAGAAACATCGAATGTTCCACCACCTAAGTCATATATTAATATTTTTTGATCTTGTTCTTTATCCATTCCATAAGCTAAAGCTGCTGCTGTTGGTTCATTTATAATTCTTAATACTTCAAGTCCTGCAATTTTACCAGCATCTTTTGTTGCTTGTCTTTGGCTATCATTGAAGTAAGCTGGAACTGTAATAACTGCTTGAGTTACTTTTTGTCCTAAATAATTTTCAGCATCTGCTTTTAATTTTTGTAATATCATTGCTGATATTTCTTGTGGTGTAAAGCTATCTCCTTCTATTTTAACTTTTTCAGCTGTACCCATTTTTCTTTTTATTGATATAACAGTATTATCTGGATTTGTAACTGCTTGACGTTTTGCTATTTGTCCTACTAATCTTTCTCCATTTTTTGAGAAAGCAACTACTGATGGTGTTGTTCTATTACCTTCAGCATTTGGTATTACTACTGGTTCTCCTCCTTCCATAACTGCTACACATGAGTTTGTTGTTCCTAAGTCAATTCCTATAATTTTTCCCATTTTTATCATCCTTTCTTCTGTCAAAAGGGACGGACTTTTTTGACACCTTTTAATTTTTTAAAATTTTATAAATATATTTTTCTAATCATAAGTTGTCAATATTCCCCGTCCCACTTGACAACTTTTAACAAAATTAATAACTAATTTGCGACTACTACCATAGAATGTCTAATAACTTTATGTCCTAATTTGTAGCCTTTTCTATATTCTTGAACAATTTCTTTTTCACCTTTTGTATCATCTTGTACACTGCTAACTGCTTCATGTAACTCTGGATCAAAAGTTTCTCCAACTGTTTTGATTTCTTCTACGCCTTTTGATTTAAGTACATCTTGAAATTGTTTTAATACAAGTTCAATTCCTTTTTTGTAATTTTCATCTTCTGTTTGAACTTTAGCTGCATTTTCTAGGTTGTCTAATATTGGAAGCATTACTTCTACAACATCACCTAATATTGAATTATATAATCCTTCTCTTTCTTTTTGACTTCTTTTTTTATGATTTTCAAATTCAGCTAATATTCTTTTGTATCTATCTGTTAAGTCATCTAATTCTTGTTGTTTCTGTTGTAATTCATTTTTTTCTTTTACTTCTTTTGTTTCTTCTACATTTTCATTTTTTTCATTTTCTGCCATTTTATCGCCTCTTTCTTTATATTCCTTTATCTTTTAATTTTTTGTTTATATATTTCATAACTGAAATGACTTTTGAGTAATCCATTCTTTTTGGTCCTATAATTCCTATTGTTCCCATATCTTTGTCTCCAACTTTATGTTTAAAGGTTATTACACTAAAGTCTTTTAATTCTTCTTTTTCATTTTCATCGCCTATATAAACATTTATATCTTTTGCGAATCCTGAATTTAATATATCTGTCATTAATTCTTTTTCATCTATTATATTAACGAAGTTTTTTGCAACTGCTAAACTATTAAATTCTGGTAAGTCAAATGATTTATTTGCTCCTTCTAAATATATTTGTCTATCTTTTGAAATTACTTTTTTTATTTGTTCTATTATTGGTTTTATTACCTTTACACTGTATTTCATTTCATTAATCAAATATTCCTCTAATGGAGCATCTATAATTTCTAATGGTTGACCTTTTAATTTTTTGTTGAACATATAATTTATTGTTTCGACTTGTTTGTCTGTTATGTCCTCATCAAATTTTATTATTGTTTCTTTTACCATTCCTGTATTTGTAAGAATTATTGCCATTAACATTCTTGGGCCTAATAGTACGAATTTTATTTCTTCTATTAACAAATCCTGTGTACTTGGTCCTATTGCAAGTGTTGTATAATGTGTAATTTCTGATATTGTTGTTGTTGCAATTTTTGTTAAATCTTCGATTTCATTTACTTTTGTTTCTAATTTATCACTTATGTATTTGATTTCCTCTAAGCTGATATTATCATCTTTTAGTAATTCATCTACATAGTATCTATAGCCTTTTTCTGATGGTATTCTTCCACTTGATGTATGTGTTTTTTCTAAGTAACCTGCTTTTTCTAAGTCTGCCATTTCATTTCTTATTGTCGCACTACTATACTTCAAGTCTTCATTTTGTGTCAAGGCTACTGAACCAACTGGTTCTGCTGTATTGATATATTCTTCTACTATTGCTTTTAATACTTTCTTTTTTCTATCATCTAGCATTTTCTCACCTCTTTTAGCACTCATTATGTTTGATTGCTAATCTTTATATATATTATAACCTTTTTTAGCACTTGTCAATACATTGTGCTAATTTTTTTTGTGAATTTTTTGTGAATTTTGTTTTTTTATCTATACAATTGAATTTTATATGATATAATGCATAAGCTAAAAATATAGAATAGAAAAAGGAGAACATTGACATCATGAAAATATTTAAACTTTATATACTAATGTTCAAATTTGAACGCTCCAATAACGGTTTTGATTATACGATAAAACGCAGATTATTATTTTTCTGGTTTTGCAATCGAAACGTAGCACTGGTTACTATTATTCCTGAGAGTTCTTATTCATTAATATCTTTGGAAAACTTAAGTCCTAGTGCAGTTCAATATATTTGCTATAAAATAAGAAAAATTGCAAATATATAATTAAAAAAATCCAACACTATGTACTGAAGCCAAAAAATCAAATATTTTTTGGTTTCAGTACACTTATGTCGGATTTTTTTATTACTTCTATAATATACTTGTTATCAATATTCCAATTGTCTGAATTGCAAAAAGATTTAAAATATTTGAAGTAAGCAAATTATTAGTTGCTTCTACAACTCCAAGCATATCATCATCTTCCTTTTTATAATGTTTTTGTGATTCAAAAAATGTCATTAACTCTGGAATACTTGTTATAAAACCTAGCAATATTCCAATAATAGCCTCTGATATATTAAATAATTTACACAACGTTTCTAAAGTATTTCCTAGTTTATCTCCAACAAAATATAATAAAAATCCTGTTATTACTAAATAAATAATATATTTTATTGTTTGAAATCTATTCTTGCTTTCCTTTTCTTCTTCAACTTCAATTTCATGTTCTATTTTTTCATCTTCATTTTTTAAATACATCTTATGAACATTATCATTAATAACTCTAAATAATATATACAAAATAACAAAAATTGGTACAATCATTATATTTAATTCAATATTCATCTTTAACAAAACTATTGGAATCAAAATTGTAAAAATTACTAATATTATATCTGTAATAATGGCTCTATTTTTTATTTTATCAACATTTTTATTTAATAAAATTGCTCCAATATATTGAATAAAATTTATTACATTTGAACTTATTATATTATAAACACTTGCGCCAGATAGTCCTCTTAAGCTTGATGTTGTTATTGTTAAAAGTTCTGGTATAGATGTTGCATATCCTGCAATATTTCCAACTGTTTTAGGTTTTAACTTTAAACTTTCAGCTAATTTTCTTAAAGTTGTTACTAAAATATATTTTGATATTAAAACTATTAAGGCTGAATAAATTATAAATTTTATTATTTCTAAAAACATATACTTTCTTCTCCTTTTTTGGTTAGAGTGAAGTTTTGATGAATTGGGATTTGAATATGTTGAAATCCCAATTCATCAAACTTTCACTCAAACCACCCTACTTTTTAGAATTTTTCCACATTTTATTGATATTTATACAAAAATATTATATAATATCTGTATTATTTATAGATATTGGAGGCAATTATGGAAGAAGTACAAATTGGAAAAGTTTATCGCCATTTTAAAGGTAACTATTATTTTGTAGAAAATATTGCATACGATTCAGAAACAACAGAAAGAATAGTAGTATATAAACCTTTATATGAAAGAGCTGATAAAAGACAACTTTGGGTAAGACCTGAAAAAATGTTTTTGTCGGAAATCCCAATAGATAGACCTGATAATATAACAGGTCAAAAACATAGATTTGAAATAGCACAAGATATTGAAAGAGATTATTTAAAATAACAATTTTAATATTTTTAATTGGAGGTAAATTATGATAGATATAAAATTTTTAAGAGAAAACCCTGATGTGGTAAAACAAAACATAAAAAATAAATTTCAAGACCACAAACTTCACTTAGTTGATGAAGTAATTGATTTAGATAAAAAAAATAGAGAAGCAAAATTAAATGGAGATAATCTAAGAGCTGAAAGAAAATCTTTAAGTGCTGAAATTGGAAATCTTATGAGAAATGGCAAAAAAGATGAAGCTGAAAGTATTAAATCTAAAGTTCAAGAAATTAATTCTAAACTTGAAGAAAATGAAAAATTAGAAACTGAATATGCAGAAGAAATAAAATCAAGAATGATGAAAATTCCAAATATTATGGATGCATCTGTTCCTATTGGTAAAGATGATAGTGAAAATGTAGAAGTCGAAAGATTTGGAGAAGCAACTGTTCCAGCTTATGAAATTCCTCATCATGCAGATATTATTGCAAGATTTAATGGATTAGATAAAGAATCTGCTGGACGTACAAGCGGTGTTGGTTTCTACTATTTAATTGGCGATGTTGCCAGACTACACGAAGCTATGCTTGCATATGCTAGAGATTATATGATTAATAATGGTTTCACTTATGCTATTCCCCCATTTATGATTCGTAGTGATGTTGTAAATGGTGTTATGAGTTTCGAAGAAATGGATGCAATGATGTATAAAATTGAAGGTGAAGATTTATTCTTAATTGGTACATCTGAACATTCTATGATTGGAAGATTTAAAGAACAATTAATTAAAAAAGATGAATTACCAATATGTATGACATCTTATTCACCTTGTTTTAGAAAAGAAATTGGTTCTCATGGATTAGAAGAAAGAGGATTATATCGTGTTCATCAATTTGAAAAACAAGAAATGATTGTTTTATGCGAACCTGAAGAATCAATGGAATGGTACAATAAAATGTGGAAATTAAGTGTTGACTTATTTAGAAGCTGGAATGTACCTGTAAGACAATTAGATTGTTGTTCTGGTGATTTAGCAGATTTAAAAGTAAAATCATGTGATATTGAAGCTTGGAGCCCAAGACAACAAAAATATTTTGAAGTTTGCAGTTGTTCAAATTTAGGAGATGCTCAAGCTAGACGTTTAGGAATTCGTGTAAAGAGTGAAAAAGGAAATTATTACTTACATACATTAAATAATACAGTTGTTGCAACACCTAGAGGACTAATTGCTGTAATAGAAAATAATTATAATGAAGATGGAAGTGTAACAATTCCAGAAGTTTTAAGACCATATATGGGTGGAGCTGAAAAAATAGTTCCTAAAAAATAAAAAGAGAGGAAAAATTTTAAATGATAATAAATAATCCAAAATTTGAAGTTTCAGCAGTAAAACCTGCTCAATACCCAAAAAATGATTTTCCTGAAATTGTTTTAGTTGGAAAATCTAATGTTGGAAAATCTAGTTTTATAAATACTATGATAAATAGAAAAAAATTAGCAAGAACAAGTAGTGAACCTGGAAAAACAAGACAAATTAATTTTTATAATATGGATGAAAAGTTTTATTTTGTTGACTTACCTGGTTATGGTTTTAGTAAAATGTCTAAAAAAGAACAAGAACAAGTTGGTAATTTTATCGAAGAATATCTTTTCAATAGAAAACAAATTGCATTAATAATATTTTTAGTTGATATTCGCCATACACCTACTGCAAATGATAGATTAATGTACGATTATGTTATTCGTTCAGGTCTTCCTTGTATAATTTTGGCTAATAAAGCTGATAAAATTGCAGTTACTAAAGTATCTGATGAAGCTACAAAATTACAAAAAGCTTTAAACCCTATTGGAGATATTCCTACTTTTCCTTTCTCTTCTGAAAGAAAAGTTTATATGGATGATGTTTGGAATGAAATAGAAAAATATATTTAGAATTTTAAAAATAAAAAGTTTGGAAAAAATGGCTATACCATTTCTCCCAAACTTTTATTTTTTAATTTTAGTGACAGCATTTTTCTTTTTTGTCTTTCTTTTTATTACAAATCATTATTATTATTGATAATATTAAAAGTAATGCAAGAATTACAGCTAAGACTATTATTGCAGCAAAAGATGATAAAATTTCTGAAGATATAGCAGCAGCACCAACTAATAATCCTACGACAAAAGCTAAAGCTATTGCTAATATAATAGTAACAATACCGAAGCATTTGTTATTATTACATTTTTCTTTCTTTTCTTTACAGTAAAATACTTCTTGTGGCTCCATAAAAGTCACCTCCATATAACACCTTATTTTTTATGATGTTATACTGTATACTATGTCAAAATTTGTAGAATGTTACCTATTATCTTTCTTCTTCACTTTCCTCTTTACTTTTTGCTACTTTGGCATTATTATTGTTTTCAACACTTTCTTGACCATTTTTTATTGAGTCTCTTACTATATGTGTTAAATATTTATATTCTGAATATTCACCATCAGAAGCTTTTACTAAAGCATTTCTTACATAACCAAAATTTTCTAAAATTAAATTTCTATCCATTTTAAATCCATGCTCTTCAGCAAATCTAAAAGCATATGTAATAATAGTTCTAGTATTTCCATCTCTAAATGGATGAACTTGCCATAATCCAGCAATTAATTTTGAAAATTTTAAAGCTTTATCTTCTAATTCTATATTATTCCAATTTATACTATTTATTTCATTTATGTACTTTTGAGCTTTTGGAATTATCTCTTTTGGGTAGGAATATCTAACTGTATCTCCACCTAATACTTCTTCTGACTTTTCCATTGGAACCGTTCTAAACTCTCCAGCCCAGTCATAAATATCGCCTAAAACATATTTATGAATATTTTGAATATATTCTAAATCAAATTTGTGACAATCTACATTAGCATCTACACTTAGCAATTTTACAAAAGATATATCTGACTCTGCTTTTCTAAGTTCTTCATAGTCCTTTATTCCTAATTTATTTATTAATGTTCCTGTATCTTTGTATACATATGGATCTTCCATTATTTATTACCTCCATTTGTATATTTTTCTAACACCTTCTTTTGAATTTCTTCAATTTCAATTTTACCATCAATATATTGCTTAGCTAATTGCAGAACATCATCACTTGGCATATCTGCTCCTAATAAAGAAATCCCTAGTGCATTTTTCACTATTTCTTTTCTTTCTTCTTTTGTAGTCTCTGAAACAAGATATTTCTTTTCCATATATTTTTTCCTCTCAACAAATACTATTTCTTAATTTTCTTCTTTTTCTATTTTCTTAGTAATTGCTTTCAATGCCTTTTCTCTTGGCAACATTATTATATGTCCGCACCCTTGACATTTCAATTTAAAGTCAACACCTATTCGTGTAACTTCCCATAATTTACTTCCGCAAGGATGCTGTTTTTTGGTTCTAACAATATCTCCAACTTCATATTTATTATATTCCATAATTTTCCTCTACTTTTATAATAAATTATATAGCTTTGTTAAATCTTTGAGTCATTCTTTCTTTTCCTAATATTTGCATAATTTCATACATATCTGGAGTATTTGTTCTTTTTGTTAAAGCTATTCTTAATACTGTACTTACATCTCCAACATGAGCTTTGTACATATCTGGATTTGCTTTAAATTCTTTTACTTCTTTTGCATAACCCATTTCTCCAGCTAATTCTTTTATTTTATCAAACCATGCTTGTTTATCATCATTTTCATCATAATATTTTTCTACATATAATTTTAATATTTTTGAAATTGATTCTTTATCATTTATAACTTGATAAGGGTATTCATTTTCATCTTTTGCAAATTCTTCATCATACATATAAGAAATATTTTCTTTTACATCTGACCATTTTGAAATATCTTTTCTTGGCTTTTTGTTTCCTCTTTCTATTCCAAAAACTTTTAAAGCATATTCTTTATCTTCTAATAATTTTTTTAATTCTGCATCATATTTTGTTGCCCACATATTAGCATTTTCATATACTTCTTCAGCAGTCATTTTTGATATTACAGTTTTTGATACATCTAATAATTTAACCATATCAAATAATGCACCACTAACACTCATTTTATTTAATTGTAATTCAAATTCATCTAATTGTTTATCTGGATTAGCTCTTCTCCAGTTTTCAAAATTAGAATTTGCAATATTTAATAAATATTCTTTAACCGCTTCTGCTGGAATTCCTTCTTCTGCATAATAACTTACTGCAGCCTCAGGATCTTTTCTTTTACTTAATTTTCTTTTATTACCATTATCATTTTTCATAATTGGTGCAATATGTGCATATTTAGGAGCTTTAAATCCTAACTCGTGGAATAATTGTAAATGTAGTGGTACTGATGATAACCACTCATCTCCTCTTATTACGTGTGTTGTATGCATTAAGTGATCATCAACTGCATGTGCAAAATGATATGTTGGTAAACCATCTGCTTTTATAATTACTATGTCTTGGTCATTTTCTGGGAAATCAACCTTTCCTTTAATAACATCATGATGTTGTATTTTTCTATCTTCTCTTCCAGGAGATTTAAATCTTATTATATAATTTTCTCCATTTTGAATTCTTTTCATAGCTTCTTCAACTGGAATAGTTCTACATTTTGCCCAAACCCCATAATAACCTGGTCTAATTTTTGCAGTTTCTTGTTTAGCTCTTATTTCTTCAACATCTTCTGGAGTACAGAAACATGGATATGCTTTTCCTTGTTCAATTAAGTATTTTGCATATGCTTGGTAAATTTCTTTTCTTTGACTTTGTTTATATGGTCCATAATTTCCTTTTCCTTCATTTTCAGAAATCATTCCTTCATCTGGTTCAAATCCAAAATCTTTTAAAGAATTTACTATTCCAATAATTCCATTTTCAACTTCTCTTTTTTGGTCTGTATCTTCTATTCTTAAGAAGAATACTCCATTTGTTTGATTTGCTAATTTTCTAGCTATTAAACCTTGATATAGTCCTCCAATATGAACAAATCCTGTAGGACTTGGAGCAAATCTTGTTACTATTGCTCCTTCTGGTAAATTTCTTTCTGGGTATTTTTCTTCATAATATGATATTTCCTTTGCATCTGGAAATATTAAGTTTGCTAAATCTTTATAATCCATGTTTATTTCTCCTTTTTCCCTCCGAATTAAACCTCCATTATAATTGGTATAATCATCGGCTTTGTTTTTTAAAAATTTTTCTAAGTATGTATTTCTCTTATTTATACTGATATTTCAATGTTTTTACTGTTTTTAGAAATTAGCTCTATTCTTGTGAAAATTAATAGGTTAATAACAAATTAATAACAATTATCATTATTTTCAAATTCTTCTATCATTGTTTTTATTTCATCGACACTATACCCATTATTTTCTCCTATTTCAAACATTTCTAAAATTACTTTTTCTTTTTTATTGTATTTTTTGCTTATTTTTTTTGCTTCTGCTAATACTTTATCATTATACATAAACAATCCCTCTCTTTCGTAAATTGATTTATAATTCACTTTCAAGAGGTTGTAAACTTTAGTTATTATAATATTTTTTTCTTTTTTTGTAAATATTTTTTCATTATTTTCTTCGACAACTTTCATATTTCTTTCTCCATACTTTAATATTTCATCCGAGCTCTTTTGATATAGTTATTGTATATTATATTTTATAAAGAACTAAAAATATTTTATGAAACCAGTATTTTCTTTTATGAAAGTCATTTTTTGTCGAATTTTGGGTTTTGTATTAAAAAGAGCTACATCTATTGTAGCTCTATGTTTCCAGTACTGTATAAATCTGTTATTTTTTTACCCAAATTTTCTGCTATTACTAACATCTCTATAAATAGTATTTTATCTACATTATCTTCTATTTCTGATAATCTATGTCTTTCTATTCCTGTTTCTTCTGATAAATCTCTTAATGATATTCCCATCTGCTCACGAATTTCTTTTATTTTTAATTCTACTGTCATAAAAACACCTCAGTAGTAGTTTCTACAATTTTGGTATTTTTATTCAAAAGAAAAGTCCCAATATGAACTTGGTATAATTCATATTGAGACTAATCCACTTTTCTTATAATGACTATAATTATTATAGCATATATTTTTTGTTTTGTGTGTCGAACGGTGTCGAAAAAGAATTAATTAAATTTTATTTGAAATATAGCTAAAACTTAACTCTTCTACTATTCCTTTTTCTACATTTATTACTGCAAAATTTTTGATTAATTCTATACGGTTTAAAATACTGATGGCACTCTTGGCACTTTACTTTTGGAATCTCAATAGCTCCATATTTTTTATATCTGTTCTGTAAAGTATCATATTTTATATTTAATTCGATAGATATTTCCTTTAATGTTTTTCCATTTATTATTATGCTATTCCTTCTGTTACGCATATTAATTTTTCTATCTACCCATCTACAATTATTGGGTGAATAATCACCATCATTATTTATTCTATCTATTTGTAATTCTTTTTTATACCCATTATTTAATGCCCAAATAAGGAAATTATAAAATCCATCCTTGCCTAACCATATTTTTGCAACTTTAATCCCTCTTCCACCATAATTTTTATACCCTATATATTTTTTATTGTAACACCTTTTTTTTATTCCTTGATATCTTCTATATAAATCTTTATTATCTATTGTTAATCTTTTATTCTTCATTTTAACCCCTTCTTTGCAAAAAATAAAAGCCCTCAGAATCTTCTAAGAACCGTTTAATTTTTTATTTAATATACTTACATACCCTAATTTTATTGCATTTTGACACAAAAAAGAGGTAAATTGAAATTAATCAACTTACCTCTTAATTTTATCTAACTCCACCAGTCCATTTAGCAAATCCTATCTTGTAGTTACCTGTTCCTGAAACATTATATCTTACCATTGGTCTTCCATTAAATATTCCAAAACAATCACATTCTTCGTATGGGCTTAAACTTCCTATTACTTTTGTTAAGCTTGTATCTGCATATATAATTTCTTTTGTTGAACCGTTTTTATATCTTCTCACTGGTTCATCACTCCCTTCAACTTTTGGTATTGCTACTGTAGTTGTAGCTTGTCCTATTTTATTTGCTACATCATTTTTGAATTTAATCCATTCTTGTTCATTTCTTACATAGTATCTTGGACATTCTTTTCCTGTTACATCATAATGTCTTATAATTGCATCTATGCCTAAATTATATCTTTTGCATATATCTGCACATAACTCTACTAAACTGTTATATGTATTGTCATTAAACTTTCCTTCCCAATCTGGGTGACAATCTTCTATTCCAATTGACTTTCTATTCATTGAATAACTACCACTATGGAAAGCAACTTCATTTTCTGGTATGCATCTTATTATTTCACCATTTAAACCGATTATATAATGAGATGAAGCATATGTCTTATGTGATGTTGCTAAACTTTCAAAATAGTTTCTATTGCCTAATGCAGAGCTTCCTGCATTTCCAACCCAATGAACTACAATTTTTTCAATTTTATTTTGCTTTTCTCCACTTCTTGAATATTGATTTATTGTTAATAGTCTATCTTCTATATTCATTATTCGTTTACCTCCCCTCTTGTATCTTCTTCTGCAAGTTCCATTGTTTCTACAATTTCATCTTCCATAACTATTCCTCCTTATTACTTATCGCTTTTTGTCCTAACAAATATGTTCCAATAACTCCTTGTACTACTGCAATAATTTGTACTATTTGTATTGCATATGGTATTGTTATTCCATCTACTGCATTTATTCCTGCTACTAATGCACTTACTATTGCTAATATATTTGTTAAGTATTTTGCTATTGTTTTTAATTTTTCCATATTAGTTCACCTCCTACATAAATTTACTTAATCCTAGTGCAAAAGCTATTGCTGTTAATATTATTCCAGTTACAAAAGAAATCACTTTGCCTTTTACTTGTTTTTTAGTATCTTCATAGTCCTTAATTGGCTTTTCTTCGATTATTTTTAAGCGTTCATTCATTTTGTTTTGTTCTTCTCTCATTGCTTTCATTTCTGTTGCTATTTCTCTTACACTTAATGTTAAGTCATATATATTTTCTACTTTATTTTCAACAACATCAATTCTCTTAGTATTTGACTTTTCTCGCTCTTCCAGATGTGCTACTTTTTCAATTAATTCTGTATCTTGCATTACTTCTCCACCTCCAGTACATCTTCTGCATCTTTAAACTGTTCTGAATTTTTCAAATATTCATAGCACTCTTCTATTGTTTCATTTTCCGAATATTCTTTTTGTATAAAACTGGTTTCAATAAATATATTCATACTCTTATTTTCATCTGTACTGCTATAATATTCCTTTTCTTTTTCTCTTTGTTTTTCTGATGTATAAGAAGCAACTTCTATAATATTACAATTATTTGTTATTTTATTTATACTTACTATTCTATGATAGTTTGTTGTTATTCCATTTTCTAATTCTATTTCTTTTTTTAATGCCATTTTTATACCTCCTATCTATAGCCTATAATTTTATATATTTTAATCTCATTGCTATTTCCCCATTCAACACTTCTACCATTATATAAATTTACGTAACCTGTAGTATTAGATGTATTTGCCACCGAAGTACCTGAAATAGAAACACATTTTGATTGTAATTGTGACATACTACCACTATATATATTGTATGCAATTAATAAATTAGCAATTTTACCATTTGGAGTATTAACTTTTACAGAATTTCTATAAATAGGATTGCCTTCTGATTTTCCATAAAATATTTCTAAATAAGCAAAATTAGCTGATGTTTCATTTAATGTTACTGTTCCTGTTGTGCCTGATGAATTGTCGTATAAAGTTTTACATCTGTATATACTCTCCCAGTTTCCCCAAGCACCATTATTACTTCCTCTAAATTGCAAAGGTACATTAACATTACTATTTGGAAAATATACTTGACCATTGTAATGACCACTATTATCCCAAGAACCATGTAATATGTATCCATCTGCGGCAGGCTTATTACTTGTCATAGCACTTGTAGCTAATAATAGTTGAAGGTGTGCCTTATCATTTTCATAACTATGTGCTATATTTGCATTTGTTATTCTTCCATTTATACATTCTAACTTATCAGTCATTGTAGCTCGAGAAGCTTTTCCGTTGAATTTAGAAGCTGTTATGCTTCCATCATTATTTATCATAACTTGATTAGTTGTATTCTCATCACCTTTTGGTCTTAAATATATAGTTCCATTATTTGCACACATTTGACTATCGTTTGTCCAATGTCTTAATATTCCCTTATGTCCATTTATATTTATTCCATTCGCTCTATTTGTTAAGCTTATATCTCCATTTACTTGAAACTTACTTCCTTCACTTGTATTATATTGCTGTCCAATTGCTACATTGTTTTTATAAACTGCTATTGCTGGATTTCCAGATGTTAAAATGATATTATAAGTTGCACTTGATAGCTTGTCCGCTAATACTAATTGAATATCAAAAGAATTTGCAACACTAAATCCATCTGTTCCTGCATCTCCTTGAATATTTAAGCTACCAGTAATTTTATTTCCAGATATTGTATAAGTTAATGTTGTTTTACCATCAACCCAACTAGAACTTGAAGTTGTTTTATATTTATATTTACAACTAGTTATTGCATTTGCCACACTACCAAAGCTTGCATTCCAAAACTCTCCTTCAAATTTCAGTGTTGTTATTGTTCCAATATTATTTTGTCTTGTTGCTGATAATGATTTTATTTTTATATTGCTATATTTTTTTATAGTTGCTGTTTTGCTTACTTTTGTACTATTTCCTCTACTGTCAATTGCATATAAATCTATAACATTGTTATTAACTTGATTAATACTCATATTAACATCAGCACTTGAATTATAATTTGCCGTAGTATTTTTAGTTCCGACTAATAATTTATAGCTTTTCATAGTTGCACTATTTTTAGCTGTAGCTTTATTTGCTGTACTTATTGTTGCTTTTATATTAGAATAACCACTTACTAAAATTTGATTATTTCCAGTCAAAGCTGTTATTGTTGTATTTGTATCTTGATATGTAAAATTCGAGAATGTTGGATTACTATTTGTTACAGTAAATGTAAAATCTTTTGAATTTGTATATGATTTACCATTTGCAGTTGTTGTTATAATATATCTCGCTTTATATGTATTACTGTTTGGAGTTAAAGCATATATTTTGCTTGCTATTGGTGTAATTGATTTACTAGTTCCTGTAACTGTTCCATAATCTATTATTGTAGAGTTGTCAGTTTTGCATAATTTTAAACTTGTTGTCGTTCCGCTAGGATTTGCCCATGTAATTGTATGTGCAGAGCCTATATTAACATTTGGTACAGAACTTAAAGTAGCAATTTGATGAGTTGTCACTTCTATACTATTAGACTCACTATATAATTGACTGTCTGCTCTTTTTACTCTTATTTTTAAAGTATATTTAGTGTTTGGAGATAATCCACTTACATTTATTGGAGATGTCAAAGCATAACCACTTTCCCAAGCTCCACCATTTTTACTAACCCAAATTCCATCTATTGTAGCATCTGCCGAATAATTTAATTTCACACTGTTTACTGTTTTTGAATTTAAAGAAATACTAGCTTTTGCATATCTTGGAATTGTACTTAAATTCATACTTCCACTAGCACTGGCATTTCCACAAGTATAACTTTGTCCTGAACCATCATTTACAGAAAAGCTGTAATTTATTGATTTTGTTCCATCACTATTATGTGATACTGTTTGACTTCCAGTTCTTATTGTTAATGTTGAACCAGCTGAATACGATGGAATTGTTCCTGAATAAGAAGTACCATTTATTGAAATACTATATGTTATACTTTTCCAGTTACTCCAAGAATAACTAGCTTTATATATTGTAAAACTAAAACTTATTTCAGAAGTATTATTAGCTACACTTGTTGATGTTTCATTTACTGTTAATTTAAATTCGTGTGAATGTTTACTTCCATAACCTGTTATTGTTCCCATCTTAGCCTCCTAATCCTGTAAGCCAAACTTGACTTCCAATTTGTTGAATTAATAATACGTTAATTTTTGCTTGTTCTTTTACCTCTAGTTGTTTTGTATAAACACCTTTATCAGTCATTTCTGCTACTCTTTCATTTGTAGAACTATTGAATGTTCTGTTTCCATCTGCATCAATTCTCGTATATGTGTTTTTGGTACTAGAATTAACTTGAATACCTTTTCCTATTTCAACTGTGTCTGTTCTTGTTTCATTAGCATTTTGTGTCCATATATTTTTTTCTACTCCCATTGAAACCATTAAATCTGAAATATAATATGATGCTACTGTATCACTACCAATTTCTATTTTTATATTATTACTTGTTATTTCAACAGGAATTATTTTTTCAATCCAATTGTTTATTTCTCCATCTAGTTTATATTCAACTTCATTTATTTTTACATAACCTGTAGCATCTGTTTTTAATTTGTAATAATTAAAGCTTATGACATATTGTCCATTCTTCACAACTTGTGATTGAATTGATACTCCTTTATTTATCAAATAACCTTCATCACTAACATTATTTTGTTGTATTAAAGTATTTGTATACTCTTCTAATGTTGCCTCACTATCTTGTGTTTGTCCTCTCCAGTATTCTTTCGCATAAAAGAATATGTTACCTCCACCTGTTTCTTTAGCTTGTAATGTTATTCCTTCTATAGTGTGCTTTAATTCATTTACTTTTTCTGTTAGCTCATCTTTTGTTGCAACTTTCTGTGTAAATCCATCTATATCTTGTTGTGCTTGTGTTATTTTTTCCTCATTTTCTGTTGTTTCCTGTACTAATTGTGTTATTTTTCCATCAATTTGATTTATTTCACTTTGTACTCTTTTGATTTTATTTGAGTTTGTTTGTTTTGTTTGCATACTTTCTTGTTCTGTTTTAGCTTGTACTTTATTATTTATACTTGCTTTAAATTTACCAGCATACTTTATTTCTCCTTGATATAAAACTTTTTTACCATCAATTACTAGAATGTCTCCAATATCATAAGCTGGATCTATTATTGTTTCTCCCTCAAATGTGTATACTTCAAAATCTTTTATTTGATTATAAATATTTTCTACTTGCTCACTATCAACTATATACATATTGTTTTGGTCAATAAATACTGTTGCTTGTGTTTCATCTCCAAATTTATAATTTTGTATTCCATCTTCATAAGAAACTCTACTTACTTTTAGCTTATCTCCCCAAGTAAAATCACCAAATAAATCAACATTGAAATTGATAGTATCTTCTCCAAATGTTTTTATGTATAATTTTCCATCTCTGCCTATTACAGCAAATCCACCTGCTTGTTCTGCTATATAACCTAAATATGTTCTTGCTGTTACAGTATTATCATATACTGCTATTTGTTTTTCTGAATTAAGAAAAGAAGTAGAACCTAGTTCTACTCCTGCTTTTTGGCATATATCTTCTAAAACTTCTAACATAGTCTTTGGATATGTTAAATTGCTACCATCATATTTGTTATCTTCAAATTTTTTCATATAGTCTGTAGCTTTTATTTTTACTTTAAACTCATCATTTTCAATTGGTTTCTGAATTGTAAACTTTCCTATTGGTACAATCTCGCTACCACATGTTGTTTTTAATACAGGAGATATACTATCTGTACTGTATATGTGTGTTGTTCCTTCATACGTTGTTGCATGACTTAATTCTTTTGCTATTTCTTTTTGTTCTTCTGTAAATGGTAAACGTTTTGGTATTGATAGTTTATAATATACAATTACTGGTGTTCCTTCATCACATTTTGATTTTAGCCAAGTTTTAAATTGTTCTACTGTTGTGTACTTACTTATCATTATTCTAACTCTGCTATTTTTCCTTATTGTTACACAATTATCAATTAACCAACTTGAATCAAAACCAACTCCTTTAAAATAATTTGACATTGTTCTTATTACAGTATCATAATCATTTATATATACTGCATTAACTGATAAACTAAATTGAGCAATTCCATTATAAATATCATCTAAACTCCAATTTTCATTTCCTTTAAAAACTAGTTTTTCCCACACATGCACTTCTTCCTCATTGTCCCAATCAAAATAATCTCCTTCTAACATTTCTTGTTGTGTTGGTATTATGTATGATTGTTCTTGATGAGGTTCGTGTGAAGATATTTTATTTCCTACTTCTAATTGTAATAAATAATTATTACTTGTTATATAACTCGCTTGTGCACTATATGTTCTTATAGAGACATATTCTTCATTGTTCCCAATTGTTATTGTTTCTTCTCCACTGTATCTTGTAAAATTTTTATTTTTATCAAATAGTACATATACTACTTTTCCTACATAATTTTTATTTTTATCAAATAATCCACCTATATAAGTTTTTCCTTTTTCTACTTTTATTTGTTTACTTGAAACAAAATTTGTATCATACTCGAATACTCCTGTGTTATTCCAATAGCCTTTTTGTATATCTCCAACGAGATTTTTATTACATTTTGTTACTTTTACAGACCTTTGACCGTATTTACTGTATTCTCCTACTTCTGTACCTTCAACTAATTTTATATCATCAAATATAGCAGAACTATTTTGTACTGTAGAAGTATAATTAGTAAAAAACTGTAATTTAACTTTTCCATTTTCATCCGTAATAATTGTAATTTGTGGATTAGATTGTTCCTTATTAGATACTTTAAATATATTATTATTATCATAATCACATAATAATCCTGCCCAACCTTGAGTAATATTAGTAATTTGCGAAGTTATTGTATATTTTGTATTTGGTTTTAAATTTGAAATAGTTATTTCAACTCTATTCCATGAAACTCCAGTTCCTTCAACTTTAATACTATTGCTATTATTAATAGTATACTTTTCTTTATCTGTGTTTCTTAAATAATATGATAAATCACTACTATAAGCATTAAATAAATTTATATTACTTCCAACTGTTTTTATTTCACTTGGGTAGTTTGGATTTGGTGAAAGTATTCCACCTACATATGGTTCCCATTCTACAACTGTTGGATTATCTGTTTGTTCAAATTGTGCTTTAAATTTATAATTGTTTAATGTTATTCCACTTTCTATTCTAAAAATCAACAGTCCCATTGACAAATTTTTATCTTTTGTTGCTGGTTGTCTAGCATCTACATTTAATAATTGACAAGACCACCCAGCCCAATTTTGATTTTCATCTTGCATATAAATCATACATTTATCACTACTAATACTTCCACCTAAATGGAATGTTTCTAATTGATATACTTTATTTGCTTTCGATTTTATAATACTTCCAAAATGCACATCAGTTTTTGCTGTAGCTGTTCCATTCACAGTCCATATTTGAGTATTTTCATCATAACTATATGTTATTCCATTTATTGTTCCACTTTTAGATGCTCCAAAATTCAAAATATTTTTTCCACTATAAGTTTCTTGTTTATGATTTCCACTTATCTCTAAATTAAGTGGTATTTCTTTTTCTTCTTTTAATGTTATTTCTTCTCCTTCTGTTACTATATCATTGTGATATTTTATTCCTGTTTCGACATATACTTCATTGTAATTCTCTGGTAAATCTCTTTTATCTATTTCAAATTCAATATCTTTTTCAGGAGTACAACCTAAACAAAGTTCATTATTGTTAAATAATTCAGATTTAGAACTAAAATCTATAATATGATTAGGTTCAATTTTATTTCCATCTATGTATATATTTAATTCATGTTGTGTTGAATCTTCTAATATTTTTTCTTTATAACCTTTACTTGTATTATACATTTATAGCCTCCTATGAATTTGCATTTTTTGAAGCTTGTTTTTGAGCTTCTGTTAGTTCTTTTTGCATTAAATTAAAAGAACACTTCCATCTTGTTTTGGAAGTGTTCGTATTTAATTCTGTATCTATCATTTCTACTTTTCTTTTTGAAACTCTAAACTTTGCTCCTTCTAAAAATCCACCTTTTACAAGTGGTATTTTTACATCTAGTATGAGTGGGTTTTTATATGTTTTTTGTATAAGTTGTTCTGCTTCTTCTTCTGAATTTAAATCCCATGCCATAGAAAGTTTTAACATTCCTATGGCTATAGGATTATCTATTAATGCTCCTGTTTTTTTACTTGTATAACTATCATTATCTGTATCTTCTATGTCTGCACTATATGTTGAGGGTGTTGGCAAATTTTCTGTTTTTCCATGTTCTCTCCATATCATTTATTAATCACCTACCGTTACTATTGTATTTTTCCCAGTTCTTCTGGTTTTTGAATTAATATAATCTATTGTATCATCAAATATTTCTTTTCCTAAATATTGAATTGTTACGTGTAATGGTTGTCCATTACCACTATTAAAATCTGACAATACATCCTCGAATGTATCTCTCATTATATTTTGTGGTGTGACAATTTCTGGGTTTGTCTTTGCTCCAGAATATTCACCTGCTAATACTGTTGTTGCTTCTGTTAATACACCACCTTTAGCAAGTCGTGGTAATGATATCGTATTTAATTGTAATGAAATTGGATTCAATCCTATTAAAGAACCTACTGCATTTGCTACACTGCTTATTCCTGATAATAATTTGTTAATTCCTTTTATAGTTCCATTTACAAATCCTTCTATGCCACCTAATATAGAATTTATTACACCTTTTATGCCTGACCAAATTCCATTCCAAATGTTTTTTACTACATTTCCTATAGTTGTCCAAATATTATTCCATACTGTTTTAATGTTATTTAAAACCGTTGATATTTTATCTTTAATATTAGTTATAACAGTCGAAATCGTAATCTTAATTCCAGTCCATACAGCTAGCGCTGTACCTCTTATATTGTTCCATACATTGCTAAAAAATGTTGCCACAGCACTAAATACTGTTTTAACTATATTTAATATTCCATTCCATAGATTACTTAAGAAATCTTTAATTCCATTCCATATATTTTTTACAGTATCACATATTCCTTGCCATAAATTTTTAAAGAAATCTGCTATTGCATTCCATATTTCTATTGCTTTTTGTTTAATCCAATCCCAAGTGACTTTTAATGCTCTAATTATAGAATCCCAATTCATTATAGCAACTACTATTAATGCTATAATTGCAATAATTCCAGCTATTATAGCAATTAGTGGTAATATAGCTATATTTAACGCAGTTGAAACGGCTGTTAATATTCCTGTTACAGTTGCCCATATACCATATGCTGTACTTAATACTCCTATAGCAACTGCAATTCCTAATATAATTTCTGCTACAATTGGATTTTTAACTAACCACTTAAAAATATCTAATAATCCACTTAATATATCTAGTGCAAGTGTTCCTATATTTTCTCCTATATTAGACAATGCATCAACTAACGGTTGCCAATCTATTTCAGCTAATTTTTCTGATATTACTCTAAATTTATCTGAACAATTATTTAACCAAATTTGAAATCCTTCACTTTGTACTACATTATTTATAGCTGTTAATAGATTATTAAATGCATTTGCCAAATTCTGCACTATTACATTGCCATTGCCATTATAATTCCAAGCATTTGTAAAAGCTTCGGCTATATTTCCTATAATTGCTAAAATTAGTTCTAATGATGTATATACTGTTCCGTTTGTAATTATCTTTTCAAAACTTCCCCATACTGCTGAAATTAATGTTGTTACTTGTCCTGCTGTTGTTTTTATTTGTTCTACCAAAGCAAGACCATATTTATTCCAACTATCAACAAGTGGTTTAAAGAAATCATATAATTTTTGTGCCAATGGCGACATTTGATTTTCTATTCCTGACAAATCAAAACTTGGCGATGAACTTCCACCACTTCCACTATCTGAACTATCATTAGATTGTACATTATTTATTTCATCGTGAACTCCTACTAATTGTTTTGATTCTTCTTTTGCCTTTTTCGCACTTCCAGCCATACTTGCATATGAACTTGCACTTGCTTTTGCAAATATATTTACTCTAAACAATGCATAAACAACAGATTGTATAGCTTTCATTAATTGGTAAATTAGTCCTGTTACATATTGTATTACAGGTGCAAAAGCTGAACCCATTGCATATTTCATATAATCTATATTTGCACTTAATTGTTTTGCACCAGCATTTTGACTAGATAACCAACTTCGAGCACAACCGCTTAAAGTGCTATAAATACTTTGTAATGAAAAAAGTGCACCTGCATATTTCAAGACATGTCCTAGTCCATTTTTTAATCCTGAACTCCATTGTTTTACTTGATTTTTAATTTTAACAGTAATTCCTGACATTTCATTCATTTTTGGAATTACTTTACCGATATTAGAAAAAATAGTCGAAAATCCTTTTCCACTATTTCCTTTTTCCATTTTTTCTTTTTTATTATTTAGTCTTTCCAACTGTGCTTCTGCTTCTATTATTTCTTTTGTATTCAAATGTATTTTTCCATTTTTAGCTTTTTCTAGCTTTTCTTCTATTTCACTTATTTTATATTTTACTAATTCTAGTTCTTTACTATTTGTACCTACACTACCTAGTGATTGTTTAAATTGTTGTATTACAGGTTTAATTTGTTCTATTTTTGCTCTTAATGTTTCCCATAAATTAAATGATTTAACATCTGGGGTTGTATTTTCAAATTCTTTGACATTTCCTGTATACCCTGTTATTTTAAATTTAGGTGTTTTAATTTCAGGCATTTTAACACTTTCAGATGTATTTTCTAATTTCTTTAAATTTCCTGTCAAGTTCATTATTGCATTTGAATAACCTGTTATCTTTTTTATTTCAAATTCTTTTCCATTAATTGTCATTCCAGTTGTATCATTTGGATCAAATCCATTTGCCTTGGCTGTTTTTTCCACTGATATTGGAGTATTATTTTTAATATTTATATTTCCGTGCTCTTGTTTCTTTATTTAGTGCATCTAATTCTTTTTTTACTTGCCTTATTTGTTTGATAGCATCTGCATTAGTTACTTTTATTTTTATTTGATTATTTTCAGAACTTTTTTTCAAATCTTGTATTTGCTTTTTTACTAATACTAATGATTGATTTATAGCTTTTTGAAATTCTTTCATGTCTACTTTTGAAAAAGTATCTTGTGCTTCTTTCATTGCTTTTTTTATTGCTGGTAACATTTTTTCAAATTCTTTTAATGCTTCTTCTACTTTTGCAGTTACTATTATTTCTATCTCTTCTACTGTCATTTTTATGCCTCCTCTCTTAATTTTTTTTGTACAACAAAAAAACACCTACCTAAGTAAGTGTTTCTATTTTATTTTATTTTATCTAATAATTCTTTTTTCTTCATTTCAAATTCATAATCTGTTAAAACTCCATCTTTATGTAATTGTGACAATCTCTCAATTTGAATACTTGCATTTTCTTCTGTTATATATTTATGTTCTATTTTTGTTATAGTACCTGTTTCAATATACTTTTCATTATTCTGTGATATAACAATTTTTAAAGTTGATATTATATTTTGTGCATTATTTAAAGCTTCCTTATAAGCTTTACTATTTTTGGTAACATTTTTTCCATATTTGCAATCAAACATTATTCTTGGATTATTAAAATCACTCGTTGTTATATTAACCCCTAAGCCTGTACATATTTCCAATCGTGTTGTTTGATATCTTGTTTTCGATTTTTTTATATTTTTTATTTTGGTCTTTCCTATTGTTTGAGAGATAGAAGTACCATCTTCAATCAGCTCACAATCTACTATTTGTGAAAAGCCGTATACTTTATCTAATATATTAAGCTTATTTTCTTTATCATTAACCAAAAACTGTGGGCATATCTTTTTATAACCTTGTTTCAATAATTCTTTTTCTTTATTTTGCTGTATAATTTGTATTTCTTTTATATTTTTTATTTTTTTTGTAGTTAACACTAAAAAAACAATTTCTAACGCAACACCTAACAACAAGACTGGCATCACAATAGATACCAATAATGTAAGAGGTACAAGTATAATTAATAGAACTTTTAATATATTCAAATATTCTATATTCATAGTAAAATCTCCTTTTATTTTATTATTTATGCTTTCCAAGTGTAGCCACAACTTTGACAAACACGCATTGTTTTTGTAATATTTTTTATTTTCTTTCTTTTTCCTATAAATATTGTTGCAAGCAATGCTGGTATAGTTAAAAATAGCCATTTTACTGGTATCCACCACCAACCAATACATATCCACCAAAGTAATCTATGATGTTTAGTAACTAATTTTTGTTCATTAATTATTTGAAAATTTATATTTTCATTCCCACATTTTGGACACTTCATATTCATCTCTCCTTTTATTTTTATTATAAAAAGATTATATCACTTTTAGTTGTACTTTTTTGTCGAAATCTGTCGAAAAGTATAATTTTTTAATTTTTTTCTGCTTTCATTATACCTCTCATTCTTCTTATAATTTCTTCAGGAGATTGCATTTGTTGTTCTTCTTCCTTGAATAATTCTTTATAATTGTCTCTAATTGGTATTATTTTAGGATTTCTACTCATACTATCTGCTCTTATAAGTTTATTGGTTACCGCTTCTTGCAAATTAATTTCACGTTTTAAATCATCAATTATTTTTACAAGATGTGTTTGACAATATGCATTTATTTCTGAATATCTACTATTCCAAAACTCATATGGTCTCATATCAAAATAGTAAGCTAGAGACTCTATTGAATATATTAATTCAACTAAATTATGAGCCTCTTTTATTTTTTCTACTATATCATTTAAGCCTCGTAACCTTGAAATCCCTGTTCTTGAAATTGTTTCTCTGCTATTTTGCTCATTGCACTTTCTGCTGATTTTTGAACTAAATCGTTCATATTCATTGTTGATAAAGGATTTGATATCATTTCTTTTAATTCTTTCTTGTTCATTTTCTTTTTGAAAAAACCCTCTTCATTCAATGCCTCTGCAATCTTTCCGTATAAATCATTTGCTGTTATTCCTTCTGCTCTACAATCATCCATAAAGTCATATACTTCATCTGATGATGCAAATATACTTTTACCATCTTCATTTTCTGCTAATTTAAATATTATTTTTGATAAAGCTTCTCTATCACATATTGCATATGCTTTTGTTAATGCTTCTTCAAAATTTTTATTTTTTAGTAGATTAGCTATGTCTACTATTTTTCTTGTTTTTAGTACTAAATTTATTGTTTTATTTTTTGTTTCTATAATCATCTTTAATTCTCTCCTTTGCAAAAGAGAGAAGGCTTATTCTGCCTTCTCAATGTTTTCTCCTATTGTGCTAGTAACTTTCTTCGTCCTACTCCTAGCACTTAATGTAGAACTATTCTGTGGGAAATCCTTTGTTTTCCATTATTTCTGAGCTTCTATAAATTGTTAATTTTGATTTTAGCATATCATCTATAGCTATTTCGCTCATTCCTATATGACATGTGCCTGTAAAGTACCATGTTAATGGCTTACCAGCTTCTGATGTACTTTCTGGTAATTGAACTGCCCAATAACCATTTGTTTTTGCTGTTTGAACTGCTTTTAATTCATCATATTGATCCTCTTTAAATAGTATTTCTATTTCTAGATTTTCTGCTTTTTGTCTTCCTTCTGCTTGTCTTTCATCTGGAATATCTAAAGCACTATATGTTACTCCTTCTGGTGCTTTTAAAAATTCTGGTATGCTTTGTACAAAAGCAATTTGCTTTCTTTTTGCTGCTGATTTTAAATCTTCTAATGTATCAGCATGAAATAATTTTGTCATTGTACTTGTTTTTGGTTCTGACATTTTAAATTCCTCCTTATTATTTTATAAAATTAAAAGAGCTCATTATTGAATTATAACGAACCTCAAATGTTATTGTTATACCGTATTTTTGCAATATAGGGTCATATACTGCAGGACTGGTATTTGTCCTTATAAAATTAAATTCTTGAAGCTTTAAATCAACTTCATCTGTCATTTTCATCGCTTGGCGTTGCTTTTCATTCCAACAGGTTATTGATATTTGAAACGTTGAAAATATTGGAAAGCTATTTTCTGTTTTATTTACAGATTTTAAAGGTGTATGTAATTCTAAGCAAGGAAATTTACTTGTAGTTGTTGGATTTGTTAATATTTGTTTATACTTCAATGGTTCTAGCTTTTCATATGTTAAATCACTAAATTCTAATTCGCTTAAATCTTTCATTACTTACAACACTCCTTTAACATTTCATCTAATCTTTTTCTTGCTATTTCTGCATTTTCATTTCTACTTTCAAACTCTGCATTCCCTAAAAAGTGATTGGCTTTCGAGCCAACTGCTACATAAAATTGTTGATTATTTATAGTTACAATTGGATAGCTTAACGACCTACCAACTTTATTTACAGGTATATACCATTCTGTGTAACCTGACTCAACAAAGTGTTTTGTCTTTCCTATATGTTCTTGTTCAGCATATTGTCCGAGTGCCAAAATACTCAAACCATAAATAAGACTGTCCATTTTCAGTCATAAATTTAGCAGGGTCTGCATAAACCCTGCCTTTAACTGTTTTAGTTGACATATCAATCATTTCAACAATAATTCCTTCTTCTTTATGGCCCTTCTCCAATCTTATTGCATAACCTCTTATGTTGTCTAATATATCTTTTGAAATTAGTCTTGCAGTTTGTGGCAATTTTTGAGTTATAGCATTTATATTTTTGAAATTATGTTTTACTTTAAAATTGCAATTAAAACTTATCATTGTATTTTCTCCATTCTATACACATAAGTACTTCCTATTTTATTTTTATCTAATACTTTATATTCAGGAATAAACTTCTCTAATTTTGAGATATCTTCAAATGATATTCCATTGCCTTTTTGTATATCATAATCTCTTGTCGTACGACCTTTATATGTGCTATAATCCACTTCACCAGTAGACTTTCTATCTAACTCATTGACATCTTGTTGCATGTTTAGCCAAGCTTGTCCTTTATATTTCCATACTTTATCTGGTTCTCCATGATTTTCCATTTCTTCATATTCTGATATATATACTTTTGTTAAATCTCGTAATAACATTATTTAATCCTCCTTAATCCAGATTTTATAATGTCATTTCTTAATTTATCCATAATATCTTCAAATGATGTTGAAATAGAACCTTCATTGCGACTTGTTAAGCCTTCTGCACCTCTTGAAAGATATATTGCTTTTGTTGCTTTCTTAATATATGGAAATAACTTTTCATCATCTTTTTGCCTATTGGAAATATCAGAGGCAATAGAACTTACTTCCTCAAATATTTCATTTAAGACATCTTCATCGTCTTTATAATTAGCTCCTAAATCAGCCACTATTTTGTCTATACTATTGTCCATCTTCTATTGCCTCCTATTTTTAAGCCATTGATTTTATTGTTGCTGTTCCTGCTTTTTTAGCCTTATTTGCTGAATCAACTTCAACAATTATTATTTTTTGTCCTGTTGTTGCTAATATTTCATCTGTTCCATTCCAAGCTGTATATCCAGATGTGCAAACAGTATCATATTCTGGCATTGTTGGATTAGCTGCTACTTTATATTTATAACTATTTCCAGAAGTTAATGCTGGTGTAACACTTATGTTTGTTTTTCCTGATGTTGAACCTTCTGTAGATGTTACAGTCAATTCTCCAAGCTTGGCATCTGTTACATAAAAAATAGTATCTTCCATTAAAGCTTTTGTTCCTTTATATAAGAAATCTTCTAATGCTACAGCATCATCAAATGGTACTTTCTCTGCTCCGTATTCTGAAACATAGAAAGGTTGAGCAATAGCTCCATCCATCATTACAACAGCTTTTACACCGTCAGGTAATCTTGTTGATTCATAAACCCTAACAGAGTCGTACATACCAATGGCTTGTTCCTTTGGATCTGTTCCATTTGGTAAATCATCAAGAATTTTTTTCATTCCTTTTCTGTATTCGCTATCTACTACAATAACTAATAAATCTGACTCTATTCCATCAATAAAGTCATTTCTTAAAGTTCTTGCTTTTTGTAGTAAAGTATCAATAGTATCTTGAATATTATCTTTTGCAGATATTTCTGTTCCTTCTAATACTTTTGCGAAAAACTCTCTGTCCAAATATCTTATAATAGCTGATTGATGATTTACTTTTCTTCTTTCAGCCATTCCATCAATTCCATAAAGTTTAACATCTTTGCCTTGTAATTCCTCTACAATTTCTTTATCAGTATCGATGACAACTTTTACTGGTTTAGCTTTTACTTTATCGCCTTTTCCAGCAGCTCTTGCAGTACCTTTATCTTTTAATTCTGCATTTACAAATCTTTTATATTCAATTACTCCACCTTCTGGATTTCCAGAACCATTTTTGGCTTTTATTTGTTCTGACACTGCTCTTGCAGCAACATTCTCTAATACTCCACTTAATACTTGTTTTAAATTATCCTTTGTTTTTCCATCTTGTAGCATTATATTTAATGCATCTTGTGTAATTTCTCCCATTTTTAATTCCTCCTATTTTTTTAATAACTTGCTCTGGCAATTGATTTGTTTTTTGTATTATCAAAACCAGATTTTTCGATTGGTGTATCTTCTTTTAATCTTTCATTTACAGCTTTTTCAACAGCTTTATTAAACGCATTTGAAACCTCTTCTATTTTTGAATTGATTTCATCTGCCTTAACTGTTTCAAAGTTAAAGAAAGCCAATAAAGATATATCCAATCCTTTATCACTTGCTATTTTGGTTGCTTGTTCTTTTAATTTATAAGCATTTAATTCTGCAAGTGCTTTTTCTTTGTCTGTTCTTTCTTTTTGTGCCTGATATTCAAGCTTTTGCTCTTTGTTCATTTTAGCTAACTTTTCAGCTTCACTTTTTTCACTATTCATTAGTTCTTCCCAATTGGTTTTCGCTGTATTTATAGCTTTTTGAACTCTTTTATCAAATTCTGCTTGATTTTTTCCATCTTTCAAGAAATCATCAAATGTTATGTTATTGCTGTTTGCTCCTGTATCATTTTGGTTATTTGCTCCCACTGATTCATTATTTGCCCCAGTATTAGCATTATTTGGATTATTATCTTGTCCTTCCATTCTTTACTCCTTTTGCCCCAGCCATTGCCTTAAGCCCCAGCCATTGCTAATTTGTATTCTGTTGTTCTTTATAGTCTGCAATCAGTAAAAAGACATAAAAAATAGACGTACGTCTACGTCTAAAAATTTATAATTAAAATGTTAATAACTTATTTATTTTTTTCTTTAATATTAAGATATATTGCATATCCTATTATTCCTGCTAGTTCTGTTAATATTGTGCCTATTACTCCACACCAAAATGGATTTATATACATATTTTCCACCTTCTTTCCATAATAATAGCACCTACTTGCTAGTAAGTGCTATTTAATCGTCCTCGTCATCTTCATATTTCACATGATATTTTTTATTTTTCTTAATACATTTATCTATTGTTTTTATGAGTTGTTTCTTATTGCCCTCAAATTCCATTAGTGGAAATTCGTCTGCAAATTTTATCTTGTAATCATTTAATTTCTTTTCTACTTCTTTATCAAATCCATCATCATAAAACATTACTTTATCCTCCTTATTAGTCCATCAAAGGCACTTAATGTATTGGGCAAATAGTTGTTTATTACTTGTAAATATTTTATATCATTTCCTCCTGCAATTGCAAATAAATCTGCAAAAGTTTCTTTTTCTAATGCATTTTTTCTTTTCCAATATTCATTATCATGTTTATATTTTCCTCTTATTTTATTGTTTGTTAGTCCGCCTATAATATCACTTAATTCTGCATATTCTTCATATTCTTTGCTTCTTAATTTTTTATTGATTTCTTCTTTATGTTTTAATATATTTGATTTATCTATTTCTAAAGCTGTTGTTAATTCTCCTCCACATGAAATATGTTTATGCTTATAATCAATTGCATGACCTACTTCATGTCTTATAGTTCTATTTTTCTTATTTTGATTTGCTCGTTTCCATTCAGCGTTTAAATAAATATTATTTGCTTTGTGTTTGCTCTTTTTACCATATATGTATATTTTTTCTATATTGTTATTTAAAGCAATGTTTCTTATCATATCATTTTTAAAAGCTTGTTTTATTAGGATGTTTTTCTGTTTCGTTATATCTTTCTTTATATAATTATTTATATCAAGATATTGTAACAAATCCTCATCTTCTGAACTATCTTTTACTGTTGAAATATTTGGCAAATACATAATTGTACTTCTACAATAATGAAAGTGATGTTGGATTGGGGGCAAATTTAATCCTAATACTAATCCGTTGCATCTAATCCTTTGTACTGTTAGTTCTTTTTGATTTTCTCCATAGTATCTATCAAAAGCATTTTCTTTATTAATATAAAACTCTTGGTTATTTAAACTGTCACACATTAAAGTTGTTTTGTCATCTTCTACTGCGATAAATCTAACTTTAGAATTATCTTCTGCAACTGATTTTATTCCTTCAACCTTTGCTAGATTATTTAGTCCTATCATTTGTAAATCTACTGCACCTGATATTTTATCGCCATTAATGTTAAGCTTCTGATTATTTTGTCTATTTATTATTGTTTGAAATTCATCAGAATCAATTTCTAGGTCTTTTTGTTGTTGTATATTTAAAATTACTTGTTTATATATTTGTTGTGCATTATACTGCATTGTTGCTTCAATATACTGTTTCCAAGTTAGTCCGACTATAATTTGGTTGGTCTAATAATGCAAGAAATAAGGCCATCGTTAATATCGATGTCTTTTTCTTTTTATTTACTTCTTGTTGGCCTTGTTCATAGTAATAATTAGCATCTTCATACATTGTTTGTTTTTCTTGTTCTTCTAATCTGCTTTGTTCTTCTATATATGCACTATAAATTAGTAATTCTAATATTTCACTATTTTTTACTCTTGTTCTTTTATAAATATTGTTTGCTAATACAGTAAAATAGTTGTTATTCTTTAATAGTCCTTGTTCTTTCCATTCAAGTATTTTTACATCTATCATATCCTTAGTTTTTTTGGAAGCAATATTATATAATTGTTCAGAATCAAAATTTATATTGTTGAATATATTTTGCAATTCTAACTGTTTTTGCATACCTATTCTATTATAAAGCTTCTTTAATTCATACATTTTTGTATCGTGATAATTCCATATTTTCATTTATCTATCACCTTTCCAAAACCAATGATACAAATCTTTTCCCATTTCACCAAAAAAACCTAAGATAATAAAAAAAAGAATTATAAATATTCCTTGCATTTATAACACCTCTATTCTTTATTTATTTGTTTATTAACTACTTTTGTTTGATTTTTCCTATTGTCTGCTGTTAGTTTTTGTGCTTTTTGTTGTTCTGTCAAATCTGTTACTTTATCATCTTTATTATCTTCTTTATTATTTTGATCTACTCCTGTTTGTCCCATTATAGAAATTTGCTCTAGATTTTTCTGTATATTTTCTTGATTCTGCTTGTCCATTTCAGCAAGTTCTGATTCTGCATCAAGTCCAAATGGTAAATGACTTATAATTGATTTGTCACTTACTAATCCTCTTAACTTTAACCAAGCATTTGTAAGACTTTCTGTATCTGTAGGTAAATTACGTATTAATATAACATCTATATCTCTAAAATCATATTCTTTGCCTTTCTTTAGATTTATTCTTGCTGTTATCATCTCCCACATTCTTAAGTATTCTTTTCTAAATAAATGATGTGCTTGTTGTAACACTTGTTCTAAAGGAAAAAACTTTTTTTCTAAGGCTGCTGCATTGTCTGCATTTGTAAAACCTTGATCTGTTACATTTGGCACTCCAGAAATCATAAGTGCCATATCTAAGCATGTTTTTTTATGATTTTCTGATGCAGTATCATTTATATCCTTTATTATCCAATCTATGTCTCCATCCTTATCTGGAGTATAAAATACTTTTGCATTTAAAACAGCCTCATCTTCTTGTACTCTTGCAGGATTTTTTGTCATTATTATATTTCCATTCTTATCTTTTTGTTCTTCTCCTTTGTCATTTACTAATGGTATTAAGGGGTCGTTTGTTGGAGAAAATCCTGTTACTTTTAATTTTGCATTATCGTTATAATCAAAAATATTAGCATTATTCTCTATTACTTTTTCATTTTTGTTTATTAAAGTTATAACATTTTCAAAAAATGACATTCCATAAGGGTTTTCTACTGCAAAACAAGGCAAATCAGTCCATCTTACTGGTTTGTCGCTACCGTCTACCTCTTCAAACTTATATTCAGAACTCTCGGTAATAGTCTTTTTTTCTATTCCATCAACAAATTGCTTTTTATAGTCTTTTGTTATTATTTCTAAATGTGTTTCAATTCCACCTGTTGTTGTATTTTCGTACCAGCACCTTAATAATCCTACTTTTGTGCTTGGTACATCATAGTTCCATATAGCTACTGTATTCAAGCTTGAAACATTGGCATATACTTCTTCGTTACTCTTATTTTCATACACCAATCCATAACATGCTCCAGTTGTAATATAATCAAGTACACAGTCATAAAAAAAGCTACCATTGTCATTATATTTTGCAATATAATCAATAATAGCTTGATAGTCTTCTGGATCATTCTTCTCTCCAAAAATCCTTTTAAATATTCTATTTAAAATTCCTTTTTGAGTTTCATTTATGTTCTTAACTTTAAATTGAGGCTCTTTTCCTCCAAAATATCCACTTGCAATAATACTTATATAATATTCAAGCGCAACAACAACATCTTTTTTATCATATTTTCTTGTAAATCTATCTTGCAAGTATTTTCTGTGCATAAATATTGGTAATGCTTTTCCCCATAATATACTTATGTTTTGGTTTATATTTTTTTCACTTAAAAAATCATCTTTATATTGTATTTTTTCTACAAAACTCATTATTTTTCTCCTTTACATTATATTGTTATAACCAAATTGTAATTTCTTTTGATTTATGTATTTTTCTACTGCATATCTCATTGCATCCATCAAATGGTTAAAATCATCTATTGGTCTATTTATTTTGTTTCCAAACTTGTCCTCGTCCCAAGTATAATTACTTATTTCTGTTATAAAATTTACACATCTAGGATGTATTATTATTTCAAAATCTTGTATAAATTGAATGCCATTGTTTATACTGTCTTTTCCTTTTAATGCACCTGTAATATGTCTTAGTCCTAATCCTCTTAATTCATCTATTGACTTTGGTTCTGCACTATCTGCCGTTATCTTTTCTTTTGAATAACCCATTTGATTTATTTGGTCATATATTGCTTTGTTACTCATTCCTTTTTGATATATTTCATCGTATACATAAATCTTTTTGTTTTTTAAATCTATTGCACCACAAAATAGTGCTGTTGGGTCGTTTGTATAACCAAAGTCTAACCCAAAAGCACTTTCTAAGTTTCTTATTGTATTTAATTCAAATTTTTCTTCTTTCCAATTTTCATAAACCAATCCATCAACTATACCCCAGTTACCTAATCCTGCAACTTGATATCTTCTAGGATTATTTTTCTTCATTCTTTCAAATACTTTTTTATCTGCTTCATCTAGCCACTCGTTACAAAGATAATTTGTTGTCATTGCTAATATATCATCATCTTTAACATCAAAAAATCTTTTCTTAATCCAATGATGTTCATTCCAAGGGTTTAACGTTATTGTTATCTGCTTAAATAAGCCTTCTGGAACTTCTCCGCCTTATACTTTCATCTATTACATCAAAATCAGATTCTTTTGTTATTTCGTATGCCTCTTCAATCCACAACCAACATAAAACACCAATATCTACTGATATTGATGTTACTTTCAATGGGTCATCTAAACCTCTAAAATAAATTTTCTGTCCTGTTGGTTTATATGTCATTTCTAATGGGCTTTCTTTTATTTCCCAAAAACTATCTACTTGTAATCTATGTATTGCCCATTTTAATTCTGTAAAGCAACTATCTTTTAATGTTCTAAATGTTTTTCTAATTACAAGTGTATTAGCTTCTTTGTATTTCATCATATTACTTATTATCCATAATGCTGTTGTTTTTGACTTTTTACTTGCTCTTGAACCTTTACATACTCTATATCTACATTTGCAATGCCAATATTCTGCATAGCCTTTTCCAACTATACTTTGTAATGATATTTGATTTACTTGCTGTTGTGTATTTTGTTTTATTATTTTACTCTGTAATATCATCAGTTATCACCACTGGTATATTCCCAGCCACTTCAACTTTTTCTTTAAATGTACCATATCTTTTTCCAAGTAATTCTGCACATTTAGTTCTATCTTGTAATGAGGCATCTAATCCAAATTGGTCTTTTTCTTCCCCTCGCATTACTTTTGTTAAATATTGTAATACTTCATCTTGTGAGGCTATTCTTTGTTTTTCTTTTTCTTGAAGTTTTATCTTTATAAATTTGTCTAGTTTTGACAAGTTTTGTGAACCTATTCTATTAAGATTTTTCCCTTTATAGCCAGCCATTTTACAAGCTTCTGTTGCATTTGCAGTTTCTATGTAATAATCAATAAATCTTTTTTGCATCTCTGTCAATAAATTGTATTCTTCTTCTATTTTTTCATCTTCCATCTGCCTCACTTCCTTTTCTGTGTTCTTCTATTAAATATTTCATTACATCTACTTTGCTATAATATTCTTCTTTTTGTCTGTATCTGTCTTGTGATTCATATTCGTTTGTTTCTTCATTGTATATTTCTACTTGTTCTTTTTTTAATATTTGATATTTAGTACAGTATTTACTATTCTTTTCACTATAAAATTGAAAACTATTTATTTTGTATATTTGTCCTTTTATGGATAAGGCATATAATAGTTTGTTTATATTTTTATTTATGTTCATTTTTTACCTCTTGAAATTTTTTTGGTTCAGATCTATATCTAAAACAATAATCATAATACTTACATTGTTCACATCTTCTTTTCATGCAATTTGCATAGTTAATTTTGTCGCTCATAATATACACACTTTGTACATATAATGTCATTATTTTTGAATACTCTTATTTCACAGTCAAACTTTTCTTTGTTTTTACATTTAGAGCAATGCTCTTTTATATATTTTTCTATTCTTTCTTGATTAGTCATATGTACATCTCCTTTTCTATTTATAAACACTATGCAAAGCACGTGCAATTATTTTGTGAGCTCTTAAGGTTTATTTGACTATCTAGATTAGTCTACTATTGCTATACACCTTTAGTTTCTTACTTATGCTCTGCATACTATCTATATCTTGACTTATTTATTTTTTATGTTATAATAATTATATTATATGTCCTTGTAGCTCAGTTGGATAGAGCAACTCTTTAACGAAGAGTTAGGTCAGGGGTTCGAATCCCCTCTTGGAATTTTTACCAGTTTATCTGGTATTTTTTTATTTTAAAACTCGCTAGGAAAGCTCTTGTAAAAATTTATATAAATATCAAAAGGAGGTCAATCATACTCAACCAAATATAACAACCATTTTATATTATCAGTTACCTAGCATACTGGTAATAACTAATTTGTGTAGGTTAGGATTTGCACCTAACATGTGAGAGACTCTTAATCTTCAACGGGAACTCTAAGAATAGAGGATAGTTTACCTGGTTCAAACTATCAAAACACAACCGACATTTCTGCCCTAAAGCGTCTACCTATTCCGCCACTACACATAATAAAAAAGAATAGACATTTAAAACATCTACTCTTAAATCAACAAATAGGTTGTCGCACTGGGTTTGATATTTCTATCTGCGACTTTTTAACTTGTACTAATTTTATCACATATTTTATTAAAATTCCGCCAATTTTCCGCCAACTTTTTTTAATTCGTTATGTACTGCATATATTAACTCTTGATTTCTTCTCTCAAATGTTCTTTCAGACATCCCTGATTCAATTACTTCCCATTTTGTTTTACTTAATATGTAATATTTGTTAAATATTATTTTACAGTCTTTATTTATCAATTCTAATGCTTGTACTACTGCTTTATATTCTTTTATTGATTTCTGTAATTGTTCATCTTCTTGTAACTTTATTACACTATTCAAAACATTGTCGCTTATATTATATGGTGCTTTTGGCATTCCATCTAAATTTTGACTGCCTATACTTAATATGTCTGCTCTTATATTCATTATATTGATACAATTATAATTATATCTTTTTAAACAACCTTTTGCATAATTATATTCTTCTTTGCTTAGTTTTTTATTCATTAGTGTGCCTCCTTTTTATATTTTCTCTCATTAATTCATCTTTTAAGTCATCTAAAATCTTATATGCTCTATTTAATTGTGCTTGATTTTGTTTTCTTTTTGTTATGTCTAATAAATTTATATTCTCTAATTCTGCCATTGTACTTGCTACTATGTTGTATATATGATTTATTGTCATTTGTTCTTCCTTTCTTTTAAATATCTATATATTACTCTTTCAACATAAGCTAATGCTTCATAACTGCTTATGTATCTTCCATCGTGTCTGTGTCTTACACTTGATCTTATTATCTTTATTTCTTGATTATATTGTCTTTTATACATTGTTGCTAATTGATTCTTGCTTAGTCCTGCTTTCCATTTTTGAATTATTTCTTTATCTTGCATACTACACCTCTTTAGATTCTCTTTAGAAACTCTTTAGATGTAGTATGCTCTTTTATTTATTTAATAATTCTTTTGCTTTATTTTCAAAATATTGTTTTATACAGTTATCACAAGTTTTTCCATTGTCTCCTGCATAATATTTGCATTTAGTTGTTATATCTAAATACTCGCATAAGTCACTATCACTTGTTGCTATATGATTTGCCATTAAATCTATTATTTTGTCTTTCTTTTCTAATAGTTTTAAGACTGTTTCTATTGCTACTGAATTTCTTGTTTTTAAATATTTTTTATCTATATTTTATTTCATTGTTTTTAATGTTTCTCTTGCTTCTTCTTCATTCATTGTTTAGTCCTCCCTTATAAGCACATTGTATATTTGCTGTACCGCCGAATATATAACCACAATCTAAACATTGCCAATTCTCTGGCATATTGCAAGAATCCTCTTTTTTCTTTGTACATTTTTTAGTTGGATTGTTATTTTTGTCTAGTAAATAATATCTTATAGTACAAAATTCTTTAAAATATGTTAATTTTTCGCTTCCGCAATTCGGACATATTACTTTACTCATTTCTATTCCCTCTTTTCATTTTCTTATTTAAAAATTTTCTTTGATATTCTATTATGTTTTTTTGCCTTTGTTTTTCTTTTTCTCTATTTTCTATAAATCCATTATCATTTCCATTCATTTTATTTTCTCCCTTCTAGTAGTTCTTGTAATTTCTCTAATTTTATATATTTTTGTGCATCAATACACGTTGCTTCGTCTGGAAATTCTGCATCTCCTTCAAATATTATTCTATATTCTCCATTGTTTAATATTTCTTCTATCTTGTCTTTTACTTTTTGAACTGGAATATTATCTAATAAATCATTTATTCTGTTATTCAATTCGTAATTATCTGCTTTTAATTCTTCATTCTCTTTTTGTAGTTTTTCTATTAGATTTAATAATATTTCAAATATTCCGTAATCTTCTGGTAGTAGACTTATCATTATCTTTTTAATTTCCGATTTATATGGTACTTTTTCTATTTTGCATTTCTTTTCTAGATTATTTAATGCTTTTAATAAACCAACAGCTTTCTTTTCTTTCCTATTCATTTGTTTCTCGCCTCTCATCTATCGTTTTTTATACATTTTTCTAAATCTTCTTCTGTAATGTCATAATAAGTTTTTAATGCATATATTAAATCTTTATAATGTTCATTTTCATTAATTAATTTAACTTCTTTTTCTTCCAGTCTACTACATTCTTTATCTATTTCTTTGTTGCTTATTGTTAGTTCTTCATTCTCTTTTTCTAATTCTAATATTCTATTATGAGCACTTGTGCTTACTTTTACTTCTAATAATTCTTCATTCTCTTTTAATACTCTTTTATAATCACATTCATTTTCATCTGATTCTGTCAACATTGCACTATATTCTTTTTCTAATTTATCTGCTATTGCTTTTCCTTTTAATACTTCTATTGCACTTTTAATTCTAAATTTTAAACTATCTTTTCCAACTGGTTTTGCTATATACCACATATTCCCTATTTTAACTTGTGTGTTATAATCAATTTTATCTATTAATCTGCTCATATCTTATTTACTCCTCTCTCTTACGATATGTTAAACAAGTACAAGTATTATCAGCAGGTATAAATGTATCACTAGAACCATCAGCATAAAAACTAATAAGAGTATGCTTAGCTTTACATTTATAAGCTGGTTTGCCACCTATCGTAAAGTTTTTACACTTTGTTTTACTTCTAAATTTACAATCTTCCTTTTCACAAAATAACATATCTTATTTACTCCTTATTTTTCTTATTCAAATGTATTCCTTGTTTTTGTATATCAATATCTTCTAATTCTATTTTTATATCAGGTCTTTTTCTGTGAATATAAATCATCAAACATTGTCTAAAAACATTTGCATTTTTCATATTATCTATAAAGATAAGTATTACTCTATATAATAAAATTAAAAATAATAATATTGTGCATATACTTCCACTTATTAGAGCTACTCCAAATAAAATATTTTTAATTACTTCTATCATCTCTTACCTCCTTACATAAATGCTTCAAATGTAACTTGTCCATCTTCCATTATTCCATTTAAAATATCTTCACTTATCATTTTTTCTTTTGCTTGATTATAAAAATCTTTTTTTATTTCAAAGCCATAAGCGTTTCTTTTCAATTCTGCACAAGCTCTTAAAGTCGAAGCGCTTCCGTGCTACTGGGTCTATTACAACATCCCCTTCATCTGTAAATATTTCTATTAATCTCTTTAATAAACTTATTGGTTTTTGTGTAGGATGTATTTTAGGGTATAGTTTAGAACTGTCTCTTTTCCACTCAAACCAGTTGAATATCATTTTTCCTTTTTGTTCTTCTGTTCTACCATTATTAAATTTTGGTAGTTTATCTCTATAAAGTACCACTGCGTATTCTGTTGCTCCTACTATTTTCATATTAGCTTTTAATACTGATGCAGAATAATTTTTTACAAATACTAGTGGATAACTTTTCATTAATCCATGTTTTTTTGCTTCATCTATTACCATTTGCATTTGTTCAAAAGCACAGAATACTATCATTGCTGGTGCTTGTCCTTTTTCTTTTGGTTCTTTCTTTAAATATCTAGTACAGAAATCAAAGAAATTATTTATTTTAAAGTCATTATCTGTATCAAAAAAACTTTTTCCAGCTAGTTTGCTTTCTCCGTTTTTGTTATCTCCATCTTTATACCACATAGGGTTGCTTGCATAAGCATTGTTTCCAAGGTTATATGGTATATCTGCAATAATTAATTGTGCATGAGGTATTCCATATCTTTTAGCATTTTCAAAATGATCATTATATAATTCTATCTTACATTTTTTATTCATCTCTTATGTTCCTTTCATTTAATTTCTTCTATTTCTAAAATAACTTTACTTGATTTTCCATATTCAAAATCATCTCTAAAACCTTTTACAAAGTTTCTGTTATCATCTTTTAATTTTCCTGCTTTTACCATACTGTCTAATATGAACTTTTTGGCAAAGCATACATTGTCTAAATCACGTCTTTTGTTTTCTTCAACCCATATAAAATGGATTTTTATTGGATATTCATATGTAGGCAATAAGTTTATATACCAGCCTATGTCTTTTTCAACATTCTTCTTCATATTGGCTCCTGCATATCTATTTTTTCTGCATTCGTTTATGTATTGATTCAAGCTTGGAAGTCTAAATGGTATTTCTATTTTGTTCACTTTTCTTTAGCTCCTTTTCTATGTAATTTTCACATCTCCAAACTCCGTTTGAAGTTTTCTAATTCAAGCCTATTACAACCTCTACATTTTACACATTTACCGTTCTAACGGTGGATAATTATATTTCATTTTGTTGCTCCTGCTTTTTTAATATTAATTCTTGAGTTTTTAAATCTCTCATAGTTAATAAATATTCTGTTGCTGGCACCATTTCTTCTTTTTCTATATGTTCTATTGAATTTTTCTTACAAGCTTCTATTTCTATTCTTATTCTTTCTAGTATTTGTTCTCTGTCCATAACTTCCCCCTTAATCTATTCGTGGTATATGTTGATAATTTAATGCTTCAAATCCTGCTTGTGTTCTTTCATATACTGCTACTCTTTTGCCTGTATAATCACATTTCTTTTTGCCTACTGCTTTTACATATCCCATTTTTTCTAATTCTGTTAATCTTGGTGCTGTATAATTTCTTTCTGTACTTGGTATAAATCCTAAATCAAATAATTCTACTGCTAATTCTTTTGCTGTTTTAGGCTTGTCTAATCTATTTAAGATTTGTATATATCTTATTTTTGTTTTATCTTGTATGTCATTAAAACTCATTTGCCTTGTTTCTGCTGTAATCATTTGTTTATCACTTCCTTTAATCTACAAATTCTCCCCACTCTAGATTTTTATATAAATTTCTTCGTGGGTCTTCTGAATAATATCTATATGTATTTTCACTTATTTTTGCTTTAACATCCGCTATTTTAGGTGTAAATTTATTTGTTTTTATTATTTGGTCTATTGCTTCTTTAAACTCTTTTACTTGTATATTCTGAAATTCTTGAAACCACATAATTGTTTCATCTTTATCAAATTTTTTATTATATGCTACTTCTATTTTTTTTATTTGTTTTGTAAAATCACTTATATTCATTTAGCCATTCCTCCAGTTCTTTTTCTCTTTCGCTTGTTCCTAATTCTGATTTTTTTCTAAACTGTTCATCTTCTTGTTCTGCTTGAAGTACTGTTTTTATTCCTGCTTTTTGCCAATTATTTAATATTGCTTTTATATATTGAATTGTCCTTTTATTTGCTTCTACAGACTTTTTCATTGCTAACATTATTAACTCATTTGACATTTCTTCTGCATAACTGGATAATATTTCTATTCCATAAGGTGTTATCAGTCCTATATTGTCATTGTAAAAATCAATAATATTTTGTAAATCGTTAATACAACTGTCATTTACTTTATTATTTTTATTTATATTTATATTTTCATTTATATTTGCATTTTCATTTTCCATATGTTTTTTATATGAATTACATATGTTTTTCATATCTTTTTCATATGTTTGTTTTTCTTCTTTTTTCTTTCTGTTATTTCTTCTACTTTCTGAATAAGCTTTTCTTTTATTAGATTCTTCTTCTAATCTTTCATTAAAATATTTGCCTTCTTCATCTTTTTTGAATTTACTAAATATATCTTCATTAAATTCTTTGCAAATATTTAACATTTCTTTTTCTTTTAGATGACCTTTCTGATGTTGTAAGCAAAGTAGTCTTATATATTTCCCAACATCTTCATCAGACATTAGCATTGTTCCAGAAAGAAAATCACTACTATAAAATAAGAATGCAGGGTCTTTCATTTTCTTTCTCCTTTCGTACAATATAAGGGATAAAACTTTATTTTGTCTTATCCCTGTTGTCTAATTTTTAATCACTTAATCCAATTACTGAACCAATTACTACACCTAACCAAGCAATAAGTGCTCCAATTTCACAAAATACTATTCTTGCTATTCCAAATGCTATTCCTAATCCATTCACAGGATTTATTGAATTAACTATTTGTGTAATTCCTCCTGCAAGCATTAACCATACTCCCACATATATTCCTAGTGCAATTCCTACAATTGCTATTAAAATTCCTATAATCTTTTTCATTTTCTTTTCCTCCTAATATTTTTTATAAATTAACTTTTCTTCGTTCCAGTTTGCTCCATAAATGCCTTTTAAATAGTTTTCTATGTAGTCTTCATATAATTGTGTGTTTAGTCCATGGTCTTCTTGATAATGGCATTCTGGGCATAATGTAACTATATTCTCTTCTATGCCCAATCCTCCGTTGACTTCTTTTTTTATAATGTGCATTTGCACAAGTTTTTGGAACATATCTTTTACAATAAATACATTTATGGTTATCTCTGTTCCATACTATTTCTTTTACTTTCTGTGATATTTCACAAGCTTTACTTCTTTTGCTCATTTTTACCCCAGCTTTCTAATAAACTATTTATTTCTGCATCTGATTTTGTTTCTATTCCATAAGCTTTACAATCTTGAACTACTCCATCTATTAATCTTGACATTTGTTTTGAATTAAAAGAACTTGAACCGTAATATGCATTTATTATTTTAAATTCCGTACTTCCTATATATGTTGTATCTGCTATCTCACAGAACCAAGCTATTCCTTGTGCTACCCACATTTTTTCAAATGTTTTGATATTCTCTGTCTCTATTCTAAATCTTCTAAATATTCCAAGTTCCTTTACTCTTTTTTTATATTCTTCTATTGTGTCTATTTCTTCTTCCTCACATAATTCTTGCAAAAGTTTCCAAAAATAATTATTGGCATTAGTTGTTCTTTTCTTGATGTATTTCTTTGCTTCTATTTTAAGTTTTAAGCCTTTTAACTGTTCTATATCTGATAACTTGTCCTTTCCATCAATTAGCAAGCTTATTTTGGGTTTTCCTGTCTTATAATCTATATTTATTTCTTCTAATGTTCCTGTAGTTTGCATTTAACCACCTACTTATTTTCTTCTGCTAGTTTTTTATTACTATCTTTTAATGCATTTTCTATTGATGAATAATCTTTAACTTCCAATATTTTAGGCAAATTACCTATTCTTGATTTTTTTACTATTGCTCTTGTTTCTTCTCCTGTTTTTTCTAATTGAATTACTATATCCATTAAATATTCCACTATATCTAGTGCATCATATGTTAGCCCAACTGGTTGCATTTTCCCATCTTTTGTATCCCATACATTCTTAGCCCTTGCTACTAATATTAAGTTCATAGGAATATCTTTTAATTGGTTTAAAACTGTTCTTGTCATTTCTCTACGATATGCATACCATTTTGTTTTTTGCAACTGATTTAATTCCCCAACCTTTTTTCCTATAATTTGCTCATATTTTTTTGCACTTGCATCCTCTATGCAATCTAATAAATCAGTAACAGGGTCTATAATTAATGTTTTTCTATCAGGATATTCTCCTTTTAAAATTTCTTCAATTAGATTTACTGTTAAAGTTGCTGGATTACTCGCTCTATTATCTGTTTTATTTACCTCTGCTTTATAAAAATCAAATTGACTAGCATATAATCTTGTACTACCTTCTAAATCAACTACAAGAGGATTTGGAGAAGATAAGGCGAATCTGCTTTTACCACTTCCACTTTCTCCCCAAACCATAATTTTTAAATTAACATCATCTAATGTTGCCTTTTTTGCTAATGCCATTTTAGTTACCTCCATAATATTTGTTATTTTTGTTTTCTACTAAATCTAAATAATCCATAATTACACCTACTTTATTCTCAAACTTGTATTTTGTGTATTTATATTAACTCCTGCTGGTATTTCTCCTGTTTCCTTAAAATGTTCTTTTATAGCTGTTTTATCTACTTTTACTGTTACAATTTCCGTTTTGTACTCGCCAGGAATCTCCTCTTCATTTATAATCTCCACACTTGGTGGGTTTTTGGCTATGCTTAATGTTCCTAGTGGTGTTTCTAATTTTGTAAAACCACCTTTTTCCATACATTCTTTTACATACTCTTTAAATTTTGTAAGTCTATTTTCTAATGTTTTTCTTTGCTCTGAAATTCGTTTTTCTTCGTTTTTCATTGCTTCAATAGTTAATTCTATATTTCTTGTATATCCAATTAAATTTTGGCTTTTTTGCTGTAATAATTCTATTAATTCCTTTTCTACTTTCTTTTTATCTTCTTCTGACATTTCTTCCTGTGCCATTAGCATTGGAAATGCATTTGTTATTTGATATAAACTTAAATCTTGCATTTTTATTCTCCCTTCAATTTTTTAATTTTTTCTTTTAATTCATTAGCATATCTATAATCCTCACTGTCCCATTTATCTTGCATTTCTAAAATAAAATATGCTTTTTCTAATTGTTCTAATGTTTCCATTTTATTCTCCTCTTGATTTCTACTGTTAAAAATGCTATAATAACAATAGAAATTCATATATTTAAGTGATTTTTTAGAACTAATTTTGGTTTTCGGCATCTGAAATTAGTTCTTTTATTTTGCGTAAAATAGCTTTTTCATTGTTGTATGAATTTGCTGTTGCTATTCTTTTTATTCTGTCTATCAATTCTTTTTGTTCTTCATTTTCAAATCTTAAGTCTTTGTTTTCTTCGTGTACTGCTAAATTTTCGTTTGTTAATTCTTCGTTTTTGCTTTGCAAGTCTGATATTAATATGTTTCTGTCTTCTATTTTTCTTTCTGCATTTTTTAAACTATCTCTACTTTCAGTTACTAAGCCTTGTAATTCTTTTATTTTTCTAAACATCTTTATCAACTCCTTTACTTTTTATTTTCCACCTGCTATAATTTTGCTGAAAGGTGGTGTATTTTTATGACTGATAATGAATATCATCAAAAACTTTATAATGCTAAAACACCTGCTGAAATTGAATTAATTAATAATAAATTTATGAAATCAAAACGTAAAATTAGAAAATTGCAAAATTTCAAGAAATGGTGTTTTGACAATATGTTTAATATTATTAATGCTATCATTACCCTTTTAGCTTTAATAGTCGCAATATTAAGCTTGCTATTGCAATTAAAAGAGCAGACACCGACATAATTAAATTAATTATTTGCATTTTACTTGGCTTTTGCCAACTTTTCTTTTTATCTTTCATCTTTTCCCTCCTAGTATGTTGTTCCACTTAAAAACATTAAATAACTAAATACTATTCCTGCTATATATAAACTGCTATATACTACTGCTTGTCCTATTCTCATATAAACCTTATTGGGGTCTATTCTAAAATTCTTCCATGTTCTTTTCATTTGTTTTCCTCCTTAAATTGTTTTTAACCATTTTTCAAATTTACTTTTTATTATCAAATAATTCCATTGTCCTGTTTTTCCTTGAAAGGCTATTCCAAACGGAAATTTATCTTGTCTTAATGCTGCCCTAACTCCCTCAACACTCATTTTTAACTTTGGCGCGATATCTGCAGGAGTTAATCTTTTTATTTCCTCATCTTCTTCCATGTTCTCACCTTCTTTCTTTTTTTAGTATCGGGTTGTGGTTATTTTTTTAAAAATCTGTTAGCATCTTCTTTTAAAACATTTATTATTGAAGAAAATTCTTCAACATCTAATTTTCTTTTATCATTTAAAGATGCATTTAATTTTGGCAAAGCAATTCTTGCTTGCTCCGAAACCCAAGTTTGACTAATTCCCTTTTCTATTAAATATAGTCTTATCTGCTTTCCAACTGACATTTTTTCACCTTCTTTCAATTTCAGTTTTTCTGAAATTGTCTATATATTATTCCATTATTTCTGAAATGTCAATACCTTTTTTAAAAATTTTTTCAGTTTTTCTGAATTTTTTTATTTACATATCTAAAAATGTATGCTAAAATATAATTGTTTCAATAAGTGAGGTGAAATTATGTTTTTATATAAAAAAATCAAAGAAGCAAGGAATGAAAAAAAGATGACCCAAAAGCAATTAGCAGAAGAATTAACACAACTAGGTCGAAAAACTTCTAATACTGCAATAGCAAACTGGGAATCAGGTTTAAATAGTCCAGATGTTGATACTGTTCAACTTATGTGTCAAATATTTGAAAAAGATGGAAATTATTTTTTTGATACAAATATTGATACAAATAACGATTTCCGTTATGCTTCTCATAATGGCATTAATACAGAAGGATTAGATGAAAATGACATTGAGGAAATAAATAGATTTGTCGAATTTATAAAAAATAAAAAGAAGAATGAAAAAAAATAAGAGGTCTTATTATGAATACTTTAGATATGTATAAAATCGCTGAGAATGAAAAAATAGACATTTTAAATTATAAGTGGACAAATACTAAAGCTAGAATATTTGAAATCGATAATAACTATTATATCGCCTTAGATAATAAACAGATAAATAATAGTATTGAAGAAAAAGAAATTTTAGCAGAAGAACTTGGTCATTATTATTGCAATGCTTTATATTATCTTGATACTGATAATATACAAAAGAAAAAATGTGAATATAGAGCAATGAAGTGGGCTTATTCAATTTTAATTCCACTTCAAAAACTAAAAGAAAAACTCACACAAGGTTTTAACTTGTATGAGTTAGCAGACTACTTTAACGTAGACTGTAAATATATGATTGAATGTATTAACTTCTATGTCGAAAAATACGGTGTATTAGTTTAATATAAAAAAGGAATAGATGTAATCAAATCACCACAACCCGATACATTTATTCCCTACCCACTATTAAAAGTGAATGTATTAATATTATACAAAAAATACCTTCACTTTTCAATAGTTTATTTAAAAAAATTAAAGAAAAATGGAGGTATTTTATTATGAAAATTTTAAAGAAAAGAGCAAATGGAAAAGGCACCGTTGCATTTTTAGGAAAAGGAAGGAATAAACCTTATGCTGCTAGAATAACAATTGGAAAAGATATTAAAGGAAGAAGTATATATTATGATATCAATACTTTTGAAACAGAATTAGAAGCATTGGTATGCTTAGAAAATTATCATGCCCAACCTTATTCTTTATATATAAAAGAAAACAAATACAATAAAATTTATACTTTTCCTAAGGTTCCTTACCCTATTGTCCCTGTTCAAAATCCACATAAAAATATTATAGAAAAAGTAAAAAAAGATAATTATACATTTAAACAATTATTTGAAAATTTTAAGAATGCAAAACTCCCTACATCTGAAGAAATAAAATTAGAAAAAGAAACTCATATAAAACCAATAGGAAAATATGCCTATAATTATTCTAGAGGCATGATCACTGCTTATAATAATTCCAAAGAACTTTATGATATAGCATATAAAGAATTAAGAACATCTGATTTCCAACAATTTTTAGACAATTGTGGAAAAAAATTTGAAACATTAAGAATAATGAAAAATTTGTACATAAAACTTGATGAATATGCTTTTCAAGAAGATTTAATAAATAAATGCTATGCTCAATATATAACAATTAGTAAATCAAGTAGTTTACCTTCTGATAAAAAGGAAAGAACTCCTTACACATATAAACAAATACAATATTTATGGAGTATTAAACCTGAAAATTATAAAGAAGAATTTGTAAAAGATATTTTACTTCTTACTATTTATACTGGTTGTAGAGCCAATGAACTGTTATTTGTTTATACTAAAAATATACATTTAAATGACAATTATTTTGTTGGCGGAATAAAAACTGCAGCTGGAATAAATAGAGAAATACCTATTCATAGTGATATTAAAAATATCTTTTTAAAATATTACAACCCTAAAAGTGAATTTTTATTTATGATGCCAAATGGCAATAGAGCCAATTATGGTTATTATTTATATCATTATAAAGAAAATTTTATTAATAAACATAAGTTTCTAGAACATCACACAGCACATGATGGTAGGCACACATTAAGAACTGAATTAGAAAAGTTAAATATAAAACAAGTAATTATAAATTCTATAATTGGACATAGTAATGATAATGTAGGTCTAGATATATATACTCATATTTCAATTAAAGAAAAACTTGAAGCTATAAATTTAGTTACTTACAATGAACCAAAAAAATTATATATCTTAGCCTCAAACCACTAGAAACTCATTTATTAATAACAAGTTAATAACAATAAAAATACCAATGTGTCAAAAACATTGGTATTTCAGCATTTTTTTATACTTCCATTATAATTGGTATAATCATCGGATTTCTTTTTGTTTTTACAAATATATAGTCTCTTAAGTTTTCTCTAACTGTAGATTTTATTGTAGACCAATCTCTAATTTCTTTTTCTTCACATTTTTTAATTTCATGTCTTACTACACTTTTTACTTCATCCATTAAGTTTTCTGATTCTCTAACATATACAAATCCTCTTGAAATTACATCTGGTCCTGCTACTACTTCTCCTGTTGAAGAGTCCATTGTTAATACTATTACTATTAACCCATCTTGTGATAAGTGTTGTCTGTCTCTTAATACGATATTCCCAACATCTCCTACTCCTAGTCCATCTACTAATACTCTTCCATTTGGAACCATTCCAGCTAGTTTTATTTCATCTTCACTTAGTTCTACAACTCTTCCGTTTTCCATTAATACTATATTTTTAGCTGGTATTCCCATACTTTGAGCTGTTTCAGCATGTGCAATTAATTGTCTATATTCACCATGTACTGGTATAAAGAATTTTGGTTTTGCTAATGCAAATATTAATTTTTGTTCTTCTTGGCAAGCATGTCCAGATACATGAACATCTGCTAATGCACTATATACAACTTCTGCTCCAATTTGCATTAAGTCATCTATTACTTTTGATACTAATTTTTCATTTCCTGGTATTGGATTTGCAGAAATAATTACTAAGTCATTTGGAGTTATTTTTACTTTTCTATGGTCTCCTGCAGCCATTCTTGTTAATGCTGACATTGTCTCTCCTTGACTTCCTGTTGTAATTATTACTAATTGTTCATCATTGTATGTTGACATCATATCTATGTCTATAAATAAATCTTCTGGACAATCTATATATCCTAATTCTCTTGCTGTATTTATCATATTTATCATACTTCTACCACATACAGCAATTTTTCTTTTATATTTTACTGCTGAGTTTACTATTTGTTGAACTCTATGAACATTTGATGCAAATGTTGCTACTACTATTCTTTTTGTACATCCATCAAATAAGTTATCAAATACTGGCCCTATTGAACTTTCTGACATTGTAAATCCTTTTCTTTCAGCATTTGTACTATCTGACATTAAGGCTAGTATTCCTTCATTTCCTAATTCTGCTATTCTTCCTAAGTCCATTATTTTTCCATCTATTGGTGTGTAATCAACTTTGAAGTCTCCTGTGTGTAATATTGTTCCTACTGGTGTTTTTATTGCTAACATTACAGAATCTGGTATACTATGTGTACTTCTTATAAATTCTACTTTAAAGTTTTTTCCTAATGTAATTGTTTCTCCTTGCATTACTTCTATTAATTTAGAACTTCTTAATATTTTATGTTCTTCTAGTTTATTTCTTATTAATCCCATTGCAAGTCTTGGTGCATAAACTGGGATGTTTATTTGTTTTAATAAATATGGTACACTTCCTATGTGATCTTCGTGTCCGTGTGTTATTATTAATCCTTTTATTTTATCTACATTTTTTTGTAAATATGTTATATCAGGTATAACTAAATCTATTCCCAACATATCATCTTCTGGGAATGATAATCCGCAGTCTACTACTATTATTTCATCTTCATATTCAAATACTGTTATGTTTTTTCCAACTTCGTGTAATCCTCCTAATGGGATAATTTTTAATTTTCCTTTTTTAAATACACTATTATTATTTGTTCTTGATTTTCTTGGCTCTCTTTTTTCTATTCTTTTTCCTATTTTATTTTCAATTTTTCTTTCTCTCTTTGCTGTTGTTTCCTCTTTTTTTTCTCCTTTTTCTGTTTTTTCTTCTTTTGCATTTTTTGTAGTTCTAGTACTTCTTGTTGTTCTTGCATTTCTTGTTACACCTGTATTTTTTCTTGGTGCTCTTGTTCTTCTCTCTGTTTTTCTCTCTACTTTTTCTGTCTTTTCATCTATCTTTTTGTCTAAATTCTCTTGTGCCATTTCTTCTCCTCTCTTTCTTTTTATTAATTTATTTTGAATTTCATTAAATCCTTTTAATCGTTTAAATTCTTCCATTGAAAAATGAAAGCACAAATAATTTATTATAACTTCTCTGCTTATAATAATTTCCTTTTTATTTAATTTTTAATCCGTTCTTGTTATTTCTTTTCTCTCTTTATATATTTAAACTTTTTAGGTTTTAAAAAAATCTCATTTTTTTGCCCTTTGGCAATGTCTTGGTTATTATACTATAAAATTTGGAAAAAGTCAAATATTGGAAAAATTAAATAGTGTATAAATTGCTTTAAAATTGTCTTTTCTCTTCCAACTTACATTTTCTTTACAGAATTTCATTTAACTTTTTAGTTGACAAAATAAAAAAAACTTTATCTACTAATCATAATTTATTTTAGTATAATAAAGCTTTATTTTTTAATAATTTGTATACGTACTTGTATATGTTCCATTTAATATTTGTCCTACTGAAATTGAACCAGTTCCTCCTGCACCACCTTTATAACCAGTAGCACACATTGCTATTCCACCATCTGCAGTTATTGAACCATTATTTTCTGTATAATTATCTTTATAGAATATATTTATCGAACCGCCTCCTGAGCTTCCTCCTCCAGCATTCCAATACCCTGTTCCTCCATTACTTCCATTTGATTCTATTATTGAATTGTTTATTATATTATTAGCATATATTATAAGCAATCCACCAGTTCCATTACTTCCTTTTGAGCCAACATTTCCATCTGTTCCACCAGGATTTCCAGCTCCACTTCCGGCATTTCCTAAATAATTACTCTTACTTTTTCCACCTTTTCCGCCATTTATTGTTCCTGCCTCTGCGGTATAGCTAGAATAATTAATATCCCCTAATGCTGCTCCTCCACCTGTTCCACCAGAATATGATGTCCCATTTGTTCCTGCACCTGAAATAGAAGTATATCTTCCAGAATCACCATGACATATAGCTGCACCAGATCCACCTCCTGCTGTTTGTCTATTTATAGAATTATTTCCTGATATTCCAGCTGTCGAAAATCTTCCTCCCCAAAAACCTGATGCACTTATTATTGCTCTACTAGCACCACTAGCACCAACTGCCGGAACAAATTCATAACTATTATCACTATTTTTCCATAAATAAACATCTTGTCCTTCTGCCTTAGCTCCTCTTGCGGTCATACTTATTGTACCATTATTTGTTAATGTTCCTGTACAATAAATCATCATTCCTTTTGGTCCGCCATAACCATTTTTACTAGCATATGCTGTTAATTTTGCCTCTTCATTTATCGTTAAATCTCCATTTACTTTTAAAACTACCATACTTTTAGCATTTTCATTTTCTGTTGCAACATCATTTTCTGAACCAATTTCTGTGTTAGCATCTATTTCTAAATTTTGATTAAAGGTCTGCACTTTTAAATTATATGTTTCTTCAGCTACTTTTACACTATATTCTCCATCATCAAAATTATATTTTTCAACAGCATCTATTAAACTATCTGCCTCAAGTGAAGATTGGGTTGAATCTGTATTAACTTCATACTTTTGACTAATAGTAACTACATCTTCTAATTTATTATCTTTGTCTATTTCATTTACTATCTTTGCATAAATCGTTACTGTATTATCTTCTTCATTTACCTTACCATTTTGGGTTAAATCATAATCTAATGTTGATATTTTTCCTTTTCCTTCTACCCAATCGCCATTTTCGCCTATTTTATAATAGGTTTTAAATCTATCTGCAATTAAACTAAGACTATTTTTTATTTCGAATATTTTATAGCCTTCAATATCTTTTATCTTGCTAATTGATACAGAATTATTACTTATAGTCTCATCATTTAAAGTTATATTTTTTGATATTTCTTGCTCTCCTTTTGCTTTTACTGTAAATGATAAATTACTATTTTTAGCTGCAACATATTCTAATGATACTTGTGTTTTTCCATTACAATTTATTGTTTTTACATCTGATTCTTTTATATATTCTATTCCTTTTTCATCATTTACTTCTATTAACATTTTTATATTTTTTTCTAAATGTTTTTCTTTTATTAAATCTTCATAATATTTATAATCTTTTCCATCTCCTACTATAAAAAAGTCAACATCAAGATTATTTTTTTTACAATACTCTATTGCATTAATCATTCTTGATACTCTTTTTACTTCTTCATCTAATCTACCAACAAAAACAATTAATTTATTATTTGTTCTTTTTTCTTTAATTTTCTCATTTGATAATTCTAGTACTCTTTCATAATTTATAAAATTATTAAGTACTATTGATTTATCTTTAATGCCTGGCATAATTTCAATTAAATTATTCATTGATTCATTTGAT
>ERZ772897.121-NODE-121-length-90496-cov-11.032784_pt1 | contig 90496 bp, 70 predicted proteins | sample MGYA00512125_ERZ772897 | MGnify/ENA primary metagenome ERZ772897 (study PRJEB29015, sample SAMEA2737660) | human gut metagenome | biome: human gut; feature: human-associated habitat; material: faeces | place: China | collected 2012 ... | reverse complement strand
CTTGGCGGGCTGATGCAGCATCAGGGAACACACTGTATTTATGAGAAATAATTTTTTAAAAAAAGAATGCATCCGGATTAATTTCCTCCGGATACATTCTTTTTTATTTGTTCTTACTTTTTTATTTGTTCTTACTTTTTTATTTATTCTTACTTTTCTATTTCTTCTTAGTGTTTTGGAACGATCTTCTCAATTCCACCCATATATGGCTGAAGTGCTTTTGGAATGTTGACGCTTCCGTCCTCATTTAAGTTGTTCTCTAAGAATGCGATCAGCATACGTGGTGGAGCAACAACTGTGTTATTTAAGGTATGTGCAAAATATTTGTTTCCGTCTTTTCCTTTTACCCTGATCTTTAAACGTCTTGCCTGTGCATCTCCTAAGTTTGAGCAGCTTCCAACTTCGAAGTATTTCTTCTGTCTTGGAGACCATGCCTCTACGTCGCAGGATTTTACTTTTAAGTCAGCGAGATCGCCGGAGCAGCACTCTAATGTACGGACCGGAATATCTAAGCTGCGAAACAGGTCAACGGTGTTCTGCCATAATTTATCATACCAGATTTTGGATTCTTCCGGTTTGCAGACAACGATCATTTCCTGTTTCTCGAACTGGTGGATACGGTATACACCACGTTCCTCAATACCGTGTGCTCCTTTTTCCTTACGGAAACATGGAGAGTAAGAAGTCAGTGTGTATGGTAATTTTTCTTCATCGTTGATCGTGTCAATGAATTTACCGATCATGGAATGTTCGGAAGTTCCGATCAGGTAAAGATCCTCTCCCTCGATCTTGTACATCATAGCATCCATCTCGTCAAAACTCATAACACCTGTTACAACGTTGCTTCGGATCATGAATGGTGGTACACAGTAAGTAAATCCACGGTCGATCATGAAATCTCTTGCGTAGGAGATCACTGCGGAATGGATTCTTGCGATATCACCCATTAAATAATAGAAACCGTTTCCTGCAACTTTTCCTGCTGCGTCAAGGTCGATACCATCAAAACGATCCATGATATCTGTGTGATATGGGATTTCAAAATCAGGAACGACAGGTTCGCCGAATTTTTCGATCTCCACGTTGCAGCTGTCATCTTTTCCGATTGGAACAGACGGATCGATGATGTTTGGGATTACCATCATGATCTTTGTTACTTTTTCCTGCAACTCTTTCTCTGTTTCCTCTAACTCAGCAAGGCGTGCTGCATTGGCACTTACCTGTGCCTTTACTGCCTCTGCTTCTTCTTTCTTGCCCTGTCCCATTAACTGTCCGATCTGTTTGGATAAGGTGTTACGGCTTGCACGAAGCTCATCTGCCTCTTTCTGTGTTGCTCTTGCCTTCGCATCTAACTCGATCACTTCGTCTACTAACGGTAATTTCTGATCCTGGAATTTGTTCTTAATGTTCTGTTTTACGATTTCCGGATTTTCTCTTAAAAATTTTAAATCGATCATTTTTTCTAAGCTCCTTTTTCTTTTTTATAACACAAAAGCCTTCCGCCCCTGTGCCAAAACACATGGGACGAAAGGCTGTATTCTCTTCCGCGTTGCCACCCATATTGCCGGAACACTCTGCCTCTCTTTCTCTATGTTAAAGAACAGATCTTCTTCCGACCTCTCAAACGTACGATACAGGGTACGAACCTTGTGACTTTCATCACCGGCTCTGAAAGTGGAAAGACCTTACTCACTGCACCGGTTTACACCTGCCACCGGCTCTCTGAAACAGCTTTGCGGTCGTAGCTTTCGTCACTGCCAATTTCTTCCGACATTATACCCTCATTATCTGCAAAATGCAACTGTTTTATGCGGAATTCTTCGCTTTTCTCCGATTACTCCCGTTTCTCTCTCAATCTTTTCTGTCTGTCCCGCGTGCATCTTCCTCGATCCATTCCAACAGCTGATGTGCCCGCCTGATCCACGTATGTTTTTCTTCCACCACAGGGATACCGGCTCTTACGATCTCCTCCCGGCGTGCATCGTCCGCCAGCAGATCTCTCACCAGCTCCGGCAGTTTTTCCATATGGGCAAGATCGTAATAACATACGCCCTGTCCTTCTTTTAATTCCCCACAAAGATATTTGCTCGTATCAGTCACGCTGACAGTGCCATTTAAAATTGAATTGAAGACACGGTCATGTGCTCCGTCCTTAAACCATGGCATGACGTTTAATGATATTTTGGACGCCGCAATTGCTTTTAAACACTCCTCTGAGGTTGTCTGCGGATGCAGGATCATGTTTTCCGGGTGACCGCAGGTGAGTTCATCCCAGCCCTTGCCGAATACATCCACCTGTATTCCTGCGTCCACCAGCACTTTTACCGCCTCCCTGCGCCAGTAATTGCGCACATAGATATCAATAAATATCATGCGGTGCAGCGCCATGCGGAGATCCTTATAAGTATTCTCCCCCATCTCGCGCTCGCAGTGTTCCAATGCCACCTCCTCGACCGTGCGATGCGGATGCGCAATGATATCATCGATAATCCCCTGATAAAAGGCTGCATATTCATCATTGATCCAGTGGATATATGGTTCACAGAAAGACGTCGGGGTAAAGTTTCCTGTCATAATGACATTGTATTTTTTCTCAACAGGCTTCCTGATTCGTTCTGCCGGATATTCAACCGATTGTTTTCCATCTTCCTTACCGGTATTTAGTTTACATAATTCTTCCAATTTACTTCCTGCAAGCGGAAGAAATCCACGGTGCGTAAACTCCGGATAGAAATGCTTAAAATAAGCCTCATGCAGCCGGTCGATGCTGATGTGGTAATATTTTTCCGGAAGATCAGCAAGTCTCTCATGGTAATAATACGGATGATCGACGGCGATGTTGTAACACGGAACTGCATATTCATCCCATACATAGCCAATGCCTTCACGGTAAACGCCTGCCTCTTTTTCCAGACCTTCAAAGTTAAACGTGACAAGCACTGTCTCCCCCGGTTTGATAAATCTGCGCAGCTTTTTGGCGCTGTTCATCTCATCCTCCAAGTCAAAATAAAACACATTATAGCCCATGCGCTTCCATTCATTTCCCATCTGTATGGAAAAGTAGGCAAGCGTTTCCACGCCGCCAACCAACAAAACAATTCTTTTCATAAATACATCAAGGCGGTATTCTGTCCTGAATACCGCCACTCCTTTATTTTTTCCAATGTCACTTTTTTTTCACCGGACGTTCTTGTGCTTTCACATGCTTCATCCAGATCCGCAGCTCTTTCACGAACACCTTGATCCACTGCACCAGCTTCTGTCGGATTTCAGTCTTGTGTTTCCACAGCCAGTGTATTTTCCCGGCTGCAAAAATGACCGGATAGACCAGACATAACAATTCCAGAATCAACAGCAACGCTGCAAGATCCTCATAAGCTCTCGCCCGGTTTTCCCAATATGGGAAAACAATATTCTTTGTATTCATCGAACGGATCCCAAAATTTCTTAATACCGTAAAACGATTCATCAATCCAAAACGGGAAGAATTTTCAACGATCTCATAACTGCTTTTATCCAATCCCAATGCTTCTTTTAATGCATTGAATCCGAACTTCTGCACCGGATTTTTGATGAGAAGCTCATAGCTGTCAAGCGTCGTTCCTGCTGACTGTCCGTAACTTCCCCCCTTTGAACCCGTTGTGCCTGCTGCCGGTGTGCTGGCTGCTGCGCTGTCCATGCCGCCAGTGCTGCTGTCTGATCTGCCTTCTAAAATCTCATAAGAGACATAAACGGTTGCTGCTTCCTCGTCCGCCGCATCACTGAAATATCCCTTATCGCTTTTTACCACACCGCGCACCGGATACTGTACTCCGTTGATTTCCACATACATTCCTGCGACATTGTTGGAACCAAATAACTGCCATGCAACATTTTCATCAATGACCACACCGTCTTTGTTTAAATCTTCTCCATCAAAATAGCTGCCGGACAACAGTTTCAGCGGATGAAATGTGAAAAAATCTCCTCCAACACCGAATGCTCTCGCCGTAATGGATGCCCGGTCAGAATAAAGGGTAAGTTCCCCTTTTGTGCTGTAACAGTCCACCAGCGTTCTTCCGTTTACATCCGATGTATCCTCTGACGCCTCCTGCAATGCAGTTTTTAATTTCTGTTCCAGCTGTATCACATAGTCCTTCGTCACTGCTGCATCTTTGGAAAAAAAGCAGGAAATCTGTGCATAACTGTCTTCTGCTGACCACTCTGATGCGATCTGCTGTGTGGAAAGCTGTCTGCCGAGTGCCCGTTCCACACAGCCAAAAAGAATGGCAGCACATATCATCAGCACTAATAGAAGTATTTTTCTGTACTGCTTTACCTTCATGTGTCATTCCTTTCTGCTTATTCTGATGCCAGACGTACCTGTTCGTTTTCCTTAATCGGTTTTGTAGTCGTTGTGATCACATACTCATAACCTTCCAAAGCTCCGGTCACTGCTGATTTTGTATCATCTGATGTGATAACATCCACATCCACACGTCTCGCATAGTAACGGTTTCCAAGCGGTGTGCTCTTTGACTCTATGATCAGAATGAATTTTCCATTGGAATCTTCCCGGATAGCACTCGTCGGTACGATCGTGTCATAGTTGGAGCTCTGCTCCCCGATAGACAGTGTATAGCTGTCTCCGACTGACACATCCCCTTTCATCTCACAGATGATAATACTGTTGGAGCGGTTCTGTGAATCTTTGCGGATGGCTGACACGACTGCGGAAACATCATTTCCGTACCAGTTATTCAGTATTTCAGCTGTATCTCCGACTCTGACCTTCTTTGCCTGATTTTCAGTCACAGAGAACTGTAACACATACGCTTTGTTTTCCGGCTGAATGGTCATCATGACATCATTGGCGTTGACTGTAGTTCCTGCTGTTACTGCAATATCAGTAACAGTTCCTGATATTGGTGATGTGATCTCTGTTCCGATGGATTTCGCCTGTAATTTTGCTACTTCTTCCTGCAGATCTGTCATTGTTTTATAGGCAGATGCGATCGTCACCTCTCCACTGATCTTATCGGTCACTTTTTTCTGATCATTGGTTGCGCTGGTCAATGCTGTGTTTGCATCGGTCAGTGCCACCGTTGCCGTGTTCAGCTGCGCCTGCAGATTGTTTGCTTCTGCTGTGTTCGTGCCAGTCAGTTTTTTCACGGAGAGATTGTAGTTTGCATTGCTCAGAGCATTCTTGCTGTCGGTTGCTGCGGACTTTGCGGAATCGTAGGAACCCTGGACTTTGTTTAAGTTTGCCTGACAGGTGTTAAAAGTGGACTGGGCAGTATCTAACTGGCGCTTTGCCTTATTCATTGCGCTGACACTTCCATCCAACGCAGTTTTAGCATTATCCCATGCAGTTTTTTTATCGTTGTTAGTCTTATCATCATTATAAGCTTTCTCTGCTTTATCACAATTGAGCTGTGCTTCGTTCTTGAGTGCCACAGCCTCATCATACGCACTCTGTGCGCTCTGCAGACCTGAAAGCGCCGTATCATACGCACTCTTCACCGGTGTATAAGCACTCTCCGCACTCGTCAGGCTGTCCTGCGCCTCACTGTTCTTTTTTTCTGCATCTAACACTGCCTTTTCCTCTGCAGTCGTGTCTGCTGTTGAGTTGCTGACCGCATCGATCTGTGCTTTGATCTTATCGACACTTGCCTGTGCAGCATCCACTGCAGCCTGCGCATCCTTCACTCTCTGATTTGCTGCTGCGATCTCATTTTGTTTCTGGGTGAGGCTAGATCCCTTTCCAGCCTCAATGCTCTGACGCTCTGCCACTGTGATCCCTGCGGTAAGCACTGCGGATTCATAGGCTGCCTGCGCCTCGTTTAAACTCTTCTTTGCAGCATCTAACTCATCACTGTCTGTATCCTCTAAGGTAAACAGTAAATCTCCGGTTGCTACTTCCGCATCCTTTTTCACGTTGACCGTTGCAATCTTCCTTGTCTCCTCGATCGTGACGGAATAGCTCTCACTCGCCTCCACAGAACCGCTTCCGCGCACCTTGGAAGTGATCTGACCGCTTGTCACCTGCTGTGTGCTGACTTCCACAAGCGAATAATTCATGATCGTATTGGAAAAAAAGGTAAGTATCAGCATCACCAGTAAAAATATAATTGTGATATTCTTTATTTTATCTTTTCTATCTGTCATCTTTTTAACTCTCCATTTTCTATCCTTTGACACCGCCCTGATAAGCGATACCTTCTACCAGCTGATCCTCACCGTATAAGAAAATCAAAAGGCTTGGGATCATGTAAAAAGTCGCCACTGCAAATGCCAGTCCCACTTCCTGCGCATTGATCTTTGACAAAAAGATCGACAGCGGGTATTTATCTGTATCGTTAAAAAACAGCAGTGGCTGTTCCACCATATTCCAGTAATCCATAAATACCAGGATCGCACAGGTTGTGATCACGCCCTTACAGATTGGAATACATATCTTTGTAAAGACCTGAAACTCGTTGGCTCCGTCAATCTTCGCCGCCTCGATGAGCGGCACTGGTATTCGTCTCATATACTTCGTGATCAGGTACACACTAAACGGTGAAAAAATACCCGGAAGCCATATACTCCAGTTCGTATCCAGTAGCTTCATCCAGTTTAAGACCAGATAATTTGGCACCAGTGTAACCTGATATGGCATCATCATTAAGATCACATATGCAAAAAAGACGATTGCGGAAAGTTTTCCTCTGGTCCTTGTGAAGCCATATGCGGCGAGCACTGCCACCACCAGCTGGAATACCACGATCGGCACCACTAAGATCACGGAATTCCAAAACTTCAACAGATAGTCCGGACTCTTAAATAACACGGTCGCATACTGTGAGAAAGTTACCATATCCGGTATAAATTTGAGGTTTACCGTCTGGGAGATGTACTGCTTGCCCCCGGTATCCGTTTTCTGGAAAATGGAACCATAGTTGGAGGTGATCTCCGCTGCCGACATAAACGAATTGCTGATGGTAAGAACGATCGGCATGATAAAAATCAGCGCCGTAACCACTGCGATCACCGTCAGGCAGATGCGGATACATAATTTTTTTCGTTCTGATCTCTTTTTCATTCTTCCTCCAAATCCTTTCCAAAATGATGTTCCACCCAAAATAAAATTCCCATAATGACGATCATCACAAAGGACATATAAATTGCTGCCGTGGAAAGTTTCTGGTAATCTGCCGAAGCAAACGTATTGTTCATATAATGCTGCAGCATATAAAGTGCACCGTACGGATACTCGCCTGTCAGAAGATAAATCTCACGGAAAACCTTAAACGAATTGATCATGGAAAGTATCGTCACAAACATGATCGTCGGTGACAGATACCGCAATTTAACATGCAGGAATATCTGCCAGCGGTTTGCCCCGTCCAACTCTGCCACCTCGATAATATCCTTTGGGATATTTCCCATCGCAGACAAAAAGAGGATCATATTGTAACCTAAGTTTTTCCATAAAAACAGCAGAATAATGACCAAAAGACCTGCTGAAGATTTCAGCCAGTCCACCTGTCCTCCGCCGAACTTCTGCACTGCCACATTCACAACACCATTGTAATCAAAAAGCACCTGCCAGATCAGCACGATAGACGCTGTCGGCACCATAAGCGGAGTCAGAAAACAACTCCGCAGTTCACTTTTTAACGGAATGCCTGCATCCAGCAGAAATGCGAGTGCCATGCCAAGGATCACGGCAAGCGGCACTGCCACTACCGAAAAAAATAGTGTATTTCCAACTGCTGTCCGGAATGCCCCATTTTGAATGACATTGATGTAATTTGTCAGTCCCACAAACTTTTTTGCCACCGGATTATTCACAAAGGAAAAATAGATCACTACAAGAAATGGGAGTACAAAAAATAACAGTACTCCCAGAACGCTCGGTGCCAGGAACGCTCCTGACACCAGCCTATGAAACCATGATTTATTCTGTTTTTTTATAACCTTACTAAAATCCTTTTTCTTACTTCGTCTCACTTAAATATACCTGCATTCTGCTCTGGATAATTTCTGCCACATCCTCTGCGGACTTCTGTCCTGAGAAATAGGCTGCTGCCTCCTCATTGATGATATTGGTGATATCATCGGAAACGGCACCGGAAACAGCGGTTGTATTGTATACAAGATCTTTTACCTGATCTACATCCTCCTGTGTCGCCGGCTGGATCTCAACTTCGAATTCCCCCCAGCCCCAGGTACTTCCGCCGTCAGAGTCTGCTTTCATTGCGTTCTGACAATATTTTTCAAAATCGTCTTTTCTAATGGAAAATCCATAAGTGTAATCACTGTCGCCGTCGCTGCTCTTCTTTGGCAGATAAAATGTCCTTAAAAACTGCCATGCACCATCGACATCCTTACAGCTATTGGAAATTCCAATAATATTGTTCAGACTCAGCATTGCTCCGTTTCCCTCGCTGGTCGGATAACCGATAAATGTTGTCGGACCTCCAAAAATCGCACGGTACATCTGTACCTGCTCAAAATCACTGAGATAATAAGTATCTAAAAGCTGTTTTCCCTGACTCAGCAGAACCGTGCTGTCTTCCATATCATCTCTATATTCAAACTCTTCCGGGAACATATTTGCAAAATCCAGTACATCTATAAATTCCTGACTGTCAAAATTACAGCTTGCATTCTCCCAGTTGATAAAATCATTATAGCCGAGACTCATCAGTGCTGTCAATGCAGACGTCCGGTCCATACCCCAGAAAAGCTGTGTTCCTTCCGGTTTGGATGCGAGCAGCGCCTTCATATCCGACACGGTCCATCCCGGTGTCGTTCCGACATCATCCGCTTTTCCGATCACCGTCTGTAACGTAAAGGTCTGCGGCAGGATCGCCAGTTTTCCATCATACTCGCATGCAGTGAGTACATTTGGAAGGAAATCATCTCTCGAAAGTTCCGTGTCTTTGTCCAGCAGTCCATACAGATCCACATTTAATCCTTTGGATGCAAAATTGATCGCCTGGGAATAATCGTTAAAAAGCACCAGATCAATGTTGGAATCCGATGTCACTGCCGTGTTGAAGCTGTTCACTGCATCCTCGTACTCCTCTGCGCCGTCTCCATAAGACTTCATTGTGATATGATACTTATCCTGACTCTTGTTAAATGCGATCACCTTCTCCTCCATGTCTGAACCTGTCCACATGCAGGCGAGTGTGAGATTTACGGTATCTGCCACTTCACTGGCATCCACTTCTTTGATCAGTGCGATCTCCGTCTGGTTTCCGTTGGAGTTCCAGTTCTGAAGATAAGCTGCGATTCTTCCATCGGACAGGACTCCGTAGCTGCTCACGCTGGAACTGGAAATATTACAGTCCATCCAGCTGAAAAATTCCTCTTTTTCCTTTGTATCCAGATTGTACTTATAAACACTGCTGCCCTCTGTGACCAGCAGATTCTTCTCATCTAACACAGAGACTGTATCGGAAGGGACTTCAATTGCCTTGTCTGTCTGTTCTTTCATTGCGCCGACATCTAACGGTCGCAGCTCACATCCGGCATCCCCATATCCGATGGAGGCAACCGTTCCGTCCGCAAGCCCGACCAATCTGGATGTATATCCGTCCGATGGGATCCTGCCCTTCTGGCTGCCGTCCTCTCCTATTACGAGTGTAAAATATTCATCTGAGCTGACGCTGTTGCCACTGTCATTATTGGACCAGGTATTCAGGGCAAGATAAAGGTTTCCCTCCTTATCCACTGCTATCCCGTTACAGCTTACATTCTCTGCATTTGCTCCGAGATCCATGTCCTGTTCAAACGCAATATTTCCGGATGTGTCCACTTTGAGAATGGAAGAAGTCTGAATGAATCTCGCATTCTGTGCCAGCAGAAATCTGCCATAGTTCACATTGCCGTCCTCATCCGTATAATCTTTTGCATAATAATCATTCCAGTCCTTTTCTGCATCCTCGGCACTGTATCCCCACTGGTCTGCCATATAACTTAACACATCATCCAGTGTTGCGTCAGAATAATCCTCGGTGACACTCGACTCATCCATCTGGTTCTTCGTCACAAACAGGTAAACCTCTCCGCTGTCTGCCACGGTATATCCTGACACCCAGCTGCTGTTTCCGCTGCCGTCACTCTGCGCCTGCTCATAAAGCTGTGCATTTTCTCCGGTTATCAGATTATAGGAATACAGTCCTGATTTTGTGTAGTCCTCATTGCTGGAAGTGTAATACATCACATCTCCCTTAAACTGTATATTACTTGTCGTATCATTAAAACTGTCCGGCAGATCACTCAGATAATCTGCTTTGAAATATCTCTTCTTTCCGTCTGCGGATGTGCTGTTGCCGCCACCGCCACAGGCAGTAAGCCCTGCTGTCATTGCGGCTGTAAGTGTCAGTGCCACCGCCTTTCTCCATAAACTTCGGTTCATATGCGTTCCTCCCATAAAATGCCGCTTTCTGCGGACGTTTTTTCTATAATTTCAGAATATAGAAGTCCTTATGGAAAAGCAAGATACAAAAGTTTATGAAATTCTTAATTTTGTCTGAATGGAAATTTACACCAAAAAAACACACTGGGATTTTCTTTTCCCAGTGTGGCAGTTTTTTATTCTTCCGGTTTAAAATCGCGGATCAGATTCCAGGTCGGCAGTGCATTTCCCTGATAATCAAAGAGTGCCTGATTTGCCCATTCATTTCCGCAAGGTCCTTTATCGTTCATATATTTTAAGGATGCTTCCGTTGCCCAGCCGGAACCCGAAACCGGGATCCATGCAGGCTCCCAATAGAAAAAGCCTTTTCCCCTGTTTCCTTTAATGTGACTGATACGGTTTAAGAAATCTTCCATAAAATCATACTGTCCCTGAACCGTCATCGGGTATTCGATTTTTTCTACCAGTTCCTGTTTCGTTGCATAGCCTTTGCGTTCTTCGTCAGAGAGCTTTTCGTAATCCTTATAATCTTCCATCGTATACCCCATGGAAACCTCCGCTACGATCAGGTCTTTGCCATAACGCTCTGCGATATCGTTCATATTGTCTGTGAGCATATCTAATGTGCCATGCCAGAACGGATAGTAGGATAAACCGATGATCTGGAAATCCTCACCGCGCTTTGTAAACTCGTCAAACCATTCACGGTAAAGTGCATTGTTACCGCCATTGTCAAGATGAAGCATGACCGGCACATCTTTGTCCACAGCGCGGACACCGCGGATCCCTGCATTGACAAATTTTGCAATGTTATCATAATTCGGCACTTTTCCCTCCGGCCATAACAGACCATTGGAAAGCTCGTTTCCGACCTGCACCATCGTGGTATTGATGCCATTCTCCTTAAAAACTTTCATAGTATCTACAGTAAAATCATACACTGCCTGCTCTAACTGTTCCACGCTGTAGTCTTTCCATGCTTTTGGTTTGATCTGTTTGCCCGGATCAGCCCAGAAATCACTGTAATGGAAATTCAATAACACACCCAGTCCTGCGTCTGTTACTTTCTTTGCGATCGCAAGTGTTGTTTTAAGATCATTTTCTCCTGCGCCATAGGATTCTCCGCTCTCAGACCACGGATCGTTCCAGAGACGGATGCGGATCATATCGACATCATACTTTTTCATAATGTCCAGAATATCCATTTCTGTTCCGTCAACGTAGTATCTTGCGCCACATTTCTCTAATTCCAATAAAGTGGATAAATCCATTCCTTTTACAAATTTCATTTTCCTGTTCCTCCTGTTTTTCTTTTATATTTCATAGGTATTTCGAAACTCATAGAAAACGTGAATTGAATTGTGAAAAATTGACAAAAGCTTGAGAAGACATTGGGGAGCCGCCGGTACTTAGAAGGCAGGAACAACAGTATGTTGTGACTGGCTTCTTAGTACCGCTGCGAGCGACACATAGTGAAAACGTGTCTTCGAAAATTTTGTTAATTCTTCGCAATCCTCTCAACCTTAATTTGAGTTTCGAATTATACCTAAATTCCTTTAAAACGGAACGTAAATTCCAGTGGTTTTGTCACATCGATATGGTATTCCGGGTGTACCCATGCACCCCAGCTGTCGTCACCGCCGACACCCATCTGCGCCAGTGCGACACGCACGACAGTATAATGTACCTGTGGCAGTTCATACGGATGTGCTGCATTTTCCAGTTCATGCGGCGTATATGGAAGTGCAGAGAAACTCAACTCGTCCCCGGAGAATAACAGGCCTCTTCCTCTGTCGTCGGTCACTTTTGCATATCGCACACCGACTTTATTGCCGCACTCCTGCGGAACTAAGTATTTTGCCATATTGTCTGCTGCCTTATTTTTGTAAATGCCAAGTTTTGCCCCATGTCTGCGGTCTGCATAAGTTTCCTCCGGACCATAACCATACCACTCAACATTGTCATAATCGGCGTTTAATTTGAACATCATGCCAAATTCCGGCATATCCGGCAGTCCTTCCACCGGATCATAGGTAAGTTTTGTCTCAACGGTTCCGTCGCCATATACAGTATATGCGACCTGACATTTTGATGCCGGAGTGGTCGGCATATAATAGGTGTAGGTGATGGTCACACTGTGCTCTGTCTCCTCCACGGTTGTCGGCACATTGTCGAACATGCCGCCATTTCTGTGACTGATGTACATGCTGGCGATCTTCCACTGTGCATAACGTCCCGGTGCCATGCTGCCGTTGTCATTGTCCACCGGCGCTCTCCAGAAGTTCGGCATCGGAATTTTTCCGATCATCTCTTTTCCCGCATAGCGGTAGGAAACCAGACCGCCGTTCAACAGGGAAAACAGGCAGTCAAAATCATCACCTTTCACGCCAATATTGACTTTTCCGCGGACTACCTGTAATGTTTTTTCCGGTACGGCAGACTTCACTTCTTTTTTGTAAACCTTCTGGCCAAAAGCCACCTCATGTCCGGCTTCTGCCCAGAGTGTGTCTTCTCTCAGTACAAATGAAACCGTCACTGCGTACTCTGCATCATCCGGGATCACAAACGGGATCTCATAAGAGCGGGAAGAAAGCGGCGCAACATTTGTATCTATTTTCTGTTTTTTCACGACTGTTCCATTTTTCTGTAAAATTACGACACATTGATATTCACTTGTGTCTGCAAACAGATTTTTATTTACAACCGTAAAAGAGTGCTCCTCAAAAGTCACGCTGATATTCTGATAATTGAATTTGACCTCCTGCATTTTCGGGGAAGCATCACGTTCACCGCCATAGCAAATCCCATTTCCACTGAAATTGTAGTCGGTCGGACGCTCGCCGCAGTCTCCACCATATGCCTGAAATTCCTGTCCATAGCGGTCTTTTTTCAAAATAGACTGGTCGATATAATCCCAGATAAAACCACCCTGATATCTTGGTTCGGTATCGGTAAGGTCTGTGTATTTGTGCATTGCCCCGCAGGAATTTCCCATCGCATGGGTGTACTCACAGCAGATAAAAGGTTTTTCCTTATGCTCTGCCAAAAACTTCTTAATATTTTCCACGCTGGTGTACATCTGGCTTTCCATGTCGCTCGTGCCTTCATATCTGCGGTCATTGAAAATTCCCTCATAATGTACAAGACGGTGCGGATCTACTGCACGGAATTTTTCGGACATATCAAAAATGACTTTTCCGCCGTAGGATTCATTTCCCACCGACCAGATCAGGATCGCCGGATGGTTTTTATCCCTCTGATAGCAGGAGTTCACGCGGTCTAACATCATCGGCTCCCAGTCCATATTATCGCCCGGAACGATGGTATCCTTCGGCACAAGTCCGTGACTTGCCGCATCCCACGAACCGTGGGATTCCAGATTGTTCTCCGCGATCATGTAAAGTCCATACCGGTCGCACAGCTCATAGATGCCAGAGGCATCCGGGTAATGACAGGTGCGGATCGCATTGATATTGTTCTGCTTCATCGTGATAATATCCTGCAAAACTTCTTCTTTAGAAACGGCACGTCCTGTTTTTGAGCTGAATTCATGACGGTTCACGCCCTTAAAGACAATACGTTTTCCGTTTAAAGTCATGATGCCATCTTTCATCTCAAAACGGCGGAATCCGATGTTCTGTGAAATATATTCAACACAGTTTCCACTCTCATCCAGAAGCTCAACCGTAAGCGTATAGAGTTCCGGATGTTCCGCACTCCAAAGATTTGGATGGTTCACTTCCTGTTCGAAGTGAACTGTCGCTGCACCTGTATCTGTGAAACGGATCGTATCTGAAGTATTATTGGGCTGAAAGCTGATTGTCTCGGAAAAAATTGTGTTTTCTGAAACACTTCCGACAGCTCCCTCTTTTGAATCATCCCTGCTTCCTGTGAGCGTGATTTTGGCAGATACATTCTGCATTTTGGCATCATCTGCGGATTTTTCAACAGTTTCTACTTTTCCACAAATCTCCATATCAAGCACTAGCTTCGCATTCTCCAACGATTCCTCAACAACCGGCTGCACTTTCAGGTCATACACATGCACCTTCGGCATGGTATATAAATAAACCGAGCGGAAAATACCGGAGAATCGATAGAAATCCTGATCCTCACACCAGCTTGATGAGGTCCATTTGAACACCTTCACCGCCAGTTTGTTCTCGCCCTCTTTCACATATGGTGTCAGATCAAACTCCGACGGTGTAAAGCTGTCCTCACTGTAACCGACATAACTTCCATTAAGCCACAATGCAAAACCGCTCTCCACACCCTGAAATGAGATGTAAAGTCCATTTTTTATAAATCCTTCCGGCAATGTGAAATATTTCACATAACTTGCCACCGGGTTAAAGTCTGTCGGTACCGCGTCACGCCACACATCCTCTCTTCCATCCCACGGATACTGGATATTGGCATACTGTGGAATATCGTACCCCTCCATCTGGATATGCGCCGGCACACGGATGTCATCCCACGGTCTGCAATTGTAGTTCTCCGCCTCAAAACCCGGAATCGTCTGTGCATCATTTTTTGCATAATGAAACTTCCAGATTCCATCTAAGGAAAGTCTAAAACTACTGTTTTGTTCCATTGCCTCCGCTTCATTTTTATATGTAACATGGTCGGAATGTGCCGCCATGCAGTTTTCTTTGAAAAACTTTGGATCATGAATCTTTTTTACATCAAATCCCATAGAAATGTCTCCTTATGCCTTACCAGCCTTTCAGCGCAGAAATATTATAATTCAAAAGCTTTCTCTCGTAATTTTCCGGTCTGATCTTCCACTGATACGGCGATGTGTTTAAATATTTTTTGAAATTCCGGTTGAACGTGGAAGTCGTGGTAAATCCAACCTTCTGTGCAACAACATCCATGGAGTCATTCGTCTTTTTCATAATGTCACAGGCTTTCTGTACCCGCATCAGATTGATGTAATCCATCGGAGACATATTCATGTAGGACTCAAACACCCTGCGGAAATGTGTCTCGCTCATGTGGCTCGCCTTCGCTAACTCCTCCACCCGGATATTGTTCGCATATTCATTTCTGACATATTCCAATGCCGGTGTGATCTGTGAAACACCTGTCTTTTTCCGGATCTCATCCTCCGCAATATCATTTTCGCACATTCGTAAAAGTTCTGCAAACAGTGCGATCATAAGTCCCCGGACACATTCATGAAAACGTTTTTTCTTCTGCCGCATCTCATCCATGATCATTTTGACCAGCACGGAAACCCCTGGATTTTCCCACTCATGAAAAAATAATGCTTTCTGGTTGACCATCTGCAGAATCTTTTTCTGTATGACCGGATTATCCGGATACAATTCCTGGATCATGACCATCGGATCAAAAAACAGATACTCCCAAAAGCTTGGCCCACTGTCCGTATCACTGATGGTCACATGTGGGTAATTCTGTGGGATAATGCTTACCATTGCCGGTTCATAGCGTTTTGACTCATCGTTTAAGATCAATTCCCCTGTGCCATGTCTGCAATAACCGATCTCCATGAGATTATGAAAATGAAGATTGCTCTCATCATGACCATAGTCACGGATCCAGCTGTCTCCTAAAAGTGCAAGAACATATTCATTTTGTGGCACCTCGTAAAACCGAAGCTCCATCGTGTCTTTTTTCTTTTTCCCCATGGCTGTTACCTCTTTTGGAAAAAGGCTGCCTCAAAAATTCAAGACAGCCTCCTTCGGTTTAATCAAAATCAAATTTTGTAATTCTATCGTGCATTGCTTTATAACGGAAACGGATCATCTCGTTTTTCTCCAAAACGTCCTCCTCTGTTCCTCTGTATTGACAGCGGATGCAGCTGTAAATTCCTGTTTCTTTATTATAAAACATATCAATGTCCAGATCTCTTAAAAAGCAGGATGGGCATCTATAATTTAATTTGCCTTTGCCAAGTTGAGCCATGTTGCAAATACCTCCTTATCTGAGATTGTTTTTCTGTATCCCAATGTAAACATTGGTGAGAATGCATATCCTTCTTTTACATATCCTTCTGCTGTTTCATCAGAAGCTGTCATGGATACACGTGTCTCGATTTCAGGAATGACTGCGGAAACTTCTTTTGCTCCGACAACACCTTCTTCGCGGCATTTGTATGCATAGTGGATTTCTTTTTCTTCCGATCCGTCAATCTTTAAGGTGATGTTTGACATATCCTCGGAATACTCTGTTGTACCATAGCATGCAACCATGTACTCATTTAATGTCACTTCTGCAGTTGGATCACTCATCTCTAAGATATTTCTCTCAATCTTAATGTTTGAGGATCCTTCTTCGAAGTACTCTTTTGTCTGAAGTTTTACGGTTAAATCCCTAAACTCGATTGTCACAGGATCTAAGGTAAGAATTCTTGTCTTTCCTTCCTGTGAGAAATGTGCGTGTGTCGGGCAGAGGCAGAGATCCACTTCCTCTCCTTTGTAAGAAAGTTTTGCACTTCTTACGGTTCCTTCTCCGGCATAATGTGTGAAGTATCCTGCACGGTATTTCTCCTGGATTAAGAATGGATAAGAGGCATCCTGCACATGTTTTGTACCGATACCAACCGGCCACTCCAATTTTGCTGCGTAAGGACGAAGATCTACGATCGCACCGCCCTGATCCATGTTCACACATGCTCTCATATATGGATCGCAATACCAGAATAACTGTTTGTCAGAACCATATAAAATATCTCTCCAGAGCGCACATTCCGGTTCGTTGTAATTGTTATCGTTGACACCTTTTTTCTCACGATAGTAGTCTGCAAACTCAGACATCGTCATATCGATAAGCTGTCCTTCTTTTTTCAGCTTGCCATAGTAAGCACATCCATCGCTGTAAGATTTGTAAAGAAGTTCATATGGCTGCTCCCAGCGTCCCATCTTGTTCATCCAGCCCGGTCCAACGAACATCATGTTGTAGGAATATCCGTTGTTGTATTTTTCCAGAGAACGATACTGGTCAATTAAGTTATACAAATATGGATACTCCCATGTCTTTGTATCATAGATCATTCCACGGAGTACGTTCTGTGGATGTGTTCCGAAGTTGGAACCATTTCCGTCGTAACATGCGATCAGGTCGCGGGAAAGATGTGGGATTGCTACGATTCCGCTATCCTCTTCTTTGTTTGCTGCCGGTGCATGTGTATTCTGTTTGGAAGGAATCCATGGTGCCCATGGACCGCCATCGAATAATGTATACCAGGAGTTGTTGCAGGTATGATATGCTTTTGGTCCTTCCTCCCAGCAGGTTGCAACTGCACATTTTACAGTTGGATAAGCTGCTTTGATATAGTTTGTCAGATCAGCATCCATATAGTAGGAACCTGTTGATTCCGGATAGAAACCGAATCTGTCATGGAATTTTTCAAATACGTCGTTTACGATCGCTTTTTTATCTTCCATAGAGAACATCCAGATACAGAAATCTTTTGTCTTGTATTTCTCACGGAATTCCTCACATGGTAAACCAAGCAGTGATAATGCGATCTCATCACCATATACTTCATGGTCATGTTTTGCGATCTCTACAGCTTCATCATTGAAAAGAGATGCATATGTCATCTGAATGGTTACTTTTAATCCATTCTCATGTGCCAGTCTCTGCTGTGTTTTGAAAATATCCAGAGACTCTGTCAGCAGTGCTTTATCTCCGATATCCTCCTCTTTGCCCTGTCCTGTCACGGTTGCAGAATACTCTGGAACCATCTCCGGACGATGAATAAGATTCAATACAAATTTATCCATTTTTCATTTTCTCCTCAAAATTTTATATGATTAGACGATTGCGAAACTTCCATAAGATTCTTTGAATTGCAGATAATTTTGAAACTCCAATTTATATTCTGAATGTTGTGAGTTTCAGAATTATCTGTTCTTTCAATTTAGTTTTTACGAGTTTCGCAATTGTCTTATGATTTAGCCCTTAACGGCTCCACCTGTCACACCTTCAACGTAGAACTTCTGCATTACTACGAAAAGAATCGAAATAGGAATTGCGATCATCACACCGCCTGCACAGAAGATTGCGAAGTAATCCCCGATCAATGTCTTCTGTAAGAGGTTGTAAAGTCCGATCGCTACCGTCCAGTCTGCAGATTCCTTGGACTTGATCATGATACGTGCCATCACGAAATCCATCCATGGACTTAAGAAAGCGTTAATGATGGTATACACGATCATTGGTTTTGACAATGGGATAATAATTTTCGTAAAAATAGTTGCCTCGGATGCACCCTCGAGACGCGCTGCCTCCCTTAAGGAAACCGGAATTGTATCAAAGAATCCTTTTAACACAAGGAATCCGAGTCCGGAACCAGCGGAGTAAACGATGATCAAACCAGCCAGAGAATCGGTGAGTCCGATCATTTTCAACACAAAGTAAACTGCGATCATGGAAAGTACACCAGGGAACATTCCAAGGATGATGGAAAAGCTCATCAACTGTTTTCTTCCTTTAAATCTCATACAACTGAATGCATAAGAAACCATCAGTACAAAGCAGGAAGAGATAATGCAGGTAAATAGTGCCACGATAAAGGTATTTTTAAACCATGCCGGAAAGTTTGCAGCAGTATCTGTCTCAAAGAACAGCTGGTGAAAATTTGCCAGCGTCCAGCGTGTCGGAAAGAAATGCTGATAACTTACGCCCTTTGTTGCGGATAACGATGTCGCAACCAGCCAGACGATCGGGATGAGCCAGATGAATGCGAGCAGTGCAAGTACCACATGTCTGATTATGATATTCCATGTTTTCTTTTTCATTATTGGTACACCTCCTCTTTGTCACCACTGATCATTCTGGTGTAGCTAAGCAGTGTCAGAAGTGCGCAGATTACAAACGAAATAATTCCGATCACCGATGCCATCTTGTAGTTTGAGTTATCATTGGTCAAAGTAAACAGCCATGTGATAAGAAGGTCTGTCTCCTTGGCATTGGAGTTTGCAAACGCCATATTTGCCGTAGTTGTAGAACTTGTCAGCAGGTAAATAACGTTGAAGTTGTTGATATTGGCGATCACACTCTGTATCAAAGACGGTCCGCAGATAAACAATACATATGGCATTGTGATCTTCCAGAAAATCTGCCATTTATTGGCTCCATCAATTCGTGCACTCTCCAGCTGATCCGTCGGAATATTCATCAGGATACCAGTTGCGGAAAGCATCTGATATGGAACACCGACCCAGATGTTGATAAGGATGATCATCACGTGGGACCAGCCCGGTTTTGAGAGGAACGGAATAAAGTTTCCTGAAACAAGACCGATATCCTTCAAAAATCCGGTCAGACCAATGTTGGAACACCATGTGTTCACAATACCGTGATCTGCAAACATTTTGCTGACTAACAGCAAGGTTACGAACTGTGGAATTGCGATGGTCACTACAAAAAGTGAACGCCACATTTTTTTGAAATATGTATTCTCATGATTGATCAGTTTTGCAAGAAGAATACCACCGATAAAGGTTGTAAAAGTTGCCATTACCGCCCAGATCATCGTCCATGCAAGAATCCTCACGAACGCATAGGAGAATGTGATGGTCGTTCCGCCTGTAAACATATTTTTAAAGTTCCTGAGTCCCACCCATGTAAACAGATAGTTTGGCGGCATATGATCCATATCATAATTGGTAAATGCCACACAGGACATGAAAATGATCGGTATGATATTCATCATGATAACGCCGATACTTGGCAGGGTAAGCAATGTGATATAAAACTTACCATTGAAAAGAGATTTGACATCCTCACCAAATGTATTGATGTGCTCTCCCTCTTCCTTCATAAGCTGAAGGCGGTAAACAGCCTTCATGTTGCTTATATATAAAAGTATGAATGCTAAGATCACGAGGATTCCCACGATTCCATAAAGAAGGATGAGCAATGAGTTGTCGTAATCATTAACAGTATTTTTCATAGTCAGCGGATCAAACACTGCCTCATACTGTACTGTACCAAGCGTATTCAGATCCTTAATATAATTGATAGAAAAAAGACCGGTAAACAGGAAAAAAATCACTTCGAGAGTTGTCATTAAAATACCCTTTATAATCTGTTTCCGTCCAAAATATCCGGCTCCCAGAATGATCAGCGAGAGTTTACACCAGATATCCCCCTTTGCCACAGCTCTTCCAAAGTCGGCAAAGTACTTTTTGACTGCATTTAAAAATGTTTTCATAGATTCACTCCCTTGCGTGAATGAGTACTTTTGTCACAGGACAAAAATGTTTCTCTTTTTAAAAATTCCACATACCCTGCCCAATGCAGAGCATGTGGAATTCAGATTCATGATAGATAGAAGGTACGCCCAGCGGACATTCTATGCTATACGTATGACCGAATGTGGATTATTCAGCTACCGGCTGTGTAATACCGGCTACTGCATCGTCAAGTACTTTCTGAAGATCAGCAGCTCCGTCAACAAGGTTCTGTCCAAGTGCTTTTGCCGGATCCCAGTAGTTGTTACCTACAAGCTGCTGATCAGCGTATGCTGACTGAGCTGCAAGTGCTGCAAGTGCCGGGGAGTCAATCTGGGAAGCTGCTGCCAGGTTAGCAGGACCTTCTGCTGTTGCAAGTCCGATCTCTAACTGACTCTCTTCGTTTGTTAAGTACTCAGCAAGAAGCATTGACCAGCCAACATTTTTTGCATGAGAGTTAACACCTACGAATTTGTATCCTGCATAAGATCCCATCTGTGTAGCTGTTCCATTTACATCAAAGGTAGGAAGTTTGCAGGCAGCATATCCATCACCATACTGATCCTGGAAAGAAGTTGCATTCCATGTACCGGAAACGTATGCTCCAAGTGTTCCATCTGTCAGCATTGTGATCGCTTCCTGATCTGCTACGTTTACAAATGCTGGGGAAGAAGCAATATTCTCAATGCTCTCTGCTACTGCAAGACCTGTCTCATTGTTCCAGTCACACTCATTGGAGTTGTCTTCATTCATGGAAAGGGTACATCCTGCTCCTGCGAAGAATCCATATACATACCAGCCGTCTGCGATGTTCATACCAACTTTTGTTCCGGCTTCTTCAGCTTTTGCTTCAAGAGCTTCCCAGGAAGCTACATCTTCCTCTGAGAAAATGTTTGAATCATAGTACAGGAAGTATCCGTTGGAAGCTGTTAATGGATAAGCATAAAGTTTTCCGTCTTTTGTAGCTGCTGCTACAGTTGCCTCAGAGTTTGTCTCTGCCGGATCATATGTATAAGTAGCTGCTATTTCCTGAAGTGCTCCTGCATTTACAAGATCATTTACCTGATCATCTGCAAATACGAATACATCTGCTGCTGCATCGATATCTTCGAGGATCTTATCTTTTGCATCTGCCTCAGATACAGCACCGATCGTAATGTTGAAATCTACACCTGAGTACTGCTCCTGGAATTTATCTGTCAGTTCTTTCATAACTGTCTGGTAAGCCTCAAGCTCTGAGCACCAGAGCTGAATGTCTACAGTTCCTTCTGTTGCAGCGATCAGGTTTGCAATTGCATCATCTGCTGATGTTGTATCAGCTGCTTCTGCTGTCTCTGTAGCAGCTGCTGTGCTGCCGCCTGCTGCATTGTCTGTTGTCTCTTCTTTGCTTCCGCATGCTGCTAAGGAAACAACCATGCTTGTTGCAAGTAATACGCTTAATACTTTTTTCTTCATTGAAAATTTCCTCCCTTTTTTCTTCCCGCATTTTTGCGTTTCCGAACCATTTTACCGACTTTTGTGCATTTGCGCAATACTTCTTTTGTTTCGCATTTTGTATTGCTATCTGTTTTGCGTTTTGTTGCGTTCCGCTTTTGTGTTTTGTTGCATTCCGCTTTTTGCGCAATCGGTTGTTCGATGATTTAAGTATAGTACGCAGTTGTTTTTGTGTCAATGTGCATGATTTATAATAAATATGTTTGTTTTTTGTCTATTTTAACCAAATCATTTTGTTATTTTCTTGTCTTATTCTTTTCATTTTCAATCATTGTGCAACCGATAAACCTTGAAATTTCAAGCATTTATGAACATTTTTAATGGAATAAAAGCGTGTCGTGAAGCAAAAGCAAATGGCGCAGATATAGCGTTATTTCCAGAAATGTGGAGTAGCGGATATACTTTTCCTCACAATAAAGAATGGTTGGAGCAAAACTCCATTTCATTAAACAGTAAGTATGTAAAGCAATTTTCGGAGATTTCTTTAAAACTGAATATGGCAATAGCGATAACACTGTTGGAAAAGCATGAGCCTAAGCCTAGAAATACAGTTTGCCTATTTGATAGACATGGAAAGCTGGTATATTGTTACTCAAAGGTACATATCTGTGACTTCGGAGAGGACGATGATGAAGGGGTACTTGATGCCGGAGAAAACTTTTATGTTGAGGGACTTGATACCAAAGAAGGTCTGATCAAAGTCGGTTCAATGATTTGTTATGACAGAGAGTTTCCTGAGTCTGCCAGAATCCTGATGATCAAAGGCGCAGAACTCATTCTTGTTCCAAATGCCTGTCCTATGGAAATAAATAGATTATCTCAATTGCGCGGCCGGGCTTATGAGAATATGTTAGCGATTGCTACTTGTAACTATCCTGCTCTGTATCGTGGTTGTAATGGACACTCAACATTGTTTGATGGCGTTATATATAACACAGAGACAGGTGCGCCTCGTGATATGCTTGTGAATGAAGCTGGAGATGAAGAAGGTGTGTTTTTGGCTGAACTAGATGTAGATATGCTACGAAAGTATAGAAGTTGTGAAATAGGTGGACTAAAAAATAGAAGACCAGAATTATTCAGACTAATCACTGAACATATAGAAGTTTGACAGATGAGACAGAAAAATACTATTGGTAGTTAAACTCCGGTTATACACGCTTTCTAAAAGTTTTATAAAATATCAGCAGATCGCATATACATTTTACTTTATAAATGCTATTCTTAATCCATCGCAGATGTATTGCAGTCATTCAATGACTGCATCTTTTATCTTATCTGTGTTTATACATTCGAAAAAATCTGGCATATCGCCTCATTTTTCAACCATCATAACCACATATCTACGAAGGAGGACACATGACCTTACACACAAATCTATCTTTTGAAACTGCAACCGGCAGTATTGACTATCCATTTACAAATGACTATATGTTTCGTGCTATTTTACAGAAGGACAAGCAGGTGCTGAAAGCATTGATTGCAGCTTTGCTACACCTAAAAAAAGAAAGTATTCACGATGTAACCATCACAAACCCAATCGAGCTTGGTGCTGCGATTTCAGACAAAGATTTTATTCTGGATATCCGCGTCAATCTGAATAATGAACAGCTTATCGACCTTGAAATGCAGATGTCTAACGAATACAACTGGTCAGAACGTTCCATCAGCTACGCAGCAAGAAGCTTTGACCAGCTCAATTCCGGGGAAGAATACAAAGAAGTGCTTCCGGTTCACAGTATTGGATTCTTAAACTTTACATTGTTTGAAGATCAGCCCGAATTTTTTGCCACTTATGAACTTCGAAATAAAAAAACAGGGCATCTTTACAGTAGTAAATGAACGGGATAATACAATTGCTGAGAATCAAAAGATTATTACTGAAAATAAAAAAATGCTGGCTGAAAAGGATGCAGAATTGCTTCGACTTCAAAAAGAACTTGCAAAATTCAAAGCTAACCAGAGTTCCATAACGTAAATTGCAGATTCTGTGGTGCAATCCATAACGTTGACTGGGCATGTATAAGAGTTCTCTCACAAGGCATTCGTAACGTAAATAAAAGACAAACACATAAGAATGCTATCTATAATATTGACAAATTCAATCAGTTTATAGTTGTTTGCAGAACATATGTTTGTTGTAATATATCTAGTGCTACCATACAAGGTAGGCGGTTAGTTCTCACTCCAGAGGACTGTGACCTCTGATTACATAGAAATCTGCTTGCAGAAATCTTGCGAATGGAGGGCTTGCGTATGCTTACGACGGATCTTTTTATAGCCATCATCAGCTTGTGTATTACTTGCTTTGCTCTTGGTTATACCATAGGTTCTAAGAGCAATAACAAGACACAAAAATAACCGCCCTGTCCTGAGAAAACTTGGCGGTTACTTTTTGTAATCTAACATATTATTAGGACTAACCTTCTATTGGTAGCACCTTTTATATAAATATCCTAACATTCAATCACTTTCATGTCAAACATATATTCTATTTTTCAACTTTTTGAGAGATATCCCTTTAAAATTGATGGATTGCAATGTATCAAACGCCTTCAATTTGTCACTACCCAATAGGCACTCCTCTTTGGCAGTTCTGTTATATGTCATGCCATAATAATCACTGTAAAGGGATGTCCTGCTGATATAGGCTGACTGCTCAACCGCCGACTGCCCTCTGCAAGGTCTCCGCTCCGCTTCGGTCCGTGCAAACGGATGTCCCCCGGACATCCTGCACCCTTCGGAGAACGCACAGCACCGTCCCAAAGGGTGGTGTATCTGTGCGCCCTCAACAAAGTTGAGGGAATTGGCTACAACGCTGCACATTCCCTATTCTTCTTCGTTTTCCTCCTCGTCTGCTTCCTCATTTATCGCCGTATCCAGCATTTTTTCCTCCGCCCTTGCAATTTCCCGCTCAATCTTCTCCATGCAGTTCTTGACCTCTCTTGTGGCAAATGCCACCTGCATAATCCGTCTGGTCTGCTCTTCGCTGTATCTCCTCGGCTCATTAAGGAATGTTTCAAAGTTTGCACCCACCACAATCTTTCTGTGGTTATCTGCTTTCCTCTGCTCAATCTTTGCCTTTTTCATCAGCATATCGAGCTTGTTCTTTTCCTGTTCCATGCGTTTCCGCTGTGCTTCGATTTTATTTTCTAAATTCATCTTTCATTACCTCTGCCTTTTTATATTTTTTGTCGGTAAAACAGAAAAGCGGTGCTTCCGTTTTATTGGATAACACCGCCTAAATGACTGTCCGTATTCGTTTCCATTTCTGCAATGTACTCCTGTCTCCTTTCTGCTCCTGTCGCTGTAAATAAAAAGAGCAACTAAGATTTTTATTTCTTAATTGCTCCATACTTGTATTACTTTACTAAATTTTTGTTAAAACGATAGCCAACTCCCCAGACCGTTTGAATGTAAATTGGCTTGCTAGGATTGTCCTCTATCTTTTCCCTTATGTTGCGGATATGGCTCATGACAATGTTATAATCGCCGAAATATGGTTCTTTCCATACAGTATCATATATCTGCTCTTTGCTAAATACTACTCCGGCATTTTGAGCTAACAACAATAGAATTTCAAACTCAGTATATGTCAGTTCAATCTCATTTTCCTCACGAACCACGTTCCGCTTATACTTATCAATACAAAGTCCTTCAAATTGAAGTATACCTCTATCTTCATATTCCAAAATCTCTGTTCTATTACCTATACACGACAAAATACGGGTAAGAATATCCTCTTCATTCTCCTCAAAAGTTAATAATAAAACTTTCACATTTTTATATCTCTCCTACCAACTATGCATCATAATTCGTTGATTGTTGCCGTAATTGCCATATTGCGAATACGTTTTGCTGGAGCATATATTGCCACAATACATGAGAAAACAACCAGTAAAAGTACAATTGCAATGGTAGCAAAAGGAATATTCCATGAACCACCAAAATGAGTAATAACAATCTTTGCATAAATCAGATAGTGAAGTAGCAGCCCAAGTATAATTCCGGCAGCGGTGCCACAGATAGCATATGTGACTGCTTCAGCAGTTATCATCTTCGCAACCTGTCCGCTTCCCATACCAACAGCACGCATAGCTCCATATTGCTTTATCCTTGCAGATACCCCCATGGAAATACTGTTTGTAATATTCAGCACCGTAATCAGAGAAATGATTGCCAGAAAGCCATATGATGCAATTCGGAATACCCAATAAGAACCGTTGATGTCACTATTTTCTTCCCGGTTATCTACAAATAAACAATCGCCCACCAAATCACGAATTTTACTTACTGCCGCCTCCGATACATCTTTTTTCAATACTACGCTTATCATAGCAAATCTGCACTCTCCCGTCAGACGCATAAAGGTTTTTTCCGAGCAGACCACGGTCGGTGCACCGCTGACACTTCCTACACCCTCGGATGTAACGCAGACAATCTCAAGTTCCTGGTTTCCAGTCTTAATTTTATCCCCGACACTCAAACGGTAATCTTGATTATACACTGCTATCGCATAATTTCCATCTTCATAAACTCTTGATATATCACCGCTGATTACTGACTTCTTGAATGTATCAAGCAGAGTCTTATCATGGGAAAACAAATCAATTTCTGTCTCATTGCCATTAACCTCTACAGAAAATGCTGTGCGTGTCATCATACCAAAAGCCGATTCTACGCCCTCTATTTCAGCAATTTTGTCCGGAAGATTACCATCCAAAGAATTCGTGTCATCTTGGCTTGCAATTGTAATATCCGGCGTGAATTTGCTGGTCACTGATGGGAGAAGCTTATGCACAAAATCAAGGCAGGCAGAAAATGCCAAAAACAGCACGATCATAAGTGCGAAGGATCCTGTCATAAGGAATAGATTTTTCTTCGTACCAGTTGCATGATGGATGCCCAGAGATGTTTCAACTTTTAAAAATCTTGTTTTAGCTGCATGATTAACATTTTTAGACATATCTGCATTGCCGGATACCGCCGCAGCTGGAGAAACCATAGCCGCTTGCTTTGCCGGAGAATGGGCTGCAATAAATACAGTAATGACACCAACTAAAGCACCGCAAAGAATACCGTTTATACTTACTGCAAAAAGTGGCATATCAACCCATTCACCTTTCACAAAAAACCTTAAGATTGCACATAATATCCAACAGGTCACTGTCCCCAATGCACAGCCTATCGGGATTGCCGTTTTACACCAGTTTAGTGCTTCAAGCCTGACAAAACGGATTATCTGCTGCTTGCTTGCACCAATACAACGCATCATACCGAAAAACTTTGTCCGTTGTGCCACATTGCTATTCATACAGCTTGAAATCATAAATACACCTGCAATCAATATAATAACAAAACAAGCCGCTGCCAATGGATAAAGTTCATTTACACTTTCGTTACTGCTGGCTCCCAACATTCCTAAAACAGCTGTATTCTCCTTTACATTTTCGGCAGTCAGATTATATTGTTGCATCATATCTGCAATCGTTTTCTTCAGACCGTTTTCATTTTGGAAACGAATATAGAATTGAGACTCAGACTCTACACCATTAAGCCTACGAATTTCGTCAAAAGTCTTCCGATTCATAAACACACAGCATCCACCAATAATATCGTTAAACTCTGTATCATCCTCGTAAAATCCGGAAATAGTATATTTAACGTCTCCCACAGGAGTATCTAAAGTAATTTCATCTCCAATCTTAACACTAAAAAGTTCTTTTGCATCAGCACTAAGAGCAACTTCATTTTCATTCTGCGGATACACTCCCTCTGTCGGATACTTCATAATATCTGTAATGTAGCTTTCCTCAATGCCATATAAAACTGCATTTTTACCATCTATGTAATAATTCTGTTCTGCATCGGTATTTATCTCATCGTACCAAGAAGAAACTGCAACATTAGAGTTCTTTCTAATCTGTTCTGCTTCATCCTTCGAAACATTTTGTAAAGCAATATGCCAGTCCCCATGATTATGACGCATTGCTGTTGTTTCTGCATCCGTCCACATCTCAGCCATAGAGAAGATAGATGTTACGAGAAACACCGCAAGAATAATACAAATTCGTGTCATTCGACTCTGACGTTTATGCACTTTTGCAGAGATGGGCACAAGACTTAAATAACTTCTCATTCCCTACACCTCCCGAAATCAGTCAATACACCATCCGATACCTGCAATACACGATCTGCAGTCTGTGCGATGCTACGATTGTGAGTAATCATAATGATAGTCTGTTCGTATTTTTTCGATGCCTCTTTCAGCAATGCAATGACCTCACTACTGTTCTGTGTGTCCAGATTTCCTGTCGGCTCATCGGCGAGTATGAGTGACGGTCTGGTAATAAGTGCTCGTCCAATCGCTACTCTCTGCTGTTGACCACCGGATAACTGGCTCGGCAAGTGATTTCTGCGCTCCTGCAAGTTCAGAACAGTAAGCAGTTCTTCCAGATACTTCTTGTCGGGTTTCTGATAATCAAGAAGCACCGGGAAAATAATATTCTGCTCTACAGTAAGCTCTGGAACAAGATTGAACGCCTGAAAGATAAAGCCAATATTTCTGCGCCGGAACACAGTAAGGTTTCGATCATTCATGGAGAAAATATCCTTTCCATCAATCATTACCTTGCCCGATGTTGGCGTGTCCAGAGCACCAATCATGTTTAGGAGTGTACTTTTTCCAGAACCAGACTCTCCGACAATCGCTACATACTCACCTTTTGGAACGGAAAAACTGACATTTTTCAATGCCTTCACAGCAGTCTCTCCGCTGCCATAGGTCTTACAAATATTATTGACCTCTAATAAGTTCATAGTGCAAACACCTCTTTCTCAATGATTTTAATATTAGGCAGGTTGACTTTCCCCCTGTCCTATGTCTGAAAGAATAGCACATGAATATTACTGCAAGGCTACAGTCATCCTACAATTTTGTAGGAATCAGAAAATTCATTGTGAAAGTCGTCCCTCTGCCTAATTCGCTGTCAACCTCAATGGAGCCGCTATGTGCTTCAACGATTGCTTTTGCCAAAGGTAAACCAAGTCCAATTCCTTGCTTATCCTTTGAAAAACGGCTACGATAAAACCGCTTGAAAATATGGTGTAAATCCTCTGGGTGAATCCCGCAGCCGTTATCTTTCACAACGATTTGAACGGCATTGGATAAAGCTTTCCATTCAATGCGAACTGTATCTCCATTGGCTGTATGGTCGAGCGCATTTTTTACAATATTATCTATGGCTTCGATCAGCCAGTCACGGTCACAAAGGAGTGAAATATCCTCTGATTCAGACAAAAGGATTTCCTTCTGTTCCTGTCTAGCCCTATATGCAAAATGTTGTTCAACATCCTGCATCATATCAGCTACGCTCTCCATACTTTTCTCAATCACAATGGAGCCAGCATCCAGCTTTGTAATCTTTAAAAGACTTTGAACCAATGTTTCAATACGATCAAGTTCCTGTTCTGATAGTGTGGCAAATTCTTTTATGTTTGGCAGTTTCTCCGCTTCATCCTGCAACAAACCATTATATATATTCAGTGCTGCCAACGGTGTTTTCAATTGATGCGATATATCAGATATGGTATTTTTCAAAAATTGCTTTTCCCTTGCTTCATTCGCTGCATGGGCATTTAACACCGCAGCTAGTGAATTTACCGAATGGAATAATCTATATAATTCGCCCTCATCATCACATTCAATACGGGCATTTGCATTTCCTCCAAGATAAGAATTAATCTGTGACACTGCATCCTCCAACATTTTGTTTTGTCTGCGAAAATACAAAAAACAGACCATCAAAATTGCAAACGTTGTCAATAAAGAAAGAAACAATAACCAAAAAGAAAATTTCTCATACAGCACCCAAATCAATACTTCTGTCAGAACAAGGAAATTTACAAGAACGACCATTATTGCAAGGAAAAAATGTTTTATGTCTTTATTTACAAATATTTTCATAGAATACCTCAACCCAAAACATTCCACTTATAACCCATACGTCGTACCGTTAATAACATTTGCGGTTCACTCGGATTATCTTCAATCTTCATTCTCAATCTGCGCATATATACAGTAAGCGTACTGCTGTCAATATAGTTACCCTCACAATCCCACAGCTTATCCAGTATCTGTTCCTTTGTAAGTACAACATTGGGATTTTTCATGAACAAACAAAGCAGCTTATATTCTGCGGCAGTCAAATCAATCAACTTCTCATTTTTGAATACTTGTCCTTGCAGCATATGCACCTTAATTCCATTTGATTGCAGTTCTGTATCAGTTGAATTAAAGCCCTTTGCTCTCCGAAGCAAAGCATTTATCCTTGACACCAAAACTCCCAACTTAAATGGTTTTGTGATGTAATCATCACCGCCAATATCCAGCCCCATAATAATATTCATTTCCTCGTCAGAAGCAGTCAAAAAGATAATCGGCACTTTTGAAACCTGCCTAACTTTTTTGCAAAATTCATAACCTGTACCATCGGGCAAAGATACATCCAAAACCAGTAAATCATACTTGCCCTCACCCCATAACTCATTTGCTTCTTTTAGTGTTCTGACAACAGCTAATTCAAATCCCTGCTTTCTAAAAGCAAAGGAAAGCCCATTAATCAAACTTAAATCATCTTCAAGCAGTAATATTTTACTCATGTTTATTTTCCTTTCTTCTACCATCCTTAGGTTTTTGTGCTGATTTGGGTATCAGCCAAACCGTTCCCATCTTTACAGCGCCAGGAATACGTCCGGCAGAACAATAATAATTTATCCAACGAGGTGTTACACCCCATTTTTCACTAGCTTCTTTTAATGTCATATAATCCATATCTATCCCTCCGCATGTTATTATAATTCGCTTTCTCGAACAAAACAAGATTATACTCTACTATGCTGATATATCACTCAAGGATTTCCAAAACCAACGTATCAAACTTCTACCCATTTCCTCCGCTTAGAGTAATATTTCCCACACCACACAATCCTGCACCGGAAGCTCTGCTTACAGTCATACACACACTTCTTGCACTGATCATTATACTGTATCCTGTTCTTGTCATTCAAAAAGAACACCCACAACCGTTTTTCTTTTTTGCCCATCCTCGCCACTGCGATACCCTCCTGCAAAATGTTCAAATTGTGTAGCCTTTTTTCGTTTTTTATGCCCTTTAAGCGTATCAAAAGGCTTTCAAGGCATATTTTACCGTCCCTTCATCAGGAACGCCTTAAATCGTCCATTTCCTGTCAGAAAAGGCAATCAGTATTCAAACCGATTGCCCCCTCAGATGTTGTGACACTTTCTTATTCCGTCTGTATCTGCCGGAATGCTTCTTCAAAATGTGCTAAAACCTTATCCCTTTCTGCCCGCTGTTCCTTTGTCAATGACGGTTCATAATCTTCAAATTCTTCTGTCCCGTTGACCTTTGCCTTATCCACAATCCAGCAGAATTTCCATTTATCCAACAAGTGCTGATACAAGTCCTCTGTATTGTCATAGTTGGAATTATTCTCAAAATATCCGTCCATGTAATACTCCAGTACAATAAAGCCGAACCTGACATCATATACCACACACATATCTCCACTTTTCGTATTTCTCATCATAAGACTCCGGGGATGCAAGCTCCACCATATGTCCCACACACCATCTGACAATATAACCATTGCCCTCCAGGTATCCGTCTTCTCTCTTATCTGCACCGATCACCTTCGCTATGGACTGCGCCACCGAGGGCTTTTTGGCAATCACTAATTTATATGACATTAAAAGTCCTCCTTTTGTGGAAAAAAAAATAGCACCTTAACCTTTTGGCTAAAGTGCTGTGTAAAATGATTATTAAATTGTTTGTGAATCAGACAAATTGGAATTTATATACCTAAATCATTGCTGCTAAAACAAATGTTCCCTGGGGGAATCGAACCCCCAACTGCCCCTTAGGAGGGGGCCGTTATATCCATTTAACTAAAGGAACTTCTATACAGGTTCTATCAACCTACCAACTGATAAAACCTTAGGTATTATACCACATTTACATATACGTGGCAAACATATATTTCTATAATCTACAAATAATCTGCAAATAACATATATTTCAATAGTCTGCAAATAATCTGTTTAAACTTTACATTCAACTTTACATTTAATTTTATATATAATTTTACATTTAATTATATATTTTATCTGTTATCCCTTAAATGCGACACTTCCCTGCAGCCATACCTGACCCTTAAATCTTCTTCCAACCGCAGGTTCTCCAAGCAGATCTGCCTTATTTACAGCAACTGTCATGCTAAGATTATTACATTCAATAACCATAATATATACGGTTTCCTTCGTGTAGTGATTTATTTCCTCTTCAAGCTCTAATATTTCTCCTACAACCTGATACTGGTCACATTCAACACCACAAGGCATAAACGATGAGTCAACTATTGAAAATACATCTTCTTTTAATATACGCTGTGACAGCTCATTATATGTATCAATATCCTCAATTGTCAGATTCTCTATTGCTGTCTCATCACCCTTCTTAGCTGCCTGTATAAGTTTTTCCCTTTCATCCTGTTCCTTCTTCGCCTTTACCGGTTCTATTTTTCTGTGAGAAGGCAGGAGTATCATGCCACCTATAGAGAGTGCAGTCAGACTTACCTTTTTATTTTTAATAGGTATTCTATATACGGAACCTTTTCTATCAATATTATACTCTTTCTGCTTAAGCCCATTCTTATCAAATATAAATTCAAGATAATCCATAACATTCTGCAGATAAAATATAAGAGTAACTCCTGTTCTTGACTCATCACATACAACTGCAAACGACTCCTTATCAAGATGCCTTTCAATGGTTATCTCATCATTGTCACAGCTTGTTTTCCCAAGTATAAAAGGAAAATAATACTCATATATAAACTCATCACCCTTGAATCTTCCATATATATACAATCCTGTTGATTCACTTACTCTTACTATTACGGCTCCTCTGTTAAGTTTTGTATTCTTTATAACAAAACCCTTTTCTATACTGTCTAATATTCCTGCGTGAATCATCTCTTCTTCAAAATCCGCATCAAGATACTGGAACCCTATAGCCCTTATATATAAATTCATAACTATCCTTCTATTTATAGATATATATCTTATTTTATTATAGTCCCATATGACATATTTATTATACACATATATCACATATTTTAACTATACAATCTTTAATAAAATCTACTCCGTATCTACTATAAACAATGTAAGATACTTCATAAGATCTTTCTCTACGTCATCCTTATATTGGGAACCATCTGCATGCTTAAGCATCTTTATAACTGGTCTGTCCGTAAACTTATGATTCTGTCTTACAACAACACCCATTTCACCTTCACTTGTTATAACATTTATTCCCACTGGATATACAGCAACTGATTCAAGCAATTTATCCGTTATTGTGGCATCATACTTAATACCCTGATTAGCCTTTATGTATTCTATTGCTTCATATATTTTAAGCTTTGTTGAACCAACTCCGCTTATCAAACTCTCAAAATCATCACATAAAGATACCAGTTTTACCTCTGTCTTTATCTTATCTCCCTTATGTTGGAATGGATAGCCCTTTCCATCTATTCTTTCATGGTGAAGCAGAATAATCTCTTTAGCAATATCGGGTATCCAGCCCTCATCCTGTAAAGAACTGTAGCCAAATATTGTATGTTTCTTATATTCCAGTGCATCCTTTACATTCATATATGTTTCATTGGTATTCATATATGGAACTTTAATATATCTAAGTCCTATATCATGAAGAATTGCACCTATAGATATATTTCTTACCTGCTTCTCACTCATCTTTAATCTTAATGCCATGATAGTTGATAAAGCACATACATTTATACAATGTGTGTACATATCAGTAGAAATATTTCTCATCTCAGTTATATTTGTAATAACCTCAGGCTCTTCTATGACTGATTCTATTATCTTTTCAGCCTGCTCACCTATAATCTTTAAATCACTATTATGTCTATATATATGCTTCTCAAGTACATCTTTTATTATAGTTCTTGAATTAATGGCAGTTTCTTCTACCTTATAAATGTGATTTTCTATATATTTATTATTATACTCAGTCTTTTTTTCATTTTTTACATCAGCACATTCACTATCGCTAACATCCTGACCTTCATTATAAACATCATCATAATCGTCTTCTGAGGATATAACTATATGATTATAATTTTCTTTATTTATTACTTCCTCAGGGTAATCCTTTATATAAAGAGACTTTATTCCCAGGCGTATTGCTCTGTTTATAAGCTCCGGCTTTAACTCAACATCTGCATGTATAAGTACCGTGCCACCATCTGTCACTATAGGAAGGGCTAATATCTCATTCCCCTTAAGACTTTTTACCTTAACCTTTTTCATACATACTCCATTTCCGCTTGCGAGCTACTTCCCATTTAAACAACTTAATAAACTCCACACTCAATATTCCCATGCTCATATATATTTATAAAGATAACACAAATCTTTCTATATATCAAATACCGTGTCATTATTTAATAATGGCACGGTATTTTTTCTGTTATTTTATTATCCTGATGCAAGGATTGCGTGAATTAAAAAGTAACGAAACAAACCTGATATCTCAGCCATTGCCAAATTCAACTTTTAACAATCACATTTTATCATGCATTTTCAATAATAATATTATACTTACTTGCTAAGCTCTGTCTTACCACCCATATATGGCTGAAGTACCTTAGGAATCTTTACACTTCCATCTGCCTGAAGATTGTTCTCTAAAAATGCTATTAACATTCTTGGAGGTGCCACACATGTGTTGTTAAGTGTATGTGCAAAGTACTTATTCTTATCCTTTCCCTGCACTCTTATCTTTAATCTTCTTGCCTGTGCATCTCCTAAGTTAGAACATGAACCAACCTCAAAGTACTTCTTCTGTCTTGGTGACCATGCTTCTACATCTATAGATCTTACCTTAAGATCAGCTAAATCCCCTGAACAACATTCAAGTGTTCTTACAGGAATATCAAGTGAACGGAAAAGATCCACTGTATTCTTCCAGAGTTTATCAAACCACATTCTGCTGTCTTCTGGCTTACATACAACTATCATTTCCTGCTTTTCAAACTGGTGGATTCTATATACGCCTCTTTCTTCTATACCATGTGCACCTTTTTCTTTTCTGAAACATGGTGAATAACTTGTAAGAGTCTTTGGAAGTTCTTCCTCTGGTGTTATTGTATCAATAAATTTACCAATCATAGAATGTTCACTTGTACCGATAAGATAAAGATCTTCTCCCTCAATCTTATACATCATTGCATCCATCTCATCAAAACTCATAACACCTGTAACCACATTACTTCTTATCATATAAGGAGGTATGCAATATGTGAAACCTCTATCTATCATGAAATCTCTTGCATAAGATATAACTGCTGAATGAAGTCTTGCTATATCTCCCATAAGATAATAGAAACCATTACCTGCAACCTTACCAGCTGCATCTAAATCAATACCATCAAACTTCTGCATAATCTCTGTATGATATGGAATCTCATAATCTGGAACAACTGGTTCACCAAACTTTTCAACTTCTACATTCTCACTATCATCTTTTCCTATAGGAACACATGGATCTATGATATTAGGAATAGTCATCATAATCTTAGTAACTTTTTCATTCAGTTCTGCTTCTTTAGCTTCAAGCTCTGCTAATCTGTCAGCACTTGCTGAAACCTGAGACTTAACATCCTCAGCTTCTTCTTTCTTACCCTGAGCCATAAGTGCACCAATCTGCTTAGAAAGCTTATTCTTATTAGCTCTTAATTCATCGGCTTCTGTCTGTGCAGCTCTTGCCTGTGCATCAAGCTCGATAACTTCATCAACTAAAGGTAACTTTCTATCCTGAAATTTATTCTTAATATTCTGCTTTACGATGTCTGGATTTTCTCTGACAAACTTTAAATCTAACATACTTTCCTCCATTATTTCGTATTCATAATTATACTTTACTAATTATGCACCTTTTTATACATAATTTCCAGTACTTTATTGCATACTTTTTAATATACTTTTTATTCTCACGTTTTATTTATTTTTATAGTTATTTTTGTATTTTCATTGTATTCTTTTTATTTTTTATTACTTACGTTTTGTGTTTTGCTTTATATCATTATCAAATTTTTTTTATTTCTGATTAACATTATTCACTATATCATTTACTTCCTGGCTCAATTCTTCATCACCCATTCTTCCAGCTACTGCCTGCTTAAGTGCCTTTTCTTCTTCTCCACCAAGTTCTATAAATGATTCTCCGTTAATTATCTCCTTTACATATGCAAAACATCCATTATTACTGTGCATTACATTAACCAGATAACCATTGTTGTTATTATCAAGCATGCACAACGCAAAACTTAGTTTTCCACCCATCTCATGAAATGCATCATATTTGACAATTCCAATTTTCTGGAATGTATACTGCAGCTTTTCATATATATCCTTAATAGCAGCTGTGTTATCTTCATAAGTACTTTTAAGCAGCTTAACATCATCTGTATATTCTTTTATTATCTGCTCTATGCTCTTTCCATCAGAGCCCTCCATCATTTTATTATATTTCTTTTTCATTGATGAAGACTTTGCTATAGCAACTATTGATAGAACAATAGCTATCACAAGCAATGAAATTATTCCTATTAATACATATAGCGTTTCAACGCTAAATAAGCCAAATACATCTAACATTTTTTCTCCTTCCTGTTTTTTATTGTTTTATTTTTTGTTTATTTATAATGTATTTTATTCATAATAAGTAAGTAGGTAAATAAATAAGTAAATAATTAAACAAATATACAAGTAAACAAATATGCAAACAAACAAATATACGAATAAAAAATATACAAATATACGAATAATTAAATGAATTAATGAATATCAATATACTTTTTATTCACCTTTTTTACTCATTTATTTTCTTTAATAAATCATATATTCTTTCAAGTTCTGCCTGCGAATAATAATCTATTTCTATTTTACCTTTATTATTGCTCTTATTTTTTATAATAACTTGTGTTCCCATTATATTTTTTAATTTCTGTTCAAGATCTCTATATACAAAATCATTTTCCGGAAGTTTTTTTTCTTTTTTTTCGGGTGCATCAAGTGTTTTCATTAATTTTTCCACTTCACGCACACTTAACTTTTCATCAAATATTTTCTGAGCTATCATATACTGTTTATCTTTATCTTCAATAGATATAATAGTTCTTGCATGACCACTACTGATTTTTCCTTCCATAACCATATCCTGGACACGTTCATCTAATTTTAAAAGTCGTAAGGAATTAGTTATAGCTGCTCTTGATTTAGATACTTTTTCTGCAACCTCATCCTGTTTTAATCTGTAGTCTTTGATAAGTCTCTGATAAGCCTTAGCTTCTTCTATAGGATTAAGATCTTCTCTTTGAATATTTTCAATAAGAGCTATTTCCATAACCTCCTGTGAAGAATAATCCTTTATTACAACAGGCACTTCTTTAACACCTGCAAGTTTTGCTGCTCTCCATCTTCTCTCACCAGCTATTATTTCATAATAATTATCTTTTTTCTGAACAAGCAGTGGTTGTAAAACTCCATACTGTTTAATAGATTCTGATAATTCTATCAAAGCATCTTCATCAAAAGCCTTTCTTGGCTGGTCTTTGTTAGGCTCAATAAGTGATAATTTTACTTTAGTTTCAGATGGAACTTTAACCTCTTTAACTACTTCCTTTACCACTTCTTTAACTACCACATTATCTTCTTTCTTTTCATTTTCATCATCAACATTAATAAGATTTGATATTCCTCTACCCAATCCACCTTTACTCTTTGTTTTTGAACCTGTTTTTGCTGGCATATTCATTCTCCTATCTTAATACATTTTAAATATTTTACGTTTTTATTCTTGTCTTATATTTTCTTATCTCTGTCCATAACTTCCTGTGCTAGCAATCTATAACTTTCTGCACCAGTTGATTTTGTATCATACAGATTGATTGGCTTTCCATAACTTGGAGCTTCTGCTAATCTTATATTTCTAGGAATTATAGTCTTATATACATTTTGTTTGAGATTATCCTTAACATTCTCAACAACCTGAAGTGAAAGATTTGTTCTTGCATCAAACATTGTAAAAACAACACCTTCCATCTCTAGTTTCTTGTTCAGTTTCTTTTTTGCAAGATTAATTGTGTACATAAGCTGTGATAATCCTTCCAATGCATAATATTCGCATTGGATTGGAACAAGTACAGTATCAGCTGCTGTCATTGCATTAACAGTAAGCATACTTAAAGAAGGAGGGCAATCCATAATTATATAGTCGTATTTTTTTCTTACCTTTGAGATTTCGTCTTTCAACACGTACTCTCTTCTGTCTACGTCTATTAAATCTATCTCTGCACCAGCTAAATTCACATTTGATGGCAGTTCATCTAAATTATCATATACATTATGTATTATTGCATCTTCTATGCTGCATTCTCTTAAAATAACATCATATACTGTTTTATCAACATTATTCTTATCAATACCAACCCCGCTTGTAGCATTTCCCTGTGGATCAATATCAATTAAAAGTACTTTTTGACCAGCTTCGGCTAGACACGCCGACAAATTTATAGCTGTTGTTGTTTTACCTACTCCACCTTTTTGATTAGCTATTGCTATAATTCTCCCCATTTTTAACCTCTTTCCATTAAATAGTTAAAAGTTTTTTCTCTATTTTAATACAGACTTAATATAGAGAATTTTAATAACCACAATGTGATATATACGCTTAACAACGTTTCACGTGAAACATTGTATTATAAAAATATTAAAGATGTCGTGATTGAAAGCCCACGACTTTAATACATTAGGATTATTTCATATTACGTACTCACACGTCTGCGCTATGCTTCGGTACATGCTAAATATGTACCACTGGCAAATTGCACCATACACAATATTCGCATAATGTGAGATTATCATCCCTCTTCTATATTCATATTGGGGGCGGGTCTTAAGGTTTCATATCTACCTATAAATAAACTCATGTAGGTTTATGCCTTTTAACCATGATATAATAATATGATGTCGGGGTCAAAAATTCCCAACTTTGATACCTACGAATTGTTCCGTGCTACGCACTTCCACAATCCCCCAATATTCACATATCGTGGGATTATCATCCCACTTTCATGTTCATATCGTAGGGGTCCCAAGGTCTAAACTCACCTATAAACGAGCTCATATGGGTTTGGACCTTTTAACTCTGGTATTATAATATATTATTTGTAAAATTTTCAGATATTAGAGAATTGAATAAATTGCGTAGCAATGCATCAATCCAAGTTCGTATAATTAAATATTATAACATTCAAATCAGAAAAACATATCTCAAAATTGTATATAACTTATTAGATAAAACCATCACTATCTATCTGTTTCACGTGAAACATTACATTTTATTTTATAATACAAATACCAATTTTTCAAAAATTATTTCTGCTTATATAATAAAGTTTTTTTATTAAAATTGCACATAACTCAATACTATAAGTAGAATTAAAATCATAAATGTGATTTTTTATTTAAAATCAGACTCTATAAAAATAAAAAATGTGTAAAGATACATCAGTTAATATTTATCAATAATATTTGTTGAACCATTTTTTGCATTATGTATAATAACTGTATTAAGGTTATTTCATTAATATATGTTTAAATCATTTAAATGTAATCTATCTATTTATCCACTATAATAGTCTAATACTAAACTATATTTTTTTCAATATTTATTGAACGTTTTTCATATATTTTATCAATTTCAGTCCGCAATATGCAGCAATTGCAGACTATTTTATTGAATATTATAATGTAAGTGTCAAAAGTATAAATTTCGTTTGTGTTTGCACAAATAAGCGATTTACACTTATTTACACGTCGAACACTGAAAACAGAATAAAACGGTGTAAATACGCCATTTTATGTAAGTTTGAAGCGTTCGAGAATTGCATGAATCGCATAGCAATGAAGCAATCTGGTTACATCAGTAAGTGGCAAAATTCACTTTTGATACTCACATCATATTATAATCACTATTTTTATAATTGATATTTTCACTATCATCAATATAATTATTACACTTAAATTATATTGAACACAAAAGAAAAGAAAAGAAAACGGCTGCAAAGCAGACATTTATTTTTCTTGTGCCATTAACGAATGAATTGTCATGCAACGCATGACATAATAGCTCGAATGCGCAGATACATGAGTAAAGAACGAGTAAAGCATAACATATTATATAATAGTAAATTATCTAATAACTAAAGTGAAATAAATCATAATTTTATAGTTTCATGGTGTAATAGCTCATATTGCCATTAGTTTAAGGTATGTGATATACAGTAAAGCATCATTAAATCAAAGTGAAATAGAATAATAAAACATTTATAATTGAACTATTTCATTTCACTTTCATTCTGGTTTTACTTTGAAAACAAAAAGTCGTAAAATATGCCATTTATGAAAGTTTAAGATATTAGAGAATTACGTAAATTATGCAACAATGACAATATATAAATCCAATCGCATCAGTTAGTAACAATTCTTAGCTATGACATTAATTATGTTTCACGTGAAACATAATTAATTATAATATTTTATATAATTTATAAATATATATAAATTTCAAAAATCTTACAGAATACATGTATTCAAAATATAGTGATACATATTAAATTCGTATAATTTATAAACAATCAACTTGTCACATAAATATTAGTGTATTTTCAAAGATTATTAAACTAAGTACAAATGTATATTTTGACACCAAATAATATTCTTAAATATTTTTACTAAAGCATTTTTAAATTTTAATTCCTATAATATGTTTCACGTGAAACAAAAAGACTGATATAATAAATATAAAATTTATCATATCAGTCTAAAAACATTTTTTATTAAATCAAATCATTATTCAGCAAACATTTTCAATTTAATTCTATTTATTATTTATTAAACGCTTTCAATTTATTTCAACTTAATTATATCATTTTTTATAGCAAACACCGCAGCCTGTGTTCTATCTGAAACATCAATTTTCTTAAATATGTTAGAGATATGATTCTTAACTGTACGTTCACTTATATTTAAAACCGAAGCTATTTCTTTGTTTGACGAACCTGCAGCTATCATCCTTAACACTTCTATTTCCCTTCTTGTAAGCTCATTGGTTCTGTCTTTCATAACATCTCTTTCTGCAAGTCTAACATTTAGTAAAGGAACGAGGCTTGGTTCTATATATGTTTCACCCTTATATACTGTCATTATAGCTTTTTTTAAAGTATCAAAATCTGAATCCTTTAATATATATCCATCGCAGCCCTTATCCAGAGCTTTTATTAAATAATCTATTTCATTATGAATTGTAAGTATTATTACCTTACACTTCATCTTCTGGCTTTTTATAATATCAAGTACTTGAAGTCCATCAAGATTAGGCATATTTATATCAAGAAGAATAATATCAGGCTGTGTTTTATTGGCATAATTAAGGCATTCATATCCATCATCAGCCTCACTAACAACATTTATATTATCATCCATTTCCAACAATTGTTTCAGTCCTTCTCTGACCATTCTATGATCATCTGCTAACAATATATTAACAGGCATATTATAACCGTCCCTTCTAATGATTAATAAAAGTTTTCCGCACATTCCAACATTACGCTTATATGATCAGTATAATGTTGTCCACAGTTTTAACTCCTATCATCATAATCTATTTTAAAAATGTACAAAATAACAAGTTATACTCAGATACAACGTTCTTAATTTCAAGTCAATATCAATATATTGGGATTTTAATTTTAAACTCTGCTCTGTCTCTGTCATATTCAATGCTTCCTTTGAGAAGTACTATTCTTTCATTTAACATTCTTATTCCGTATCCACTATTATTATTTTTAACCTTGCCTATTGAATTATAATCAAAACCACAGCCATCATCACGATAATCTATATATATATATTGCTCATCCGTGGATATATCTATGTATATATTAGAACAATCAGCATACTTATATGAATTACTAGATAGTTCATTTATAATTCTAAGACTCGATATGCTTGCGATCTGTGATATATCATCACTACAATCAATAGTTGTATGGATCATTATATTCTTATAGCTATCGTCTAATTTATCTATAAGATTAAGAAGTGCTTCATTAAAGCCTAGATCATCAAGTTCCATTGGTCTTAACTGATATATAATATTCCTAAGATCTTTAACGCTATCCTTTATTAATAACTTTGCATTATTTATTTCTATTTTAGCACGATTTACATCTTTATCTACTATCTGATTGATAAATTCTTCCTTATGTATAAGTGCAGTAAGATTCTGAACTACTGTATCATGAATATCTCTTGATATACGCTGTCTGTCTTCTTCTAATATCCACAATATCTCTGCATCAGATTCATTTAATTCACTTTCTGATTTATTATTATACACATTTTCACTATCTTCATCCAACGAATTGTTAATAACTTCTCTCATTTCATTTATTTTGTTAATAACTTCATCAAGATCAGATATTTTTTTCTTTTTTAAATTTTCAAGCGACTCTTTTTTATTACAAAGGTTTTTATATTCTTTTTCTATGTATTTATCACAATTAGTTGATGTGAATAAATCCTGTGTTTTATCGCCTGAATTTAATACTTCATTCATCTTATTGCATATGGATTTAAGTTTCAACTCTATTGAATTGATTTCATATTTATATTCATCAACATTTTTTTCAAGTTTTTTTATCTGATTAATTATATAATTAACAGCTTTATCAGACTGAATATCTTTCATAATATTTACTTCCTTTTTATTCCATATACAACGTATTCATATTTAATAAAATTTTAACCCATTTGTTAATAAAAATAAAGCATTTTTTATCATGTTTTGACTACACATATATTAACCTCGCATATTTTGTCTGATAAAAGCTATTCTATAAAATTCAGTTGTAGCTAATAATGCAATTATTTTTATATACTAAACTTATATAATGATGTGAGTGTCATAAGTAAATTTTACAACTAACTTAATAGCTCTCTTAATATTACATTTTATAAAGATACTCTTAATAATAGCTTTTATAAAGATTGCCACTTTTTATCTTATAGACTATAATATTATGATATAATGAGCGCAAGAGAGCCAGAAAGCTGCTTGCAGATTTCTGGCGAACGGCGAATGACGATCACGATAGCTGCGATAGCAGCGGCGAGTAGCAAAGCTACGAATCGTGATATAATGAGCGCAAAGGAAAAGAATTCGGCTGCGAAGCAGACATTTACTTTTCTTTTATAATAATATCATTACATTTATCAGGCAAAGGAGATAGTTATGAGCAAAGCAGTTGTTTATTATTCATTATCAGGAAATACAAAAGAAGCAGCGATAGAAATAGCAAGAAAGCTTGGTGTTAAAATATTTGAAATAGAGCCAGTTAAGCCATTGCCTCAAAATACAGTAAGGCAGATGATTGTTGGTGGAATGCAGTCAACATTTGGTAGAAAACCACAGATAAAAGGTGTTCCAGATAATATAGATTACTATGATGAAATTATATTAGGCACACCTATATGGGCAGGAATGCCAGCCGCACCAGTAAATACATTTATAAAAAAATATGGAATAGCTGATAAAATAGATGCAGTATTTACATTTAGTGGCGGCGGAGATAATGACAGATGCATGGCGCAGTTGTCAAAGACACTTAAAAATATTAAAAACCAGGTTGCATTAGCAGACCGTAATAGCGAAATGGCAAAGGATAATCGTGATAAGCTTGAGAAATTTATTATGGATATTAAGTAGAATATAGGGGAGTTAATGCATAAGATGAACATACAAAAAAGATGAAAAAGGATGTGAAATTAATGGGGAAACAAGGAAAAAATAATGCATTGATATTATATCAGGTGCTTATGAAATATTCGGATAAAGAACATCCCTTATCTATGTCAGATATTAAAGATTATATGGCAGAGGAGACTGCTGAATGTGGAAGAGATAGTATTGCAAGATATCTGAATCAGCTTGAAGAAGAAATGGGGATAGATATACATAGGGGCAAAGGTCAGGCGGCAAGGTATTATATTGATAGGAGACTTCTTGATAAAGAAGAACTTAAGTTGATAACAGATGCTGTATATGCTTCAAATTTTATAGAAAAAGGCATAGCTGATAATATGATAAAAAAGCTTAAAACATTAAGAAGTATATATGATGGAGAAGAGCTTGATAGAAGTATACAGTGTGTAAATGTGGCAAAAGCCGAGAATGACAGAATATTGGAGAATGTCAGGATTATTCAGGAGGCAATAAAGAAAAATAAGCAGATTATATTTGATTATATGAAATGGAATAATCATAAACAGCTTGTAAGGAAGAATATAGAAGGAAAATATTCAATCAATCCATGGACACTAATATGGGCAAATGACAGGTATTATCTATATGGATATGATACATTTGAAAAAGATGGAGTACGTAAGGAACGTCACTACAGAGTAGATAAGCTGGATAATATTGAAATAATGGAAACTGATAGACAAGGCAAAGAGTTATTCATGCACTTTAATGCAGATACATATGTTGCAAAAAGAATGGGAATGTATACTGACCAAGAAAGAAGAATCATGGTCAGAATACCTGAAAGCCTTGTAGGAACTTTTATAGACCAGTTTGGAAAATGGATAGATATAAAAGAAGAAGCAATATGTCAACAGGATATAGAATCAGCTGATAATGAACATAATGAAAAAGCTGAGGAAAAGAAATTGCTTGTGACATTCTGTGCGGTCAAATCAAATGTATTATTAGGATGGCTTATAGGACTTGGCAACGTGGAAGTGTTAGAACCAGAAGATGTAAAGGAAAAAATGATAGAGCTTCTTGATAAAAATAAAGATTATTATAAATAGAATTAACGGTGGAAATGTGTTTTAGATGAAATTTTAAATATAATAAAAAAGAAAAAGGAATTGTTGTAAATTTGCGGCAATTCCTTTTTTAGATGGTGGTACAATATAGATAAATATTGAAGAAAATATTATAATAAATTAGCAAACTAATAAATTATAAAGTAAAGATGAGGAGGAAAATAATGGGATACATTTTTGGATTAGATATTGGAGTAGCATCCGTAGGTGTGGCAGTTATTAATAATCAGACTTTAGAGATTGAAGAAGTAGTTTCAGATTTATTCGAATCTGCAGATGCAAGTAAAAATGTAGAGAGAAGAAGTGCAAGGCAATCAAGAAGACTGCATAGAAGAAGAAAAAACAGAGTAAGTGACTTTAATAGGTTATGGATAAAGAGTGGATATGATATACCTGAGGAGAATGATGAGAATATTTTATTATTAAGAAATGAAGGAATTAAAAAGGCACTTAGCGAAAAGGAATTATATTATGTTCTTAGATATATGTTGCAGCATAGGGGGATTTCTTATCTTGAGGATGCTTTAGGCGAGGAAGAAGCAAAAGGAAGTTACCAAAAGGGGATTGCACTTAATCAGAAAGAATCGGAAAATTTATTGCCTTGTGAGATTCAGCAGGAGAGAATGATAAGCTATGGACAATATAGGGGACAATATGAAATTACAGAGGAAGATGGCTCAAAGGTGACATTGAGTAATATATTTACCACAAGTTCATATATAAAAGAACTTAATAAACTCTTTGAGGTTCAGCAAAAACATGGACTTGTGAATGAAGAATTTGTTAATCAATATATGGAAATCTTCAGAAGAAAAAGAAAGTACTATGAAGGACCAGGAAATGAATTTTCAAGGACAGATTATGGAAAATATACTACTAAGAAAAATGATGACGGAAAATATATAACTGAAAAAAATATATTCGAAAAACTGATTGGAAAGTGTAGTGTTTATAAGAATGAATTCAGAGCTGCAGGTGCTTCATATACTGCACAGGAGTTCAACATATTAAACGATTTGAATAATATAACTGTAGATGGTAAAAAGTTATCAAAAGAACAGAAGGTATCTATAATAGAAAGTATAAAAAGCGCTAACAGAGTGAGTGTAGAAAAAATAATAGGAGATTGTATAGGGAATAAGAAACTAATTATTGAAGGCGCCAGAATTGATAAGAATGGAAAGCATATATACCATTCATTTGAACAATATAATAAAATGCGAAAGGCATTTGAATTAATTAACTTTGATATAGCTGAATTATCAGTAGATGAACTGGATGAGATAGGAAGAATACTTACTATTAATACAGAAAAAGAGGGGATAGAGGAGGCTTTTAAAGAAAGCAAAGTATCTCTAACTGAAGAACAGATTAATGTATTAGTTGATTTAAGAAGAAAAAATTCACTAGCATTTAATAAGTGGCAGTCGTTATCAGTAAAGGCTATGAGAGAGCTTATACCAGATTTATATGAAAGAAGTGTAAATCAGATGGTATTATTAACCGAAAAAGGTATTTTTAAGGAAAAAGAGAATGAATTTGCTAAGAGTGTATATATTCCAAAGGAAATTATAATAAGTGAAATATATAATCCGGTTGTTAAAAGATCTGTTAGTGTTGCACTTGATGCATTAAATGCACTTATTAAGAAGTATGGATATCCAGATGATGTTGTAGTAGAGATGCCAAGAGACAAGAATGAGGATGAACAGAAGGATAGAATTAAGAAATTCCAGAAGAACAGAGAGAACGAATTAAAAGAAATAAAAAATAAGCTTAAACAAGAATATAATATAGAATTAACGGATGAATATTTCAGAAAACATAAGGGATTGGAATTACAACTGAAATTATGGGTAGAACAGGAAGAAAAATGTCCTTATTCAGGCAAATATATTAATATAAATGATTTATTATATCATCACGATATGTTTGAAGTCGATCATATCATACCATTGAGTATATCTTATGATGATGGAAGAAATAATAAGGTATTGGTTTACAGAGAGGAGAATCAGAGTAAAAGAAATAATACACCAATGACGTATCTGGCTAATGTTAACAGAGATTATGATATGCACGAATTTATGGATTATGTGTTGAAAAATAAAAAGTTCCCACCTAAAAAGAAATCTAATCTGTTATATGGTGAAGATATAACTAAAATAGATGTTGTAAAAGGTTTTATAAACAGGAATCTGAATGATACGAGGTATGCATCACGCAGCATATTGAATGCTATACAGCTATATTTTTCAAGCAGGGATTGTAGCACAACAGTAAGAGTTATCAATGGAACAGTCACGCATCAGTTAAGAAACAGATTAAAATTAGAAAAGGATAGAGATAAATCATATAGCCATCATGCTATTGATGCGGCTATTATATGTTATACCCAGTTAGGTTTATTGAAGTTTAAAGAAATACAAAGCAGGTTTATAGATTTTGATAATGAAGTATATAAAGAGGCAGATATTCAGTCCTGCTATGATGAGAAGTATTATGATGAAGCTTTATTTTCCCAGGTACTTAAGATTAGAAATAATCTTAAAAAGGCAGAAGGTGATTCACAGACAACAGTAAGAAGCAGAGGTATATATGCTGAAAGTGAGAAGAATAATGGAATAGTTAAGTATCACCATAGGGTTGATAAGAAAGCTAATCGTGGCTTGAGTAATGCTACTATATATGGAACAAGAAATATCAATAATAAGATATATAAGATTGTAAGTTATGACATAAGAGATAATAAGGATGTAGATTCAATTAGAAAGATTATAGCTGGTGGAAAACAGGAATATTTCCTAATGTATAAGAATGATCCAAAGACATTTGAGATGCTTATGTCAATATATGAACAATTCAATGACGAAAAAAATCCTTTTGTGGCTTATGAGCAGGAAACGGGTGAAAAGATAAGAAAGTATTCTAAGAAGCACAATGGTCCCGTGATAAAGAAGATAAAATATGCGGATAGCGAAGTTGGTTCATGCATAGATATATCTGCTAATTATGGATATAACAAAGATGACAAAAAGGTAATAATGGACACATTAAAGCCTTACAGGGCTGATTTGTATTATAATAGGAGAAATAATAATTACAGAATAATAGGAGTAAAATATGCAGATTTTAAGTTTGTCAAAGGAAGATATATATTAGATGAGGCATCCTACGAAGATATTCTTGTTAAGGAAGAAATACTTAAACCAGGTATGAAAATAACGGATTTAGAAAGTGAAGGCTATGAGTTTAGATTATCTTTTTATAAAAATGACATTATTCAGTATGAGAAAGATGGGGATGTTTATAAAGAAAGATTTTTGTCCAGAACAATGCCTAAACAGAAGAATTACATAGAAACAAAACCAATAGTGGCGGCAGCATATGAAAAAAGAATACCAATAGGGTTAACTAAAGCAAAGAATATAGGTAAAATATATACAGATATTCTTGGAAATGAGAAAATTGTATACAAAGAAAGATTTAAATTAAGTATTGATTAGCAGGTGGCAATGTGATATTATAATAGTAGGTTTGTGATGACTCAATTTTTTCAGACCTACTAAAATAAGGCTTTATGCCGAAATCAGAGACACCTGAGGGTGTCTCTTTTTTTGTATATAAAAGTTTCTGAAAGAGGATGAGCATGGGATATAAGGTGGTTTTAGTAGAGAATGACGTAAATATGAGCATTAGGCTTAATAATGTAATAATCAATAGAGATGGGCATGATATATGGGTATCGGTAGACGATATATCAGTATTGGTTATAGATAATATGAAGGTAAATATAACAGCTAGGATGTTATCGTATCTTGCAGAGCATAATGTGGGGATTATATTGTGTGATGCAAAGCATCTGCCAATAGGGTATTATGGAGATTATGATAATCATAGTCATATAACTAAGATATTAGGATACCAGGTGGAGTATACCAAAGAAGCTTATGATGAATTGTGGAAAACGATAGTTGCTGCTAAATTGTTGAATCAGAAGAAAGTATTGATTAGATTAGGAAGAAGGATAGAAACAATCAAGAAAATAGAAGATTTCTGTATGGATATAAAAGCAGGAGATACATCTAACAGGGAGGCGCATGGTGCTAAAGTATATTTTAATGAATTAATGGGAACAAGTTTTTCAAGAGGCAATGAAAATATACTTCTCAATGCCGGATTGGATTATGGCTATACAATTATGCGCTCATATATAGCCAGATTGTGTGTTGGATATGGACTGAATTGTCAGATAGGAATACATCATAAGAATGAATATAACAGGTTTAATCTTGTTGATGACTTAATGGAGCCGGTGAGACCGTTCGTAGATTTATATGTGTATCATCTTTTAGAGAATGAAGAATTTTTTAAAATAGATCATAGACATAAAATAATTAATATTGTTAATCATAAAGTGATGTATAGAAATAAAAGAATGTATATGGGTAATATGTTGGAAGAATATGTTATGCTTTATGCAAAAGGTTTGAAGGATGGCACGGAGCTTATATTTCCCAATATTGATGGATATGAGGGGGATAGAGATGAGGTATGATGTAATGAGACTTTTATGCATGTTTGATTTACCAGTAGAAACGGATAGAGAGAAAAAAGAGTATCGTTACTTTAGAAAGAAATTGATAACAGAGGGATTTGTTATGTTACAATATTCAGTTTATATTAGAACTTGTCCTAATAGACAGTATTCAGAAAGATTACAGAAAAGATTAGAAAAGAATCTGCCGGTTAATGGAAATATAAGATTGTTGGAGATAACAGAAAAACAATATGAGGATATGAAGATATTAGTTGGAACTAAAAGTCTGAACGAAAAGATAGCAGGAGATGAAAGATTTATAATAATATGATTATATCGGTAAAAAATGATAATATTTCTTTAGAACCAATAACGCAGGTCTGTGGTACGAATATAAAAAGAAAAAATGCAATAATAAACAATATTGTAAAATATTTTTCAGGTAGTAAATATGCAGAGTACGATGAAATGCAGGTATATGATATAAGAGTAGATGATAAAGTTGTTGGAAGAAAATATTTTAATGTATACAGAATAAAGAGTAAAGAAGATTTGGTTTGTGGAATAGAAATATCTAAGACAAGTCTTATGAAAAAGTATCTGGATTATATTAATACGCAATATGATAACCAGATAGTGTACGAGAATATTGTAAATGAATATATGAAAATATTTAAACATATTAATGATGAAATGGAAAAATCTGATATTAATCTTTATATGGATTTTTTAGAAGAAAAAATAAATGATATATGCCAGATTGCTGTAACTAAAAGTAATGATTATGATTATATTGAAAATATGAGTAATATAGAATTATATAAAGAGTACATGCACGTATTGAAAGCTTTTTATAGAGATAATCCTGAAAAGATATTACTTATATTAGAAAATGTTGATCACATGCTGGATAGAAATGAGTATAAAGAATTAATTCAGGAATTGGATTGTTTAACTAATGAATTAGATATAAATATAATATCAACTATGAGCATAGATGGATATGTATTTATAAATGATTATTGTTCAACAGGAATAAATATAATAAATGACGAGAATTATGTATTACCAGAATTGGCAGATATGGAAAAGTTTTTTTATAATAATTATCCGTGTACATATAATCTTAATAGGGAAAATATGATATTATGGTTAGAAAAAATAGTTAATTATATAGGTTGTGAATTATATACTCCAATAGATAGAGAATATGTTTTTCTGAAGTTGTTAAATGAGTCTATAGGTATGCATTTTGAAAGATATAATATGAAAAATAATTTGGAAAATGCTTTTATGCAGACAGTATAAATGCTATAATATACTAGGTGGTGATAATATGTTAAAAAAAATTTTGCTTTTGAAAAGATATGATTTGAGGTTTTAGTACCTGGAAGAATTGAGTCATCATAAAACCAAAGTGTTCTATATTTACGTTAATCTCGTGTTTTAGTACCTGGAAGAATTGAGTCATCATAAAACCCTTACACTGTTGGATCCGAAACGGAGCATGTTTTAGTACCTGGAAGAATTGAGTCATCATAAAACTGACACGAAGTTTTTTTATAAATTTTGCTTGTTTTAGTACCTGGAAGAATTGAGTCATCATAAAACCCTGAAGCTGTAAACGCTTTCCAACCATATGTTTTAGTACCTGGAAGAATTGAGTCATCATAAAACCGACGTCCAGCCGTTTTTTTGTATACTATCGTTTTAGTACCTGGAAGAATTGAGTCATCATAAAACTATACGGTTGATTTTGCTGCCGAAAGGTGAGTTTTAGTACCTGGAAGAATTGAGTCATCATAAAACCAATATTAGTACTGTTTTGTGCTAAGTATGGTTTTAGTACCTGGAAGAATTGAGTCATCATAAAACAACAAATTAGTTAATTGACGATTTACAAGTGTTTTAGTACCTGGAAGAATTGAGTCATCATAAAACTTCTCATTTTCATCATAGAATTTAACTGGAGTTTTAGTACCTGGAAGAATTGAGTCATCATAAAACCAGATTCGTTAATGAGATAGCACCTCTTGTGTTTTAGTACCTGGAAGAATTGAGTCATCATAAAACAAATATTTTTCGCATAATTATCAATCTCCCGTTTTAGTACCTGGAAGAATTGAGTCATCATAAAACCTTCGACACAAAGACAGCAAGAGAACGTGTGTTTTAGTACCTGGAAGAATTGAGTCATCATAAAACAGAACTGAACGAAAACTTAAAGAAACTGACGTTTTAGTACCTGGAAGAATTGAGTCATCATAAAACGCGATATGTGGTTTTTTGCATGGATTGATGGTTTTAGTACCTGGAAGAATTGAGTCATCATAAAACCAGGATATTCAGTATTCTCAGAATAATCCTGTTTTAGTACCTGGAAGAATTGAGTCATCATAAAACCTGCCAGCACGACCAGCTTCAACTTCAGCAGTTTTAGTACCTGGAAGAATTGAGTCATCATAAAACCAATGAAAGAGATACAAGTTTATCAAGTTAGTTTTAGTACCTGGAAGAATTGAGTCATCATAAAACGAAGATTGTGCGTTAGCATTTTGCTGATGTGTTTTAGTACCTGGAAGAATTGAGTCATCATAAAACCAACCGGCAACAAAAACCCTGTTGGCATCCGTTTTAGTACCTGGAAGAATTGAGTCATCATAAAACCAGTAACTTAATTGCAGTAAGGGAGGCTTGGTTTTAGTACCTGGAAGAATTGAGTCATCATAAAACATGCAAAGCAAAACAAAATACTTCCCAATCGTTTTAGTACCTGGAAGAATTGAGTCATCATAAAACTTAGGTATTAATTCATTTGCGAGTAAGTAAGTTTTAGTACCTGGAAGAATTGAGTCATCATAAAACAAAAGAATTATTCAATAATGACAATGCTATGTTTTAGTACCTGGAAGAATTGAGTCATCATAAAACATGTTTCACGGAACCATACTTTATCGCCTAGTTTTAGTACCTGAAAGAATTGAGTCATCATAAAACCCATTTACAGTCTGATCATCTATCTGAACAGTTTTAGTACCTGAAATATTGAGTCATTAATAAACTCAGAATCTAAAAAATACCTGAGAATTTAGTTAGTAGATGCATTTTAGAGCTTTCAATATAATAGTTGGGGGCTCTTTTAATTTTTGTATTTAAAATAATTTGCACATCAGAATAAAAAAATAAAACGCATAAAGAATATATAAAGAAATCACAACTAATCTTGCAATAAACAGTATATACTGATAGAATACAAGATATTGCACATTTTGCAACTTATACAATAAGATATAGTTCCAGATGATTATATATTTAAAAAGGGAAAAAGTATATGCGTATAAATAGATTAAAGAAAGTGATAAAAGTATTCTTAATAATACTTGCTATACTACTTATTATTGTGATTGCCATAGTTGGCTGTGCACTTACTACATATCATAAACAGCCGGTATTGACAGATGAGGACAAAGAAGAGCTGTCTGTTGATAATATATGGAAGACAAGAACAGAGCCGGAAATGGCGGAAGTTATAGAAGATAATGGAGATGCACTGCTTGAGCGTATTAAGCTGATAAGCAACGCTAAGGATGAGATTATATTATCAACCTTTGATTTCAGGGCAGATGATAGTGGAAAGCTTATTCTTGGTGCGCTTCTAGATGCTTCAGAACGTGGAGTATCGGTAAATGTAATAGTTGATGGAGTATCTGGATTTCTCCGTATGAATGGTAATCCTTATTTTGAAGCGTTGGCAGCAGGAGAAGGAACAAGTATTAAGATATATAATAAGGTCAATCCGTTTGCACCATGGAAATCTATGGGAAGACTTCATGATAAGTATCTTATAGCTGATAGAAGCAGTTATATAATAGGTGGAAGAAACACATTTTCATATTTTTTAGGAAGCAGCTCGCCATATAAGAATTATGACAGAGATGCGTTGGTGTATTGTGAGAATCCAGATGAGAATAGTTCTGTTAACGATATTCTATCGTATTTTGGAAAAGTGTGGAATTATAAAGAAAGTAAGGCTTTTATCAATGGGGTAAATGCGATTACAGATACAGACACATATTTTACAATATCAGAGAATAATGAATACAATTATTGTGTAGAGAATACATATTCAGATAATAATTCGTTGGAAAGTTCCAGAATCACAGATAAGAAAAACAAGCTGGCAGCTAAGAAGAAAGTGGCAGCAGCCAGGGAAGAACTTCATTCATTATATGCAGACTATTGTGAAGACAATGCAGATAATGGTATTTATAAAGGCCTTGGGGAAAGTGTTTATAAGGATATGTTTAAGGATGCTTATGAAGTGAATAATGTAGCACTTTTGAGTAATCCCATAGAATATTCATCAAAGAAACCATATGTATGGTATCAGCTTGTTGAACTTATGAAGAAGGCTGAAAGCAGAGTTAAGCTGCATACACCTTATATTATATGCAACGATTATATGTATGAAGGACTAAAGTCGGTTTGCGACTCGGTTGATGATGTATCACTTATGACGAATTCAGTTGCTAACAATGGCAATCCATTTGGTTCTGCAGATTATTATGTTAATAAGAACAGGATACTTGGTACAGGGATTGATGTATGGGAATATGAAGGCGGTTATTCATACCATGGTAAGTCAGTACTGATTGATGATAACATATCAGTTATAGGCTCATTTAACATAGATATGAGAAGTGCTTATCTGGATACAGAGCTTATGCTTGTGATAGATAGCAAGGATATTAACAGAGAGTTGAATCAGTCAATGGAGGGCTATGAAAGGGTAGCAAGAAAGGCTGATAAAGATGGAAGCTATGATAATCCATATAATGTAAAGCCGGTAGAGTTGTCATCATATAGAGAACGTCAGATGAAGCTCATAAAGAATTTTGCTTTGTGGGCAAGATATCTGTTTTAGTATATGTAATTCACTCGATATTAAATAACATCAGGGAGAAAGAGAGTAATAATGAACACAAAAGAACAATTAACGAACAAAACAAAAACAATAGCTAAAGAAGAGAACAGAAAAGATTTTCTTCAGAAAACCTGGGTGGTATGTGCACTCGCACTTGTATGTACATTTCTTTGGGGAAGTGCATCACCTTGTATTAAGTTAGGGTATGCGTTATTTAAGATACCATCAAGTGAAACATGGACACAGATATTATTTGCAGGTACACGTTTTATATTGGCAGGAATACTTACTATTCTTATAGGAAGTGCACTTAATAGAAAAATGTTAGTGCCAACTAAGTCATCAGTTCCCAGCATAGCAAAGCTTGCATTATTCCAGACAATACTTCAGTATATATTCTTTTATATCGGACTTGCACATAATAGCGGTGTAAAGGCATCTATTATAAATGGCTCAAACACATTTTTTGTAATTCTGCTTGCAGGTCTTGTATTTCATCAGGAAAAGCTTGATTTTAAGAAGCTTGCAGGCTGTGTAATAGGCTTTGCAGGTGTAATTATAGTAAGCATGAATGGTAAGTCCATAGATATGAATCTCAGTCTTATGGGAGATGGAAGCCTGTTTTTGTGTGCAATATCATATGCAGTATCATCATGTCTTATGAAGAATTATTCAAAGAATGATAATCCGGTAATGCTTAGTGGCTATCAGTTTATATTTGGTGGTATAGTGATGGTGATTGTTGGACTTATCATGGGTGGCAGAATTAATCATATATCATTAAGTGCTGTACTTATGCTGCTTTATCTTGCTTGTATATCAGCAGTGGCATATTCACTCTGGGGAATACTGCTTAAGCACAACCCTGTATCCAAGGTAGCTATATTCGGATTTACCAATCCTGTATTTGGTGTGCTTCTTTCAGCATGGTGGTTAGGAGAGGGCAGCAGCGAGCTTGGAATAAATGCACTTATAGCACTTATTCTTGTAAGTATAGGAATCCTTATCGTAAACGTACGTAAGCAGTAGCAGTATTATACCAAAACTAAATTGTTTACAGTTTGGACACCACTATCTTAAAAACGCAAGCAGTAGCAGTGTTATACCAAAACGTATTACAAAGGAGCAGACCATATCATGCAGATGACAACATTATGTTATATAGAGAAAGACCGATGTTATCTTATGTTACATCGCACAAAGAAGGAAAAGGATATTAATAAGGGAAAGTGGATAGGCGTAGGCGGACATGCGTATGATGGTGAAACACCTGAGGAATGCCTGCTGCGGGAAGTTAAAGAGGAAACCGGACTTACATTAACATCATACAAGTTCAGAGGACTTATTACATTTATAAGTGATGAGTGTGAGCCTGAACTTATGTGCCTGTTTACGGCAGATGGATTTACAGGAAATGTATGTGAATGTGATGAGGGAGAGCTTATGTGGATAGATAAAAAGAAGGTGCCAGAGCTTCCGACATGGGAAGGGGATGCGGTATTCCTTAAGCTGATATTAGAAGACGAAAAAAGATTTTTTACGGTTAAGTTAAGATATCAGGGAAGTAAGCTTGTTGAGAATTCAGTTAATTACTGGTAAAAGTCTTAAGAAAACTAAAGAAATATTATAAATACATATACATCATTTGGTTTTATATTTATTACATAATAACATAAAAAACAAAAGATATCATAAATATAAGACATGTCTAAAGCCCGTATTAAGTGGCAGATGGACACATAGATAAGGAGGCGGCTGTCTATGCAAGCAAGAGGCTGGATAAAGGATGTTATGTATGGATTGATTATATTTGGTATATGTGCAGCAGTAATATTAGTTGTAAGTGTTGCAGCAGATAATATAGCAGCAAAACATAATGCAGTTATAGTAAGTAAAAATGTGAATAGTAACCTTGATTGTGATGATTCGATATGCACGAGTGTGGATAATGTGAGTGGCTCAGAAAACGATGAAAATGTTAATCTGGCATGTGATGGAAGAGAACAGTATAACAATAATAATAACATTAAAGATAAAAAGATAGTCTGCTGGGGAGATTCAATAACATATGGACTTGGTGGACAGGAGAATACATATATAAAGAGTGAGGCTGGGATTATAGATGCTTCAAACTGGAATTATCCGGATACACTTAGATACTACACAGGAATGGATGTATACAATCTTGGTGTATGTGGAGAAACATCCTACGAGATAGCACTCCGACAGGGAGGAATAAAGATGTATGTAGGAAAGCAGGTTACTGTTAAACCGGGAAAACGCACACAGATAAGTATTGTGGATGAATCAGGAAACCCAGTTATATTAGAGAATTTTAACGGATATGAGACGGATAATCAGCAGCCAGAGAATGTTGTTTATATTAACGATATACCTTTTAAGCTCGAATATGATAATAGCAGGATATATATAAGTATATATGATAATGCCGTGGATAAGAGCGTTAAATTAAAGAAGGGTTCACAGATTATAACAAAGGCAGCACATGATATATCAGGAGATGTGCTTGTTATACAGATGGGCAGCAATGGTGGCTGGAATGATTATGATGAACTTATAGAACAATATAAGGCAATGATTGCGAATTCTGGTACAGAATGCTATATTATAATCGGTGATACGGATAATCCGGAGGAGTCAGTTGATAGTGCGAATTATACAAGCGGTCAGAAGATAGGAACTGATGATTCTATGTGGGAGGCAGCACTTAGGGAAGCCTTTGGAGAACATTTTATCAATATGAGAACTTATCTGCTTGAAAACGCACTTAATATAGCAGGCTTAGAACCAACACAGATGGATGAGGAAGATCTTTCACAGGGAAGAGTTCCTGAAACGATAAAGTATGATTATACACATCTTAATTCATATGGATACTATGCCATAGGTTATGGGGTGTATGAGAAAGGCTTAGAGCTAGGTTACTGGTAAAAAAGTGCTTATGTCAGGTGCATACGGGTTATGTAGGAAATGAGGAATAGTATGAATGAATATAATACTTGCGCCGGTAAAAAAATAGGAATATATAAAGAACTTGCGGTAGTAATTGTGACAGCTTTTACTATCGCTGTTTTAACTTCACTTGGAGCATTTATAGTATGCAGACATTATGGAGTGCTGGTAGATGTAACAGAAGACTGTTCTGATTATAAAAGAAAATATGATATTCAGGTTATGGGAATGGTAAGAGAACTTGACAGCGCCCTTAGCAATGCTATGGATGAGATAAGTGCCAATGAACTTGATGATGACAAGAATCTGGGAGATGCCATGAAGTACCTGCTGTTAAATGACAGGCTTCCGTTTGCAACAGAAGAGGTCAATAATATGAATATAACCATAACGAACAGAAATGGTCTTGTGTTATGGAGAAAAAATCCAGATGACAATAGTGATGATTACAGAAGAAAAAAAGTATACGTTGATATAGATGAACTTGTAGTTAATTCCTATGATGATTGTAGTCCGGAGTATTCATTTGTATATACGAAAAGCATAAAAAAGACTTTATATTATATAATATTTGAAACTAAGGTTACACCAGAATATTTGTATGCAGATATCAAGCTTAAGGCTGCGTGTATGTGTCTTGGAACAGTTATATTTATAATATGTGCGCTCCTTATGACAAAGAAAAGGATAGATTATATAAGATATCTTTCAGATGTTGTCAATATGATATCAAAGGGGAATCTTGACATGCAGATTGATAAAAGGGGACGTGATGAAATTACCAATATAGCATATAGTATAGATAATATGCAGCATAGTATAGGAAGAATGATGAAAGAGGAACGTGAAAATGACAGAAAGAATATGGAGCTTATCACGAATCTTTCACATGATATAAAAACGCCAATGACAATAATAACAGGATATCTTGATGTTGTTATAAGCCATAAATACGATAGTGCTGAAGAACGTGATACATACATAAAAAAGGCGTTCCAGCAGGTTGAAAAGATTAATGGAATGATACATAAGATATTCATACTTGCAAGAAATGAAAAGCCATATGGTAATGATGGCAGCAATGATATAGACAGCAGTAAAGCTAATAAAGAAAAATGTAATATAGCTATGATGCTTAAACAGGATGTGTCAGAGTTTGAAGGAATAGCACTTAAGCAGGAGCGGAATTTTGTGGCAGATATAACAGAAAAGCCAGTATATGCTGAAGTTGAGATAGAACAGATGAGAGAGGTGTTTGATAACATTCTTATGAATTCCATAAAGTATTCAAGGAAGAATACGGATATTATAGTAACACTTCTTGAGGAGAATGATAATATACTTATAAAAGTATCGAATATGACAGACTGTATAAAAAAGTTGGATTGTGAAAGAATATTTGATAAGTTTTACAGAGCTGACCATGCAAGAAATTCAAGCATATCAGGCAATGGCTTAGGACTTTCTATTGTAAAAGAAACAGTAGAGGGATTAGGTGGCAGTGTACTGGCAGATTATGATAATGGATTGTTTACGATAAGCATAAAGCTGAAGAAGTGCAATCAGAACCAGGACCAAGAAATAAGATAAAGTTAGAGCAATAAGTACATGGAGGTGGCAAACTAATATGGCAGCTATTCTTGTAGTTGATGATGAAGAAGATATAAGGGAACTGGTTGGAATATACTTAAAGAATGAAGGCTTTAAGATATATAAGGCGGCAGATGGAAAAGAGGCATTAAAGTGTCTTGATGATATGCAGATAGACCTTGCAATACTGGATGTTATGATGTCGGATATGGATGGCATAGCGTTATGCCTTGAGATAAGAAAAAAGAGCAACATCCCTATTATAATGCTGTCGGCAAAGGATCAGGATATGGATAAGGTTATAGGTTTGAGTGCCGGGGCAGATGATTATCTTGCAAAGCCTTTTAACCCGGTTGAACTTGTTGCAAGAGTTAAGGCACAGCTTAGAAGATTCAATGATTTTAATGAAAGAAAGCCAAGCAGTATTCTTGAATATATGGATTTATCCATGAATCTTGAAACACACAGGGTATTTGCTAACTCAAAAGAGATTTGGCTTACTCCGAAAGAATTCGCTATATTAGAGCTACTATGGAAGAATAAAGGTAATGTTTTTTCTACAGAGCATATATATAATACACTATGGAGCGAGGAAGAAGCATACGATATTAACAATGTAGTTATGGTACATATAAGGAATCTCAGGTCAAAGATAGAACCGGATATAAAGAATCCTCAGTATGTTAAAACTGTGTGGGGTGTGGGATATAAGTTCTCATAATAATTTTGTTCAGCGTACAGTCTATTTATCTAATGGAGCTATTGTAATTATTGTATGGAAAGATTACCATTACTGTCCGTGAGTTGTAGAAATAAGCACATAAAATGCTTGCACTTTTTAATATACAGTGCTATAGTACACACATATAAGGACAAAGGCGTCATTTACCATATGGTAGGTGGCGCCTTTGCTATAACATAATTTCATATAAAGCTTATGTTATGCTTAATAAAGCATCATTATTTTATGGAAAATAAAAAGTGGGAGGTATAACACAGAGATGAAAACAATAACATTTACAAAGGATGCTCTTGTAACAGGAGAAAATGCACTTGAATATCTTAAAACATTAAAGTGCAAAAAAGCAGTTATAATAACTGGTGGACAGTCTATGAAAAAGACAGGCGTTCTGGATAAGGTGACTAATATACTGAATCAGGCGGGAGCAGATGTAGCAATATATAGTGGAATTGGAAAGAATCCGACAACACATATGGTTCTTGATGGACTTGAGTTCGTAAGAAAAGAACAGCCGGACTGTCTGTTAGCCGTAGGTGGTGGTTCATCTATAGATGCTGCAAAGGTTATGCTTATATTCTATGAACATCCAGAGGTGAATTTTGATAACGTCTTTAGTACTAATCTTGATGAACTTGAATTCAAGACGAAATTCGTTGCAGTTCCATCTACATCAGGAACAGCATCTGAGGTTACAAAGGTCAGCGTAATAACATTTGAGGATGAGAAGTTTAAAAGGGCTATCAGATCCGTTAATATCTTTCCAGATGTAGCCATTCTTGATCCATCACTGCCAGCAACGCTTCCTGCACATATAGCGGCAGAAACAGGAATGGATGCACTTACACACGCTCTTGAAGCATATATTAACAAGAATGGCAATGACTTCACAGATGCCATGGCTAAAGAAGCAATAGAGGGTATAATAGAATGGCTGCCTGTATCAGTTAATGAAGGAACATTAGAGGCAAGGGAGAAGGTGCATAATTTCCAATGCATGGCTGGCATGGCATTTGCTAATAGTGGACTTGGCATGGTACATGGCGTATCGCATGCCTTTGGAGGTATGTATAACGTAGCGCATGGTCTTGCTAATGCTGTTATCCTGCCATATTCCATGGATTATAATAAAAAGGATCCAGAGGTGGCTAAGAAGTATGAGAAACTTTCAAAAATAATCGGTTGTGATATTATTGAAAAGGTTAAAGAAACATCTAAGGCTGTAGGAATACCAGCAAGGATGATAGATGCCGGAGTTAGTGAAGAAGAATTTAAGAAGGACTTTGATAAGCTGCTTGAATTCTCTATGCAGGGCTCAACAGTAGTTAATCCGATAAAGGTATCAGAGGATGATATGAAAAAATTCCTTGATTGTATATTCTATGGGGAAAAAGTAGAATTTTAAACAACTGGATATAAAAGGTGAAAATTTTACAATTCATATAACAGATTATCTGCTATTTTAATTTACATCAACAGAACAACAAGTTGACAAAGGCGTCAGATTCAAGGAATCTGGCGCCTTTTCTGTATGTATTTTTTACAAGAGTTCTTTCTATAAAAGTCGAAGAAAACGGATATAGGGGTTGCGTAAAATAATAAATAGACATAAGACAGCAAAACTTATATGAAAAATAGATACAGAAAAAGAAACAGGAACTAAATGGATAAGCTGAAAGGAGAGAGTATTATGAAGAAGAAGTTTTTATCGTTGTTACTTGTTATGACACTTACCATGTCACTCACACTTGGACTTACAGGTTGTGGCAGCAAGAGTGCAGATTCAGACAAAAAGGTATTAAAGGTAGCATTTGAATGTGCGTATGCACCATATAACTGGACACAGGAATCACCTGATGTTGGTAACGGCAAGAAAGCAGTTAAGATTAAGAATGCAGATGGATATGCATATGGATACGAAGTAGAACTTGCCCAGAGAATTGCAGATGAGCTTGGATACGAACTTGAAGTATACAAGATTGAATGGAGTTCAATCCTTATGGGACTTCAGGATGGTTCATATGATGCTGTTATGACAGGTGTATGTTACAGCGCTGAAAGAGATGAAACATATGATTTCTCTTCACCATATTATAAGAGACAGATTGTTGGTGTTGTAAGATCAGACAGCCAGTTTGCAAACTTTACTAAGTTATCAGACTTTGCGGGAAAGGGAGCTAAGGTTACAACACAGATTGCTACTAACTATGTTCCATATAAGGATGAGGTTCCAGGAGGCGTTATAGCAACAGATTATGAAACATCTTCAGAGTGTTTCCTTGCAGTACAGAACAAGACAGCTGATATGGTTATTCTTGATTACACAACATCTGTTTCAGCACTTGCTACTATGAATAACTTAAAGATGCTTAACCTTGACTTCACAGAACCAGAGGGTGCTTCTAATGACTGCTGTATAGTATTCCGTGAAGGAGACCCTATGAGAGATACAGTTCAGGGTGCACTTGATAAGCTTGGCTGGAATGATAAGGCTGAATTCGATAAGCTTATGGATGAAATGGTAAAGTTACAGCCAGCATCTAACTAGAATAAATAAAATAAACTTGTAAATAAGTAGTGGTTTAATAAATGTTTTGACAACATATAAAATAATTGCATTATAACTTGTAATTATAACATATAAGCCGTAGTTTTCCCTGACAAAGATGTTGGGTCTTTAAGGGAAAACTGCGGCATTTTATTTTAACTTAATAAAAATAATACTGGGTAATAATAAATAAAATGGTTTTGGGATAAATACTAATCTTAAAAGTGCATGTCAGCATATATGTGCACTATAAAGGAGGTTTTGCTATATGTATATGAATACAATGATTGCACTGGCAGCGAATACGCCAGGAGCCGAGGGCTCTTTGTTTGAATGGGCCTGGTTCATTTTTAATAAATATTCAACATTATTTCTTAAAGCTACGTGGGTAACACTTTATGTAGCACTTATAGGAACTTTGTTAGGCTTTATACTTGGTTTTGCCGTAGGCATAATCAATACAGTAAAGATTCATAAAGAGGATAACATAGTAAAGAAAATCCTGCTTCATATATTAAAGGCAATAGTAGTTGTATATGTTGAAATATTCAGGGATACACCAATGATTGTCCAGGGCATGGTTATCTACTATGGATTAAGACAGAATGACATTATGATTACATCAATCATAGCAGGTATTCTTGTAACAACACTTAATACAGGAGCTTATATGGGTGAAACAGTAAGAGCAGGTATTAAGTCAGTAGATGCAGGCCAGGAGGAAGGCGCTCTTGCCATGGGTATGTCACATTTTAAAGCTATGTTATACATAATAGTTCCACAGGCTTTAAAAAATGTAATACCTGAAATGTGTAACACATTTGTTAACAACTTAAAGATGACATCAGTACTTAATGTTATAGGTGTATCAGAGCTTTTCCTTATGGCAAAGACAGCAGGTGGTGCTTATTATAAGTACTTTGAATCATATATAGTTATTTCAATTATTTACTTTATTCTCTGTTTCGTATTCAACAGAGTATTCTCAGTGATTGAAAAGAAGCTTCAGGGAAGAAGTGATTATGAGCTGGCTACAGAGTATCTGGAAAATGAATGATTATGTGTGAGCAGATGGTTATATGATATCAACGTATAACTTAAGAACAGGAGGCAGGTTATGGCAGATTCAATTATAAAGGTAGAAAACCTTGTAAAGTCATTCGGTGATCATGAGGTTTTAAAGAAAATAGATTTTGAAATATCAAAGGGTGAGGTTGTATGTATTATCGGTTCTTCCGGTTCTGGTAAGTCAACACTTTTAAGATGTATTAATCATCTTGAAACACCTACAAGCGGTAAGATACTTTTCCATGGTGATGAGGTTAAAAACACACAGTCATCACTCACAAAATACAGATCACAGGTTGGAATGGTATTCCAGTCATTTAATCTGTTTAACAATATGACAGTATTAAAAAACTGCATGTTCGGAGTACAGAAAATATTACATCTTAGTAAGGAAGAGGCAAAGCTAAGAGCTATAAAGCACTTAAGAGAGGTTGGAATGGCAGCTTATATCAATGCTCATCCGGCACAGTTATCAGGTGGACAGAAGCAGAGAGTTGCTATCGCAAGAGGATTATGTATGAATCCGGAGGTGCTTCTGTTTGATGAACCAACATCAGCACTTGATCCTGAGATGGTAGGCGAGGTTCTTAATGTTATGAAGGAGCTTGCAGATGAGGGACTTACAATGATTATAGTTACCCATGAGATGGAATTCGCTAAAAATGTATCAACAAGAACAATATTTATGGATAACGGATATGTTGTTGAAGATGAAAGTCCTGACATCTTATTCACGAACCCTAAGAATGAAAGAACAAAGGAATTCTTAACAAGATATATGGAAAGCGGAGTTAAGAAAGGTGCTTAGAATAAAAAATTCATATGATGGATTAGCGACTGTGCACACCTGGTACTAATCCGTTATGCGTAAAAAGGTGCGCAGAAATGAGGACTAATATGGATAATTTGGTTATTACAGTTGCCAGAGGCTTTGGCAGCTGTGGAAAAAGAATAGCAAAACAGATAGCAGATGATCTTGGAATACATTGTTATGAAAACAGAATTCTGATGCTGGCATCACAGATGAGTGGTCTTGATGAGGAAGTGTTTGCAGAGGTTAATGAAAAGCTGAGAAACCAGAATGTTTTTTCGGCATTTCTTAAAGGACTGCCTATGCAGCGTTCACCTAAGGTTGAAGACAGAAAGTTCGTATCAGATGAGAAGCTGTTTGAATACCAGAAACAGATTATAGAACAGCTTGCTGATACAGAAAGCTGTGTCATTGTAGGTAAATGTGCTGACTGGATATTAAAGGACAGACCAAACGTAATAAGTCTGTATATAGAAGCTCCAAGAAGCTTTACACTTAAAGAAATCATGGACAGAATGGGTGTTAATGAGGCTACAGCAGCAAGATCGATCACGCAGACAGATAAATACCGTGCAGAGTATTATGAGCATTATACAGGTGGTAATTACTGGACGAATCCTGTTAACTACGACCTTACTATCAATACAGAGAGAGTTGGCTTTGAAGGTGCAGTTAAGCTTGTAAAGGACTATATTAAGATAAAGTATCCTGATTTTAAGATAGATGCCTGTGGCAGAACTGTTGATGATAATAAGGTTATATCTATGAAATAAATAATGTCGGGGATGTGTACGAATTGCAAAAGGTGGTGGTGTATATGCAGGTTAAAACATATCTTATATCTAAGGCTGTAAGCTATCATGAGCTTATATTGGAGGATGGATATATTAATAAGATATATATGATAGATAATCCGGACCGGGAAATATATGCCATACCTGATGCCTGCCTTGATCTGCAGTTCGTATATGAGAAGGGACGTTTTGTGCCATATGTATGCGGAACACATACGGAGGTAAGCCTTGCCTTCATTGGTGGCAGTAAAAAAATATTTGGAGTCAAATTCGAACCGGGAGTTGTGCCTGATTTTATGAAAAGCTATGCTGGTGAGCTTGTGTGTACAAGAAGAAATGTGTCAGATATGGAAGCATTAAGTAACATAGCAGTGCAATTCGGGAAGGATATGTCATTTGAAGACATGGCAGATATATTTACTTCTCATTTCATATATGCTGATTACTTTAAAGAAAGAAAAAATATAATCGTCCAGATAGCAGGTATCATACACAATAAAAAAGGGTGCGTGACAATATCAGATATAGCTGTACAGACAGGATATAACCAGCGCTACCTTGACCGTGTATTTAAGGAATCACTTGGAGTATCCATGAAGAAGTACGCTGGAATCATAAGAATCCAGAAAGCGATATATTATCTTCAGAATAATCTCACATATGAGATATATGAAAGACTTGGATATTACGATCAGGCACACTTTATTAAGGATTTTAAAAAAAATACTTCACTTACACCGAACAAGTTTGGAAAGGTTAATAGTGAACTGAATATTGTATAAAACGCAGGAGGATATAGCTATGAGTTTTATTAATAATCCAGATATAACAAAGGAAGAAGTACTAAAGGAGAGTCTTGCTCACTGGAATGTAGGAAAAACACAGGAATGGATAGACCGTGATATGGCTATTGTAATGGGAAAAAGAGAAGGCTATTGCTTCTGGGATCTTGATGGAAGAAAGTTTCTTGATATACATATTAATGGAGGAACTTATAATCTGGGACACAGAAACCCAGAGATTATAAGCGCACTTACAGATGCCATGACAGAACTTGATATAGGTAATCATCATTTTACAGGTATAACAAAGGCTATGCTTGCAAAACAGCTTACAGAGCTTTGTCCTGATGGACTTGATTATGCGTGCTTTTCAACCTGTGGTGGAGAGGCAGTTGATCTTGCTATAAAGAGTGCCAGATATGCCACACAACGTAAGCGTGTTGTATCTATTCAAGGCTGTTACCACGGACATACAGGCTTGTCTGTATCAACAGGTGATGCTAGATTCAAGGATCCATTCTTATGTCAGGGAGCTCCGGGAGAATTCGTACAGGTTCCACTTAATGACCTGGATGCTATGGAGGCAGAGCTTAAAAAAGAGGATGTTGCGTGTGTTATTATAGAATCCCTTCTTGCAACATATGGTTTTCCGATTCCTGATAAGGGATATCTTGCAGGAGTCAAGAAGCTGTGTGAGAAGTATGGAACACTTTACATAGCAGATGAAACACAGACAGGCCTTATGAGAACTGGAAAAATGTGGTGCTTTGAGCACGAGGGCTTTGTTCCGGATATGATCACAACGGCTAAAGGCTTTGGAGGAGGCATATATCCTATATCAGCAACTGTTATGAACAGAAAGGCAGCCAGCTGGATGTTTGATATAGGAAGGATGCATGGTTCAACCTGTGGTAATTCAGAGCTTGGTTGTGTTGTAGCGATGAAGGTGCTTGAGATAACTACTCGTAAGGAAACAGTTGATAATATTAATAAGAATACAAAGCTTCTTACAGAGCGCGTTAATGCCCTTATGGATAAATATGATGGTTTCCTTACCGGATATACCCAGAGAGGCGTTATTATGGGAATAAACTTTGCATGTGAGGATGCAAGTAAGACTATATGCAAGCCATTATTTGATAATGGTGTATGGTCGCATAATTCAAGACTTCATCCTAATACACTCCAGATGAAGTTGGGACTTTTATGTGACGATGCATTTATGGATGAGTTGTTTGAAAAGATAGACAAGGGACTTGCACAGGCTGTAAATATGAAAAAATAAATATAGAAATAAATATATAGAAATAAACATAACAAAACTAATATGTAAAATAAGCAGTATGGAATAATACGAGGAAACAGCTATGAAGGATACACCACAATCATTATTAGAGGATGTTAAAAATAATCTGCCATTATTATATGATGTTGAAGAGGATTACCAGGTAAGTCTTTTAAAGTACTCGGAAAATATTATATACAAGGTTGAGTTTAGCAAAAGCAGCCCTGTTGTGTTCCGTATACATAGGCCGGGATATCACGATATAGAAGAGCTTGAGGGCGAAATAAGATGGATGGATGAAATACATAAGGATACACAGGTCAGACTTACAGTTGTATATCGTGGACGTGATGGCGGATTTCTTCAAAAAATGCGGACATCAGGCGGGGAAACTGTATACTGCTCTGTTATCTCCTTTTTATGTGGAAGTCCACTTGGAGAGCTTAAGGGTGAGGCTTTGCTGGACGGTCTTGAAAAGCTTGGAGAGATTACAGCAAGACTTCATATACAGTCAATAAACAGGGATAAATCAGTTAAAATAAAAAGATTCTGCTGGGATATTAATAACCTTTTTGGTGATAATGGCGATGGAATATGGGGGAGCTGGCGGGATTATGAAGGAATCACAGGTCATGATTACCGTATTCTTGAAAAATGTACCGAAAATATCAAAAAAGAGCTTAATCATTATGGGAGAAGTAATGACAGGTATGGACTTATTCATGCAGACTTGCATTTTTACAACGTAATCAGTTATGAAGGCAATGACCAGATAATTGATTTTGATGATTGCGGATATGGATTTTATATGTATGATATGGGCTGTGCGCTTGTCACATATTCCAAGAATCTTTGCGAACTTGAGGAGGCATGGATAAGAGGCTATGAGAAGGTAAGAAGGCTTTCTGATGAAGATAAAAGACTGATACCTATGTTTGTTCTTATAAGAAGAATTACAAGACTTGCGTGGCTGTCTGGACATGCCGATAGTGATACAGCTAAGACAGTAGAGCCTGAGTATCTTAAGGTGACCGTAGACCTTGCAAGAGAGTGGCTTGAAACTAATACTAAGGTGGCTGTAATAACAGGAGCAGCTTCTGGAATAGGCTACGGAATTGCAAAGAAATTATGCGAGGAGGGTATCAGAATAGCACTCATAGGAAGAAGTGATGATATATATGATGCCCAGAACAGACTCATAGAATATGCCAAGGCAGCAGGTACAGCTTATTCATCAGGTTATTCTGAAAGTATAGGAATTAAAGCTTACAAGTGTGATATAACAAGTAAATATATTGTTATTGATACAGTTGAGAGAATAATTAAGGATTATGGCAGGATAGATATTCTTGTTAATAATGCCGGAGTTGCCAGAATTAACGCATTTGAGGAAACAAGGGAAGAACAGCTTGATATGCATATTAATACTAATATCAAGGGAACCTGGAATATGACACAGGCGGTTATTCCATATATGAAGAAGAACAGGTATGGACGAATAGTTAATATGTCCTCTGTTACAGGACCATATGAATGTGATAGGGGTTATAGTGCTTATGCAGCAACAAAGGCAGCTCTGATAGGCTTTACGAAGGCAATAGCCTCAGAATACGCAGAATATGGAATAACCTGTAATGCAGTATGTCCTGGCTTTATATTAACACCTAATGTATTAAGAAGTGCTAAGACTACCAATCCGGATAATCCGCAGAGTGTTATAGATAAGATAGCAGGTGCAGTACCAGTTAAAAAGCTGGGAACACCAGAGCAGATAGGAAGTCTGGTGGCATTCTTAGCAGGTGATAATGCAGAATACATTACAGGAACAGCCAATGTTATAGATGGCGGTAATATGATTCCGGAAACAAGCGTAATGGGAGTGCATAGCACGGAATAATCCGTAGGTATCAAAGCCGGGGGCTTTTGACACCGACATCATACAATACAGATGTTAACATAATAGCATACATATAAGAGGTGAAGTGAATGATTAAAATAATAGCAACAGCAGCGATATATCTTCTTACTATGCTTCTTGCATATGTATTAAAAAAGATGGGACTTTTCCATAAGGAAGATAAGAGGGTATTGTCAAACCTTATATTTTATGTCACATTACCGGCATCTCTTATTAGCGGTTTTAGTGGAGCCCAGGTTAACATATATTATGTTGTGTCTATACTTATAGGCTTTGGCGTGAATACAGTTATGGTAATAGCCGGACAGCTCGCAGCAGCTCATAAGGAAAGAGATATGCAGGCTATATATGCGGTAAATGCTTCAGGCTTTAATATGGCCTGCATAGCCATTCCCTTCCTTTCTAATTTCTATCCGGCAGGTGTTCCATATCTATGTATGTTTGATGTGGGAGATTCATTTTATACGTTAGGCACGACATATGCTATTGCGAAAATGAGAATAAGCCAGAAAAATAAGGAACAGAATACATCTGAAATAAAATTGAATAAATAGGACATAGGCGTACTTGAAATAGTTAAAAGTCTTTTTACGTCTGTTCCCTTTGATGTGTATTTTATTATGACAGTATTATCCTTTCTTAATTACAGATTACCGGATATAGTTATACAGGCGGCTGATTTCTGTGGACATGGTAATGGATTTCTTGCTATGATGATGATTGGAATATCGTTTGAACTTAATATGAGCAGGGAAACAGCCGGTGAGGTGCTTCATCTGTTGTTATTAAGATATGGAATTGGAATAATATCAGCAATATTGATATTCTGTGTATTACCTGCACCGCTTGTTATGAGACAGATATTGGCGGCGGCAGTATTCTCGTCAAGTGCAGCAGTATCCATAATATATTCAGAAAAGCTGGGAGTTTCGACTGATATAGCGGCAGCTCTCAATCCGTTATCAACAGCCCTTATGATACCGATTATGGTAGTGGTCATAGCAATCACAATGTAATGACGTGTTTATTTCACGAAACATATTTCATAAAAACATATTTCGCGAAAAAGTATTTATTTATGGTATTTATTTAAAAAGTAAAAAAGTAGGAATATTACATAATATATATTATAATAGGATGCAAGGGGCAGAATACATTTTGCTCCTTGTATTATGTATTTAACAAGAATGTTTAACAGGAATATTTAACAAGAAAATAATAAATTGTAAGTTAATTGCAAGCTGTTAATGATATTATAAGAAAGTAATATAAAAGAGCATCATAAACAGGTGGTAAGCCTGCTTGTAATGTATATAGTGCTGGATAAATAGGCATATAAATATGGGCGGTGATGATTACGTAACGAAGCCATTCCATAATGCGGTGCTTCTATCAAGGATAAGCGCTAATCTAAGACGAAGCAGCATGAATGACGGGGATGTGTATAAGAAGGGTGAATTAGCAATATATTTTGATAAGTACAAGCTGTACAGGGCAGGTAATGAGCTTAAGTTATCCAACAATGAGTGGGATATGTTAAAGATACTTGTGGAGAATAAGGGGAGAGTTGTAAGAAGAGATGTGTTTTTTGAAAGATTGTGGGATATACATGGAAACTATGTGGAATACAATACACTTACTGTCAATATGAGCCGCCTTAAAGCAAAGCTTGGAACGTTCGGGGAAGAAAGAGTTCCATATATAGAAACTATCAGGAATGTAGGTTATCGTTGGATAGCATAACAATACTAATGGGGAGATAATAGATGGATAATAATAAAAGCATACAGTTTGGCAGCCAGTACAGGAATATAGATAAAACTATAAGAAATTATAGAAAAAACCAGACATTATTTGTTATTTCAATGGTTGTTACTAATGCACTCATCATTGCATTTTTAACCATATATTATAGTATCAGGCAAAGGGCTCTTGTAGGAGCCCTTTATTTGTATGATAAAGCCTCAGCCATGGATCTGATTGACAGAATGATGCATATGAATATAAGCAGGAAAACCTATGAGGCAGGACTAGAGGCTATGATTGAAGCTGGCTATACAAGAAACGGATATATGTATCTTATACACATTAATTATGAGAATGTAATAAATATAGTTATAGGGCTTATTCTGTTGTTGTTGCTTATATATGGGCTTGTGCACTGCTACAGAATAGGAAGAAAGGATTGTCTTGGAAGTCTTAAAGGCTATGTAAGGGAAAATGGAATATTAAAGGAACAGCTAAACAAAGAGCATGAGTACAATATATGCCAGTATAAGAAGATGCAGGAGTTTGTTGAGAATATAGCACACCAGATAAAGACACCTCTTTCGGTTATGACCATGAAGCAATACTGAAGCTACAGGCTGTCTGCAGCAGCCGTATAATAATATCACAGGCGGAATAACGATAATCTCTGAATGTACTAAGAGTGCATTTAAGATTAAAGTATTTATAAAAAAGCTGCTTGATATAAGCCGGATAGAATCTGGCAAGGTGATACTTGCAACAGAAAAAGTTGTAATTGATTATATAGTAGAAGAAAGTGTTGAAAGTGCAGTTGCAGATAAGTCAAAGGTCATAGTTGATTATGGTACAGACGTTAAAAGGGTTATGTATGCTGATGAGGGCTGGCTTGCAGAGGCTTTGATAAATATTATAAGCAATAGCTATGAATGTATATGTGATAAAGAAAATGGACGTGTATACATAGATATAAGCAGCAATAATGAGGTATGTATCATAAAGATTGCTGATAATGGGGATGGTATAGATAAAACAAAAATATCAGGCATATTTGACAGATTCGAAGGTAAGAACAGCCAGAGCGAGTTCCATGCCGGCATAGGCCTCAACCTGTCAAAGCTTATAATAGAGGCTCATCATGGAAGCATCAGGGCATCCAACAGTGAAAAGTACAAAGGAGCAGAATTCAGAATATTACTGCCATTGTATAAGCTTAAGGGGAAGGTAGAACATAATCAGTAAACGTAAGTTATATGTAAACAGATTGTTATATAGTTATATTATTAAGTGAATGGGGGATGGTGTATGAATACAGAATATATGGACTATTGCTTTAAGAGTATAAAGCGAAGGAAAAAGAATATAATAAAGACCTCGTTTACTATATTTATTGTATTCGCTGCTGTCACATTGCTGATACTGATAAGAACTAATGTATACCAATGGCAGCTTCAGTCAGTAAAGGACAGGTTTGGAAGCTGGTTTGTTATGATGTGTGGTTCTGATGGCAAAGAGAATAGTGAACTTAAAGGACATCCTTATCTTAAGGAGTCAGGAAAAGCTGTAAAGGTTAATAATGTATATGATAATGGCGGCGAGATGACGGAAACCGGTATAGGTTATATGACAGAGGAATTTATCAGGCTTGGTAATATATCTACGGAGGAAGGACATTTTCCACAGAAGGATGATGAGGCTGCAGTTGACTGGAATACGCTGTTAGAGCTTAATCAGGGTTCATCCTTAGGTCAGGATATAGTAATCAGGACTGTTATATCAGATGAAAATGGACAGACAGAAGATATAACAAGAACCTACAAGCTGGCAGGAATATTGAAAAGCTATACGAATTCATGGGCTGGGGGAGACCGCGTTCCGGGAGTTATAGTTACAGAGCAGGCTGCAAAGGATATTAAGCGTAATAATAATGCTATATACATATATACAGTTGATGATTACGTTAATGATTATGAAGCTATATATGATGGGTTGAAAAAAAAGACAAGCAGTTCACTTATATATAATAGCAGCGTGTATGAATATGAGCCATGGAGTGGTGGCAATATATATGATTATATGTATATGATTATTGTACTTGTAGGAATTGCTGGAATAACCTATCAGCTATCGGTATATAGTACAGGCAGAAAAAGAGTGTATGAAATATTAAGAGGACTGGGGGCTGACAGATTAAAGCTTATATCTTTTGCCTTTATGGAAAGTGTAGTTATAATTATATGTTCGTCACTTGCAGGTCTGATTTTTTCAATAATAACAGGGCGGGTAGTAACCTTTATTATTGAAGGAATTACGGGAATAGTCTTCTTTACAATAGATAAAAGTGTATATATTGGATTGGCTGTTATGCTTGTTATATCAATAGCAGTCTGCTTAGCTGTAAGTATAGTAAGTCAGGGAACCAGTCGGGTGGCAAAGCGCAGCAAAGCAGCCAATATATGCGCTAAGCCGGGCAGATCTGCACATAATACAGATGTAAAGCATATAATAAACAGACATAATTATATACGTCAGACAGGCAGCAGATTAATGCGTTCCCAGGGAATTATACAGAATATATCTATAAGAGTATTTTCACTTGCAATTATGGTTATAGTGATTACGTGTGTGGTTAATGGAATAACTGTTTATGGCAAATATAGGACAGTTTCAGAAAAAACAGATACACTTGCATTCTATAAGCAGGATAAGAATACTCCATATGTGGTTAATATTGCATATAATTTCAGGAGATATTGGGATGAGCAGGACCAAAGTGTGCTGAATTCACCAGATATCAATGAGGTAAGAAAGAATGTAAAGCTTAAATATTCGCTGGTATATAATAATATGACATATGACCAGTATCGTGATTATATGAGTTCTAATCTGAATGGAACAATGACCAATCTGAAGTGCAACAATTACCTTCTGGATTATAACCTGAAGAGAGCAGATGCCAGTATGTATAAAGGGATAGATAAAAGTGTTATTAATTATATAAGCAGTATAAATGGTGTTAGTAATATCAGATATGGGTATTATGAAACAGCACGTATGTGGACGTGGGATGATATGGATTACAATAATCTGGGAGTTTCCTGGTATGAGAAGGCTGGAAATAATAAATCGTTATCTATGAAGAAATACTCTGATGAAGAGGACAAGTATCTGTTTGCAACTGAATATGTGGGGGAAAATAGTGGAATATATGACATCTTAGAGGATTATGCAGGCGATGATTGGAATTATGCTGCATTTCTTGAAGGAGATGAAGCAATTATATTTCTGGATAAGAATCCTGAGGGAGAATATGATGATACCATCACAAGTGGAACCAATATTGGTCTGATGTGTTATCAGACTTATCCATATGAAGATGGCGCATCTAATCTTAATATGGTGTATAGCAGCTATTATAAAGCTGTATATAACTATATGAAAGAAAATGATATACAGGGCCAGAGTGACATATTAAGGCAGGAAGGAATAATAAGTGTAAGGGAGAAGAAAGAGTTTAAGGATAGGAAAAGAAAGTATACATATAATGTAAGATATGCACCGGCAGCAGTAACTAAGGCAGCTAAGGTTATATATGTTGATGATGAGATAAAGTCAAGACTAAAGGAATATATACCAGAGTTTGGATTGTATACAATGGTTGCATCAGATAAGCTTGGAGAGAAGGCTGTTAATACACAGAATGAAGTGCTAAAGGAATATATTGGAATTGATGAGCTGCCACCAGAAATTACACTTGCCGTGAAGTACAACCAGCTTAATATAAGATATGGATTGAATTCGGTATATAATGGAACAGCTAATGCAGTAGCAGCATATCTTAGACAGGCTGACTTTTCATATAATGACTATTCTGCGGATAAAGAACAGGTAAAGAAAGACACAATAGAGGCTCTGGTATTGTATATATTTACCGCAGTTGCGGCTGTACTTATGTATATATGTATAATCCTGCTTGTACTCAATAACAGAGTCAGCAGATTTAATAACCATATGAATATTTTAAGAAATCATGGGGCTGATAACACAATAGTCAGAAATATACATATGTATCAATGTATAAGAGAAGCAATATGGTGTGTAATACTTATGCCGGTTATTGTTATATTGGAGATGTTATATTTACATAGAAATATTAAGTAAAATAACCAGAAGAGGGTGTTTGATTGAATACAGAATTTATTAATTATTGTATAAAAAGTGTAAGAAGACGGTGGAAAAGTCTGTTAAGAGCCGCATTATCAATATTTCTGGTGTTAAACAACAGAATTCATCAGTATGGGCCTGTTATGCAGTTGCTAAGACGTAGCGGAGCTGATAAAAGTGTTGTATTTAATATATTGATGCGTGACTGTATATGGCAGAATCTATACTGCATAATTCTTATGCCTGTTATGTTATTAATAGAGGCAATAATCATAAGAAAAAATGTGACTTAAAGAAAAGACAAATAAAAGACTGCTGAAAGTTAATAAAAGGCAGATAAAAGGCTGATAAAAAGCAAATAAAAGGTGCGATTGGAAGGAGCTTTATATGGGTGATATATTAAGGGCAGAAGGTATATGTAAGACATATCATACAGGTATGGTAGATGTACATGCTTTGAAAAAATGCGACATAAATATAAGAAAGGGTGAATTCACTGCAATTATAGGTAAAAGTGGTTCTGGTAAATCAACATTGCTTAGAATTCTTGGCTCTATGGACAGACCGGATGAAGGAAAGGTATATATTGATGACATAGATATAAGTGAATTAAATGACAGACAGCTATCTAAGCTAAGAAGAGAGAAGATAGGCTATGTCTATCAGAATTATAGTCTTATACCAGAATATACTGCATATGAGAATATAGCACTTCCGGTAATTCTTGATAATCAGGATGTAGATGAGGATGAGATTAATGAATTGCTGGTATCATTGCAGATAGAGCATTGCCGCAATAAGTTTCCGGATCAGATGTCAGGTGGTGAACAGCAAAGAACAGCTATTGCAAGAGCACTTATAATGCATCCGGCAGTTGTATATGCAGATGAACCAACAGGTAATCTGGATGCGGAAAGTGCAGAGAATGTTGCAGCCATGCTTTCACTTGCAGCAGCCAAGTACAAGCAGACCATCGTTATGGTAACACATGATAAGCAGATGGCAGAATATGCAGACCGGATACTTAATATAGTTGATGGACAGGTAAGAACAGAGGAATTGTTGTTTAACTGAGTTATTTATTGTTTTATTGTTTAGGTGGCATATTAATTATTAATGTTATGACAAATGGAATTCATACAATAGTATATGCACTTTTATATGCATTATATATGCAGTTGAATTAATCCTAATTATTATCACTTTCATACCCAGGATAATCAGACATGCTGTCATAGCCTGCTGGCTGTACATAGTAGGAAGTGCTTCCGTTACTGTTATCATCATAATAATTCAATTTAAGAATAGGCTTTGTCATATCGAAATTCTTTTCAAAAGGATTATCAAGTTCCCCTAGTATTGCTGTGGCAAGTGCGGCATCATTAAGCGAGTTATAAGATAAAGACTCATTTCATCTAGCATAGTATTATATATACCTTGTGTTTTATCCTCTGAAATATAGTCTGAAAAGCTTACATTAGAATCTTCATAAGAAGGAAGCTTTTTATATTCAACACAGAAATCATTTATACCGGTGAGTGCCTCTGCAAGTCTGCTTATATCACTTTCCTTTAAGAATACTTTACGATATCTGCCAAAAACCCCTTCTTAAAAAAACACCTCGTAGGTAGCATAGCTATGCGAAGAACGTGCATAATAACGTTGCTCATTGATACTGCCAAGAAATATTTACTCCATCGAAAGAGTGATAATATTGGTAAAATCCCGCTTTTGGTATTATAATAATGATATTGCAGTCTTGTAAGGTGATTGCAAGGTGTTAATGTTATTATCAATGTATGTTAAGGAATAACGATACAGAATAAGCTATGAAAACATACATATACACGGGTGGGGTGAGCAGGATACATGTACAGAATTATGTTGGTCGAGGATGACAGAGAGCTAGGAGAAACTATAAAGAGCCTTCTTACTTTAAAAGGATATGATGTGACACTCATAGGGAGTGTAAAGGAATATAGTAAGCATACAGAAGTGTATGATATGTATCTGCTTGATGTAAAGCTCCCTGATGGAGATGGCTTCCAGATATGTGAAAAAATCAGACATAATCTTGATGCTCCAATTATATTTATAACATCATGCGATGATGAGGAATCCATAGTTAAAGGACTTGATATAGGTGGAGATGATTATGTAACGAAGCCTTTTCATAATGCGGTACTTTTATCAAGAATAAGTGCCAACTTAAGAAGAAGTGGCATGAATGATGGAGATGTATATAAAAAGGGAGAACTTGCAATATATTTTGATAAATACAAGCTGTACAGGGCTGGTAATGAACTTAAGCTTTCGAACAATGAATGGGATATGCTTAAGATACTTGTTGAAAATAAGGGAAGAGTTGTAAGACGGGATGTTTTTTTTGACAGACTGTGGGATATACATGGCAACTATGTAGAATATAACACACTTACTGTTAATATGAGCCGTCTTAAAGCCAAGCTTGGCACCTTTGGGGATGAAAGAGTTCCTTATATAGAAACAATAAGAAATGTAGGCTACCGCTGGATAGCGTAAAGGAATAATACATAACAGTTATGGGGAGATAGGGTATGGATAATAAGAAGAAAATTCAGTCTGGCAGTTCAAGAAAGAATATAGATAATATTATAAGAGATTATAGAAGAAAACAGACGTTATTCGTTATAGGAACAGCCGTTACCAATGCACTTATTGCTGCATTTCTAACCATATATTATAGTATCAGGCAAAGGGCTCTTGTAGGAGCCCTTTATCTGTATGACAACAATTCGGCAACGAATCTCATAGACAGAATGATGCATATGAATATAAGTAAGAACACATATTATGCAGGAGAAGAGGCTATGGTGCAGGCCGGATATACCAGAAATGGATATGCATATCTGTCACACATTAATGGTGAGACAATGATGTATACTATCATAGGTATGATTATTGCGGTACTGTTGGTGTATGGACTTATACATTGCTACAGGATAGGAAAAAAAGACTGTCTTGGAAGTCTTAAGGCATATGCAAGGGAAAATGAGGCACTCAAAGAACAGCTTGAAAAGGAACATGAATACAATATATGCCAGTATAAAAAAATGCAGGAGTTTGTAGAGAATATAGCGCATCAGATAAAAACGCCACTTTCGGTTATGACTATGAAGCTTGAGATGCTTCAGGATATGTTAAATGATATAAAGCCTGAAAATACACATGAAGATGATAATGATAAACACGTGGAAAAAATGAAAAAAGAACCGGATGAATATGTACCAGAAACAAAACAGCATATGCAGATGGCATCTACAATAATTTCCGAGTGTACAAAGAGTGCATTTAAGATAAAGACATTTATAAAAAAGCTGCTTGATATAAGCAGGATTGAGTCAGGAAAAGTAGTACTTGCCACAGATAAAGTTATTATTGATTATATAGTTGAAGAAAGTGTAGAAAGTGCAGCTGCAGATAAGTCAAGGGTGATAGTTGATTATGGTACAGAGGAAAAGAGAGCTATGTATGCAGATGAGGGCTGGTTAGCAGAAGCATTTATAAACATTATAAGTAACAGCTATGAATACATATGTGACAGAGAAGACGGACGCGTGTACATAGATATAAACAGTAACAATGAGGTGTGTATAATAAAGATATCGGATAATGGTGAAGGTATAGACAAAGCACACCTTGCTGGTGTATTTGACAGATTCGAAGGGAAAAGCAGCCAGAACGAGTTTCATGCTGGCATAGGCCTGAATCTGTCAAAGCTTATAATAGAAGCACATCATGGCAGCATAAAGGCAGCTAACAGTGAGAAGTATGGTGGAGCAGAGTTTCGGATACTTCTTCCTTTATATAAGCTTAAGGGGAAGGTTGGGCATAACTAAGAAAGCAATCCGAAGGTATCAAAGTCGGGGGCTTTTGCCCCAGACATCTTATCATTAAAGTATATAAAACGTAAGTTATATGTAAGCAGTCTGTTATATGATAATAACTGTAAGCAGGGTAGCCTGTATAATCAGTACCCGTATTGTGAGATGAGGGGACGGGTACTGATATTTATTTATAATATGAAACAGGGGTGATGGCATGAATACAGCTTTTTTTGATTATTGTATAAAAAGTCTTAAAAGACGAAAAAAACAGGTGCTTAAAGCAGTAACGGCTATATTTTTGTCATTTACATTTGTAGCAGGTGTGCTTCTTTTTAGGGATAATATGTATGAATGGCAGATACAGTCAGCAAAACACCGGTTTGGCGACTGGTTTGTTATGATGAATGGAAATGACAGCAGGGAAAATGCACAGCTTAAGTCACATCCATATCTTAATGATTCAGGAAAAGTAAGTATATCAAACTACCAATACAATAATAACTGGAATCAGACAGATATTAAAATCGGATATATGGATAATGATTTTGTCCGTCTTTCTAATATAACACCTGATAAAGGAGAATTTCCAAAGAACGATGATGAAATAGCAGTTGAATGGAATACTCTGCTTTTACTCAATCAGGGTACAGACATAGGACAGGATATTACTCTGAATATAATTGTAAATAATCCAAAGGCAAGTTCAGGCTGGGACAGGATAACAAAGACATACAAGCTGTCAGGAATACTTAAAAGCTACACTAATATATGGGTTGGAGGAAGCAATGTTCCAGGTATTATAACTACTAAAAATGAAGCTCAGAATATAAAAAGAAGTAATTCAGCAGTATATATATATTCTGCAGGCAATTATATATCAGGAGATTACAAAGATATATATGAAGGACTGAATAAAAAAGTAAGTGGTTCACTAATATATAACAGCAGTCTGTATGATTACGAACCATGGAGTGGAGGTTCTATATACGAGTATATGTATGTTGTTCTTGTTATACTTGGAGTAGCTGGTATAGCTTATCAGTTATCTGTATATAATAAAACAAGAAAATATGCATATGGCATAATAAAGAATATGGGTGCCACAAAGCTGCAGATGATAGCTTTTATATGTGTTGAAAATGCTGTTATAGTTATAAGCTCATCTGTTATAGGTCTGATTCTTTCAATAATTGCAGCAAGGCTTATATGCTTCATTGTCGAGTTAAGAACAGGAATAAGTTTTTTTACAATAGATAGAGGGATATATATAAGTCTTCTGATTATGCTTATCATGGCTGTTGTTGTGGGAAGTATTGTAAATATATGTGGACAGAGCTCTGACAGACTGCATAGATATACAAGCCGTTATAAGCTGAAAAGGCTATATAAAAAAGACAGGCATACGAGACATACATATATATTAAACAAAAACAATTATGTAAAAGAAACATATAAACGTCTCATGCTAAGACAGGGGATAGTGCAGAGTATATGCATAAGATTATTTTCACTAGCTATGATGATAATCATGATTATATGTATAGTGAATTCTGTAAGGACATATGCTGATTATAAGATAAGTTCACAAAAATCAGATATTATTGCATTTTATAGACAGGACAATAATGCAGAATATATCATATGTAATGCAGAGAATGATGTGCAGTTAGAATATGAGGCAGGGAAAACTCTGGATTTGTTTAAGTACATAAAGGATTGCTATAGTAATGCAATTAATAATGTGTCATGGGAAATGTATTCAGATGCTTATAAATCAAGAATATCTGATGATGATGGAATTTCGTTTAGTAAGCGTAATCTTAAATACAACATAAAGAATGCAGATGCACTTATGTATAAAGATATTGATGAAAGTACTATTGAGTATGTGCGTGGGATAACTGGTGTAGATGATATCAGTTATGGCTATTTCGAGACAGCGAGAGTATGGACCTGGAATACTATGGATTACAACAAGATGGGTATTCCGTATTATGTAGATATTGATGATAATAAGAATATTAATTCTAAGAATATTAATTCTAAGAATAGTGATTCCAATAATGCTTCATATAGCAGTGAACAGATTAATCCAAAGTATCTGTTTGCAACAGAGTATGTAGAAGCTGATAGCAGAGTATATGATGTGTTAGCGGATATTACAGGCAAAGATGAGATTGACATACAGGCATTTAAAGACGGCAGACAGGTGGTTATATTTTTAGATAAGAATCCTGAGGGTGTATATGATGATACAATAACAAAGGGAACTGATATAGGTCTTATGTGCTATAAAGCCTATCCGGAAAACTATGGTATAGATAAGGATTATGCCAGCAGTTATTATATGGCTATATACAGCTATATGCGTGATAAAGGCATAGTTACAGACGATTTTAATAAAATTAACAGTGAATATTTCCATTCATTAATATCTGATAATAAGCAAGATAAGTTAAAACAGATGACAGAATTATTTGAAAAAAATAATGTAAAGTTTTTAGATGATTTTTATACATACTGGGCAGATAAAGGCGAAGAACAGTTTTATCAGTATGTTGATTCATATCTTGATATAAACATTGCAGATGAAAAACTTAGAGTATATGATTACAGTTCCGATTATGTACCAGCGGCTACAGCTGAGGTTGCAAAGGTAATATACGTCGATGATGAGTTAAAAGATAAGCTTAAGGAATATATACCGGAATTCGGGCAGTACACGATGCTTGCATCGGATGAACTTGGAAAGAAGGCACTGGATACACAGAATAATATATTAAAAGACTATCTTATGCTTGATGAACTACCTGAGGAGATTAATCTTTCGATGAAGTATAACCAGATCAATATAACCTATGGTCTTGATTCAATATATAACGGAACGGCTAATGCTGTAGCTTCTTATCTTGGACAGGCTGGATATGCATATAACAGTTATTCGCATGATAAGGATCTTATAAAGAGCAATACTATAGAAGCTTATATTCTATATGGCTTTACAGGCATAACAGCATTTTTAGTATATATGATAGTAAGCCTGATTATATTAAAAAACAGGTTTTTTCAGTTTAGTGACAGAATAAAGATATTAAGAAATACAGGTGCCAGCAAGGATATAATATTTGACATGTATATGAAGCAGAGTATACGGGAAATGCTGTGGTGTATCATGCTCATGCCGTTGATGATTATACTGGATATAATATGCATAAAAAGGTATATACGTAACCTATGACAGATAATATGAAGTTTAGCGGTGAGTACTGGTACATGGTATCTGGCTGGAAATGGAGGAATGTGTTTGATTGAATACAGAATTTATCAGTTATTGTATAAAAAGTGTAAAAAGACGATGGAAAAGTATATTTAAAACAGCACTTTCGGTATTTCTTGCGTTTTCGTTTGTTGCAGGGATTATGCTGTTTAAGACTAATATGTATGAATATCAGATACAGTCTGCAAAGCACAAGTTTGGCAGCTGGATTGTGATGCTTTATGATAGTAACTTAGAAGAGAATAAAGAACTAAAGAATCATCCGTACCTGAACGAGACAGGTAAAGCCACGGTAGATAATTATGTGTTTGAAAATGATAGCCAGACAGATATTAAAGTTGGTTATATGGATGATGACTTTATAAGGATAGGCAGCATATCATTACAGAGTGGAAGCATGCCGCAGAATGATGATGAAGCTGCCATAGAGTTGGATACACTTCTTAAGCTTAATCAGGGAACACAGTTAGGTCAGGAGATTCATATATCAGTCCGGAAGGGAAGTAATCAGACAACAGAAAGTATTGAAAAAACATACAAGCTTACGGGAATTCTTAATAACTATACGAACCTCTGGTGTGGTGGAAATTATATACCGGGTATTATTGTTACACAAGGTGAGGGAGAGAATATTAACCGCATAGGAAAAGCTGCATATATATATTCATCTGACAGTTATATAGATGGGAATTATAATGATATATATGATGGATTAAAGAAAAAGTCACAAAAAGAGCTTATATATAATAGCAGCGTATACGACTATGAACCATGGGGAGGTGGATATATATATGATTATATGTATGTTCTTCTTATGCTCATAGGTGTATCAGCAGTTGTATATCAGATACTTATGCATGACAGAAAGCGGAAGCATGTAAGGAGTATACTTACGAATCTTGGCGCTAAAAGAATACAGCTAATGGCATTTTCTTTAGTGGAAAATATAGTCATAGTTACACTTGCTGCCATAGCAGGTCTGTTTCTTTCAATATTTACCGGGAAGATAGTATGTACTATAACTGGTTATGTTAAAGGTATACAGTTCTTTAACATAAAAAACAGTATATATGTATATGTATTCATTATGCTTATAGTATGTATTGGTATAAGCATGATAGCCTGTATTATTGAAAATTTCAGACATCCGGTATCTGTTGGTGGAAATAATCACAGCATTGGAAAAAATAAATCACTTATTTTAAAGACAGGAAAAAATAAGCTGGTAATAATTAACCGGAATAATTATATTTCACAGACACAAAAAAGATTAAATAAGTCACATGGGGCGTTGTCAGCTATTGCAGTCAGAGTGTTTGCGCTTGCGATTCTGGTTATTATAGCGGGCTGTGTGATTAATTCAATAAAAGCGTATAAACAGTATCTGGATATATCTGATATGTCAGATATTATAGCATTTAACAGCATCGATTCCAGTACAAATTATGTACTTAATTATGCAGATAAAGAGTCAAGGGATGAGTACTATTATACACAATACTCTGGTGAAAATGGAAATATATATACGAGAGATAGTCTTAAAGCCAAAATACGAAGTAAAACATATTTAAGTGATTATAACAAGGAAATGTATGATAACAGTAATGAAATGTTTACTGAGGTAGATGCTAAAGGAGAAACAAGGCGTTACTTTAACAGATTCAGCAGCTATACACTTATGTGTAATATAAAAAAAGCGGATACACCTGTGTATAAGGATATTGATAAGAACATGATTGATTATATTAACAGTATAGATGGTGTTGAAGATATAAGTTATGGATATTTTGAAACAGCAAGAACATGGGCATGGAATAATATGGATTACAACAAGCTTGGTGTGCCATGGTATCTTTCATATAACTTTAACAGTGTTGAAGCACTTAATGATAATCAAAAAACGTATAAATATCTTTTTGCAACAGAATATGTGGAAAATGATAATAAATTATATGACATATTAAAGGATATAACAGGTAAGCCTTCATTTGATGAGGAGGCATTTAATAATGGAGATATATCTGTTGTATTTGTTGACGAGAATATTGATGGAGATTATGATGATACATTATCTGAGGGAATGGATATTAATCTTATGAAATATTACTGCAATATAAATGGTTCATTTATGTATGACAGAGCATGGCAGAATTCAGGAAGCTATAATAAGGCTTTGTCAATATATATAAAAGATAAAGGATATAGTTCATATAAGAGTGAGACAGATGGTAAAATAGAGGCAAAGGGATGCGATAACTATGTGTCTGATCTTAAAAACAAACCTGATTTTAACAAAATAAGGGAAGAGTATATTGAGTATCTGGAAAATAATTACGGACGAAATACAGCTGATTTAACGTTTTTTTGTAGAACAGAGGAAGAACAGCTTGAGCTTGTAAAACAGTATTATTATCAAAGATTAAGAAAAGATTATTCATATATTCTTGGATACGAGCAGGCAGCTACAACTAAGGCCTGGGCTGTAGTGAAGCTCAGTGATGAGATAAAAGACAGATTAAAAGAATATATTCCTGAATTCGGGCAGTATACTATGATTGCCTCAACAAAGCTTTTACAGAAGGAACTTGATAACCAGAATCAGGTTTTAAAAGATTATTTCCAGATGGATGTGCTTCCAGATGAATTGTCTCTTGATATGTCATATAATCAGATAAGGCTGAGATATAGCATGAATTCGCTATATAGTGGAACAGTTAATACAGTGAATTCATATATGCTTCAGACAGGATGGGGATATCATTCTTATTCGGAGGAGAAGGATGAGGTGAAGAGAAAGACATTTGAAGCAATAATACTATATGTATTCACAGCAGCTGTATCTGTCGGTGTATATATAATGATATCCGTTCTTATGTTAATGAGCAGGATTGAGAAATATAAAAATACTATGACAATCTTAAGATATAGTGGGGCAGATAAATCTGTAATCTTTAAGATATATATGAAAGAGTGTTTTAGAGAGTCATTATATTGTATTATCCTTATGCCGCTTATGCTGCTGATATATGTGCTAGTAATAAGGCATGAAACTAAAGTACTATGATGATTCTGCACTGATAGTATAGAAATGCATGTGTATTCATGCATAAGTGGGTATGTATACATACATAGAAAACTAGCTGACTTATAGAAATGCAGGTGTATTCATACATAAGACATGAAAAAATAGTTTGCATCTCTTGTAGTATAATACAGTAAGAAAGTAAGAAGGAAGGAAAAATATGGGTGAGATATTAAGAGCAGAAGGTATAAGTAAAACATATCACACAGGTATGGTAGAAGTGCATGCATTGAAAAAATGCGACATAGCAATAAGAAAAGGTGAATTTACAGCTATTATAGGGAAGAGTGGATCAGGAAAATCGACACTGCTTAGAATACTTGGTTCCATGGATAAGCCGGATGAGGGTGAGGTATATATTGATGATATTAATATAGGTGAACTGAATGATAAGCAGTTATCAAAACTCAGAAGGGAAAAGATAGGTTTTGTATATCAGAATTATAGTCTGATACCAGAATATACGGCATATGAGAATATAGTACTTCCTGTGGTCCTTGATAATCAGGATATAGATGAGGATGATGTTAATGATCTGTTAGAGTCACTTCAGATAGAACATTGCCGAGATAAGTTTCCAGAGCAGATGTCAGGTGGTGAGCAGCAGAGAGTTGCTATAGCAAGGGCACTTATAATGCATCCTGCAGTAGTGTATGCAGACGAACCAACTGGTAATCTTGATGCTGAGAGCGCAGAGAATGTTGCAGCCATGCTTTCACTGGCAGCATCTAAATACAAGCAGACAATAGTTATGGTGACACATGATAAGCAGATGGCTGAATATGCCGACAGAATATTTAACATAGTAGATGGACATGTAAGAACGGATGTGGGAGAATAATGTAAAAAATCCATAAATTCAAGATTTTTTACATGCGAGATATGCGCAAAAAGCATGCGCAGAAATAAGGAAAAGTGTAAAAAAGGAAAGCAGGGATGAAGTAATTATGCATATTTCAAAGAATTCAGCAACACAGATAGTAAATGAAATATCCAGGCTTGTTAAACAGAACATTAACCTGATGGATGAGACCGGTTATATAATAGCAAGTGTAGATAAAAGCCGTATAGGAAGCTTTCATTATGGTGCGTATAAAATTATATCTGAAAATCTTGATGAATATTACATAGATGAAGATGATGCTTCTAAGGGAATAAAGAAAGGAATAAATCTTCCACTGGAGCTTGATGGTGAAATAGTTGGTGTTATTGGTATGACTGGTGAATATGAAGAGGTTATTACATCTGGCAAGCTTTTAAAGAAGATGACAGAAATTCTTCTTATGGAGAGCAGGGCAAACTACCATCAGCTTATGAATAAGCGAGTCAGAAATGCATTCTATGAAGAATGGCTTATAAATGGAGGCTATAAAAGTGCTGACCTTGAGGATAGAGGAATGGCTATAGGCGTGGATATCAATATTCCAAGGCGTATTCTTATTGTTAGTATTGATGAACTTGATAATTATAAGGATTCACAGCAGGGTCAGTCCAAGATTGCCAAGTTTGAGAATGATGTTGATACATTTTTAAGCAGAAATAATTATAAGATGCATTTTAGAAATGCTTCAAGACAGATAATAATTGTAGATAACATGGTGACGGATAAGCTGGCTGCATTTGCCAAAGAACTTGCTGATTATATAAGGGAAAAAGAGGGAGTGGAGCTTAATATCGGTATAGATGGTGAGAATAATGTTGATATGCATGATGCATATGTACAGGCTCACAGGGCTTGGAATGCAGCAGCCTCAGAGCATGAACAGATAATATGTTATGAGAATATGAGTCTGGAGCTTTTAATCAGTAATGTTCCTGTAGAAATAAAGCTTGAGTATCTAAAGAAAATATTTAAAGGTGAGTATGGCGATGATATTGGTGATGTTATAGCACTTCTAAAGGCTTATTATGATGCACAGGGGTCAATACAGAAAGCAGCTGATGCACTTTATATACACAAAAATACACTGCAGTACAGGATATCAAGGTTAAAAGATACAACAGGACTTGATATAAGAAAACCTACCGAAAGTCCTGCATTGTTTATTGCATATATAATAGCGGATGAGCTTATAAATGAAAAATACGATTTACCATTATTGTTACGTGGAACGAAATAAAAAAAATAATTATGTACACGGTAACATATGCAAAAATGTATTTCTATGATATTATTGCACTATACAAAGCACAAGAGATTGTGCAAAACATACAATAATTTAGTAGAAATGAGGTGTTTTTATGTCAGGTGTAGCATTGATAATTGTGTTTGTGTTGGCAATCATCGTAATGATAGTTGCGATATCCAAGTTTAAGGTTCATCCATTCCTTGCAATCATGGGTGTATCACTTATTCTTGCCATGATAGCAGGTATTCCATTCGTTGATACAGTAAAACCGGACGGAACAAAAGTATCTGGTATTCCTACAGTAATAGGTGCCGGATTCTCAGGAACTTTTAGTAGTATTGGTATAGTTATCATACTTGGTGCATTGATCGGATCAGTTCTTGAAAAAACTGGAGCAGCTCTTAAGCTTGCAGATATGGTGATTAAGGTAGTAGGTAAGAAAAGACCTGAGCTTGCTATTGAGCTTATGGGCTGGGTAGTTTCAATCCCCGTATTCTGTGATAGTGGTTTCGTTATTCTGAATCCTATCAGAAAAGCGCTTGTTAAGAGAACAGCAGTATCGAGCGTGGCAATGACTGTAGCTCTTTCAGCAGGACTTTATATTTCACATGTATTTATTCCACCTACACCTGGACCAATAGCAGCAGCTAATACACTCGGTGTCGGAGATAACCTTTTACTAGTTATGGGACTTGGCGTTGTATGTTCTATATTCCCTCTTATAGCAGGTCTTATATATGCAAAGTACATAGGTAAGAAGGTTAAAAGTGCAGACGAGACAACAGATAGTTCAGAGGTAACTAAGACATATGAAGAGTTAGTCGCAGAGTATGGAAAGCTTCCTAACGGATTCAATGCTCTTGCACCAATCCTTGTTCCTATCATACTTATGGCACTTGGCTCAATTTCATCTATGGCAGGCTGGACCGGTGTTCTTGATGTGGCATGCCAGTTCTTAGGAAAACCTATTATAGCCTTAGCAGTTGGTACAATATTTGCGATAATACAGCTTGCAACAGCTGACAAGATGTCTGATTTCTACGATATAACTAACGAAACATTAAAGACAGTTGGACCAATCCTTTTCGTAACTGCAGCAGGTGGTGTTTTAGGTAAGGTTATATCATCAACATCTATGGTTACATTTATTACACAGCATGCAGAGGTGCTCTCAGCAGTGGGAATATTCTTCCCATTCCTTCTTGCAGCTATATTAAAGACAGCACAGGGTTCTTCTACAGTTGCTATCACAACAACAGCAGGTATCATAGCTCCACTTCTTGGTGCACTTGGTCTTGCCTCACCAGTAAAGACAGTTCTTTGTGTAATGGCTATTGGTGCTGGTGCCATGACAGTATCACATGCTAACGATTCTTACTTCTGGGTAGTTACTAACTTTGGTAACATGACTCCTGATCAGGGATATAAAACACAGACGGTATGTACATTGATAATGGGTATTGCTTCAATGGTTGAAATATTCATACTTTCATTAATATTATAATTCGATTCTAGTGACCTATGGCGGCTATGCTGATAAGTAAGTACATTCTTGACTTGTTAGTATAGCCGCCTTGTTATTAGATGTTGTTTAAGGAATGAGAGCATAGGCAAGTTTAAATATTTTGATTGAGTAAATAGTGCAAAGTTATAAAAATATACAAAAGAGGTTTTATAAAATATTACAATGAACATTTATCAGAAAGGAGATTAGCCATGAATAGTGAATTAAGAAATATAGCGGACAATATAATAGATGCGGCTATAAAGGCTGTACTACCAGATGCGGCAGTCAAAAGAGCACTGGATGGAAAAGAATTCAAAGGAAAAGTCATTCTGGTGTCAGTTGGAAAAGCTGCATGGCAGATGGCAATGGCTGCAAGTGATTGTATTGGAGATAGAATAGATAAAGGTGTTGTTATAACAAAATATGGACATGTAAAAGGTCCTATTGACAGGGTTGAATGTTTTGAAGCAGGTCATCCAGTACCTGATGAGAATTCATTTAGGGCAACGCAGGCAGCTATAGATATGGTAACAGGACTTTCAAGTGAGGATACAGTATTGTTCCTTTTATCAGGTGGTGGAAGTGCTTTGTTTGAAAAACCAAAGATACCAGAAGAAGAACTGCAGAATATAACAAACCAGCTGCTTGCCTGTGGTGCAGATATAGTTGAGATTAATACGATAAGAAAACGTTTGTCAGAGGTAAAAGGTGGTCGTTTTGCAAAACTGTGTGAACCAGCGCATGTGTTCTCAATAGTGTTATCAGACATACTTGGTGACCCACTTGATATGATAGCATCAGGACCTGCATGCCCTGATTCCTCAACCTGTGAGAATGCAGGACACATAGTAGCAAAGTATAATCTTAAGCTGGGGGAGAATGCGAAAAAGCTTATAAATATAGAAACACCAAAAAAATTGGACAATGTTACTACACTTATCAATGGAAGCGTGCGTGAATTATGTCGTGCAGTTGAAAATGAATGTACAAAGTATGGTTATGAGCCGGTTATGCTTACAGACCAGTTGTGTTGTCAGGCAAAGGAGGCAGGAAGTTTTCTTGCATCAATAGCGAAAACACATTATGCTTCAGGAAAAAAGCTTGCTTATATAGCAGGTGGAGAAACAGTAGTAAATCTTACCGGTCATGGCAAGGGAGGAAGAAACCAGGAGATAGCTTTATCGGCAGCCACAGGAATAGAAGGCATGTCAAATGTAGCAGTGTTTAGTATAGGCAGTGACGGAACAGACGGACCAACAGATGCCGCAGGAGGCTATTGCGATGGCGATACAGCCAAAGTGCTGAAGGAAAAAGACATAGATATATTTGAGGTGCTGAAGGAAAATGATGCCTACAATGCATTGAAAGAAACTAACGGACTTATAATAACAGGACCTACAGGAACAAATGTTAATGATGTGGCAGTGCTGCTTATAGGGTGATATTGTTGTTTAGCAAACATTCGGTTGGCGAACTGACGACATAATATAAGTGAAAATCGGTGCTGCACATACATCATCGATGCCAGAAGTTTCAATTGGATATTTCTAAGACTTTTCATATACGTAATGGTAGTTTCCGCTACCG
>ERZ772897.103-NODE-103-length-95714-cov-10.005394_pt1 | contig 95714 bp, 104 predicted proteins | sample MGYA00512125_ERZ772897 | MGnify/ENA primary metagenome ERZ772897 (study PRJEB29015, sample SAMEA2737660) | human gut metagenome | biome: human gut; feature: human-associated habitat; material: faeces | place: China | collected 2012 ... | reverse complement strand
ATCTAGCGCGTCTGCCAGTTCCGCCACATCCGCATATTCTTTTCGTCGTGGGCCGTGGCCCTGACGACGTGTATTATTATAGCCAAACCGCAAACAAATGTCAAGCGTTTTCCGCAAAAAATGCCAAACTTTTTTATATTTTTGTGAACATGAGTGAAAACTGCGCAAAAACGTCAAAACGCGCCGCGCCAAAACTTGCATTTGCGCCATAAGCTGTTATAATAAAAGCATATAGTAAAAGCATGCAACCGTGAGCAAAACGCATGTTTTGCAAAATCAAAATGCAGTATATAGATGAAAGACAAGCCGAACACAACTATGTGCTGTACGCCCTCGAGAACAAATCGGAGCTTTGCCCATCCCTAAAGCATGAATTATGGAGGAGACCCACTATGTGGACACGCGAACTTTTAAAAACCAACGCCAAGCAGGCCCTGCGGGGACGCTACTGGCGTTCCTTCTGGATCTGTCTGGTGCTCAGCTTTGTAGGGCTGGGCGGGGCAGAGGCCAACAGCGGCAGTGCGGCGCATCAGGCTGTCAGCACTGTTACGGACGACACGACGGCCTATGACATTGTCAACAGTATCCCCGACAGTATGCTGGGGGCGATCTTCGTCGGTATGCTCATCGGCTCTATTGCCGCGCTTTGCTGGGCACTGTTTGTCGTCTACCCGCTCAACGTCGGCCGCTGCCGCTATTTTATGGAGAGCCGCCAGTCCCTGACGCCCGTCTCCACCGTCGTCAGCACCTTCCGCCGCCCCTACGGCAACCCCATCGTGGTGCAGTTGCTTACCGACCTGAAAATCGCGCTGGGCTTCCTGTTGCTCATTGTGCCGGGCATTTACTGGGAGTATTGCTATGAGCTGGTACCCTACCTGCTGGCCGAAAACCCCTACATGTCCGCCACCCGCGCTATGGAACTGAGCAAGGAGATGATGGAGGGCGAGAAGTGGAACTTCTTCATCCTCAAGCTGTCCTTCTTTGGCTGGCTGCTGCTCTGCGTGTTCACCTTCGGCATCGGCGGCTTCTTTTTGGAACCGTACATGCAGGCGACCTACGCGGAATTTTACGCCGCCATGCGCAGCAAGGCACTGGCCATGGGCATGACGACTACCGACGAGCTCGGCGGCTTTGTGCGGCATGATACCTACCCCAACGACATGGACTTCTGATTCAGAATAAACCCGCGAAACGCCGCGGAAACGGGAGCTGCTCCTGTTTCCGCGGCGTTTTTTGGCAAAGCCCCGCGCACGATTTCACACTTCTTCAAACCATTGTCGCAAAATTATCACAATTTATCACTATAATAAAAGACATTATGAAATGAAAAGGGGAGTGCGCACTTTGATCGAAGTAGAGCATCTGACAAAGCGCTACGGCAGCCACACCGCGGTGGACGACATCAGCTTCACCGTGGAGGATGGCGGCATCTACGGCCTGCTCGGCCCCAACGGCGCGGGCAAATCGACCACCATGAACATTATTACCGGCTACATTTCGGCCACGGACGGCACGGTCAAAATCGACGGCCACGACATCGCCGACGAGCCCGCCGCGGCCAAGGCCTGCATCGGCTACCTGCCGGAGCTGCCGCCGCTATATCAGGATATGACCGTGCAGGAGTATCTGCTGTTCGTTGCCGAGCTGAAGGGCACCCGCAAAAAGGCGGATCGTGCCGCCGCAGTGGAGCACGCCGCGGCCCGCGCGGGCCTGCAGGGCATGGAGCAGCGCCTGATCCGCAACCTGTCCAAGGGCTACCGTCAGCGTGTGGGCATTGCCGCTGCGCTGCTCGGCACGCCGAAGATCATCATTCTGGATGAGCCCACCGTCGGCCTGGACCCGGCGCAGATGATCGAGATCCGCTCCCTCATCCGCGACCTGGGCAAGACCCACACGGTCATCCTGTCCAGCCATATTTTGAGCGAGGTCCAGACCGTCTGTGACCGGGTGCTCATCATTGCCCACGGCAGGCTCGTGGCGCAGGGCACACCGGAGGAGCTGGCCGCCCAGCTGACCGCCAAGGGCACGATCACCGCCACGGCACAAGGCAGCCGCGAGGCCGTTGTGGCCGCTGCAGGCAAGGTGCCCGGCCTGACCGACCTGCGTGTCACCGACGAGAAGGGCGGCGAGGTCAGCTTCACCGCCGTCAGCACGGCGGGTACTGACCTGCGCGGTGCGCTCTCGCTGGCGCTGGCCCAGGCCGGCTGCCCGGTGCTGAGCCTGAGCGCCGAGACGATGAGCCTGGAGGATGTATTCCTGCAATTGACCGAGACACCCGAGAGCGGCAAGCCGGAAAGCGCCGCTGCCCCCGCCGAAAATCCCCCTGCGGAAGCCGCCGCAGAAGAAGAAAACGAAAAGGAGGCGGACAGCGATGAAAGCAATCTTTAAACGCGAGGTCAAAAGCTACTTTACCGGCATGATCGGCTGGGTCGTTGCTGCCGTAAGCCTTTTCTTCCTGGGGCTGTACTACACCAACCGCAACCTGCTCTACGCCTCGTCGGACTTTGCGTCGGTGCTCTACACCATGACGATGATTTTGCTTTTCCTGCTGCCGGCCATCAGTATGCGCAGCTTTGCGGAGGAGCGCAAGAACCGCACCGACCAGCTGCTGCTGACCAGTCCGGTCAGCATCCCGGCCATCGTGGCCGGTAAGTTTCTGGCCGAGGTCGCGGTCTTTGCCCTTCCGCTGGCCGCCGCCGTGCTCATGCCGCTGATTTTAAAGGCGTTCGGCACGGTCTCGCTCGTTGCGGCGTACAGTGCCGTGCTTGGCTACCTGCTGCTGGGCAGCGCCTGCCTGGCCGTCGGCACCTGGATCTCGGCCCTGACCGAGAACCAGATCTTAGCCTACCTCGCCACCTTCGGCGCACTGCTTGTTGCCTACATTATGGACGGCATCCAGACCATGTTCACCACCGGCAATCTGCTGGCATTCATTGCTTTTATGGTCGTCGTGCTCATCGCGTCGATTCTCGTCGGCGTTATCTGCAAGCGGCTGACCGCGGGCGTCACGGTGTTCTGCGTGGGGGCTGTCGTGCTGTTCATTCTGTTCCGGCTGCGCCCGGCGTGGCTGCTGACGGCCTTCAACGCGGTGCTGTCCGCGCTGGCGCTGTTTGACCCGTTCCAGGACATTGTGGGCGGTATGTTCAGCATCCCGGCCATCGTGTACTATCTGTCGGTCATCGGGCTGTTCCTCTTCCTGACCGGGCAGGCGTTGGAACGCCGCCGTTGGAATTGAGGAGGAAAACGCCATGAAAAAGTTGAATGTAAAGCTCCCGCAGGGCGGCAGCAAGCGTGCCCTGCACAGCGGTATGTACGCCAGTGCGCTGGCGGTGGTGGTGCTGGCGGTGATCATTCTGGTCAACCTCGTCATCCGCGCACTGCCCACCAAATACACCGAGTACGATATTTCCACGACGTCGCTTTTCACGTTAAGTGACACCACCGAGAACCTGCTCCATGAGCTGAACGCCGATGTGACGGCCTACTATCTGGCCGAGAGCGGGCAGGAGGACGCGAACATTACCCGCCTGCTGGACCGCTACGCGGGCGAGAGCAGCCATTTCAGCTGGCAGCAGCGCGACCCCGTGCTCTACCCGACATTCGCCCAGCAGTATGACGGCGCGTCGGTGGGCAGCGTTGTGCTGGTCTGCGGCGACAACAGCGACGTGCTCTCCTACAACGACATGTACGAGATGGACCTGGAGAGCTACTACACCACCGGCACGGCCAACTACAGCTTCCAGGCCGAGAACGCCCTGACCTCCGGCATCGCCAAGGTCACCCGCACGGCGGCCTACCAGCTGTACGAGCTGACCGGCCACGGCGAGACCGCGCTGTCCGACGACTTTACCGACACGCTGTCCAACGCCGGTGTGACCGTGACCTCGCTGAACCTGACCACCGTCGGCAGCATCCCGGCGGACGTGAGTGCCGTGCTTATCAACGCGCCGGGCGCAGATCTGACCGATGCCGAGACGGCGATTTTGAAGGACTACGTGGCGAACGGCGGCAAGCTGTTTGTGACCACCGACTTCACCACCGGGACGCCGAATCTTGACAGTGTGCTGGCCGACTGCGGCATGGCCCGCCAGCCCGGCCTGCTGATCGAGACCGACACCGACCATTACCCCTACGGCTACCCGCAGACCTACCTGCTGCCCAAGCTGGCCGGCAACGACATCACCGCGGGCGTGTCCCAGAGCATGATGATCTACACCCCCATTGCCCAGGGCATCACGACGAACGACGACAGCGAGTTCGCCTTTACCGACCTGCTGACCACCGGTGATAACGCCTACGCGATGGAGAACTACGCCACCGCCGAGACCGCCCAGAAGGCCGATACCGACCCCGAGGGCTGCTTTGCCGTGGCTGTGGCGGCGGATAACTCCGCCACCGGTGCGCGCGTCGTCTGGGTCAACTGCCCGAACCTGCTGGAAAGCAGCATCAACCAGGCCGTCTCCGGCGGCAACGCCCAATTCCTGGGCAGCGTTGTCAACTGGATGAACGGCGAGCAGACGACAGCGGTCATCAACGCAAAGAGTATGAGCGCGGCCTCGCTGAGCGTGCCGACCTCGGCGGCCATCCCGCTGGGCGTACTGTTCACGCTGGTGCTGCCCATCGTCTGCATCATTGCGGGCGCGGTGGTCTGCGTTGTGCGCCGCCGCAGATAAAGGAGAACCATGAAAAACAAGAAATTTCTGCCGCTTGTCATCCTTGTGGGCGTCGTTGCGCTGCTAGGCATCCTGCTGGCCGTGCTGACGCTGCACGGGAAGGCGGAGACCGACACGACGCTGCCGCTGTGTGACCTTGCGGTGGATGACATCGACGCGCTGTCCTACGCGGGCAACAATGTAGAGGTCTCGCTCCTCAAGGGCAGCGACGGCTGGCTGCTGGCCGATGACCCGTCGCTGCCGCTGGACCAGACCAAGGTGCAGAGCCTTGTGGAGGACTACGCCAACCTGAAGGCGCAGCGCAAGCTCGAGGGCAATGACCTGGCCGAGCTGCCCGCTAAAAGCGACACCCCGCAGATGACGATCACCCTCGGGGCAGGGGAGCAGACCGTGGACCTGACTGTAGATCAGCTGAACAGCGTGGCAGACGTCTACTACGTCTACGACGAATCCGGCGCAGGCTACACGGTCCGGCGCAGCGACCTGGCGACGCTGAGCAAGTCACCCCGCGACCTGTACAAGGCCCAGACGCTGACCGACAAGACGACAGACGATGTGGCCGCCATGCAGGTGAACGACCTGACATTTACCTGCACCGACGGCATCTGGACGCTGACCGACGACCCGGACTACGCCCTGACCCAGAGCAGCGTCAGGAAGATGGCCGGTACGATTCTGGAAATGCAGACCGCGTGGACCATCACCGCGCCTGATGCTGACAGCGCCTATGGGCTGGATGCCCCCGACGTGACCGCGACGCTGTCCTTCACCGACGGCACAAGCCTGACGGTGCGGTTCGGCACGGCGAGCGCGTCCGACGACAGTCTGTGCTACCTTGCCAGCTCCGACGCGCCGACGCTGGTCTATGAGGTCAACGCCGACCACAAGTCCGCCTTTGCTGTGACGAAGGAGTCGCTGCACGACGATACCGCCACCGCCGAGACTGCCGCCGACACCGACGTTGTGGCCCAGTACCCCGTCGGCGGCGAGAACGACTACGCCGATAGTCTACCGGACTAAATATAGCCGAGCAAAAGCCTTCCCCCTTGGGGGAAGGTGGCCGCAGGCCGGATGAGGGGCGACACTGCCATGAAAACCCACTAACGGGTTACGGCAGTGTCGCTCCTTTTTGCTGTCTTGCTCTTGCTCTGCAAATATGCTACTATAATAGTAATTGTAGAGGCAAACATTGTTCGCCCGCCAACCTTCCGTTGGCACTCGTCCCCCGGGTCAATGCCTGTTACCCATCCCTCGTAGGGGCGGATTCCATATCCGCCTGCGCCGTTCGCCACACCACTCACCCTCACCCGAAAGGCGGTGACCCCCTATGAAACGCCTGCTTCTCCCCGCACTGCTCCTCACCACCCTCACAGCCTGTACGGCAGCCCCGGCGGACACCCTGCCCGCCGCCGCGCCGACCCCGACTCCCGCGTCCACCCCGGTCCCAACCGCAGCGCCCGCCCCCGCCGACGCACTGACGCCGGAAGAAAAAATCGGCCAGCTTTTCATCATCCGTCCCGACGCCTTGGATCTGACGCTCCCGCAGGAGACCATCAACGACGCAAAGGCCGACGGTGTGACCATGCTGACCGACGCCATGCGGGAGACCCTGCAAGCCTACCCTGTGGGCGGCATCTGCCAGTTCGGCAAGAACATCACCGACCCGGAGCAGCTGGCGCAGTTCAACGCCGATCTGCAGGCCGCCAGCCGCACGCCGCTTTTCATCGCGGTGGACGAGGAGGGCGGCGCGGTGGCGCGCCTGGCCAACCACCCGGCCTTTGACCTGCCGCAATATGAGAGCGCCGCCGCGGTGGGCGCGTCCGGCGACCCGGCGGACGCCTGCGCCATGGGGCAGACCATCGGCGCATATTTAAAGGAGTACGGCTTCAACATGGACTTTGCGCCTGACGCCGATGTGAACACGAACCCGGATAACCCCATCATCGGTACGCGGGCCTTCTCATCGGACGCCGCCACCGCCGCCGAAATGGCCGCTGCCGCCGCGGACGGCCTGCGCACCGGCGGCATCCTGCCGACGCTCAAGCATTTCCCCGGCCACGGTGATACCGCTGAGGACAGCCACACCGCGCTGGCCGTGACCTACAAAACGCTCGACGAGCTGCAAGCCTGCGAGCTGCTGCCCTTTGCGGCGGACGCCGGCCTGCACGCCGTCATGGTCGGGCATATCGCCGCACCGAATGTGACCGGCGACGGCACCCCGGCCACCCTTTCGCCGCAGCTTGTCGCGCTGATCCCCGACGCGGAAAACACCCTCATCGTCACCGACTCGCTGGCGATGGATGCCATCACCGCCGCCTATACCCCCGGCGAGGCCGCCGTGCAGGCCCTTCAGGCGGGCTGTGATGTACTTTTGATGCCCAACTCCCTGCCCGAGGCCTACGCCGCCGTCCTGGAGGCTGTGCAAAACGGCACAATCTCCGAGGAACGCTTGGACCGGAGCGTCAATAAAATCCTGCTGTACAAGCAGCAATTTGCATCGTAGGGCGGCCAGTCCTCTGGCCGCCGCCACCGCGCCGTAACAAAAGAGGTACTCTATGTCCAACACCATCTGGGCCGTTGACGGCTCGTTTTTTGCCCAGCGTCTTTCGGGCATCCAGCGCTATTCCATCGAGCTGCTCGCCGCACTGGACCGCATCGTCCCGCCGGGCTTTGTCGAAATTGTCACCCCGCCGGGCGTTGAAACGCCGCACTATACCAATATAAAGGTCGTTTCCTTCGGCACGCACAGGGGCGGCGTCTGGCAGCAGCTCGACTACCCGCGCTACCTCCGGCAGCGCGGGGCCGGGGGACTTGCCACCTGCAATGTCATCCCGCTGTTCGGCTTCCGCGGCATTGCCGTTGTGCACGATGTCTGCTACCGCGCGCGCCCGGACTTTTACACCGACCCCCGCGGGCGGCTGAGCGCTGCATGGCACTGCCTGCAATACCGCCGCATTGCCAAAAGGGCCGAGCGCATCATCACAGTGTCGGAGTTCTCCAAATCGGAAATTGCCAAATATTACGGCGTTCCTGCGTCGAAAATGGACGTTGTCTACAACGCCTGGCAGCAGATGCAGCGCATTGCGCCCGACGAGAGCATTTTTGCCCGGCACCCGCAGCTCAAGCCCGGTCAATACTATTTCAGCATGGCGAACCTGCTCAAAAACAAGAACTTTCCGTGGGTGCTGCGCGCGGCCGGGGCCAAGCCCGACGCCGTGTTTGCCATTGCGGGCGGCGGCAGCCTTGCCGCCGAGGCCGAGCGCCTCGGCCTGGCCGACCTGCCCAATGTGCTGTATCTGGGGTATGTCAGCGACGGTGCAGCCAAGGCGCTGATGGCTCACTGCAAAGCCTTTCTTTTCCCGACGCTCTATGAGGGCTTCGGCATCCCGCCGCTGGAGGCCGCCGCCTGCGGTGCGCCGCAGATCATTGTCAGCGACACCCCTTGTATGCGGGAGGTCTACGGCCCCTGCGCCGCCTACATTGACCTGACCGCGAACCCCGGCGACGTCGATGACGTCACCCCGGCCACGGCTCCCACCGCTGCCCTTCTCGAAAAATACAGCTGGGACAAGAGCGCTGAAAGACTGCTGCAAATTCTGGAAAAATAAGGATATTATCATGACGAATGAAGAGGCATTAAAAAAATTCCTGCTGGACATAGGCTGCTTGAATGAATTGCTTCCGTGGGCGGGGAAATTTAACCTGTTTGATGTGCTTCGCATTTCACGCACTGAAATACGTCACAGCAATATGCTGGCGTGGCTTTTGAATGCAAATGAAAACCATGGCATGGGTGATGCGTATGTAAAAGCGCTGGTGCAAAAACTGGTGGCGAATGATAGTGCTGGGCGGTACGATGTGTTCCAACTGGCATTGATGGATTTTTACAGCTTTACAGTACAGAGGGAGTGGAGCGATATAGATATTTTGCTCACCTCCAGCGAAGAAAAAACACTGATAGCATTTGAAAATAAGGTTGGGGCGCATGAGCACAGTGACCAACTGAACCGGTATCGAAAAATCCTTGAAAAAGCGTACCCGGACTATTGCAGAATCTATCTGTATCTGACACCAGACGGGGAATTGCCGAGTGATGAAGAGTACTGGGATGTGATGACCTATCTGGATATTGTTGAAACACTGGAAAGTGTTTCAGGCGGCATCGACTTGATTCCGGATGTGCGGTTGATGATTGACAACTATATAGCGATTATCAGGAGAGATATTGTGGACGACCAACAGTTGATAGAGATATGCGATAAAATATACAAAAAACATCAAAAAGCACTGGACCTCATATTTGAACACCGCGTGAATAACCGCGGGCAAATCGCAGCGGCGGTCAGAGAAACCCTACAGCAGATGAGCGATGAGGGTAGTATCGTTTTTGACGCAAATTCAACGGATTCCTGGCTGTGCTTCCACACAAAAGAAATGGACGCAGTACTGCCGCCGCTGTCTGCAAACAATGGGTCATGGGGCAACAGCAACATCTATAACTATTGGTTTGGCAGAACGGATGAATCCCTTTCGCTTGTCTTTGAACTCGGCGGCTGGAATTTGCCAGAGGACAGAAAGAAAATTCAAAATAAAATTATAGACATCGCAAAACCAAACGACAAAAAGCGGGAAGATTATCGGTACAAGCGTGTTTATTCAAAAAAATATGGGATTGATACCGAAAATGATTTGCAGACAGCAGTCCGTGAGCAGGTGACAAAAGCCATTGCGGATTTGAAGAACTGGGAGAAGAAACTTCTTATAAAATTGCAGCAAAATTAAAAATGGGGCATAGCTCGCGACATGAGCTATGCCCCATTTTTAACGGGGATAAAAGAGTGTGATGATGTATGAACTTTACTACATCCCGAACTTTCTGTCCAGCGTCCTGTATTGCAGCGTCTCGGACAGATGCGCCGTGTCCAGTACCTCGCTGCCGTCGAGATCGGCCACGGTCCGGGCCACGCGCAGAATGCGGTCATAGGCGCGGGCGCTGTAGCCCAGCCGCTCAAACGCGCTGCGCAGGATCTTCTCGGCGGCAGGGGTCATGCGGCAGTAGCGCCGCAGGGCGCCGGACGGCAGCTGCGCGTTGCACCGCACGCCGGGCAGGGCCTTGTACCGCTCCCGCTGCAAAGCACGCGCCGCCATGACCCGGGCACGCACGTCGGCGCTGGACTCACCGCCCTGCTCGGACGCAAGGTCGTCGTACTCCACGGGCAGGGCCTCGACGTGTAAGTCAATGCGGTCCAGCAGCGGGCCGGAGATGCGCCGCCGGTAGGCATCCACCGCGCTCGGCGTGCAGGTACACTCCCGCGTGGGATGGCCTAAATAACCGCACTTGCAGGGATTCATGGCGGCCACCAGCATGAACCTGCACGGGTAGGACGCTGTGCCGTGTACGCGGCTGACGGTGACCCTGCCGTCCTCCAGCGGCTGGCGCAGCACCTCGAGCGTATCGCGGGCAAACTCGGGCAGCTCGTCCAGAAACAGCACGCCGTTGTGCGCCAGACTGACCTCGCCGGGGCGGGGGACAGACCCGCCGCCCACAATGGCTGTCGAGCTGACGCTGTGGTGCGGGCTGCGGAAAGGCCGCTGCTTGATAAGCCCCGTGCCGCCGCGCAGCAGCCCGGCCACGGAGTAGATGGCGCTGGTCTCGAGCGCCTCCTCATAGGTCAGCGGCGGCAGAATGCCCGGCAGCCGCTTGGCAAGCATAGATTTTCCGGTTCCGGGCGGCACAGTACACTAATACAATGTTAGGGCAAAAAAATAACGTCAAGGTCGTAGTGGCCGTACCGCCCGTCTTTTACCACGATATGGTCTATAACAGACGCCCAGAGCGTGTGACGCTCCTGCGGTGACAGCGTGGCGTATATGCTGCGGAAATCCCCGGCCAGGAGCTGCCGCAGCGGCTCCAGATCGCGCCCGGCGCTCTGGCTCTGCTGTGCGGCCTGGGCCGCCTCTTGCTGCCGGATCAGCGCCTGGTACTTTTCATCATAGGCCGCGCGGTCTATCATGCCGTCCACATACAAGTCCTGGAGGCGGGACAGTTTCCGCTGGATCGCGCAAACGTCCACGACGGCGCGCCGCCGCTGGGCCTCCTGTACGTCAAACTGCGCTATGTAGGCGTCCAGCTGCGGCTGGATATGATCCAGCAGCCAGTCCTCCAGGCGCGGCTCCCAGGGCGTCGTTTTCCAGGAGCAGCGCCTTTCGATCCAGTGCTGCGTACAGCGATACCGCAGATACAGCCGATTCCATTTGTAATCGAACTGGGGGAACGCTTTCAAGGTGCAGCCGCAGACAGGGCAGCGCAAAAGACCCGTAAACACATAGCTATACTTGCTTTGCCGCGTGTGGCCGGAGGCCTGCCTTGCCAAGATTTCTTGAACGCGCTGGAACTGATCCAGGGAGATGATGGCCGGGCAATAATTTTTATTATCCCGGTACTGGCCGCAGTACAAACCGTTCCGCAGCATCCGGCCTATCGTAGCACGGGGCAGATCGACGCCGTACTGATCGCGCAGCCAAACCTGCGTACTGCGTGTGCTGTGTGCCGCCTCATAGTGATCGAAGAACGCCCGCACGATTACGGCCTGATCCTCCACAATCTGTACGCGGTGGTCGCGCACTTCCAGCCCATACGGCAGAGATTTGGAACCGAAGATCGCGCCGCCGTTCTTTACCCGCTCCGAAAATACAAACTTTATCCTGTCCGCCGTTCTGTCGCTCTCGTCCTGGGCGACAGACAGGCGGATATTTAAGTTTAACCGCCCGTTAGTCGTGCTGGTGTCGTAGTCCTCCAAGATCGCTTTCCAGTTTGTCCCGGCGGCGTCCAGCACATCCTGCACGCGGTAATACTCCCGCACACTGCGGAACCACCTGTCCAACTTTATAAACAGCACATAGTCAACGCCGCCGGCCTTTACGGCCTCCAGCACGCGCAACAGGCCGGGGCGGCGCTGTATTTCTTTTCGCGCGCTCACGCCGTCGTCGCTGTACTCCGCCACGATCTGACACTGGAACGTGTCGCAGAACTCCCGCAGCGCCTCACGCTGCGCACCCAGACTGTAGCCGTGCCGGGCCTGTTCGTCTGTGGAAACGCGGATATAAAGCACAACCCGCGCGCGATACCACGAATAATTTTGCGGTTTACCGTACAACATAATAAAAACACCCCGCGAAATTGTACAAAGGTACTATGCCGCGCGGCGTTTTTGTGCTATACTTTCTGCTGTGAGGGCGTGAAGTATGGCACAAAAGCCGTGCAGCGCGTTCTTTGGCCGTTTCCGTGCGCCAACACGGGGGCGGCCCTTTTGCTTTTATAGGGGGCAATGGTGCGTGTATATGTGTGGGAGGCCCGCCAGGCTGCCGGGCTGACGCTCCAACAGCTGGAGCATAAAACCGGGATAAGCCGCAGCACCTTAAACCGTATTGAAAACGGCCAGATCGTGCCGCGCCTGGATCAGCTGGAGGCCATAGCAGCCGCCACAAATACGCGGATCACCGCCCTATTTGATAGCACTTTGAAGTAAGTATGAACCCCGCGCAGCCAAAAGGCAAGCCGCGCCGGGCTTATTTCTCAATATTGAGAAATGACAGCCCAAACCATTGCGCCGCCGCTCCACCCGGCGTATAGTCGAATAAAGGAGGCGACGGCGAAATGAATAGGGCGCAATACTGGCAAGCAATAAAAGCGCTGCTGCGCGACGCAGACCTGGGCATACTGCGGCGTGTGTATAATTTCGTGCAGCAGATCACCCTACATTAAACCATTTTCGGCAAGCCGCGAAAAAGGTTAAAAAAGGCGGCGGCCTTTACTGGTCGCCGTCCTTTTCTTTCTTTTCACGCTCGCCCAGGCCGACGGCGTAACCGTACATAAAGGCGGCGTTGTTCTTGCCCAGGCCGTCCTCCATGCGCTGGATCGCGGCGTCGTCCATGTAGCGCTCCATGATTTCGGCAGGAACTGCCCCAGCCAGAAATTTGTCGATCAAGTCCCGCAGCCGCGCCCAGTCGTTCTCGTCGAACTGCGCGAACCCCTTGAAAATGGACTTTGCCAGGGCGTTGTCGCCCTGCATGATACTGTCCACGATCCCGCCCAGGGCGTCGTCCGTATTCACGAACATTTCACCCTGGCCCGTGGTGAGCCAGCCATAATCGACATTGAACTCTTTGCAGATTGCCAGTTTCATGCGCTCGGTGATGGCCCGCGTCCCGGCCTCAATGTTTGAAATCGCGCTACCTGTAACACTAAGCCGCGCGCCAAACTCCACCTGGCTAAGATGGGCAGACTTGCGAACAAATTTGACCCGTTCGGGGATATTATCCATATATGAAAACCTCCTTTAACATGATAATAACATGAAAACTTCACAGAGTCAAGATTGACAGAGAAAATATTTTGAAATAAAATCTATACAGAGTTGAGGGAGGCCACGACGATGAACAGACCACCAGAACCAAACTATACCGCACCGACGCCGAACCGCAAGGAAACGCGCCGCCGCCAGGCCGACCTGTACGACTACAACATGGAGACGGAGGGCGCGCGCATCCATGTTGAGGTATGGCTGCACGAGGAAATCACCCCGCCGCAGTCTGCTGAAATTTTCCTCGCAATGGAAGAATTACGCCGGGCAGTATGGCGCGCCACAAAAGAGGCCCGGCGGATCACCGAGGCAGCCCAGCAGCCGCCGCAGAAATAGGAGGCCAGCGTGGAGAAAAGAAAAACAACCCAATGCACCGAGCGCGGCCAACATAAGCGCTGCGCCCACCTCTGCCGGGGCGAGGCCCCGTGCTGGCGCAACTATGTATGCGACCCGGCAAAAAATAAAGATTGCACAGGCATACCCGGCGGGCGCTGCATGATCTGGTGCTACAACACACTGGACAAAGACAAGGCGCTGATCCCGAAAAGCTGCTGCAAGTACGGCCCGGCGCGCCGGATCGCTGGCTACTGCCGCCCGCTGCTTTTCCTTTACCTCAGAACCCTGCAATGGCGCGGCATTGTGCCACGCGCTGCACCCGGCACGGTGCGCGCGGCGCTGAAAGACAAGTTGCACGAGACGATGGCAACGCCGCGCTATTACATAAGAAAATGGCGCGGCCAAGTATGACCGCGCCAGTAATGGCTTACACTTTGTAAGCCTCCCCGGCGGCTGTAAGGACTACGCCCTCTATGCCGTCGTCGCTGCCCATGATTTCAGAAGAAAGCCCGGCTTTCTTCAATTCATCGGCAGCACGGATCAAGGCAGGAACAGACAGGCCTAAATCGTTTATGTTGTTCCCGCCGCTTTGGCTCCAGCGCAACAGCTGGGCCGCTGCTTTAGATAAGCTCATAGCATTTTCACCTCCTTTCGCACTGGCCGGGGCGTTTGCTCCGCCCTGGCCGTATTTTTTTTAGACATTCTCAACTGCATATATTTCTCCTTTTTCTCTCCGGGAACCCCAGACGCTGCAACGCCTGGGGTTTTCTTTTTTTGCAGGATAACTCGTGCAGAAATAGCTGTCAACGGGGCCTATAAGGCTGCAATTTTGACTAAGTTAAACAAAAACGAAACTAAGACATTGTGCACAAAGTCAAAAATTACACTAAGTCAAGAAAATGCGTTGACAAACTACACTAAGCAGAATATAATATTCACAGAGTTAAGGCTCACGAAAACAAAATAAAATTTTCAGAGGCCCCACGACGGGGAGCAAAGGAGGACACCATGACATACGAAGAATTTACTACGATTGCGAAGCGTGAGATCAGCACGACGGAATATCACGAAATCGTCGAGCCTGTCTACAACTACCACCCCGTAATCACGGATAAGGTAACCGCTGCAAAGCTGTACGATCTGTGCGGTTTGCAAGTGTTCCGCGATATGCGCCCTACGGCTGACAAAATCGCGGTTCTTGAAGCGGATGAACGCAAAATCAACCAACAGATCAATGAATTGCGCTTTCGTCTGGCAGAAATCAAAGACGAGATTCGGAAAATGGCAACGAAAACACCGATCAAAGCCAACAAGGAGGGCTGAACCATGAAAAACATTGAAGTAACCTACGACACGATGTATCCGCTACAGGCTGGCAACTACGAACAGGGCGAAGCCGCCTTTATTCTGCCCATGACCGACGAGCTGGCCGCCGAATACCTGGCCGGACGCGCCACGGATCGCGGCGCGGTCAATCTGGTGGAAACCGCCCTGGAGGCTGTCGAGGTTATGCGGGGCTGCGTCTATGTGCGCGGCAGTATCAAAGCCTACCGCGAAACCAAGTAAACCACCACCCCGGCGGGCCAGCTGCCCGCCGCCTGTCTGGGGCTGATCCGCCCCGCCGATGATGGCCCAGGGAGGGCCGAAACAGGCCCCGCGCGACGGGGAGGAAGGAAAGAAAAATGACGGTTTTTGAAGAATTGACAAAAGGTATGAAGTTCAGCGAACCATCGGAAGATATTAAAAAGAACATGGTAAAAGTCTTTAAAAAGAATTTCGGCTGTCCGCCATGGAATGATGAGTACGAGGAAGGGTGCGCGGGGTTCACTGGCTGCGAAAGCTGCTGGTTCGGGTACATAAACAGCGAAGCAAAATAAAGGCCGCAAAAGCGAGAGCCGGACGTGATCCGGGGAAAAGGAGCCACAAATGAAGATTGCAACACTTGAAAAGATTCACGAACTGCTAAAAGGCGAAGTTGAGGCCAGACGCCACGCGGAGAACATCCTCAAAAAAGCATACAACAGGGCCGTGGACAACCGGGAAGAAATCGCCGCCGCGGTAGACGACATGAAGGACAAAAGCCTGGCCACAGCAAAGCGGGCCGCCGATGGAGCAAAGGCGGTATATGACGACGCCGTCCGGGAATTTTACGCAGCCGACGCCGCCCTCCGCGATTTTGAAACCCAGGAATTTTAAGGAGGCCAAGGCCATGAAATTTTATTTTGACGGCGAGCTGATCCGCACATCCAAAACCCACCACTACACGCACGCTGTCGTGCTGCCGACAAAGCCGGGGGCCACAAACAAGTGGGACGCGCTGGGCTGCCGCGCGTCCCTGGCAAGTGCACAGGCGCTGCTGGCACAGGAACGCCGCCGCGTTGCCAAGTACAACCAGAAAACAGCCGACGCCATGCGCGTGGTAGAACTGGAGGCCAGACCGTAACGACACAGGAGGAAGAAAAAACCATGAACGAAAAGCAAGCGCTGATCCGCGAAACCGCACAGAAATTTGAGGCCCTGCGCCCCGATATGCAGCAGTTTGTGCTGGGCTATCTGGTAGCCCGGCAGAACCAGCAGGGAGGCCGACATGATGGGAAATAAAGACATTTGCAAAAGCTGCCAGTACAACACGGGCGAGTATTTCCTATATTGCGAGTTGAACTGTTACGGAGTTACAAAAACAGACGGCCACGGCGTGGTTTGGAAGTGCGACGACTACGAACCACGCCCGGCTGAAAGCCAGGAATAAACCACCCCGGCGGGCCAGCTGCCCGCCGCCTGTCTGGGGCTGATCCGCCCCGCCGATGATGGCCCAGGGAGGGCCGAAACAGGGAGAAAAATATGGAAGAATACGAAAAGATAGTGGCCGAGGCCCAGGAACTGGCCGCAGAGAACCAACGCAAAATTGACATACTGCTGGCGGACATGAACCGCCAGGAGCTGCGCAACACCAGCACGGACGCCGCAGCACTGGCAAGAATGGAGCGCGACCTGGTAGACCTTGTGAACGGCTCCAGAATCAAGCGGGCCAGAGATCGCGGCATACTGCGCGCTGCTGCCGTAATGCTGCACAAGGTACGCCGCCAGCTGCTGGACGACGCAGACCGCGCCGCGCTCTGTGAGCGCTGCATGAACCCGCACGTTTTGAAAGACCAGGACGAGCTGGACGACGTGTGCGCCCAGTGCCCACTGGAAAAGACGGCGGGCTGATATGCCAGCGCGTGACAGCTACATGGACGGCGGCAAGCCCGCCCGGTCTGCCGTCCCGCAGCAGATGGATGTACCGGGCTTTGGCGGGCGCTACTACATCCGCATAGACGGCACAGTCTGGCGGAGACGGAAAAGCAAAGACACGCGGATGCGCGGCGTGAGGCGCGGCAGAAACCGGGAGTACAAGCTCACCACGCCGGAGGGCCGCACGATCTGCAAGACCGCGTCCGCGATCATGCGCGAAACCTATTTCCGAGGGCTGCCGCAGAATATGCGGCTAGTGCATAAGGACGGGCTGGAAAGCAACTGGGCCTACTGGAACCTGCAACCGATGACACTAAGCGAGATGGGCAAGAAACACAACCGCGGCATAGATGCCCGCTGTGTGCTGAAAATTGACCCGGCAACAGGCGAGGTCGTGCAGATTTTCCAGAGCGCGCGCGAGGCCGGGCGGGCTGCGTTTTGCTGCGGCCAAACGATTGCGGACGCTTGCAACCACCGCAGCAAGAAACGCCCAGGCATAGCGCCGGACGGCTACCGCTACTGCTGGGAGAAAGGAGAAACGAGCGAATGAAAAGACAACTGCGCGCCCTGCTGGCGCTGCTGGCCGTGCTGGCAGCAGATGCGGCGTTCTGGGCACTGATCTGGTGGGTAGTGAAGCAGCTGCGCAGCCTGGTTTGTCTGCTGTTTGTTATGTGCGCCGCCGTCTGGCTGGCGTAACGAATTTTATGAGGATATGGCAAAATGACGAACGAAGAATACAAAAAGATCACAGAACTGGAATACAAGGCCAAGCAATGCCGCGCGGCAGGAATCGACCCAGAAATAGACGACGGCACGGCCTGGGCCATGACGCACACGCGGCAGTGCCGAATGGTAACAGACGGCCAGCGCTTTTGGGAACAGCCGCGCCTGATCCTGGAGTTTGATGTATTCCAGGGCGGCGTCGTGACTATGCGCTGCTATCTGCGCAATATTCCGAAACTGCCGCGTGCTGTAATCGAAAAGACACACGCAAGCGTAGCAGGTGACGACCTGCTGTATATGTTCCCGATCTATGAAACAGTGATCTTTGACCACACCCACCGCGACGCTCAGGGCCGTACATGGCGCGAAACGATCCGGGGCGACTACCGCGAATACCAACGGGAACAGGAGGCGACGGCAAAATGACGAATTTCGCGCAGCGCCTCCGCGTTCCTGCCCGCCAGCAGGAACAGCCCGCCACGTTCGCGGTGCTTTTCTATGAGATCACCCACGGCGCAAAGAACGAAAAGACCATGCCCGGCTATATACTGGAGAACGGCGTGGAGCTGGCGGACTGGCTCACGATCACAGCAGACGGCCACCGCCTCCACCTGGCAATCGACGACTATCTGGGCATGATCCAGGGCCAGCGCCCAGACTGCCGCGCCTACACAGCCATGGGCAAAAAGGACGAGCCGGGCCACTTTGCCCTGGCTCACGTCGTCGCCTGGGGAGAGCCGGACGAACACCACGCGCAGCTCATGCAGCTGTACACACTGCACACAGGCCGCACGCCCACCACCCTACCCAGTACCGCCACACCCTGCCGAGACAGCAGCGGGAATATGGCGGGCTGGTACGACAAAAACGAAAGGAGCAACGAATGAATAAACGCGATCTTGTGGCAGCAACCACGCGGGACTTTTCCCGCCTGTCCTACGAGGCGCAGCAGTTTGTCCTGGGCTACATGGTAGCCCGCGCCAACTGTACCGCCAACACCACCCCGGCGGATCAGCCGGAACAGAAAAAGCCCGCATAATGCGGGCGGAGGTATCAACAATGCAAGGATTAAATGTTGAAAAGCTCTATAAAACCCTGGCACACATCCTGGCAGACCGTGAGGGCTGCCGCGTGTCCGTTGACGTGCAGCCGATCCAGGCCGCGCGCAGCGCATGAGGCCGTACTGGCAGCGGAACCAGGACAGCAAAGCCTGGCTTCGCCGCTGGGAGGAAAAGCGCCGCCGCGCATTTGACGGCGGCCAGATCGACCACAGCAAGGACAAGAGCGCACCATGGAGCCACCCGGCACACTATGGCTACCTTGTGCCGCTGACAGGCGCAGCCCTGGAGGCGTACAAGGGCTGGAAAATCCGCACGGGCAACACCGAAACATCCGACGCGGTGCGCTGGGCTTTTGAGGACTGGTACATAGGATTCTGCCGGAACGAAATGAAAAAGACGGCGACCAGAGCAAAGGCCACCGACAGTTACATGGAATATAGGCAAAAACAGAACAAAAAAGGGGCCAGTGTCTAACGGCTTGACAACCGACACTGGCCCAACATCATAAGGGCGGACACAGCGCGGGAACGCTGCGGCCTACTAAAAATATAGCATGGTAGCGCCGCCACGTCAACCGAAAAACAAGGGGCCGAAAGGCCCCTATAACGCCCTTGTGATAGGTACTAATGTTTCGACGAAAGGCAGCTATCACACTATGGCAAGAAAAGCAGCACAGCCCAGGCTGGGGGCTGGGGGCGCAGCGCCCCAGAATGGCAGACAAGCCGCCCGGCAGAACCTGGCCGCAGTCACAACGGAAAAGGGCGGCGCGGCAGAGCAGAACATCACCACCGCCCAGGGCTTGCTCCCTATCCAGCCAAAGAAACAGAAAGGCCACCGCCACTCTGCCGGGAAGTGGCAGCCCTACGACTACGAGAGCGCTTACGAGCTGCCCCTGGATCAGCTGACAGAGCAACAAGTCCAGGAAATGATAGACAGGGAGCGCCGCGTCGTCTATGCGACTAAAACCGTAAAGCACGGCCACCAGTTTGACGTGGAGATTTTCCCAGATTTTACCCACCTACCCGGAACCCTGCCGAAAGACCGCAGCAACCGAGAGGCGCAGCGCAATCTGAACGACAGAAACAGCCGCAAAGAGTGTGAGCGCCGGATCAATGAGAATTTCGGCCCAGACGATTACTGGGTGACGCTCACCTGTCTACCCAGGGAAGAACCCCAGACGATGGAGGACGCCCTCCGCCTATTTCAGAATTACATAAAGCGCATAAACTACCGCCGCAAAAAACGCGGCCTGGAGCCAGCGCGCTATGTGTACGTCACAGACTGGACAAAGAACGGACGCCGCGTCCGCACACACTACCACCTGGTACTGGACGGCGGGCTGCCTATGGACGAGGTTATAGAGCTTTGGGGCCTGGGCAGAAAAAACACTGTTGAATACCTCACCCTGGACGAACGCGGCCTCTCCGGCCTGGCCTACTACATCACAAAGCCGCACGCCAGCGACACCGAGGACATAAAACACAAGAAACGCTGGACGGCCTCCAAAAATCTGCGCCGCCCGGTGGAACACAAGAACCATCAAGCCTTTGGTCGCCGCAAGGTCGAGGCCCTGGCGAAAGCCCCGGCGGATATGTTCGCCACGATGGAAAAGAAATACCCGCTTTATTGGTGCGAGGCCGCAGAGGCCCGCCACAATGGTATAAACGGCTATTTCTACCTCCGCGCCGTGCTGCGCGAACGCTGCCAGCCGGGCGACCTGGTGACGATCACGGGCAAGCCGGAACTGCTGGAACGGCTGCCAGACGTGATCCAACGCAAGCTGGCAAAATACCGCCGTTTCGCCGTCGTGTCCGTGGACTACACCACGCCCGGCTGGGAAACCGCCGTATTGCAGCCGATAGGAACGAAGGACAGGATAGCGTGTCCGGCCCGCGCCTGTATTGTGAACTAAACAGAGGTTTTTACACTCAAAAAAGCGGAAAAATGAGCCGAAAGGAGCCGAAAACAAACAATGCGCCAACAATGCGAGAAGCGAACGGAGGACGGAGAACAGGAGGTCGTGATCCAGTGGGCCGCCTTTATGTCTCCCGCCCACCCGGAACTGCTGAACCTCTACCACGTCCCCAACGAGGGTAAGCGCAGCAAGGCAGAGGCAGCACGCCAGCAACGCCTGGGACTGCGGCCCGGCGTCCCCGATCTGATCCTGGACAGCCCGAAAGGCATATACCACGGCCTCCGCGTCGAAATGAAAGTAAAGCCGAACAAAACCACCGCAGCCCAGGAAAAATGGCTGGAACGACTGGCCCGCGCGGGCTATTTCGTGGCAGTCTGCTACTCTGCCCAGGAGGCAATCGAAATCATAGACGCCTACATAAAGCTACGCCCCGGCCAGACCCACCCGAAAGAGCAAAGGAGGACAGAAACGTGAAAATTATTGCAATCATGGCCCAGAAAGGCGGCACGGGCAAAACCACCACGGCCACCACGCTTGCTTATGACCTGGCCCAGCTGGACGGCCCGGTGCTGCTGATCGACGCCGACCAACAGGGCAACGCCTCCCAGATCATGGGAGCATACGACCCCACCGCCTGGGGCGTGGAGAAGCTGCTGGAGCCGGGCACAGACGCCGCCAGCGTGGACGACCTCAAACAGACCCGCGAATGGCAGCCAAAGAAAAAGGCCCCGGCGGTGCGCGTGGACGTTGTGGCCGCCTCTGCGGCCCTCATGGACGCAAACATGGACGTGGCCGCCGACACTGTAAACGACCAGGTACACCGCCTCCAGGAGCGCCTGGCCGCCGTCTCCGGCGTCTACAAGTACGCCGTCATAGATTGCGGCCTCCTGCTGGATATGGCTGCATTAAACGCCCTGGTAGCGGCAGACCTCTGGATCGTCCCCGTTAAGCCCGGCGGGTTTGAGGTGGACGGCCTCCTGCGCGTACACGAACAGCTGGAGGAATTGCGCCAGCTAAACGACGGCCTGGAGCTGTGGGTGCTGCCCGTCATGTTCGGCAAGAGCAACGCACACAAGGCCGTCATGGCACACTTGCACACACTGGGCCACCGCGTCACACTGGCGACGATCCGGCGCTCTGTGATTGCAGAATCCTACACGGCGGCAGCCCTGCCGCTGCCTGTATACAGCCCGCGCTGTGGCGTGACGAAAGACTACGAGGCCCTGGCCTATGAGGTCATGGCCTGGAACGATGAAAGCGAGGTAGAAACGAAATGACAGGGCGCAGCATTTTGGACGGGCTGAATACCGCCAGCAAGGCGGGCGTAAAGGCCACGCCCTCCGCACGTTTCCGCACAAAGGAAATTGACATTGACAATATCTACCGCAACGTTCTGAACCAGTACAGCCTGGACGACGTGGACAGCTTGGCACGGGCTATCCTGGTAGCGGGCCGCCTCTACCACAACCTGGTCGTAGTCTATGACCCGGCCCTGGACGCGGACTACAGGCTGGTATCTGGTGAGCGCCGCCTCCTGGCCCTCCACAAGCTGGTGGACGCGGGCCACCCGGAGTATAAAACCGTCACCTGTCAAGTGATCCCGAAAGGCAGCCAAGCGGAGGAACGCCTGGCCGTGATCCTGGCGAACACACAGCGAAACAAAACAGCAGCGGATCGCGTCCAAGAGTACGAGAACCTAAAACAAGCGCTGGAGGAAATGAGAGCCGCCGGGGTCGATTTTTACGGGCGCGATCTGACCGAGGGAAAGCTCCGCGACCACATGGCCGCGATCATGGACGAGGCCGACGGCACGCTGGCCGCCCTGGAGAAGATAAGCAACAGCCTAGCCCCGGAACTGCGCCAGCTCATGGAGGACGGCAAGCTGAACTTTACAACCGCCACCGCTGCGGCGGCCCTCTCCCTGGACGCCCAGGCCCAGCTGGCGCAGCAGAACGCCGCCCAGGGCGAGGACAAGCCGATCACAAAGCAGGACGTGGCAAAGGCCCGCACCACGTCCGCCCGCGAATACCTCCGCTCGGAGTACGCCGCCCGCCCCTGTGAGTGTGACAACAGCCACAACTGCGACAACGTGGACAACCTGGTAAGTTTTTACCGCGACGGTGCGACGTCCGGCTGCGCTGGCTGCTGCGCCTGGTGCAAAGAGCGCACCAGCTGCCCGAAATGCTGCGCGGAGGTAGCAGCGGGCAGCCAGAGCGACGCAGACACGCCACTGCACGGCGCGCCGGACAGAATCCAGCCGCCTACAAGCCAGACCGCAGAAAGCGCCGCAGAGGACGCGACAGCGGCTGCTGCGCCCTTTGCCGACGACGCCCACCCGGAACACGCCGCGACCATGTGCTACTCCTGCCTCCACTGGGACGAGTGCAGCGAGAAATCCGACAGGGTGCTGTCCTGCGACAAATACGAGAACCCCGCCGAAAGGCGCACGCCACTGGCCCCGGCGGGCGAGGTCACGACCACCCAGGCAGACGCCGCCAACACGCTGCGCACCGACGAGGAACTGGTAAAAGTCTTATACGCCGCCCTGGGAACGCTGGAATACCAGGGCCAGATCAACGAACTGGAGGCCCGGCGGCTCCACTCTCTGCTGTCGGCAATGCACCGCCGCTGGATTAACACGGGCTGCTGGAAACCCTACGGTGCAGCAGAGGAACAGGACGAAAAGGAAAGGAGAAAAAGCCAAGATGTCAATAGTTGACATTCACGCCCCGGCGGGCGACGGCTACGGCGTGATTTACGCCGACCCGCCCTGGAGCTACCGCCAGCAGGGCAACGGCGCAGCGGCGCGCCACTATCCCACCATGACGCCGGACGAAATAAAGGCCCTGCCCGTCCAGACCCTGGCCGCCAAAGACTGCGCCCTCTTGATGTGGGCCACGTTCCCGAACCTCCAGCAAGCCCTGGACACGATCCGCGCCTGGGGCTTTGAATACAAAACCCTGGCATTTTGCTGGATAAAGAAAAATAAGAAATCGGGGGGGGATTTTTGGGGTTTAGGCAGTTACACCCGCCAAAATGCGGAGGTTTGCCTCCTGGCCGTCAAGGGCCACCCGCGCGTAGTAAGTCACAGCGTACACAGCGTTATACAATCCCCGATCCGGCAACACAGCCAGAAACCGCCAGAGGCGCGGGACAGGATCGTGCAGCTATTTGGCGATCAGCGTCGCCTGGAGCTGTTCGCCCGCGAAACCGCGCCAGGCTGGGACGCCTGGGGAAACGAGGTGCAAGACCATGACACAGCCCTGTTATAAATGCCCGGATCGCTGCCAGAACTGCCACGCCAGCTGCGGAAAATACGCCGCTTTCCGCGCAGAGCTTGACAAGCGGCGCGAATATAACAAGCAATTCCAGCCCATAGACCCCATGCCCTACTCCCACGAAATGGAGAAGAAAAACCGCCGCAGAAAGTACAAAGGGGGCAACCAATGAACAAACCCACGAATGAGTATATAATGGCTATAAAACCAGAATGGGTGGCGCTGATTGAGAGCAAGGAGAAAACGCTGGAGATCAGACGCACCGCGCCGTACATTTCCCCGCCCGTGTCAGAAAACAACCCCATAGACGTATGGGTGTACGAGACGAAAAGCAACGGCGGGCGCGGCCAGGTCGTGGGCCGTTTTCTCTGCTGCAATATCCGAAGTTTTGACGCCCACCGCGACGATCTGACGCTGCGGCGCGCCGCCCGCGTTCCCTGGGAAAAGCTCAAAGAATACCAGGGAGACCGCACACGCCTGTACGCCTGGGAAATCACCTACTACAAAAAGCTGGCCGTCCCGCTGCCTCTGTCCGCTCTGGGCTGCCAGTTCGCGCCGCAATCGTGGTGCAAGCGCAAAAAGGAGAAAAGAGCATGAAAAACCGCTATTTTTACGGAACGATCCGCCCGGAACGCGCCACGAATGAGTGGCAGCGAAAAAACGCATTACCCGAAAGATACGCCACAGCAACCCCGGCGGAACAAGCCCGGATGCGCGAATACTACGCCGTCTCTGACGACGAGTGCGAGGAAATGCGGAAAATTTACGCAACTTTTCCGCAGCACCTTGTTTTCATGCGTTCGGGAGTACATCAAGACGAGTATGTGCTGGTGGGCTGGAAGAAAGAACAGGACGAGGGCGTGCGAGAGGCAATCTGGCTGCTGGAACAGCTGGGCGGAGCCTACGAGGGCTACCGCGAGAAGTTCCTGGAGGACTGGGCCAAAGAGCAGTACGACCCCTGGGGGTGCTGGTACATCCCGGAGTGCATAATGGACATTGAGGGAGAGTACCACCCGGACGACGCGAAAGAACAGGAGGGCCACGACCATGAAGAAAGTAATCGCGCTTGACTTTGACGGCACGCTCTGCGAAAATGCCTGGCCGGGAATCGGAGACCCAAAGTGGGCCGTGATCCGCGCGGCACAGGAAGAACAGCGACAGGGCGCGCTGCTGATCCTATGGACGACCAGAGAAGGGCCGGAGCTTGAACAGGCTTTAGCCTGGTGCGAATATGTGGGCCTCCGGCTGGACGGCGTGAACACATCCGCACAGTGCTGGAAAGACGCATACCAAAACGACCCGCGCAAGATCGGAGCCACGGAATACTGGGACGACAGGGCCGTGGACGTGGCGACCATTGAAACGCGGCAAATGCTCAAAGAGGAAACGCGCCGCCGCCAGGCCGCCTGGAATACGGCAAAGAGAGCCTACCAGGCCGCCCGCTGGCCCTGGCAGCGCTGGCAGCTCAAAAGAGAAGCCCAGCGCGCGTGCTGCGACTACCTGGACGTCTACATAGCCCAGCGCAATGCAGAGGCGCACAAGCTCTGCGAGGCCACCCGCGCAGCCTATGAGAAAGCCTACGCCAAAAGGAGCGCCGAATGATCGAAGCAAACACAATAAACAATCTGGATTGTTTGGACGGCCTGACACAAATGCCGGACGGCTGCGCAAAGCTCATTGTAGCCGACCCGCCCTATTTTATGGGCTTAACCCACAACGGGCAGCACGGCCAGTTTAACGACCTGGCCGTGGCAAAGCCGTTTTATAGGCAGCTGGCCCAGCAGCTGCGCCGAATCCTAAACGATCACGGCGAATTTTATATTTTTATGGACTGGCGCGGCTGCGCGTTCTACTATCCGATTTTTGCCGAATATCTGCCCGTGAAAAACATGATCGTGTGGGACAAAATGAGCGGCCCCGGCAATTTCTACAACAGCAGCCACGAGTTTATCCTCTACGGCTGCATAGACCCGCAGACAAAAAAACACGCCCGCAACGTCTGGACAGAGCGCGGGTTTACGTCCGGCAGCATACAGACAGACGGCGAGAAAATCCACCCGTCCCAGAAACCCATAGCGCTGATCCAGCGCATTATCACGGACGCCAGCGTGCCGGGTGATCTTGTGGTAGACCCGTTCGCGGGCAGCTGCACAACCGCCGTGGCCTGTATCAGAACGGGCCGCCGTTATGTGTGTTTTGAGGTGTCCGAAACCTACGCAGCAGCGGGCCAGGCCCGCGTGGATAAGCTCCTGGCAGAGCGCCGGGCCAGAAATACAAAAAAATGAGCCGCCAGCGCGGCTGAAAGGGCAGCAAATGGAGACATACACCGAAAAGGCAATAAAAGCCATTGCAACGGGCAACGCCCCGGCGGAACAGGCAGCCCTGGAGGCCGTGATCGCGGAGGCCGTGAAAAAGGCAGTAAAAGAGACGCGCCGACAGGATCAACAGCAAGCGCTCCACAATACCGCGCTACTTATGGAGAACTACCGCGCCCTAAAAGGCTACGAGGGCCGCGCTGTAGACAGTGCCGACGCTGCCAGGCTCCAGGGCGCAGAAATCCAGGGCGAGGCGTGGCTCCGCTCTATCCGCAAGAATAAGGCCCGCACCGCTGTTATGCTGGCCCACCTGGACGCCGCCCTGGACGAGTTGGAAAAGGAAACCCGCCAAAAGGGCCGCGCCTATATGTTCGACGCCTACCGCGCCCGCTACATGGAGGGCTTGACAGCCGAGCAAGTGGCCGAAAAGCTCAACACCGGGAAGAACAGCCCGGCCCGCTGGTGCAAGCAATTAAACGAACGCCTGGCCGTCCTCCTGTTTGGAGTGGACGGCCTCCGCCGCTGGTAAAGGAGGATCACATGAAAGCCTACCACAAAAAGGATTTACACCGCAGCAAAGACCCGGACAGAATGACCCAGGCCGTGGCCGTCGTGGCCGCCTACCAGGCAATCGAAGAAACAGCCGGGACAAACGCCAGGCTGAAAGCCCAGGCAATCACCGACACGGGCGCAATCTTGTACGCCCTTGTGCCAGTCCACATCGGCCAGCAATGCGTCGAGAAATGGCACGCCCTCCGGCAGCGCGTCGAAGCTGCACAGCAGAAACTCACAGCCCAGGAGCTGGAGGCGTGGCACGATGAAGCGGAACAGGAGCACCTGCACCCGCCCAGGAAATAACCAATACACCACAAAAAGCACCACAAAACCAAGAACTACACCAGCCCCGGCGGATACCCATAGAACCAAAAAACCGACGCTTTGGGTCTATCACAGATAGTCCAAAAGCGCCTACGCGGGAAAGTTTGGGGAAAACCTGGGGTTTTACTGGTGGCCCATCCGTGGTAAGCTGATAGCGTGGACAAGCAGGAACGCCGGGCAGAAATGCCCGGCGCTTTGTTGTTTGTGCGCCCTCCTATAACAGCGGCCAGGGTGAGCCATAACGCCCTGGCCTATATGTGAGGCGGGGGCCAGAGGAACCAGGAGGCGCGGATCATGCTGCTAAAATACTGCCGTTGTGGCGCTATCATACCAGCAGACCGCCAGCGCTGCGCGCGGTGCGAACAGCTGCACCAGAGCCGCCACACGGCATATAATGCCCAGTGTCGCAGCAAAGAAGCCGCAGCCTTTTATGTGTCCAGGGAATGGCGGACAATCCGCCCTGTAATTATATCTATATACGACGGGATAGATATATGGGCGTTTTACGAGCGCGACAAGCTGCTGGACGCCGACGAAGTCCACCACGTCGAAGAACTGGACACAGCCTGGGATCGCCGCCTTGATCCCTTTAACCTGTTTCCTTTGGCCCACGCCTCACATACAGCGATCACGGCTGCATACAAGCGCAGCCCTGCCAGCATGAGGGCGACACAGCGCAAGCTGCTGGAGCTGCGAAAGCGCTACTTTGAGAGCAAGGGGGGCTATGAAAAAGTTTTGGAGCGGGCCGGATTAGTCGCCCCTCCCTAGACTTTGGAGAAAACTCCCCACCAAAAACTCCCCCAAGGGCGCTTTTGCGGGCGTCCATGCAACAAAAACACAAAAAGGAGGCCCCACACATGGCCGGAAAACGACAACCGACGGCCCTTGTGGTGGCGAAAGGCAAGAAGCACTTAACAAAGGCCGAAATCAAAGACCGCGAAAACCGGGAACTGATCGCGTCGGCGGACAATATCGCGCCGCCGTCATGGCTGAAACCAGACCAGAAGAAGCGGTTCAACACCCTGGCTGCAGAACTGCTGAAAATGGGCATTTTCGCAAACGTGGATTGCGAGGCCCTGGGCCGCCTGGTCGTGGCCGAGCAGCAGTATGTGCAGATCACCGAGGAACTGGGCAAGCAGCCAATCACCTACAAGCGGAGAATCCCACGAAAGCCGACCCCGGCAGACAACCCGGACGAGATCATAGACGGGTTTATATGGGACGAGGCGCTGATAGTGAACCAGGAACGGAACGACCTGTTGATCCAGCAGGACAGAGCCTGGAAGCAGTGCAGACAAGGCGCTGCGGACTTTGGCCTGTCCGTCGCGCAGCGCTGCCGGATCGTGGCCCCCGCCGCCAAGGAGGCCGCCAAAACAAACAAGTTTGAAAAATTCCGAAAGGAAAAGACCCCGGAGGAATGAAAAAGGCCGTAAAAGACCGCACAACACAGTATGCCCTGGACGTTTTGGCGGGCCGGATCGTGGCCGGGGAGCTTGTGCGGATGGCTTGCCAGCGTCACCTGGACGATCTGGAGCGCGCCAAGCTGGCCCCGTTCCGCTATTATTTCGACGTGGAAGCCGCAAACGACATACTGGAGTTTGCGGAAACCCTCACAATAGCAGAGGGCGAGGAACAGCAGCGCGTCCACCTCTACCCATTCCAGTGCTTTATCCTGGGCAGCCTCAACGGCTGGCGGATCAAAGGAAAGGGCTACAGACGCTTTAGAACCTCCTATGTGCAGCTGGGCCGTCAGAACGGCAAGAGCTTTCTAAACGGCATACTGGCCGCTTATTATGGCAATTTCACGGCCTACCAGTACCCGCAAATCTACTGCGCGGCTACCAAACAAGACCAGGCCAATATCGTTTTTGGGGAAGTCGTGAAGTTTATCCGCAGCGACGACGACCTGGCCGAGCTTTTCAAAGTCCACGAACATAACCACACGATTGAGTGCTTGCTCACGCACGGCGAAATCAAGGCAATTTCCGGCGACACAAAGAGCCTGGACGGACACCGCCCCTACCTGGGGATTGTGGACGAATACCACGCCCACCGAACAAATCAGATGTATAAACTGTTGGAGGGCGGCATAAAGAAAGTAAAATCCGCCCTTATTTCGGTTATTACTACGGCTGGTTTCGACCAAAAATCGCCATGTTTTGCCCTGTATGAGCATTGCAAAGCCATTTTGCGCGGTGGGGCGTCCATTGACACACAATTCTGTTATATCGCAGAAATGGACGAAAAGGACGACCTCTGGACGCCGCAAAACTGGCTGAAAGCAAACCCCGCCCTGGCCTACGACCCGGACGCGCTGGAGAATCTGATCCCGATAGCCGACACGGCCCGCCAGATGGGCGGCGAGGATTTGCGCGATTTTCTGGTAAAGCAGTTAAACAGATGGGTGCAATGGTCGAACCGCGTCTACATCCAGGACATGGAGAAGTGGCGCGCGTGCCGCAGTGACAGAACCCTGGCCGACTTTAAGGGCAGCCGCTGTTTTGTAGGGCTTGACCTGTCCAGCGGCGGCGACTTAACAACTGTCGTTATTCTGATCCCCTATCTGGTGGACGGGGTGCGCAAGTATTTTATCCATAGCCACAGCTTTATCCCGGCGCAGCGCCTCCAGCAGCACGTCCAGAGCGACAACGCGCCCTACGACAAATGGGTAGAGGACGGCCTGGTAACAGTAACCCACACAATGGGCGGCATAAAAACCGACTATAAATATATTTTAACCTACCTATCCGTACTGGTAGACCTCTACGGCCTAAAAATCAGCATGGTGTGCTACGACCCGCACAACGCCAGCGCGTTTCTGTCCGATCTGGAGGCCCAGGGCTGGCCGTGCCTGGATATTATCCAGAGCGCCCGCAGCTTGTCCGACGCAACGGAAGATTTTCGTCTGGAAATCTACGCCGGGAACGTGGAGTATAACCGCGACGAGGAACTGCTGACCTGGAGCATTGCAAACGCCAAGACCATAGCGAACAACTACGGCGAGACAAAGATCGACAAGGAAATGCAAACCGAGCGCATAGACCCGGTGGACGCCGTAATCGACGCCTGGAAAGTGGCAATGTGCGGCAACGACGCCATAACGGGCGACGAGGCACTGGAGGCGTGGCTGGAAATGTGCAACGAACACATAGCAAAAACGGGGACGACAAAATGAACTTTTTTCAATGGTTTATTAAAAGCATGACGGGGTATTTTTCCAGGGCTGCACCGCCTGGCCCAGAACCTCCGCAGCTGCCCGCCGTGGCTGCTGCACCGGAGGAACAGCCGGAGACGATCACGGCCACGGCCAAGGACGTGCAGCCCGCGCCCAAGGCAGCAAGCAACGGCTGGGAACACCTGGGCAGCACAAAGTTTTTGCAATGGCTGGGCCTGGGCAGAGACAAGCCGAAAGCCGTAGAGAATGTAACGTATTTTACCTGTCTCAAACTGCTGTCTGAAACTATGGCGAAAATGCCGATCAAGGTCTACACCTACGACGACGGCGGCCCACTGGAGGCGAACCCCGCCGACGACAGGCTGGCCTACCTCCTGGACGTGCGGCCCAATCCACTTATGACGCCGACCACGTTCTGGACGGCGGTAGAAAACAACAGGAACCACTACGGCAACGCTTATGTGTATATCCGGCGTAAATTCCTGCGCCAGAAATACGGCGGACAGATTGAGCTGCAAGACCTCTGGATCATGCCGTCCAGCTGCGTGCGCGTCGTAATCGACGACGCGGGCGTATTTGCTGGAGCTGGCCGCCTCTGGTACGTCTACTCCGACCAGTACACCGGGCAACAATACGTTTTCAGCTCCGACGACGTGCTGCACTTTAAGACCTCCCACACCTTTAACGGCCTGGTGGGCGAAAGCGTCCAGGCGATCCTGGCCTCTACCGTCCAGGGGCAGCAAGCGTCCCAGGATTTTCTCAACGATCTGTACGAGAACGGGCTGACGGCCCGCGCCGTGTTGGAATACACGGGCGATTTGTCCGCAGCTGGACAGACAAAGCTGCGAGAATCGTTTGAACAGATGGGAAACGGCCCGGCAAACGCTGGCCGCATCCTGCCTGTCCCGCTGGGCTTTAAGCTCACGCCTATGGACATAAAGCTGACCGACGCCCAGTATCTGGAGCTGAAAAAGTACGGCGCGCTGCAACTGGCCGCCGCCTTTGGCATTAAGCCAAACCAGCTGAACGACTACGAGCGCGGCAGCTATGCAAACAGTGAACAGCAGACAATCGCTTTCCAAGTCGAAACCATGCAGTACACGATCAAGCAGTACGAGGAAGAAATGGCCTATAAACTGCTGGACGGCCCGGCGGATCGCCGCCGCGTGAAGTTTAACGAAAAAGCCCTGCTGCGCACCGACAGCAAAACACAAATGGAAATCTTGAAAACCGCCGTCGAGGGGTCGATCTACTCCCCCAATGAGGCCCGGCGCTATGTGGATAAGCGCGCCGCGCCTGGAGGCGATAAGCTGCTGGCGAACGGCGGCATGATCGCTCTGGAACAGATGGGCGCACAGTACGGCGTCGATAAAACCGAGAAAGGAGGCACAGAAAATGCCCCGATTTGACTTTACCGCCCGCGACAGGGACGGAAAGCTGAAAAATTACGGCTACCTGGACATGGAAAACCAGGCAGACGGCCCGGCCACAATGACCTTTTACGGTGACATTGTAGCAACCGAGGGCTGGCGGGAGGATCGCGCGCCGCAGCAGATCGCAGACTTTTTGGCGTCGCTCACCCAGGGCCAACAGATCAACCTGTATTTCAACAGCCCCGGCGGCGACGCCTACGCGGGCGTGGCAATGCACAATATTTTGTCCCGCTGGCAGGGCCGCAAGGTGGCCTACGTTGATGCAATCGCCGCCAGCGCGGCAACCATGCCGCTTATGGCGTGCGACGAAATCCACCTTGCGGCGGGCGCGGAGGTTATGATTCACGACCCCTGGGCCTGGACGGCGGGCAACGCCGCAGAGCTGCGCGAGGCTGCGGCCAGGCTGGACAAGGTGAGCGACCACTACGCGGATATTTACACAGCCCACGCAGCGGAGGGTGTGACCCGCGACCAGCTGCGCGAGGCCATGCGCGCGGAAACCTGGCTGGACGGCTCTAACATCGGTCAGTATTTCGACGTGATCGTGGACGAAACGGCAGCCGCCACCCCGGCGGCCTCTGCGTCCTACGCACGCTATAAGGCCACGCCGCCCGCGCTACTGGAAAAAGCAGACGCCGCCAGACAGGCCCAGGAGGCCGCAGAAAGCGCCACCGCCAAGCGGGCGGAAATCAACACAGCCGACGCGGCGAAAGCCGCCAAGGCACAGCAGAGCCGCGCACAGGCCCTGCTGGCCGATCTTTATCTCTACGGAACCTAAAAAACAAAGCAAAGGAGTACACCATGAACGAAGAAATGCGCAAGAAACTGGCCGAAATCAACGCCGCCAAAGCCGAGGTGCGGCAGCTGATCGCAGACGGCAAACTGGACGAGGCCGAGAGCAAAAAGGCAGAGCTGGACGCCCTCCAGCGCGCCTTTAACCTCCTGCTGTCTATGGAGGACGAGGACGAGGCCGCCGCCAAGGCCCAGGCAAAGAAGAAGCAGGAACTGCACGACGAGGAGCAGCCGCCGCTGACCTTTGCCCGGATCGGCCAGGCCGTCGTCAATGCCCTGGGCGCTGCCGTGAGCCGCCGCAAGATGGATGACACCGACCGCCAGATCATCCAGGATGCCATGAAAGAGAACAGCGACCCGGACGGCGGCCTCACTGTTCCCCAGGACATCCAGACCCGGATCAAGGAGCTGCGCCGCAGTGACGACAACCTGGAGCAGTACGTCAACGTCGAACCCGTCAAGACCATGAGCGGCTCCCGCGTCATTGAGAAAGAAGCCGACACCACCGCCTGGCCGGAAATCGACGAGAACGGCGAGTTTACCGAGGTTGAAACGCCGCAGTTTGCAAAAATCGCCTACAAGATCACCAAAAAGGGCGGCAAAATGCTGTGTTCTCTGGAGCTGCTGGCCGACACCGCAGAGAACATCCTGGCCTACCTGATGAAGTGGATCGCCAAAAAGACCCGCGCAACCCGTAACGCTAAGATTTTGGCGTGCGTGGACAAGATCACCACGGGCAAAGAGGTGGCCGTCACCGACCTGGACAGCTTGAAAGACATTTTCAATGTCATGCTTGATCCGGCCATTACCGTGTCCAGCAGCGTGTGGACGAACCAGGACGGCTTTAACTGGCTGGACAAGCTCAAAGACAAGGACGGCAACTACGTCATGCAGCCCGACCCCACCAACAAAACCCGCCAGCTGCTGTTTGGCAAGTACACCGTCCACGTCCTCTCCAACAAGGTACTGAAAACTGCCGTTGACGCTGACAAAAACACGAACAAGTACCCGCTGATCTGCGGCGATTTGTCCGAGGCTGTCACCCTGTTTGATCGTGAATTTATGACGATTGAAAGCTCCAAGGAAGCGGGCAGCGCATGGGACAAAGACCAGCTGGCCGTCAAGGTGCGTGACCGTTTCGACGTCCAGCCCGTGGACACCGCCGCAATCATCAAGGGCCAGATCACCGTCACTGTGGCGGGCTAAGGCAAAGGAGGGCGCAATCGGTGAAAGATGAAACAAAGGGCCTATTGCTGACACTGGCGAAAGCCTACGCCCGCATAGACTACACCGACGACGACGACGCCCTGCTGCCGCTGCTGATTGAGGCCACCGTCCAGAGCCAGGAGGAACTGATCCCCGGCTTTGACGCCGACAATATGACCGCCCGCCAGCGGCTGCTGGCGATTATGACGGTTAAGAACCTCTACGACAACCGGGAGAAGTACGGCACAGCACAGGATCGTCTGCGTGGGGCCGCATCCTCCCTTTTGGTGTCGGAAATGTACGAGGACAAGGAGGCGACGGCCAGTGTATAGGCGCGTGCGTATTTTCGAGTGCGTCAACGGCGACGGCCCGCGCCGCAGCGAAAAAAAGACCCTAATCTGGACGCCATGGGCAGATGTGCGAGACAACACCGCCCAGACCCGTGACCAGACCCAGGAAAGGCTCCAGGAGGGCGACCTCTCCCTGGAGCTGCGCCGCTGCGAAATGGCCGACACGATCCGCCGCCACCTGTTCCGGCATGACCGCGCCTACCGCGTGGAGCTGGACGGCGACGAGTACGAGGTGAAAACCGCCGATTTTACCCGAAACGACGGCGGCAAAATCCGCTTTACTGCGTCGTTTACGGCATAGTGTCAACAGTTGACACCCAGGAGGACGGCCCATGCAGATACAGCTGGACGGCGCGGCCATCAAGGAGCTGGTAGCAGCCCTGGAAGCGGCAGAGGGCGACGACGCCCGCGCCGCTGTGGACAAGCGTATAGTCAAGCGCGGCGCGGATATTGCAAAGCCGGACATGGCCCGGCGAATACCGCGCGCAGCCGATCACAAAAAATCGGGCAGCGCATGGTCTAAGCCCTCCGGCGGCCCGGCTGCCGACAACGTGCCGCAAGAAAACCCGAAAAAATCCGGCGACAGCTACGCGGCCAAGGTGGGCTGGACGTTGGACGACAACAGCGAATATTTTTACATGAAATTTGTAAACTGGGGCACGCTGAAAATGCCGCCCCGCGATTTTGTGGAGCCTACCGCCCAGGCCGTGGAGCCGCAGCTGCAAAAAATCGCGGAAGAAGAATACCAGGCAGAACTGGACAAGCGCCTGGGGAGGTTTGAATAATGGACGTTATCACAGCCGCCTACAAGGCCCTGGAGCCTATCACAGAGCGCGGCGTCAAAGTACAAGAGGGCTGGTACGACGAGCGCTATAAACGCCTCCACGTCACCCTCTGGCCCCTGGCGGAAACGCCGGAGGCTCACAGCGACGACGCGCTGGAAATCGAGACAGCCGGGCTACAGGTGACGATTTTCTCCACAGAGGAACAAGAAGCCCTGCGGGAAGAAATCAAACGGCTGCTAATCAACGCCGGGGCCTCCTACCAGGGAACCGACCAGCAGCAGACCCGGATCGAGGCGGGCGTCTATATCCGCCCGCTGCGTTTTCTCTTTTATGAAGAAAGGAGCCAAGAATGAGCGAACCCAAAACCACGGTGCGCCACCGCTATTGTGGCCTCCGCGACGTATATGTGGCGAAAGTTACCCAGAACGACACCGAGGGCTACACCGCAGGCACTCCCGTAAAGATGGCCCGCGCGATCAAGGCCAAAATCTCCGACAAATTCACGTCTGAAAAGCTGTACAGCGACGACGGCGTGGAGGGTATGCTCCAGGCATATGAGGGTACGGACGTGGAGCTGGAAGTCAACACCCTGGCCGCAGCGGATCGCGCCGCCTTTTTCGGCCAGGCGTACCTCAACGGCTTTTTGCTCAAGTCCGCAGAGGATGAAGCGCCGGAGGTGGCCCTGGGCTACCGCGTGCGCCGCTTGAACGGCAAGTTTGATTTTGTTTGGATGTACTGCGGCAGATTTGCCCAGGGCAACGAGGAAAACTACGAAACCGAGGCCGCCAGCAAGACCGCCCAGACCAACACCGTAAAGGGTGAGTTTTACCAGCGCGAAAAAATGGACAAGGTGGAAGGCAAAGACGTACACCTCTACGAGGTGCGCGTGGACGAATCCAACCTGGCAACAGAGGACACCGGGGCCGCTGCGGCGATCAAGGCGTGGTTCGGCAAGGTGCAGGAATACGCCGCGACGGTAGGCGGTTAAAACATAGGAGGGCGTAAAAAATGGCAAAGCGCAGCATTGTGGTAAATCAGAAACAGTATTTCCTGCCGGATCACATCGACACCCAGGCATACCTGGATTATTGCGACGTACAGGACGCGCTGGACAGCGCGACGAATTACCGCCGCAAACACTTTGAACAGATGGCCCAGGCCGTCTGTCATGTGTACGGCGATCAGTTTACCCTGGACGACGTGCTGGCCCCTGTATACGGGCTGGAACCGTCGCAAATTCTCACCGAGTTTGCGGCGCTGGAATTTTATGTGATGGAGCGCGTAAACAAGAGCGTGGAGACCATCACGGTAAATTTTACGAAAGAGGCTTGACCCCGGAGGTTGAGCTACAACGCGCGGGAGCTTGCAGCACGGCGGAAAACGTGACGGTGCTGCAAGCCCGCCTTTATTGTGACTATATGCGCCGGATCGAGGCGGCGAAAACCTCCGGCCAGGCAGTACGCGAAAATTTGCAGCTGCTGGCCGAATTTTTCAACACCTCCCGGCGGGTTATATACAGCGAAAGCGTGGACGACCTCCTGCTGGCAGCCAAAACGCTGCATTTTGCTATGCAGCAGATCGTCCTGCCAAAATTTGCGGCTTTGTCGCCAGAGCCGCCGGAACCTATCGAAAAATCAATTTTTGACGACTACGACGCGGAACAGGACGCCCAGGCGGGCTATGTGGACGAAACCGCAGACCGCTGGCTGATCTGCAAGCAGAACGTCGAGGCAGTCACACGCCTGGCGATCCGCGTTCTGCGTGAAAGCTACACAGACGCGCAGCGCGAACCGCTGGGCCGTCTGCTGGAGTACGTCGCCTACGAGATCGAACACACCGAAAAATAGCGAGGTGAGCAAAGCATGAGCGCCGGGGCGAACGTCAAGGTATCGGCCAACAGCTCCACATACCAGCAGGCCCTCAAAGCGGCCCGCGACAGCACGAAAGAGCTTGCAAGCCAGTTCAGCCTGGCAAGCACCCAGGCCAAGCTGTTTGGCAGCACCACCGACCAGCTGAAAGCCAAGCAGCAGGAACTAACCGCGAAAATCAAGGCCCAGAAAGAGATCACCAGTCTACACCACACAGAGGTGGAGCGCTTAACCAAAGTGTTGAGCAACCAGAAAAGCCGCCAGCAGGAGCTGGCCACGCAGCTGCAAACCACAAAAGCAGCCTACGAGGCAGAAAAAAAGGCCACGGGCGAGAACAGCGACAGCACCCAGGAGCTGGCAAAACAGGTGAAAGACCTGGAAAGCCAACAGAAAAAGCTGGACAGCCAGATCGGCAGTACCGAGGGAAAGCTCCAAAAGGCTACGATAGCCGAAAACAACAGCCAAAAAGCAACCCTGGAGCTGGAGAAAGCGCTGGAGGACACCAACAAAAAACTGAAAGACGCCGCCCTGGACGAGTTTGCAAAAGGACTTGACAAGGTAACGGACAAGCTGGAAAAAGCCCAGAAAGCGGCCAACGTCGTGTCCGGCGCTGCCGTGGCCGCTGGCACTGCTGCGGTAGCTGCATGGGACGAGGTAGACAACGGCGCGGACAACGTGATAAAAGCCACGGGCGCGACGGGAGAGGCTGCCGAAGCTCTGGAACAGACCTATAAAAACGTGGCGTCCTCTTTCGCCGCCGACTTTGACACAATCGGCTCCACACTGGGCGAGGTAAACACCCGCTTCGGCTACACGGACGAGGCCGCCGAGGCTTGCACAACTAAGTTTCTGAAATTTTCGGAAATCACAGGAACCGACGCTGTGCAGGCGGTGCAGCTGGTATCGCGCGCAATGGGCGACGCGGGCATAGAGGCGGACGACTACGGCACGCTGCTGGATCAGCTGGCCGTGGCCGCCCAGGCGTCCGGCATCAGTGTTGACACCCTCACTTCCTACATAACGAAATACGGCGCGCCAATGCGTGCGCTGGGCTTTGATACGGCGTCCTCTATCGCTATTTTCTCCCAGTGGGAAAAATGCGGCGTAAACACCGAGATTGCGTTCTCTGGCATGAAAAAGGCGATCAGCACCTGGAGCGCAGAGGGCAAAGACGCCCGTGTGGAATTTCAGAAAACACTGGACGAGATCGCGGCCTGTCCAGATATTGCCAGCGCCACAACGAAAGCCATTGAGGTTTTCGGCACTAAGGCTGGCCCAGACCTGGCCGACGCAATCCAGGGCGGGCGCTTTGAATACTCCCAGTTTTTGGACTTGATCGAAAGCAGCGCGGGAACGGTAGAAACCACCTACAACGGCGTGGCCGACAACGCCCAAAACGTGCAGATCGCCATGAACAACTTAAAACTGGCGGGCGCAGAGCTGGGCGACACAATCCAGGAGAGCGCCACCCCAGTTTTGGAGAAAGTAACCGAAATTCTGCGCGACGTGACACAGTGGCTACAGAACGCCGACGACGACACAAAGCAGAACATAGTCACCGTCGGGCTACTGGTCGCCGCGCTGGCCCCTGCTACTGCTGGCCTCACGGCAATGGTTAAGGGCGTGCGCTCTGGCATTGACGCCTACAAGCTGATCCGCGACGGCATAGGCGCGGCAGCTGGCGCACTGACCGGGGAAACAGCCAAGAAAATCGCAGCCACGGCAGCCACCACGGCGCATACGGTAGCCACGGGCGCGGCCACGGTAGCCCAGAATGGGCTGGCGGCAGCCCAGGGCGCACTAAACGCTGTTATGGCTGCAAATCCTATTCTGTTGGTAGTGGCCGCCCTGGCGGCGCTGGGCGTGGGCCTGGTGCTGGCCTACAATAACTGCGAGGAATTTCGCGCGGGCGTGGACGCGGCCATAGGCAAGGCGAAAGAAGTATTTTCAAATTTTGCCCAGGGTGTGGGCGACGCAATTACAACCGCAAAACAGCACCTGGCCGACCTCAAAGAAAACTGCAACACAAAAATGCAGGAAATCAGCCAGACGATCAGCACGAAATGGAACGAGGCCAAACAGAAAACCACGGAAACCTGGCAGAACATCCAGCAGACTGTGGGAAACAAGCTCCAGAGCGTGCGCGCTGATACCCAGCAGAAACTGGAGAGCGTCAAGCAGACAATGGCAACCGCCCTGCAAAATATGCAGAGCAACACCCAGCAGCGCCTGGCAGCGATCCAGCAAGCGTACAGCAGCCACGGCGGCGGCGTGCGCGGCGTGGTAGCGGCCTATATGACGGCGATCCGCCAGAACTACCAGAGCGCCTACGACGCTATAAACAGCATGACCGGGGGCCGATTTGGCAATATCCTGGACACGATCCGCAGCCGGATGAACTCCGCCCGCGACGCGGTAAGCAGCGCAATAAACCAGATTAAAGGCTTTTTCAATTTTTCGTGGAGCCTCCCACACCTGGCAATGCCGCACCCGCGCGTAAGCGGTAGCTTTTCACTTAACCCGCCCAGCGTGCCGTCCTTTAGTATTGACTGGTACGCCACGGGCGGTATTATGAAGAACCCCACCGCCTTTGGCGTCAACGGCTCCCGCCTCATGGTAGGCGGAGAAGCTGGCGCGGAGGCTATCCTCCCTCTGGCCCCGTTCTATGCGCAGCTGGAGCAAATGCTGGACGACAAAGTAACCGCAGCGCTTAAAGCCATGCGTGTTGTGGTCTACGTCGAGAACAAGCTGGACGGCGACGACCTCACCGCAAAAGTGACCCCGCGCGTTTCCTCTGCCCTGGCCGACGAGGCGGAAAGGATCAGATAATGAAAATTAACGGCGAAAACCTGGCCCGCTACCGCACCACGCAGCTGACCGTCGCTTTCGGCCCGCCACAGGACGGCGCGGGCTATGAGTGGCCGGACAATATGCTGGCCCCGATCAGTGACCCGGCGACGCAGAAATGCGGAACTTGCACGGTAGAGATGGTGATCCGGGGCGACAACCGCAACGAAATAACGCGCACCGCGTCCGCGCTGCACGGTCTCTGTCTCCCTGGCCCCGTCGAGCTGGTGCTGGACGGTTACAAAGGCGTTTACAAAGGCTACCTGGTGAGCTTTGAGCCAGAGAAAACGATAACGCCGAAAGCCTACAAGGTCAAGGCGGTTTTCGAGGGCTGGCTCCAGGACACGCCCGTAAAGCTGGCCTACACGGGCCAGACCCAGGCGACGCTCCACCGCGTCGGCTCCCGCCCGGCGGCGTGCGTCCTCACTATCACGCCACGGGCGGACGTGGCCGCGCTCACTATGAAAGGCTGGGGCGTCCATGATCTGGTCGTGAAAAATCTAAAATCCGGGCATAGTGTTGTTATTGACGGCACAACGGGACTAATTACCCAGGACGGGCAGAATAAAGCCCCAGACGTGACGCTCTGGGCGCTGCCCGCTATGGATTGCAAGCAGCGGACAATCACCTGGGACAGCGCAAACTGTGACGTAACGGTGGAATATACACCGCTATGGCTCTAAGAAAGGAGGCGGGCAGCTTTGCTGCTGGAACTGTACGACAGAAACCACAAGAAGCTGGCGAACCTCACGGGGATAAAATCGCCGCACATCCAGCGCACACTGGAGTACGGCGACGAAACCCTGGATTTTTCCTACCCCACCAGCGGCCCCTGGCTGGCCCAACTCCTGGCAGAGTGCTACATCCGCACGGATCGCCAGGAGTACGTCGTCAAGGCCGTGGAGAAAAGCAGCGCCAGCGCATGGCGCAAGGTGTCGTGCGCCCTCAACATCGAAGAACTGGAGGGCGCACCGTTTGAAGATTTTGAAACCGTAGAGCAAACCGTCCAGGCTGCCGCAGAGTTTGCCCTGGAGGGGACAGGCTGGACGGTAGAGACGGACGCCGACATAACAAAAAAGCGCACGATCCGTAAAGAGGACGACACAACGGTCTGGGAGGTCGTGAAGCAGATTGTAACCACCTATCGCGTGGAGCTGGAGATCGACGCCGTAAACAAGCGGCTGAAATTCCACACCCGGCGGGGCCAGGATCGCGGCGCATATTTTATCGAGCGGCTGAACCTCCGCAGCCTGGGCGTTAAAACGTCCAGCTATGGATTTTATACCCGGCTGATCCCCATAGGAAAAGACGGGCTACACCTCTGGCGAGACGGCCAGAACTACATAGAGAACCACCAGTACAGCGACAAGGTTATAACGTCGATATGGCGCGACGAGCGCTACACGGTAACGGCTGCGCTGCTGGAGGACGCCCAGGCCAGGCTGGACGAGGCCAGCACCCCGGCCCGCGCTTATACTGCGGAACTGGTAGACCTGGCCGCCCAGAGCGATAAATACAACGCCCTGGCCTATGACCTGGGCGACGCTGTGCTGCTGGTGTCTGAAAAGACCGACGAGCGCGAAAAGCAGCGCATAGTCAAGTTGGACGAATACCCGGACGACCCGCTGGCAAATAAGGCGGAACTCTCCAACGTTAAGCAGACATTCGCCCAGCTGCAAAAGACCGAGGCGGAAATGGCAACCGCCGACGCCGTGGCAATCGCCACAAAGCGAACCAAAAAAGTGCTGAAAGACGACTACCTCACAAAAAAAGAAACAGAGGTAAAGATCAGCGCCCTGGCGGAAAGCATAGAGCTGGAAGTCTCCAAGACCTACATGACCGTTGCAAACGGCCAGGCGGCAATCGACAAGGCCCTGGAGGCTGGCAAGCAGTACACCGACGGCAAGCTGACCGAGTACAGCACCACCGACGAAATGAAAAGCGCGATCAGCCAGACCGCTGAACAGATCACGCTGGAAGTTTCGGCGCAGCTGTCTGGCCGCAACCTCCTGCAATACCAGAATTTTGAGGACAAGACCATAGGGACAACGCACGTTTCCGCGTCTGGCGGCGTGCTAACTATGGCATTTTCGGCAAGCGAAACAGCAGTATTTAGCGCCCGGGAAATAGCCGACACGACACTGTGGAACCTGGCACGCGGAAGGTGCTTGACCTTGTCCGGCTACTACAAAGTCATAAAGCCTTTTCAATCAGCCGCGGCGCGTCTGTCTGGAGTGTGGGCGTATAAATCTGGAGCGTCCCAAACACTGCACTATAACCAGAACGCAGCGCTCAAACTGGACGAGGTGAGCGCCGACTGGATTTACTACGAAAAGACCTACTTCGACGAGCTATTGGACGAAGAACTGTCAAACCTGGGCATGATGTGCGAGATCACGCCAACAAAGGCGGAGACGGACGGCAAAATCCAGTGGAAAGACTGGAAGCTGAAAATCTCCACGCCAGTACAAAGCGGTAACATACGTTCAAAGTTTGCGATGGACGCCAGCAGCGTGACAATAAACACTGGCCGTTTGACCTTTAACAGCAACACGATTGTAATAAACAGCACAAACTTTAAGCTGGACGGCGACGGTAATGTGACAGTAAAGGGATCGTTTGAATCTGGAAACGAACAAAGCGGGGGCTATGTAAGCATTAAGGACGGGAAACTACAAATTAAGTACGACGGCGACGTAAACCTGTTCTTTGACACGACAATATCCGGCAGTGGATACGGAAATATGCACATTTGCGGCCCCGGCGGGCAAGATGCAATCGTACTACAGGCGCAAAAAGACGCGGGCAGCGGCCTATATCTGCTCAACAAAAACGGGGAATATAAAGCTATAATCAAGGGTGACGGATCTGCAAGTTTCGGCGCTACTGTTTACATGAGTGGAGACTTGTCGCTACCAGCAGATTATAACCATGTCTTATACATGCACAGATCAAAGCTCCAACCGTGCAACGGACAAAATGCTTTTTACTGCAACTGGGTAAACGTGCGCGGAATTGACGGAAACGGATACTGGGTGCTGGCGGGATTTTTCGACTATAAAGGAACCTAAAGGAGGACAACTGTATGAAAATTGGAATCAACCTTGCAGCGGCGACGCTGCGCCAGAACATCCACGAGCTGATCCTGTCCAGTAACTGCCCGGCGGTGATCGTCCGCGCCACACTGGAGAACGAACTGCGCGCCGTCCAGGAATGGGAGGCCCAGGAGACACAGAAAGAGCGGCAGCAGCTCCAGCAGGAGCTGGCAGCAGAAAAGGAAACCCAGAACACCCAGGCCCCGGCGGATCAGCCGGACGCCGCAACGGAACAGGAGGACTAAATGGCAAAGCTGCCCGTACTTATTACGCGAATTGACATTGACGCCGGGGCTGAGAGAAAAGACTATCTTGTACAGGCAAAGCAGGGCGACAAGGCCACCCGCTTTGTTTCCGTGCTGATCGTCGAGGACGGCAAAGAGTACGCGCCGCCCGCAGACGCTGATCTGATCGCAAATTTCCAGAAACCCGACGGAAAATTTGCGTATAACGCCGCCAAAATCGACGACGGCAACCGCATTTTGGTGGAGCTGACAAACCAGGTGCTGGCCGTGCCCGGCGAGGTTGTTTGCGAGGTCGAAATCCGGGCAAAGGATAGCAGCCAGGTTTTAACCTCCTGCACCTTTACCGTAAAAGTGGGCCGCAGCAATCGCAACGAAAACGCGATCCTGTCCTCCAATGAAATGACTGCTTTCGACGCCAAGTGGGCCACGCTGAACTCCAGCATGGAGGAATACGCGACGGCGGAACGCCTCCGCGCTGAAGCCGAACAGAACCGCGCCGCCGCAGAGACTGTGCGCCAGAACGCGGAGGCGTCCCGCGATGGCAACGAAACCGCCAGAAAGAACGCGGAAACCTCCCGCGCAAGCGCGGAAGCCTCTCGCGCAAAGGCAGAAACGGCCCGCCAGACGGCAGAGAGCAAACGGGAAACAAACACCCAGGCAGCGATCAAAAACGCCCAGGACGCCACAAACAAGGCCACAGAGGCCACGAAAAAGGCGGAGGCCGCCCTGGCCGACCAGGCAGAGCTGGAGCAAACCCTGGCGGACTGCAAGACGCTGAAAGGCCAGAGCGAAACCGCCGCCAGCAATGCCGCAGCCTCTAAGGCAGCGGCGGAGAAAGCCCAGAAACAGGCGGCAGCAAACCAGAGCGCCGCCCAGAACGCCCAGAAAGGCGCAGAACAGGCCCAGCAGACCGCAGCGGGCAATCAGACTGCCACAGAGCAACAGGCCGCCCTGGCCGCCCAGGAGCGCGTCAAGGCGGAGGCGGCGGCCAAAACCGCAGAGAGCTGGACGCCGGACGGCGCGGTGGACGCGATCTGGGCCGCACGCCTGGACGGCACAAACACCGCCGAAATTTTCCAGCAGTACGCCGCCGCGCTGATTGCACAGGGCGTAGACATTGACACAATCGTGCGCCGCTGGTTTACCCTGCTGTGGGATAACAACACCTACGGCACAAAGCTGTACAAGTTCGCCACCAGCGCCACGCCGGACGGCGAACTGATCCAGGCGTCCGCCGAACTGGGGGCAACGAAACCGGGCACGAACACCGCCGCAGCCGTTGATCCCTATTTCCCGCGCGGCGCGTTCTGGGCCGTAGAAGTGGCCTACGAGATCGAAAACAAGGAACCCGTCGTCAAGGCCGTGGCGGGCGTCAACGGCGTGGATCGTGAGACGCTGCTGTCCGGCAAGTTCGGCATGGTGGGCGTCGCCCAGAAAACAGGCTGGGTGTGCGACACTGCCGACGATAATTATTATTATCACTATTACCGCGCTGCGCCCGCCTATTTCCTGGCAGACGCCAACGCCTACAAGCCGCTGCCGGAGGGCGTGGCGGTAGACGGCAACCTCCGCCCGTTCGTGATTCACGCTAAGTATATGGCGGGACGTGGCGCGGACGGCAAGCTCACCAGCGCGTCCGGCCTGGCAGTCGTGAACTTTATCAGCATGGACGGCCAGCGCGCAGAGTGGAAGAAGCGCGGCGCGGACTACTGCGGTATTTGCGGCTGCGATCTGGCGTTCCGTATGCGTATGTTCTGGGCCAAGTACGGCAAAAAGGGCAACTCCGGCACGCTGGAGGGGTGCAGCGGCTACAACTACCAGTACAAGGCCGCCGTGTCTGAAACTGGCGTGACCCGCGTTATTATGACCGCCGCCCAGGCGGACTCCTACCTGGTGGGCAGCACTGTGTCCGTCGGTGACGTGGGGACGGGAACCTCCACGGATCGCGGCGCGGCCTCCATGCGTGCCAAGGCCGACAAGGTGCGCGTTTTGAGCATTGAGGACGTGACCGTGGACGGCACGGCCTACAAGGCGCTGAACCTGGACGCGGCGACGCCGTTCGACACCGAGAAGGACAAAACCATTGTTTCGACCATGCCCTGGCACAGCGGCAGCTGCGACAATGTGCAGGGCGCGGATGGCAGCCCCACCAGCTGCACGTCCGGCAAGGAGCCTTTTATTATCCAGCTGCTGGAGTGCCAGCCGGGCGGCTATGCGATCAGCGCCGACCAGCTGACCGAGCAGGTGCTGGACGATACGGCCTACACCCACAGGCTGGTATTTTTCCGCCAGGCTGCCCAGATCGCTACCTCCATTACAGCCAACGCTGTGCGCTCTCCTATCGTGCTAACAATGCCCATGACCCAGACGGGCCAGTGGCTGTACGAGAAAGACGTGGAGATCGACGCAGACGGAAACATGTACCCCGTAGACGCCGGATCGGGCGCAAGCTCTACAAACGGCTGCCGGGCTGCCGTCTGTGTGCCTGCCGCTGGCTCCCGCGTCTATGCGTGGTGGGCCTGGGCTCATTTGGATTACTGGGGCAGTTGTGGCTTGTCGGGCGGTACCGCGAACGCTTGGACGGGCACCGCGAATTGGCACGGCCTGTGTGGCGCTTGTGGCTCCGGGGCAAACAGGGGTGAATATGCCGGGGCCTGACCCGGCATAGAGGGGACAGCGTCCCCTTTTAGGGGTGTGCAGCGTGTCACCGGGCTGCCGTCTATGTGCCTACCGCTGGCTCCCGCGTCTATGCGTGGTGGGCCTGGGCTAATTTGAATAACTGGGGCAATTGTGGCCTGTCGGGCGGTAACGCGAACAATTGGACGGGCAACGCGAATTGGAACGGCCTGTGTGGCGCATTTGGTTAAATATTTTTTATATTGCGTTGTACACCGCGCCCGGCGAACAGCCGGGCCTGTGCTGCCACTATGGCAGCATGAACCATGCGGAAAAAATCCGCAAAAATTGAGTGGAACCGGCACGGGGCCAACCGTGAGGAAAAACACGGGCGGCCCCGCGACGCGGAAAGACCGCGCCGGGGACTAGTAGAATAGGCGGAGAGCCAAAACCGAAAGTTCTTGCGCTCAACCAAAAGCAGACAAGGGGGCCGAAGTACGAAAACATATTGCAAAAAGATTGATATATCCGACCCCAAGCAGATAGAAAATTTTGTATTTGAGTGTTTCAGTGGGAGGTGGAAAGAAAACGGTTTTATAAATTTGCTGATCCGTTACGGCGGCATGACAAAGGAACAGGTACTGGCCGACGCAGAGGCCCAGGACTATAACAGGCTGATACCAGCAACAGCTGGCGTCGCTGCGGAGATCGCGCGCCGGATCAGAGCGCGGCGTCTGGCTCTGCGCCCGCTGCGTGCATTCCAGCGCCGCGACGGTCTAAGCGGCAAACTGCGCGATCTATGCCAGGCCACGGCCATGCAGCAGTGCATGGACTATGTGGCCGTGGGCGCACTGCGCGAACTATTCCACGCAAAGATCAGCCCGTTTCAATGCGCCAGCATACCGGGCCGGGGCCAAGGCTACGGCAAACGCCACCTAGAGAAATGGATAAGACGAGACAAACAGGCGCGCCACGTCCGCAAGGGTGACATAAAGAAGTGCTACGCCAGCCTGTCCCCGGCTAAGGTCATGGAGCTATTGCAGCGCGACGCGCACAAAAATAAAACCCTGCTGTGGTTTGTGGGTGCTCTACTGGAGACACACAAGGAAGTCACAACCGGGCTGGCGATAGGCTCCTACCTGTCGCAATGGCTATGTAACTATGCGCTGTCCTACCTCTGCCGCTACCTGGAGAGCCTGGAGAAAGTCCGGCGCAAGCGTAACGGCACAGCACAGCGCCAGCGCGTCGTCCGGCATTGCCTATTTTATATGGACGATTTTGTGATAATCGGAACGCGCGCCGCCGATATGGACAAGGCCATGAAACAGGCCACGATCTGGGCGGCGGAAAACCTGGGGATCACAATAAAGCCGGACTGGGGACAGATAGACCTAAAGGCCGGGGCCGTCGATATAATGGGCTTTGTGGTAGGATATAAGGGTACAAGAATCCGCCGCCGTATATACCGCAGAATCCGGCGGCAATTCCTGCGCGCAGCCCGAAATCTGCAAACACTGGGCTACATACCACACTGGCGCGCCCGCAAGATAAGCAGCTACAAGGGCTATTTCAAACACACGAATACCAGGACAGCCACACGGCGGCTCGACGCCTGGACGATCTGCAAAGCCGCGCAAAAATCAGTTAGCTATGTGGACAGAAAGACCGCACAGCAAAGAAAGGAGTTAAAAGCAGCATGAAACAGACCGCATATTTCAGCGAGAAGCCGGACGTCGTGAAAGTCTGCGTACTCCCCACCGGGGCCTCTGACGTATGGCTGCGCCGCAACATCGTGGAGAAGCAGATCGCGGACACCACCGACGGCGAGGCCATGACCCAGTGGGAGTGCGAGGAAGTCTACGCCCGCCACGGCGAGAAACTGACCCCGGAGATCGTGCAGGAGCGTTTCGACGACTACTGGGCCGTGGGCGAGAACTGGCCGGAGGCAAGCCCCGACCAGCCCAGCGACCACGAGCGCCTGGTGGCCCTGGAGGCCGCAATGGTCGATATGCTCCTGGGCGGAGGTGACGACGACGATGTATAAATTTATCAAAATGCAGTATCGGCTGCACGCGATCACCGAGGCCCAAGTCTGGCAGATGGCCGACGCGGGCCGGATCACCGAGGCCCAGGCCCAGAAAATCACCGGGGAACCGCGCCCGGCCCAGGAAGCAAAGCAGGAAGCACAGGAGGCATAAATGAAAATTTACGGCATTGACGTGTCCCACCACCAGGGGGCGATCAACTGGCAGCGCACAGCCAGCGAACTGCGCCGCGTGAACGGCGGCAGCAATCCGGGCTTTGCCCTGCTGCGCGTGGGCTATTCGGCCCGCCACGGCAAGGGCGGACTGTACACGGACGGCCAGTTCCTGGCGAATGTCCAGGGCTGCGAGAAGTACGGCGTCCCGATGGGCGTATATTTCTACTGCTACGACAAGAGCGCAGCAGCGGCCCGCCTGACTGCGCAGCAGGTCGCCAAAATGCTGGCGGGCCACAAGTGGGACTACCCGATCTACTACGATGTGGAATATGAACCGTTTAACAAGAGCTGCGGAAAGGCCACCAACACGGCGATCATCCAGGCCGCGCTGGAAGTTCTGGAGGCGGCGGGCTACTATGCCGCCATCTATTGCAGCCGGGACTTTTTCCTCAACTACACAAACCTGTCCGCGCTGTCTGGCTTTGATAAGTGGGAAGCCGCCTACACGGCCACCGACACCGCAGCAGTACAGAACGGCCTGTGGCAGTACAGCAGCAAAAACGCGCTGAAAATCGCGGGCTTTGGCAACAGCCTGGACTGCGATGTGAGCTATAAGGACTACCCGGCAATCATGCGCCAGGCGGGGCTGAACGGCTACGCAAAACGGGCGGCCAACACCAACACCCAGACACCCGCAGCACCCGCTGCAAGCCGCTACCAGTTCTCCCTGGGGCCTGTGTCCAGCGGCGACAAAGAACCCATTGAAATCGCATTGCTGCCGATTGTGCAGCACTTGAAACTGGAAAAGCTGTACAGCTGCCAGGCCGTCGAATAAAAGGAGGACAAGACAATGGCAAAGCGGATCATCGACTACTACAACCTTTTTGTGGGCGCATTTGTGACTATCGCCGCCGCGATCCTGGGCGAACACTGGTATTTATTCGCGGCGTTCCTGGCCCTCAACGTCGTGGACTGGCTCACGGGCTGGTACAAGGCCAACAAGCAGGGCGTCGAAAGCTCCAAGGTGGGCTTAAAGGGCGCGCTCAAAAAGCTGGGCTACTGGGCCGTCGTGGCCGTGGCCTTTGAGCTGGCGGGCTGCCTCCAGGCTCTTTGCGTTGATATGCTGGGCTTGCAGCTGGATTGGCTCCTGCTGCTGGGCTGGTGGGTGCTGGCCTCTCTGATCGTCAACGAGGCCCGCAGCATTTTGGAGAACCTGGTGGAAATGGGCTACGATGTGCCGGGCTTTTTGGTAAAGGGCCTGGCCGTCACACAGAAACTGATCGAAGCCAAGAACCCTGCCGCCAACCTCACCGACACCGAAAAGGAGGACTAAGCCGTGGCAACGTCGAAGAAAGAAAACGATCTGATCCAGGCTGCCGTGGCCGCGCGCCTGGCTGGTAAGGAGGTCGACGCCGACGACCTGGCCGCGCAGCTGCCGGAGGGCGTCGAGGCCGTGCCGGAGTACAGCGTGGAGGACAGCAAGGAGAAGCTGCTGGAAATCGCCGCGCAGCTGGGCGTCGAAATCAAAAAGACGGCCAGCAAGGCGCAGATCGTCGCCGCGCTGGACGCAGAGATCGCGGCTCATACCGTGGACGGCGAAACCGCCGACGCGCTGCTGGCCCAGAAACAGGCCCAGGAGGCCGCCGACACAGCGGACGACACCGAGGACGCCGACGACGAGAACGACGCCCAGGAGGCGGCACAGCCTGTGCAGGAGGGTGAAAAACTCCACGGCTATGTGCTGACGATCCACCACGGCTACACCAACCTGCGCCGCACCCCCACCAAAGACGACGACAACGTGGCCCAGCTGGTGGAGAGCGGCAAGCGTCTGGAGGTGGAGGCCCGCGTCCAGGGCGCGGACGGCCAGCCGTGGTTTAGGCTGCTGTCCGGCCTCTACATTGTGGACGACCCCGCCGTAACCTCCTACGGCGAAGTATAAACAACAAAGCCCAGGCTGTGCGCCTGGGCTTTTCTTATGCTAGCAAGCTCCGAGTGTTGAGAAAATAATATTTTTTATCTATTTTACATTGACAAAATATATTATTTGTGCTAATATATAGACACAGAAACAAACAAGCACACAACAGGAGGAAACAAAAAAATGACAAAGCCCATTGAACACGTTGGTTTTTTCTTTGAATCCCGCATTCCCGTTTACCTGCTTGGCGGTCACTACTACGCCGCGGACGGATGGAACGGCGAGGAATACCTCGACAGCTGGGAGTGTTCAGAGTTCAAGCACGGCACTGGCTACGGTGTCGTGCCCGGTTCGGGCTGCACCCTGCGCCCTGTCTACGCATGGCAGGCAGACGGCATTGACCTAGACCTCTTAGACGAATCTTCCGCAGATTTCGAGGACGCTATCCAGATTGTAGGCTTTGACATTGTTTGATCCCGAACGCAGGAGAATTCCACCATGAAAAAAATTATAAACGGCTCTCGCTACGATACAGAAACGGCAAAGCGCCTGGGACGGTGGGAAAGCGGGCCGGACATCCGGGACTTGTTACACTATTCCGAAACGCTGTACCGCACAAAGTCCGGTAAGTATTTCTTGCACGGCGAGGGCGGCCACGGTACTACATACGGGAACAGCCAGAACGGCGAACAAATTATACCAATAGCAGAGGACGCTGCCAAAGCGTGGGCAGAGGAACACATGGACGGCGACGACTACGAGGCAACCTTTGGAGCCGTTGGCGACGATATAACCCAGGTGGCCGCCTACCTAAACAGTAGTCTGCTGAATAAGTTGGACGCCTACAAAGTAGAGCATAATATGAGCCGAAACGAAATAATTATTGCTGCGCTGCGCGCCTATCTGTGACGCGCTTACAGCGAAACAACAAAGCCCAGGCGCACAGCCTGGGCTTTCCTCTACCTATTTATAACATTGTATTAAGCACACGCACCGGGACTTCCGATCATGATCAAATTATGCCCGCCTGCAGCGGCGATCTCCATGGCGCGGCGGGCTTCGCTCTGGCCGCGCACGTCGGCCATGTCCGGCCCCAGCCAGACACCGTCCTCGTCGTACCCCTCGGGCGTTGCCGGGGTCAGGGGCGTTGCGCCGCAGAGGTGCAGCACCACATCCTGCGCACTGCGGGCCGGGTAGACGGTCAGTCCCTCGGCCACGGCGGCCTCGGCGGCATTTTCGGCAGGCAGAAACAGCTCCTTCACGCCGTTCTGCACCGCGGCCAGCGCCATTGGCAGCACGCCGGTCACGGGACGCAGCGTGCCGTCCAGCCCCAGCTCTCCCAGAAACGCCCGCTCACTGCCGGGGGCGGGCAGCTTGCCCTGCGCGGCCATGATGCCCACAAACACCGGCAGATCGTACACCGGCCCGGTCTTGCGCACGTCGGCGGGGGCCAGGTTGATGGTGATGCGGCTGGCGGGCCACTCATAGTGCAGGTTCTTGATGGCGCTGCGCACCCGCTCACTGCTCTCCTTCACGGCGGAGTCCGGCAGACCCACCAGATTGAACTGCGGCAGCCCGCCCGAAAGGTCGGCTTCGACCTGCACGATGTACCCCGCCAGACCGGTCACACCAAGGCTTGTCACTTTTGCATACATAGGCGGCTCCCTTTACAGTTTTTCCACGCCGGGAATCAGCGCGGGGTCATACATGACTTCGGAATGGTTGTCCAGCACAAGCTCCCGATGCAGCAACTGCCCGGTCTGTGCGTCCAGTGTCTCCTTGTAAATCTTCGACACACGGTAATATTTGCCGCCCTCTTTTTGGAAGTGGTGCCCTTCCTCCACAATGCGGTAGCGGCAGGGCAGGGGGCGCTCACAGCGCAGCTCGGCGTAGAGGTTGTCCTCATCGCACCACAACAGCAGCTGGAACGTCTGGTCCATCTCATTTTTAAAACGGTAGTCGCCGTTATTGTAAAACACCGACGTGCCAGAACTGAACGGCACCCGCGGCCCCTCGTCGGGGGCCAGCGCGTCGGAGTGCTTGTGAAACTCGGTCACGGTCAGAGGGCTTACCAGCACAACGCGGTGAATCGTGTTTGCCAGGTTGCACAGCCCGCCGCCGATGCCCGGCAGAATATGATTACGCACCAAAATCCGCCCATCCCGGTAGCCCTTGCGCTTGGTCGTCTTGCCCACCCGATGCCAGAAGGAAAACGTCTCACCCGGGCGGATGAGAATGCCGTTGAGCCTTTCATTGGCAAGGCGGATGTTGACGGCCTTGTTCTCCTGCAAGACTGGGTCGATGCCCTTGCCGCGCTTGATGAGGTGCGAACTGTACTGCGCCACTATGCAGGGCAGAGGCGCGGTATCCTGCGTTTCGGCATAGTTTTCCTGCGCGAAAAAATTCTTGATATGGCGCTTGCAGATTTCCTTTTGCAGCGCAATTTTGTAACAGGTCGGGCTGATATCGCAGAACATGAAACTGCCTCACTTTCCTATGCCGTCCAAACGGCCCCGGCGGCGCGGGTCACGGTGGTAAAACCAGAGGATGACTTTTTCCAGCACACGCTTTTTGCCATAGTGCGTCTCGCCGGGCAGCCGGATGAAATCCACCAGGATGCTGTCCAGCCCGGCGCTGTTCGCGCCGCGGATATCCCGGAACACCTGGTCGCCGACGCAGACGACCTGCTCGGGCGGCAGGCCCAGTATGGCGCAGGCCCGGCGGTAGGCAGCGGGGTCGGGCTTGCCCGCCTCGGCAATAAAAAGCGTGCGGATATTGCGGTTGAATCGCTCAATGCGCACGACAGAATTGTCGGAAAGCAGCAGTGTTTTCAGCCCCAGGCTGTGGATATGGCGGAACAGCGCGTCCACCTCGGGCGTGGAATCGTCGCCGTGGTGGACAAGCGTGTTGTCAATGTCAAACAGAATGCCTTTGTAGCCCAGCGCGGCCAGCTTTTCATAGTCGATGGCAAATACGCTGGGAACATGGGCCGTGGGGTACCAACGCTCAAGCATGCGGGGCCTCCATATAGTCGCAGACGATGTTGATCTGCTCGGCGATATCCCCGCCAAAAGCGTGCGCAAAAAAGGCACTGCCGATGGTGAAATACGCGGCCCCGGCAGCTTTGATTTCATCCAACCGGGCAAAGCTGTTCACACTGCCCGCCAGGCAGATCGGCGCATGGACCGCCGCGATGAACGCACGGTTCAGCGCCGCCGCGTCGCCGGTATAGCGGTAGCCCAGCAGATCAATGCCGTCCACGCCCTTGGCTAAATAGCCCTCGGCCTCGCAGATCATCCCCGCCGGGGTGCCGTGCAGGATAGAGGGACGGCCAGAAATTTGCCCAACGAAGGGCATATACCGCAGCCCATGGGCGCGGCAATAAGCATGGACGGCGTCAGAGTAGACCGTACCCATCAGGATATCACACCCGCAGGCAGCGGCCATTTCGGCCCCGTGCAGGCATTCAGGCTCGGTGTAGGCGATGACCTCCAAACAGGTCGTCTTGCCGCAGGCTTTCATCTGGGCAAACAGGGCCTGCATCTCGGCGAAGGGAAGCCCTTCCTCTTTAAAGCCCCAATACCGGGCGCGGGTGTGCTGACACCGGGCAAAGACTGCGGCGGCATCTGGCACAGTGACGTCGTTGTGAGTCAGCATGACGATGAGTTCAGGCGTATGTTTCATATAGGTCCACGGCTTTCCTTGGATATAATCATCGATGTGCAGAGCAGATACCTTCACTATACACTGGAAAACGCCGTTTGGCAAGGGCAAAAGGCGAAAGGAACTGTAAAAAACAGGCAAAATTAAACAAAATTCGATTGACAGGCTTGCGGAAAGTTGGTATATTTAGAGTAAGCTAAGTTAGTATTTCCTATGGAAAGTGAAGGTGTTTTACTTATGTATCAGGATATGTATGAGCGTTGGCTCGCTGCAGAGCTGGACGACGCTGACCTCAAGCCCGAGCTGGAAAGCGTCAAGGGTGACGATGCCGCCATTCAGGACCGTTTTGCCGTGGCCCTGAAGTTCGGTACCGCGGGTCTGCGCGGCGTCATCGGTGCAGGCACCAACCGTATGAATATTTACGTTGTCCGTCAGGCGACCCAGGGCCTTGCCAACTGGGTCAAGACCCAGGGCGGCAGCCAGACCGTTGCCATCAGCTATGACAGCCGCAACAAGAGCGACCTGTTCGCCAGAACCGCTGCCGAGGTGCTGGCCGCCAACGGCATCAAGGTCCGCATCTACAGCGCCCTTATGCCCGTGCCCGCACTGAGCTTTGCGACCCGCTATTATAAGTGCAACGCTGGTATCATGGTCACGGCCAGCCACAACCCCGCCAAGTACAACGGCTACAAGGCCTACGGCCCGGACGGCTGCCAGATGACCGACGAGGCCGCCGACATCGTCTACGCCGAAATTCAGAAAACCGATATCCTGACCGGCGCCAAGCTGATCTCCTTTGAGGACGGCATGGCCCAGGGCCTGATCGAGTACGTCGGTGACGACTGCATCAACGCGCTGTATGCCGCCATCGAGGCGCGCTCCATCCGCCCGGGCATCTGCAAGACCGCGGGTCTGAAGCTCGTCTACAGCCCGCTGAACGGCTCCGGCCTTGTGCCCGTCACCCATGTTCTGGGCGACATCGGCATTACCGACATCACCATTGTGCCCGAGCAGAAGAACCCGGACGGCAACTTCCCGACCTGCCCGTATCCCAACCCCGAGATCTTCGAGGCACTGCGCCTGGGTCTGGAGCTGGCCGAGAAGTCCGGCGCTGACCTGATGCTGGCCACCGACCCCGACGCGGACCGCGTCGGCATCGCCGTCAAGTGCAAGGACGGCAGCTATGAGCTGCTCTCCGGCAACGAGGTCGGCGTTCTGCTGCTCGACTACATCTGCGCGGGCCGCATTGAGCAGGGCACGATGCCCAAGAACCCCGTCATGTGCAAGTCTATCGTCTCCACGCCGCTGGCTGACAAGGTCGCTGAGCATTACGGCGTCGAGTGCCGCAACGTGCTGACCGGCTTCAAGTGGATCGGCGACCAGATCGCCAAGCTGGAGGCCGACGGCGAGGTGGACCGCTTTATCTTCGGCTTTGAGGAAAGCTACGGCTATCTGGCCGGTCCCTACGTCCGCGACAAGGACGCTATCATCGGCTCGATGCTGATCTGCGAGATGGCCGCCTACTACCGCGCCAAGGGCTCCTCCATCAAGGAAGAGCTGGAGCGCATCTACACCGAATATGGCCGCTACCTGAACAAGGTGGACAGCTTTGAGTTCCCGGGCCTGTCCGGCATGGACAAGATGGCCGACATCATGCAGAACCTGCGCGTCAACCCGCCGAAGGACTTTGCCGGTGACAAGGTCGTCAAGGTCGTGGACTACAAGAAGCCCGAGGAGACCGGCCTGCCCGCCGCCAACGTCCTGATTTACACGCTGGAAAGCGGCGCGACGGTTGTCGTGCGTCCCTCCGGCACCGAGCCGAAGATCAAGACCTACTTTACCACCAAGGGCAAGGACCTCGCCGAGGCCGAGGCCCAGAAGGAAAAGCTGGCCGAGGCCTGCAAGCCCCTGCTGGCGTAAGTCTGGCATAGCATAAAGATATTTTGCGCACCGCTCCCGACTGGGGGCGGTGCGCTTTTTTAGTGCGCAGCCCCGTTTTCGAGCGATTTGTAGGGAGGGGTCTTGATCCCTCCGCGGGGCGTCGAGGATGCCGCCCCCTACAGTGGCAGCCCATAAAGTTATATAGTACCGCAAACGTCCGCGGCGGCCAGAGGGCTGGCCACCCTACAACCACCCGGTAATGATTTGCAGGGGAGGGATTCATCCCTCCCGCGTACCTTGCCTTCAACGCCTGTTCAACAAGCGTGGCACTGTAGGGGACGGGCATGCCCGGCCCTCCACCTGCCCGCTGCCGCCCTTATGCAATTCCACCAAACAACCCTGTCAAACTTTGTCACCCTCACCCCTTGACACCGCCCTTCTACACTTGTAGAATAAAACTATCTTCTACAACTGTAGAACAAAGGAGGTCGACCCCATGTTCGCCACACTTTTTGCTTCGCTGTTCGTGCAGGGCATTCTGCTGGGCCTGGCCGCGCTGGCATTGCTGGCCGCGGCGCCCCGGCTGCAAAAACGCTACGGCCCGCAGTGGCTCTGCCGCCTGTGGGTCACGCTGGCGGTGCTGCTTCTGGTGCCGCTGCACGCGCTTGTGCCCCAGGCCCCGGCGGCGGTGTCCGTGGATACCACACCGCTGTACAGCCGGACCGCCCTTTCGCAGGAAGTCACCGAGCGCCCCGCCGACGGCGTGCCCTACATGGTTGCCACGGAGGGCGGCGCGCCCACGGGCTACATCGTGCCCCGCGCCGAGCTGCAGACGGGACACCGCACGGTGCTGGAATGCCTCGCTGTCGGCGCAACGCGGCTGAACCTGCTGGCCCTTGCGTGGAACCTCGGCGTGCTGGCTGTTGCGCTCTATCAATTTGGCGGCTATGCCGTCTGGCGCATCCGCGTCCGCTGCACCGCACAGCCGGTTGACACCAGCTGGCGCAGCGCCCTGCCGCAGGGGGCGTGCCCGCGCATGGTCGCCACGCCGCTGGTACGCAGCCCCATGGTGGCGGGCACGCTGCATCCCGTACTTCTGACCCCCACGGGCACGGCTCCCAATGGCGCAGACTACATGCTGGCCCATGAGCTGACCCACATAAAACGGCATGACGTCGCCAAAAAGCTGCTGTTTACGCTGGCGTGTGCCGTGCATTGGTATAACCCTGCTGTCTGGCTGCTGGCCGCCCGCGCGGGCCGCGACATTGAGGAGGCCTGTGACGCCGAGACCCTGTGTGACCGCGATGCCGACTGCCGTGCGGCCTACGCCGACGCCCTGCTGACCGCCGTGCGCCAGAACCGCGGCCCCGCGCTGACCAGCGGCTTTGCCCTGAACAAGCGCCAGTTCAAGCAGCGTCTGGCCGCCCTGTGGGACACCGCCCCCAAGCACCGCGGACGCGCCCTGCTGGCGGTGCTGGCCCTGACTGCCTGCTGTGCGGGCGGGCTGGTCGCCTGCAAGCCCGCCGACGCGGCCCCGCAAGACGAGCAGGAACCCGCCGCAGCTGCCGCACCGGAGCCGTCCGAGACCGCCAACCCCATCGTGACCCCAGAGCCGCCGCCCGTCTCAATGGAGGCGGGTGCCGCAGCCGTGCGGCGCGGTGCGGACTTCCTTTGGAGTGAGTATCTGACCGACGGAAACGGCTACTACTTCCACAGCGGCGCGTGCGGTCTTGTGGAGCCCGAGGATTACGACACGGAATACATTTCCGCCCTGCTGGAAACCCGGCGCGACGACGGCACAACTTGGCGCGACTACCTGAACGACGGCCAGGGCGCACTGGTCAAAGCAACCTTTGAAGCCGAGCTGACGCCCGAAGCCTGGTATCTGGGCAAACAATACGGCGAGGGACGCTTTCATGTCTATCTGATTGCACCGTTCGACGAGGCGCAGCCCTGTGAGGTCATCAGCGGTTGGCAGTCTGCCGACGACCCGAACCAATCGGCACATTTTGAGATTCTGCCGATGGCGCGGGAGCTGGACCTGACCAACAACCAGTACCGTATGCTGCTGCACCAGTGCGATGCGCTGGCCCGGGCGGGGGCGCAGAACTTTTTTAACCCCGGCGATTGGCCGCAGGACGAGCTGGAAACCTACCTTTATTACCGCAACCAGTATTTTTACGGCGGGGCCGACGCCTTGCTAGTGCTGAACGTTGATTTCAGCGACACAGCAGACTGGAACCGGCTGCCGGGCTACCTGACCTACGACGAATTGAACGCACTGGATTTCTCAGCGCCCAAGACCGCTGCACTCCCGGGCTACACCCCGCCGGAAAGTCTCGAAAGCGACGACCCGGGCGTCTGGACCTTCACGCGCGAGGGCTTGTATATTACTGCCGAATGGCCCGGTGTGGAGCGCTACACCTTCTACGTTCATAACGGCAACGCCAGCCTGAAATTTGACGCCCGCACCATCTGTGTACAGGGCCAGAGCCTGTCTTAAAAAGGAAACATCCCATGTCCAAAATCAAACGCCTGCCTGACGCAGAGCTGGAAATCATGAACGCCCTGTGGGATGCCGACGCGCCGCTGACCGCTGCCGAGCTGGAAACAGCGTTGCCCGGCCCGCCCCGCGCCCGCACAACCCTGCTGACCCTGCTGGCCCGGCTGGAGGAAAAGGGCTGCGTCACCCGCGAAAAGCAGGGGAGGGGCTACCTCTACACCGCCGCCCTGACCCGGGCCGCGTACCTGTCCGCCGAAAGCCGCAGTGTGTGGGGCCGCCTTTTCGGCGGCAGCCCCCGCAACTTTGTAGCCGCCCTTGCCGAAACCGACACCCTCACCGACGCCGACATAGACGAGCTGGCGGAATACTTGGAGGAACTGAAAAAAGAGAGAAAATAGCGTAAAATTTGTAGGGGCGGGCATTGCTCGCCCGCAAATGTTCGGGCTTCGCATGGTTCTCAGGGTCGATGACGAGCATCGACCCCTACGCTGTAGGGGCGGATTCTATATCCGCCCGGGGAGCCTTGCTGGCTGCGCCAGGTTTGCGGGCGGGCACTGTCCGCCCCTACTTGCAATTCTCCCTCGACTTGTAGTATAATAATATGTCCTATAGTATCCACATTCACAAGTGAGGTGACGCCCATGCCCGGTGATCTGCATACCCATACGACCTTTTCCGACGGTTCGACCCCGGCGGACAAGCTGCCGTTTCTGGCGGCCTGCGCGGGAATGACCCATCTGGCCATCTCCGACCACGATTCGATCCGGAGCGTGCGCTACGCCTATGCCCATCCCGTGCAGAACGGCGTCCACCTCATCCCGGCCACCGAGCTGACCGCCTACGACTATGAGCGCGCCCACCGCGTGCATCTGCTCTGCTACTGGCCCGACGACTGCGCCGCGCTGGCGGACTTCTCCGCCATGATGGCCGAGCGCCGCCTGACCGCCATGCTGCAGAGCTGCAAGGAGCTGGAAGCCATCTGCCCCCAGTTCCGCACCGAGGAGGCGCTCGAGCTTGCGAAGGACAGCGGCACGCTGTTCAAGGCGCAGGTCATGCGGGTGCTGTGGCAGTACGGTCTGGCCGACGGCATGTATAATACCGTATACAAATCACTGTTCGGGCTCAAGCCCGTGCGCGGGCGCATCCTGCACACGCCGCGGTATGAGCCGGTGGATACCGTGCTGGATGTCATTAAGGCAAGCCGCGCAGTGGTCGTGCTGGCGCACCCCAGCGTTTACCACAGCATGGAGCTGGCGCGCGAGCTGATCGCCGCCGGGCGGCTGGACGGCGTCGAGATCGACCATCCCCGCAACACGCCGGAGGACAGGGCCGAGCTGACCCGCTTAGCCAAGGAAAACGGACTGATCGTCACGGGCGGCACCGATTACCACGGCATCAACACCGTGACGCCGCGCCCGGTGGGAGCATTTGCGACCAGCGACGAGATGATCGCGCGCATCGGCGACATAGCCAAGGCGCGCAAATCGACCTACAAGAGACAAAAATAAGGAGCAAATCAAAATGACATACACCTACAACAATAAAGGCACCTGTTCCGTCCGCACCGTCGTGGAGCTGAACGACGACCATACCATCAAGAGCGTGCAGGTCCTGGGCGGCTGCGACGGCAACCTGAAGGGCATCGCCAAGCTGCTGCCCGGCATGAAGGCCGAGGACGCCATCGCCCGCATGGAGGGCACGACCTGTGGCCGCAAGCCCACCAGCTGCCCCGACCAGATCGCCCAGGCGCTCAAGGGCGCACTGGCGGAGATGGGCTGATAAAGGTCCGTAGGGGCGGATTCCATATCCGCCCGGGCCGTCTGCGGCAGCCGCACACCTTGCGGGCGCATATAGAATGCGCCCCTACATTTTGCCCACAAGGCTTATTACTATAAAAGGAGCTTCCCATGGACTGCTTCCATTACCCTCTCGATACCGAAACGCTGCTGCGCAAAAAGCGTAAGCTGCGGCGTGAGCTGCTGGCCCGGAACCCGCACCCGCTGCACAAAAAAATTGCCATCCTCGGCGGGTCCACCACAAACGAAGTGGCCGACCAGCTGGGGCTGTTTCTGCTGCAATACGGCATCGAGGCGGAGTTCTACCAGAGCGAGTACGCCCAGTATTGGCAGGACGCCATGTTCGGCACGCCGGAGCTGGACGACTTCCACCCCGACGTCATCTACATCCACACAAACTGGCGCAACCTGACCGCCCTGCCCACGACTGCCGACAGCGAAGCCGCCATCGACGCGATGCTCGACGAGCAGTATGCCCATTTTGAGACGATGTGGCAGGCGTTGGAGCAAAAATTCGCCTGCCCGGTCATCCAGAACAACTTTGACCGCCCGAACTTCCGCCTCATGGGCAACCGCGACATCTGGGACCCACATGGCCGCTCCAACTTCATCAGCCGCCTGAACCAGAAATTTTACGCCTACGCCGCGTCACATGAGCACTTTTACATCAACGACATCGACTACCTGTCGGCGGACTACGGCCTGACGGCGTGGGGCGACGCCTTCTTCTGGCACATGTACAAATATGCCCTCTGCCTCGACGCGATCCCGTCGCTGGCCAACAGCGTGGCCAATATCATCAAGTCCCTGTACGGGCGCAACAAAAAGGCGCTTGTGCTCGACCTGGACAATACGCTCTGGGGCGGCATCGTCGGCGACGACGGCGTGGATGGCCTGGCCATCGGCCCCGAGGTGCCCGAGGGTCAGGTCTACGCCGAGTTCCAGAGCTACTGCAAGGCGCTGAAATCCATCGGCGTCATCCTGGCCGTTGACTCCAAAAACGACGAGGCCAACGCGCTGGCGGGCCTGAACCACCCGGACGGCGTGCTGCGCCCCGATGATTTCGTCGCCATCAAGGCCAACTGGGACCCGAAGGACCTGAACCTGAAGGCCATCGCGTCCGAGCTGAATTTGGGCGCGGACAGCTTTGTCTTTGCCGACGACAACCCGGCGGAGCGCGCCATCGTGGCCGCGCAGGTGCCCGGCGTCGCTGTGCCCGCGCTGGACGGGGCCGAAAACTACATCAAGACCCTCGACCACGGCGGCTATTTTGAGGTCACGGCCCTTTCCAAAGAGGACCTGAAAAAGACCGAGCTTTACCACCAGAACGCCGAGCGCGCCAAGGCACAGGCGGCGTTTGCCGACTACGGCCAGTATCTCGACAGCCTTGAAATGACGGCCACGATCAAGGGCTTTGAGCCGCTCTACATCCAGCGCATTGCCCAGCTGACGAACAAGTCCAACCAGTTCAACCTGACAACGCTGCGCTGCTCCGAGGATGACATCCGCGCCATGGCCGGGGACAAAAACGACCTCTGCCTTTGCGGCAAGCTCGTGGATAAATTCGGTGATAACGGCATTGTCACCGTTGTGGCGGGCCGGCAACAGGGCGATGTGCTCGACCTGACGCTCTGGCTCATGAGCTGCCGCGTGCTCAAGCGCGGCATGGAGGACGCCATGATGGACACCGTCGTGGCCGAGGCCGCCGCCCGCGGGGTCAAAACCATCGTCGGCCATTATTATCCGACAGCCAAAAACGCCATGGTGCGCGAATTTTACGCGCAATATGACTTTGCCAAAACGGCGGAGGATGCCGACGGCAATACGGAATGGACGCTGGACGTCGCCGCCTACACGCCGAAGCACCCCCACATGAAGATCGAACGCTGACAGATAGGAAACCGTATGAAACGAACCATCCTGCAAAAAGCGGCAGCCGCCGCACTGTTTGTGCTGCTCACGGCGGCACTGCTGGCGGCTGCGGATTTTCTGCTGGTGGATGATGTACACTCCTACTCCCGCGTCATGCTGCAGGAGCTGTATGCCGACGCCGGAAACATAGATACGCTGTTTTTGGGCTCGTCCCACTGCTACCGCAGCGTTGACCCCGCGCAGGTGGACGCGGCGCTGGGCACCCACAGCTTCAACGCCGGGTCGTCCCAGCAGCTGCCGGACGGCTCCTATTATATGCTGAAAGAAGCTGCTGCGCAGAACCCGCTGAAAACCGTCTATCTCGAAATGTTCTACACCGGTTACAATGAGAGCGCGTCCGCCAACATCCCGCTGGCCTGCTATCTGCTGGCCGACCACATGGACTGGCGCTCACCCAACCGATACGCCTACCTGTCGGAGATGGGCGGTCTGGCGGCCTATGCCGACCTGCTGCTGCCCGCGCGCCACGGCATTGCGTCGCCGTCCTCAATGCCCGCCCTCTGGAAGGCCAAGCTGACTGACGGCTACACGCCGGACAGCTACGGCTATGTGACCTACCCGGACAGCGGTGAGGCGTACCGGGGCCGCGGCTTTGTCTATACCACCGGCATCCCACAGGACGGCTTTGCCACGCTGCTGAACGTAGATGCCGATGCGCCATTGTCGGATTTTGGCTGGGAATACCTCAACAAAATCACCGATTTCTGCGCGGAAAACGGCATCCAGCTTGTGCTGTTCACGGCCCCGCTGCCCAGCGGCTACCTGTACAACACCGAAAACTATCAGTCCTACGTCGATGCGCTGCGGAACTTCTGCGCCGCGCATGACGGGCTGGAATACTGGGATTTCTCGCTGTACAAGCTGCAAAGCGAGATCAATCTGAAAATCGAGGACTTCTCCGACGCGCACCACCTGAACGGCGCGGGGGCGGAAAAGTTCACCGCTATTCTCTGCAAGACGATCCAACGCCGTGCGGCGGGGGAGAGCATTGACAATCTTTTCTATCAGACGGTGGAGGAAAAGCTGACCCTCACCCCGGACGACTCCGTCCTGATGGCCTATTATGCAAAGCTGCAAGACGAATAAGAAGGAGGCCCTGCCATGATCGCCGTGACATCACCCGGCTTTGTGCTGTTCGCGGCGCTGCTGGCGGGGCTTTGGTATGCCTGCCCGCCGCCGCGCCGCTGGCAGCTGCTGCTGGGGGCAAACTTACTATTTTACGCGGTGCTCTGCCCGGCAGCACTGCCGGTGCTGGCGGGCAGCAGCTTTCTGGTTTGGTGGTGCGGGCGGCGCACCGCGAAAAAGCCCGTGTTCCTTGCGGGGCTTGCGGCGGCACTGCTGCCGCTGGCCCTGCTCAAGTATCTGCCCGCTGCGCTGGGCTGGCAGGGCACGCTGGCAAACGCTCTGGGCATCGGCTATTTTACGCTGCAGCTCGTCAGCTATCTGTGTGACGTGCGCCGGGGCGGGATTTTGCCTGAGAAAAAATACGCCCGCCTTTTGTGCTATGCGTCGTTCTTTCTCTCCATCACGCAGGGCCCTTTCAACCGCTATGACGCCCTGATGCCGCAGCTGGACCGGCCCACTGTCTGGGATACGGACCGGGTCTGGCGCGGCGTACAGCGCAGCGCGTGGGGCTACTTTAAAAAGCTGGCCGTGGCGGACCGCGCCGCCGTCGTTGTGGATGCAGTCTTTGCCAACCCCGCCGCCTTTGACCGCACCCAGCTGCTGCTGGGCGGCGTGCTGTTCACCGTGCAGCTCTACGCCGATTTCTCCGGCTACACCGACATTGTGCTGGGCGTCGGCGAGGTGCTGGGCCTGCACCTGCCGGAAAACTTCCGCCAGCCGTTCTTTGCCGACTCGGTCAAGGACATCTGGGCGCGGTGGCACATCAGTCTGTCGCAGTGGCTGCGGGATTACATCTATATTCCGCTGGGCGGCAGCCGGTGCAGCAAGGCACGCAAGGACGGAAACCTGATTATAACCTTCCTCGTCAGCGGCCTGTGGCACGGCGCGGGGCTGACCTACCTCGTCTGGGGCGGTCTGCACGGCCTGTGCCAGGCGGCGGAAAACCACCTGCCGCCCCGCCGCCCGGGTAAGCTCCGCCATGCGCTGCGCGTGGCGGGCACATTCTGCATTCTGGCGGGTGCGTTCGTGATTTTCCGCGCCAGCAGCCTTGCCAACGCGGCAGAGCTTTTTAAGGGTATTCTCTGCAATGGCGGGCACGCCGTGTTCTCCAACTATTGGGAGCTTGGCCTGACGAGCCTGCAGGAGGAAATTCTGCTCTACGCGGGCATTGCGATTCTGCTGGCCGTGGACGCCGCCCATGAGCGTGGTGTCTCGCTGCGCACCAAAATCGCCGCCCTGCCCACGCCCGCCCGCTGGGCCATCTATGAGGTCTGCATTTTTGTTTTCCTGTTCATGGGCCGCTTCCTCGGCGGCGGCAGCTTCCTGTATGCGAGGTACTGACAATTTTGCTGCCTGTAGGGGCCGGACATGCCTGGCCCGCCCGTTACCCATACAGGGCAGCCTGCGCAAGGCCTCAGGCGGCCCCTGCAACATGATACAACAAACCCGGCGTGTGCCCATCGGCAGGCACACGCCGGGTCGGTTTTTTTATGAAGTTATTTCAACCTCTGGTCCGTCCCAAAAAACTTGAACATCTTGCACCCGCCCAGCATACGGCTGGCGACCTTCTCGGTGTAGCGGGCCACAAAAACGCTCTGGTCGGTGATGTTCGTAGTGTAGATCGTGGGACGGTGGGTCAGCATCCGGGTGTTGATCAGCTCATACAGCACGCTGATGGTCAGCGGCGTGATGTACTCGGTGCCCAGGTCGTCCAAAATCAGCAGGTCGGCCTCCTGACAGGCGGCCAGCCACTCGTCGTTGGTCGTGTAGTTGAAGTGCTCGCGCCCCAGCTGCGCGGCCAGCGCGGCGGCGCTTGTGTACAGTACATCGTGGCCGCCCTCCAGCACGGCGTCGGCAATCGCCAGCGCCAGATGTGTCTTGCCCAGGCCGGTGTGGCCCATGAACAGCAGGTTCGGGCTGTTCTGGCTGAATTTGGCGGCGTAGCCGCGGCAGTAGTTCAGCAACTTGCCCATGTACTCCCGCGGGGAGATGCCCAGCTCCGGCTCCACGGCGTCGCTGTAGCGCTCGACCTCAAAGCTGGCAAACTGGCACAGGCCCAGCGGGCTGGCGGCATTGATCTCGTCCCGGCGCAGACGGCGGGCGGCGTCTGCCACGCAGCGGCAGGGGACACCGCCGCGCATACCGGTATCCTCACACAGCGGGCAGCGGTAGGCGGGCTTGAAATCGTCCGCGCTGAACCCGGCCTCCCTGACCGCAGCGGCCAGCGCTTCATCTGCGCGGGTCAGCGCGGCGCGGGCTGTATCCATGTTTCCGCCAAGGGCTGCGGCCTTCGCAAGGCCCAGCCCCGCACGCAGGTGGGCGCTGTCCGCCTCGGCCAGCGCCGGGTGAGCGGCGTAGGCGGCGCGGCGGGCAGTCTCGGCCTGCATTACGGCCTGCTGGCGGTAGGCTGCCACCTCGCGCTGCGCGGCGCGGAACAGCTCGTCTTTTGTGCGCATAGGTTACCCCTCCTCGTCAAACATGGCCGCCCAGTTGCGGTTGAACAGGTCCTTCTGGGCGCTGGCGGCGGGCGGCTGGGCGTTGGGCCGCTCGGTCATCACGATGTTGCTGCCCTCCAGCTGGCCCTGACGGCGCGCGGCGTCGATCGTCGTGATGCCCTGGGCACGCCAGGCCCGCAGAATGCCGTCCACGTACCGCACGGTGTTTTTACCGTTGGCACGCAGCAGGGCCTCGTCGATCATCTCGCGCCCGATGCCCATTTCCTCGTGCCAGCGGGCAATCGTGCGGCGCTCCCAGTTCGTCAGTGCACGCGGCTCAATGCCAAACTGTGCGGCGGCATCCTGGCACCAGGCCTCGCGCTGCTTGGCACGCTGCAGCCAACGCTCGGCGTCCTCGCCGGTCTCAACGCCGTCCTCCCGCCAGCGGGCCAGCAGGTGGGTCACGGCGGCGATGGTGCGCCGCCCCAGACGGGTGACCTCGGCGCAGCAGAGCAGAATGACATCTGGCTGCCAGCCGTCGTTTAAGTACAGCCCGACAAGCCGCTGCATCTCGCTGCGGCTCAGCGTTTTACCGAAGATGCTTTGCGCCTCCTGGCACAGAACGGCAACATAGGGGTCGTTTGCCACGCTGGCCAGATCGATCCGTGCGGGCTCGGCTGCCGGGGCAGGGGCGGCCCCACGCTCACTGACCAGCAGCCCGGCACCGGCCCAGTATTGCAGGGTGCGCTTGGCAGCCTCAATGCTGGGCAGTGCCAGTGCGCGGGCCATCGTGCGCGGGTCGGTGTCGTGGGTCTGCAAAATGTAGAGTGCGGCCCGGATCGTATCGCCGTCGGTCTGGGTCAGATGGGTCAGGACCAGCTGCGGCACAGCCAGCGTGTCGCCGTTGCTTGCCGCCAATTTGTAGCCCATATCCGCAAACCTCCCCACTATAAATTGTTGGTTTATTATACCACAAAAGTGCCGTTTGGTCAATCTCGAAGAAAAACTGCCCAAAAATCAGCGCCGGATTTTGGGCAATGCGTTCCTTGTATTTTGATACACAAATTTGTACAATAGTACCATAAACAGTTAAAGCATTAAGGGGGAGACTACCATGGCGATGAATCTTGTAAAACTGCCCACCGGCAAATCGAATTTGCAGCTGCGCGTCAGCAAGGGGCACTATGCCACCAGCCACAGCCATATCAACTACTACATTGATGTCACGCTGACAAAGTTCCGCCTGTCGGAGGCACGCGCTGCCGCCGCCGAGCTGGTGCGAGAGTACAAGTCGACGACCATTGTGGACACGATCCTCTGCCTGGACGGCACCGAGGTCATCGGCGCCTGCATGGCCAGTGAGCTGACAAAGGCCGGCTATACGAATATGAATGCCCACCAGACGATCTACGTCGTCACGCCGGAGCACACCACCGGCAGCCAGCTGCTTTTCCGCGAAAACACCGCCCCGATGATCGCCGGTAAGCATGTACTGGTGCTGGCGGCGTCCGTTACCACCGGCTTCACCGTGCAGGGCGCTGTCGAGGCCATCCGCTACTACGGCGGCGATCCCGTCGGCATCGCGTCGATCTTTGCGTCGGTCAAGGAGTGCGCAGGCTACCCCGTGGCCAGCATCTTTGACACCCACGACCTTCCCGACTACGAAACCTACGACTCCCACAGCTGCCCGTGGTGCAGGCAGGGCAAGAAAATTGATGCGCTTGTCAACAGCTTCGGCTACTCGAGCCTGTAAATTTTCTGACGATTTTGCCCCCTCGAAAGAGGGGGCTTTTTGTCGTTTTGCGGTCTTGACGCTCCGCGCAGGGTCTTTTATAATGGGAAGGCTGATTTTTTTAGGAGGAATTGGTTTGAATACTGAGAATTTGAATGGGATCCTTGCACAATACGTTCAGCACTGCAAAGCCCGCGCGGCAGCCGATGAGGGAACGGTCTGGCGCGCTGTGGACTGCTTTGGCGTGAACTGGGACATCGAGGACAGCGACTTTCCGGCCATGTTTGCCGATGCCATGCAGCAGGCCCAGCCGACGCTGGACAACCCGGCCCTGCAGCCCATCGGCGGCCTGCAGAACCTGATGCTGCGCGACAGCGAGGTCGAACTCGTCCGCGAGTGCTTCCGCTGGCTGTACAATGAGGACGGCGGTGATATTTCCAAGCGCCGGGGCCGCGCCGAGCTGTTCGCTGACCAGATCAACGGGCGGTTCCGCCGCGTGTTCCCGCGCATGAGCAAGTATACGATGAACACGGCCAACGCGGTGTTCTTCCTGAACCTGTGGGAGCCGCACGCGAACTACTTCTATCAGGCCAACGAGGCGAAGGCGTGGGCGGATTACTTTGGGTATGAGGCAGACTTTGGCGGCGGTACGGCGCTGGACCTGCCGCGCTACTACACGATGTGCAACGACCTGCTGCACGCGCTGGAGAACTACCCGGAGATCATCGCCCTGCACAAGGCCTACGCGGAGCAGGAGCTGGGCGGCATCGACGACGCGCTGCACCTGCTTGTGTACGACATCCTGCACACGGCCTATGCCGAGCAGTTCTACCCGAAGGGCTACACCCGCGGCTCGACGAGCAGGGAGCGCGCAAAGGCTGTGAAGGAGAAGGCGGACCGCGCCGAGCTCTGCATCCGCATCGGCGAGTGTGAGCAGGAGCTGCAGGAGCTGCTGGCGAACCCTGCTGCGCTGCCCGACCTGACCGGCTGTAAAATCAACCATAAAATGTTCGGCGCAGGCACGGTCCGGCCCGCCGAGGGCCAGTTCATGGTCATCGACTTCAACGGCACGCTGAAGAAGTTCAGCTACACAGCCTCGATGAACAGCGGCTATCTCTCCGCCGAGGACCCCAACGTCGAAGCCCGCCTGCAGGCCTACCAGGACTACAACAAGGACAAGGACCGCCTGGAGAAGGAACTGAAGAACCTGAAGGCGGAATTGGTGAAGCTGTAATCGAAAACAGGCCCAGCGGGCGAATGCTGTTCGCCCCGGCTGCGTTCTGCAATAAAAAAATCCCTGCGTCTGAATGTGACACAGGGATTTTTTATTGGAGCGGCTGATGGGAGTCGAACCCACGTCCTCAGCTTGGAAGGCTGATGTACTAGCCGTTGTACGACAGCCGCGTAACAACAGTACCTATTATACCCATCTGCGGGGGTGTTTGTCAAGCCCACCGGGCCGTGTTTTCCTGCCTCTGTTACCCTTTTGCCATTTTATTTTACATTTTGCACCCTTGACAATCCTACCTCAAAGCACCATAATAAATACTGAATCTGTATAAACGAAATTTTGAGAGGAAAGAGGTGCGGCACCATGCGCGTGATTGCCGGAACAGCTCGCGGCAAAAATCTGCAGGCCCTGCCGGGCGAGGACATTACCCGCCCGACCATCAACCGTGTGAAGGAGGCCATGTTCTCCAGCGTGCAGTTCCTGGTGCCGGGGGCACGGGTGCTGGACCTGTTCGCAGGCAGCGGCCAGCTGGGCATCGAGGCTCTGTCCCGCGGTGCCAAAAGCTGCCTCTTTGTGGACCGCTCCGCCGAGGCACTCGCCGTTGTGAAGGCCAACTGCAAAACGGCAGGGGTGGACCGCCAGAGTGATATACGCCAGGGCGAGGCCGAGAGCTTTCTCGCCAACATCCGCGGGCCGTTTGACCTGGCTCTGCTGGATCCGCCGTTCCACCATGATACCGTGGCTGCCGTGCTGCCGCTGCTGGCCGCTAAGATGGCCCCCGGCGGGGTCGTGCTCTGCGAGACCGAGCGCGAGGCCGACCTGCCCGAGCAGGCGGGCGCTCTGACGCTGGTGAAGCAGTACAACTACGGCAAGATCAAGGTCAGCCGCTATGAGAGAGGGGAAGAGGTATGAACGTTGAAGAACTGTTGGAGATGATGGAGGAAACGCTGGAGGCCGGGACGATAGTTCCGTTCTCCGCTTCCAAGCGCATGGTCGATGTGGACCGTATGCGCGATATTATCGATGAGGTGCGCAACAACCTGCCCGACGAGATCCGCGAGAGCAAAAAAATCGTGAATGACCGCGAGCAAATCATGCAGAACGCCCGCATTGAGTCCGAAAGCATCATTCAGCAGGCAGAGGAGCGCGCCCGCGTCCTGACCAGCGAGCAGGAGATCGTCAAGCGCAGTCAGCAGCACGCGGCGGAGATCCTGTCCGCTGCCCAGAAGAGCGCCAAGGAACTGACCCGCAAGGCGACCCTGTACTGCGAGACGATCCTGAAGAACTCCGAGGAGGTGCTGGGACGAAGCATGGCGGACATCAAGAACACCCGCATGAATCTGCGCAGCGCCGCCCGCCCCAAGAACAATATGCCCAAGTAAAAAATGCAGAGGTGTTGTTATTCACGGCACATTTCTGCCCATGGCAGCACAATATGTAAAAAACAACGCCGCACCGTGTAATATGGTGCGGCGCTTTTCTTTGCCCGGGGGCAGGAATTTTGCCGCGTGCGCATTTGCTGCAAACTGCTGACCTGTATCCCGATCCCTTTGTACAAACTGTGAAAAATCAATTCATGGCGCAGTTTTTCCCCGCCTGCCCTTGCTTTTTGCTGAATAAAATGGTACTATTATTTTACCACAGGTGGGTAATTGTGGTGTGAATAACAACAAAAGTGGGGAAGAATGGGTAGTTTTCCACGTTCTCCACAGAGTTATTAACAAACTGAACGCAGCGACGTAAAAAATCTTGCCGAAGATTTGTGCAGTATGACGAAGGGAGGGAAAGCCGGATGCTCGTCGGTCAGTATGATTACGCAATTGACGCAAAAGGGCGTCTGAACTTCCCCGCCCGCTTCCGGGACGCGATGGGGGAGACCTTCATCGTGACCCGGTGGCTGGATCACTGCCTGGCCGCCTTCCCGGCGGAGGAGTTCGAAAAGGTCGCCGCCAAAATTGAGGAAAAGGGCCTCGTCAAGGGCCGCAAGGTCAGCCGTATGCTCTACGCCTCCGCCGTCGAGGTCACCCCGGACAAGCAGGGCCGCATTCAGCTGCCCGCCAAGCTGCGGGAGTACGCGGGCCTCGACCACGATGTGACCATCATCGGCAGCCGCAGCTTTGCCGAGATCTGGAACACCGAGGCGTGGAACGCCAACCAGGAAACGAGCGATGAGGATTTCACCGCTGCGATGGAAGACCTTGACTTTTAACAAAACAGGACGATAACACATGGAATTTTCACATATCCCCGTACTGCTGCAGCCCTGTCTGGACGGGCTGAACATCGACCCTGCCGGTATCTATCTGGATGGCACCGCCGGCGGCGCAGGTCACAGCAGAGAAATCGCCAAACGCCTGACCACAGGACGTCTGATCTCGCTCGATCAGGACCCGGATGCGGTGGCAGTCGCCACCGAAAGGCTCAAGGGTCTGCCGGCGCAGGTGGTGCAGGTCAATTTCCGTGAGGCCGCCCGCGTCCTTGCGGAGCTTGGCATTCCGGCGGTCAACGGGGCCCTGCTCGATCTCGGCGTGTCCAGCCACCAGTTGGACGACGCGGCCCGCGGCTTCTCTTACCATGCCGACGCGCCGCTCGATATGCGCATGAGCCAGCAGGGTCCCACCGCCGCGGATCTGGTCAACACGCTGGATCGTGAGGAACTGACCCGCATCCTGCGTGACTACGGTGAGGAGCCGTATGCCTGGCAGATCGCGGGCAAAATTGTCGCCGCGCGGGCGGAGCAGCCCATCCTGACCACGCTGCAGCTGGCCGAGATCGTCGCCGCCGCCGTGCCCCCGGCAGAGCGCCGCAAGGCGAAGAACCCGGCGCGCCGCACCTTCCAGGCCATCCGCATTGCGGTCAACTCCGAGCTGGACGCCCTGAACGAGGGGCTCGACGCCATCTTTGACTGTCTGGCCCCGGGCGGGCGGCTCTGCGTCATCACCTTCCACAGCCTGGAGGATCGGCTCGTCAAGAACAAGTTCCGCCGCTGGGCACAGCGCTGCACCTGCCCGCCGGAGCAGCCCATCTGCACCTGCGGAGGTGTGGCCAAGGCCAAGCTGATTACCCGCAAGCCCATTGAGGCTGACGCCGCGGAGCTGGAGACCAACCGTCGCAGCCGCAGCGCCAAATTGAGAGTGTTGGAGAAAGCATAAGAGGCATTATTCATGACAACTGTTTTGCTGCACGAGGGCTCGGCAGCACCGAAACTGGAGCCCCCGCCGCGCCCGCAGGTGCGTGCGGTGCGCGGCGGCAACCACGGTCTGAACCGCGTCCGCCATGTGATGCGGACTGCCGTGATCGTGCTGATCCTTGCCGTGTCTGGCGGGCTGGCAATCAGCAGCCTGATGAGCGGTGCAACGCTGATGGAACTGAACGCACAGGTCGATGAGGTCAGCGCCCAGCTGGCCGAGGCCCAGAGCGAATACGACTACCTGAACACCCGGATGAACGACATCACGAGCCGCGCCAGTCTGCAGCAGGTGGCCGAGGGTGAGCTGGGACTGGTCAAGGCCGATCCCAGCCAGATCACCTACGTCCAGCTGGAGGACCAGAGCATCATTGAGCGGAACACCGGTGCCGCGGGCCGCCTGTTGGATGAGGTGCGCACGGCAGCGCTGAGCCTGCTGGACAGCCTGAACCCGTAAAACAACCAAAAATATGCAGCTACGAGCCTTTTTGCTGCACGGCCTTGCTGCCGTCGGCAAAAAGGCTTTTGAAATAACAAGGTGTATCCATGACAGAGCAACGACCCAACCATTCCCCCCGGCATCGTCCCCGGGCAAGCAAGGGCATAAAATACTGGACGCTGTTTTGCATGATAGTATTTATCCTCGCCTGCTACGGCGTGCTGGTCTACCAGCTGTATGCGTGGCAGGTGCGTGATGCCGAGAGCTACCGCGCCGAGGCTGTGACCCAGCAGCTGAAGGACACAACGCTGCCCGCTGTGCGCGGCTCGATCTACAGCGCCAACGGCAAGCTGCTGGCCAAGAGCAGCACGGTATGGAACATCGTGGCCGACCCGTCCTCCGTTTTAAAGAGCGGGGCGACGGAGGACCAGATCCGCACAGCGGCAGAGCACATTGCCGAGCTGCTGGACGACGGCACAACGGCGGATACGGTGTACAAGGCGCTGACGGCGTCCAACAAGGATACCGGTGAGCCGTACCAGTACCGTGTGGTGAAAAAGGGTGTCGAAAAGCCCGTGGCGGATGCTATCCTGGCCTATGCAGACAGCTACCGCCTCAAGGACGGCGCTGCGGTGGACACGAGCCTGCAGACCGAGGAAAAGGAGGACAAGAAGGACGGCGAGACAAAAACCGGCAAGGCAACCCGTATCCTCTACCTGACCAGCGAACAGGCAGCCTCCCGCACCTACCCCTATGGGGAGTTCCTGGCCTCGGTGCTGGGCTTCTGCAACGAGGACGGCTCGGGTGCCTACGGACTGGAAAAATATTACGACGAGACGCTGGCTGGTACGCCGGGCCGCAGCGTGGCCGAAACGGACGCCTACGGTGACCCGCTGGCCAGCGGTCAGGCCGACGTGCATGAAGCCATCGACGGCAGCAATCTGAACCTGACCATCGACGAGAACGTACAGTCCATCGTCGAGGAGTACCTGACCGAGGCGATGAGCACCTTTACGGTCCATGGTCGCGGCAGCGCCATTGTCATGAACGTCAAGACCGGCGCGATCCTGGCGATGGCGTCCCTTGAGCAATTTGACCCCAACGACCCCAAGACGATCACCGACCCCAAGATGAACGAGATCCTGGCTAAAACAGAGATCGACGCGGAGGACATTGACTGGCTGGAAAGCCGTCTGGGCGAGAAGGCCGTCAAGGACATCATTGCAGACGGAATCATCAGCCATGAAAAGACGACGAACGAGAAGGGCGAGGAGGTCTCCAGCGAGGCTACCCAGCTGCAGGGTATGATGCGCGAGGCCCAGTGGAAGAATAAGAACATTACCGAGCTGTATATGCCCGGCTCGGTGTTCAAGCTCATCACGGCCTCGGCAGGGCTGGACCCCGGTGTTATGAGTGCGGAGCAGACCTTCTACTGCAACGGCAGCCTGACCGTCAACGAGGGCAGCGAACTGTGGGAGCACACCTACCGCTGTGCCAACGGCGAGGTCCACCACCTGCAGGATATGGCAGGTGCGCTGAACCACAGCTGCAACCTCTGGTTCATTCAGGCGGCAGAGACGCTCAAGCCGCAGATCTTCTACGACTATATCCAGGCGTTCGGCTTTACCCAGCCCACCGGCATCGACCTGCCCAACGAGACCCGCTGGACCAGCGTCTACAACGCCGAGCAGATGGCAGAGGTCGATACAAACCTGTACACGGCGGCCTTCGGCCAGAACGAGTCCATCACCCCGATGCAGATGGCCACCGCCGTAGCGGCCATCGCCAACGGCGGCTACCTTGTTACGCCCTATGTCGTGGATTCCATCTCTGACAAGGACGGCAACATTATCTCCCAGACCGAGACGAACATCCGCCGCCAGGTCATCTCCGAAGAAGTCAGCCGACAGCTGCTGGCCATGATGGAAAACAACGTCCACGGGGCAGGGGACTACCACTCCTGCGCCAACGCCTACGTGGCGGGCTACCGCATCGGCGGCAAGTCCGGTACGGCAGAGCGCACGGACCGCCATCTGCGCGGCGACGGCGACTATTATAAAATGATGAGCTTTGCCGCTGTGCTGCCCATCGACGATCCCGAGATCGAGGTTTTCGTCCTGCTGGATGACCCGCGCTGGGTCAAGGACTATGCCAGCCAGGTCGTGGCCCCCGTTGTCGGCAACATCATCAGCGAGATCGCGCCCTATCTGGGCATCGAGCAGGACGCTGACTACAACCCCACCGGCACTGTGACCGTGCAGACCTGCCTGAACTACACCTGGACGAACGCGCAGGTCACGCTGAACCGCCTGGGCCTCAAGCATAAGCTGATCGGCCCCAGCAGCGGCAATATCGTCTACCAGTACCCCGTCGGCGGCAGCGTGGTGCCCGCGGGCTCCACCATTTACCTGTACACGGCCACCGACCAGAACTCGATGACCACAACGCCCGACGTCGTCGGCAAGACCGGCACCTTTGCCGAGCAGATGCTCAAGGCCGCCAACCTGAACGTGCAGTTCGCCGGCGACAGCAGCGGCAAGGTCGTGACACAGGACGTCGAGGCCGGAACCTCCGCTGCCTACGGCACGATCATAACGCTGACGATGGACAGCGGAGAGGATACCACCCATGACGCCCCGACGGTGACCGAGGAGATCGACCCGGCAAACGAGGAGGGGTAAGCATCCCCGCAGGGGCACCCGGGCTTTTGCGAAACGCTGCATTTCTGTATAGGAGGTCTTTTTCATGCAAACCATTCCTGCCAATCAACTGCTGGCCGGACTGACGCTGGCCGAGCCTGTCACCATCCGCGCCGTTGTGACCGACAGCCGCAAGGTCGAGCCGGGCTGCGTTTTTGTCTGCTTCCCCGGCGAGCGTGTTGACGGCCATGACTACGCCGCCGGTGCCTACCGGAGCGGCGCAGAATATATCGTTGCCAACCATCCCGTCGAGGGCGTGCCTGCGGACCGCACGGTCATTGTACCGGACAGCGGCAAGGCCATGATCCGCATGGCGTCCAACTACCGGATGCTGTTCAACCCCAGAATGATCGGCGTCACGGGCAGCGTCGGCAAGACGACGACGAAGGAGTTCTGCTACGCGGTGCTCTCCGCCTTCGGCAAGACCCTCAAGACCGAGGGTAACCAGAACAATGACATCGGCGTGCCCAACACGCTGTTCCGCCTGACCGACGACACCGAGTACGCCGTTGTCGAGATGGGCATGGACCACGCGGGCGAGATCGAGCGTCTGACCCGCTGTGCCCGGCCCAGCGCGGGCATCATTACGATGATCGGTGTTTCGCATCTGGAAAATCTTGGCACGCGCGAGAATATACTGAAGGCAAAGATGGAGATCTGCACCGGCCTGCCCGACGGCGCACCGCTGGCCCTGAACGCGGACAACGACCTGTTGCCCACGGCAAGCATCCCCAGCCGCCTGCGGCCGGTCTGGTTCGGCATTGACGCCGCGAATGCCGATGTCCGCGCGGTGGATGTCGTCACCGGCGCAAACGGCACGACCTTCAAAATCATCGATACACAGTACGGTACGTTCGATGCCGCCATCCCGACAGCGGGCATCCACACGGTCTACGATGCGCTGGCCGCCTACGCCGCCGCGACCCGCCTGGGTCTGGACGCTGCCCGCTGCGCTGCCGCGCTGGCGACTTACCGGACGACGGGCATGCGCCAGCATATCGTGGAAAAGGGCGGCATCACCTTCATTGAGGACTGCTACAACGCCAGCCCCGACAGCATGAAGGCCGCGCTCTCTGTCCTCAAGGCACTGCCCAATGCCCGGAAGATCGCGCTGCTCGGCGATATGCTTGAGCTGGGCGGTGCGAGCGAGGAGGGGCACCGCCATACCGGCGAGTGGGCTGCTGACGCGGGCGTTGATGCACTCATCGCCTACGGCCCGCGCAGCGCCGCCATGGCCGAGGCCGCAAAAGCGCGCGGGGTTGCAGCGGTGCATTGCCAAACGGCGGAAGAAGTGCTACAATATGTACGGCAATTCGTGCGCCCCGGTGACGCTGTGCTGGTCAAGGCCAGCCACAGCATGGGCCTGGAGCAGCTGCTGCAGGAATACTATAAGGAATTGCCGCAGGGGTAAGCACCCCAACACACGTTTGGAGGAATCAACGGCATGGAGCAAATCTCATCCCTGTTGGCGGCGGCAGCCGTCGGCGGCTTTGCCATCACGGCGGTGGCGGGCAAATTCATGATCCCGGCGCTGCACCGGCTGCACTTTGGCCAGACCATCCGCGAGGAGGGCCCCACATGGCACAGCAAGAAAAACGGCACCCCCACCATGGGCGGCCTCTGCTTTATTCTGGGCATTCTGGCCACACTGGGCATCGTCTGGGTCATGTACAGCCCTAAGCTGCCGGAGGTGCTTGGTATGCCGCAGTTGCAGGCCGGTATGCTGGTGCTGTTTCTCGCGTTCGGCTCGGGCCTCATCGGCTTTCTGGATGACTTCATTAAGGTCGTCAAGCATCGCAACCTCGGCCTGACAGAGGCGCAGAAGATGATTTTGCAGATCGCGCTGACCTTCGGGTTCATGTTCGGCCTGCACAGCCTCGGGCTGCTGACCACGCAGGTCCAGTTCCCGATTTTTGGGCTGGTGGACATGGGCTTGCTCTACTATCCCATCGCGTTCTTCGGCATCATCTTCCTTGTCAACGCCGTCAACCTGACCGACGGTCTGGACGGCCTGTGCACCGGCGTGACCTTCGTGTCGATGATCGGCTATCTGCTGGCCGGCAGTCTGCTGGGCTTTGTACATGTTTCGCTGATCGCCGCTGCCACGGCGGGTGCCTGCGCGGGCTTTCTGGTCTGGAACTTCTACCCGGCCAAGGTCTTTATGGGCGACACCGGCAGCATGTTCTTCGGCGGCATCGTTACGGCGCTGGCCTTTGTGATGCAGCGCCCCGAGCTGGTGCTCTTTTTCGGCATTGTCTACATCTGGGACGCGATGACCGTCGTCATCCAGCGCACGTATTTTAAGGCGACCCACGGCAAGCGCATCTTCCGCATGACGCCGATCCACCACGCCTTTGAGATGCGCGGCTGGCGCGAGGTCAAGATCGACGGCTTCTTTGCGCTGATCGCTGTCATCGGTGTGGCAATGGGAATTTTTTACATCTGTGTGGCATAAGCAGCGGGGCCGGGCCTACCCGGCCTCTGCCTGTTTCTGCCCCTAAGGGAGGTGACCGCCCATGAGCACTGCCGTGAGCATTGTGCGCACACTGCTGGGCCTTTTGTTTGACCATACCATCGGAAATATTGTGCGCATGATACCCATCATACGCCTGCCCAAACTGGAGCGGGGGCCGGTCTCCCGGGGCTTTCTCGCCCTGCTGCTGGTCATTTTGTTCTTCGGGCTGACGATGCTGTTCTCGGCCAGCTATTCCAGCGCCTACGCCACCAGCGGTGAACTGTACAGTATCATTAAACCGCAGGTCATTATTGCAATTGTGGGGCTGGCCTTTATGTGGATCCTGTCCAAAATCAACTACCGCGCACTGCGTCTGATGAGTGAGAGCCTGTACATCATCACCATTGTGCTGCTGATCCTGGCGCTGCTCAGCCCGGAGGACACCAACGGCACCTACCGCTGGGTGTATCTGCCGGGCGGTGCCTCCTTCCAGCCGTCGGAGCTGGCAAAATTCTCACTCATGCTCTGGACGGCAGATATGCTGGACCGCGACTATGACAAGAAGAACAGGCTGTGGTACGGCGCGATAAAGCCTGCGCTGCCGCTGCTGCCCATCCTGTATCTGTTGCACAAGGAGCCGCACAACTCCGCCATGATCCTGCTCTGCCTGATTTTTGCCACGATGCTCATCTGCACCCTCTCACCCGGCCGCTGGCTGCTGCCGCTCGTTCCGGCGTGTGCAGTAGCCGTCATGTACTTCCTGAAGGGGCTGGCCGGCGGGGAAGGCTACGCCGCGGGCCGTATGGACGCTACCTGGGGCCTTGCGCCGCTGGATACTGCCGGTATGGGGTGGCAGACCCGTCAGAGCATCTATGCCATCTCCACAGGCGGCATGTTCGGCGTGGGCATCGGCGCGAGCGTGCAGAAGCACCAGTGGCTGCCCTACGCCGAAAACGACTTTATCTTCGGCGTCATCGGTGAGGAGCTGGGCTTCTTCGGCTGTGTTATCCTCATCGGTGCGTTTGCGGTGCTGCTGATCATGGGCGTTATGATCGCCCTGCGCGCACCCGACCTGTACGGCACGGTGCTGGGTATCGGCATCATCTCGCAGATCGCCTGGCAGGTGTTTCTGCATATCGCCGTCGGCACGGCACTGATCCCCAACACCGGCATCAGCCTGCCGTTCTTCTCCTCCGGCGGCACCAGTCTGCTGCTGCTGCTGAGCGAGATGGGCGTGCTGTTGAGTATCTCGCGCGCCGGAAATGCCCGGGAACAGCGCCTGGCAGAGCAGCACCGCGCCGAGACAGAACGGATGCTGCAGCGCACCCGCTACCGCAGCAGAGCCGCGCGGTAAGGGGGGACGCCCGGCGCCCGCGGCACGGCGGGCACAGCCTATATTTTATTCTCATGGAGGTCCATCATGCGCGTTTTAATTGCTGCCGGCGGTACAGCCGGTCACATCAACCCGGCGCTGGCGATTGCCGGTGCCCTGAAGGCCGCGGACCCGACGGCGGAGATCCACTTTGCGGGCCGCCGCGAGGGGATGGAGTACGGCCTTGTCACCAAGGCAGGCTACCCCTTCCATCACATTGAGATCAACGGCTTCCAGCGCCATTTGAGCCTGGAAAACATTGGCCGCAACATCGTAGCCATCTGGCATCTGGCGCTGTCCGGCCCGCGCACCCGGAAGATTCTGAACGAGGTCAAGCCCGACCTTGTCATCGGCTGCGGCGGCTACGTCAGCGGGCCTATCGTCCGCGCGGCAGCCCGGCGCGGCATCAAGACAGCCATCCATGAGCAGAACGCCTTCCCGGGCGTGACCAACAAGCTGCTGGCGAAGGAGGTCAACATTGTGCTGGCCGCCAGCGCGGACGCGGTTGAAAAGCTCGGCGCACCGGAAAAAACCACCGTCGTGGGCAACCCTGTCCGCCCCGAGGTGCTGACCGCGGACCGTGCCGCAGCACGCGCCAAGCTGAACGCCGGAAACCGCACCGTGATTTTGAGCTTTGGCGGCAGTCTCGGTGCGGACCGCATCAATCAGGTCGTGGCCGACCTCTGCGCCTGGGAGAAACAGACGCACCGGAACGTGCTTCACCTGCACGCCACCGGCAGCCGCGGCGTCAAGCTGTTTGAAGGGCTGGAAAAGGAAAAGGACTTTGCCCCCGGCGAGAACCTCGTCGTGACGGAGTATATCAACAACATGCCCCAGCTGCTGGCCGCGGCAGATCTCGTCATTGCCCGCTCCGGCGCACTGACGCTGGCCGAGCTCGAGGCTGTGGGCCGCGCATCGGTGCTGATCCCCAGCCCGAACGTGGCCGAAAACCACCAGTATTACAATGCCCTTGAGCTGCAAAAGGCCGGTGCGGCAGTCGTCATCGAGGAAAAGAACCTGACCGGTGACGGTCTTGTCAAAACTGTCGAGACCCTGCTGACCTCCCCTGGCAAGCTGGCCGAGATGGGCGCCAACGCCAAGACGCTCGGCAACCCGCACAGCCTTGATTTGATTACCGAAAAGCTGCTGAAGTTGGTCAACGGCTAAGCAAGGCTGCATACACCCTGTAGGAGCGAACATCGTTCGCCCGCCCGATGCGACGAGCGTCGCCGGGCCACACCCCGTAGGGGCGTATTCTATATGCGCCCGCCCAACGTACCATCCACCCACGGGCAGCTGCCCCAAAATTCACCGGAAAGGAGCCGCTTATGGACCGCAACCAGCGCAGCCGCAGGCAAAAATCCGCAAACGGCTCCTACGCCCAACAGTCCCGCCGCAGTATGGGCAGCCGCTTGGGCCTTGAAAAAAGGAACGCCCCGCGCCCCAAAGCGCCGCCTGAAAAGGCCGCGCCTACTCCCCATGCGCCCCCGCGGCAGCGCCCTGCGCAGGAGATCAATCCCCAGAAGGCAGGCTACCGCCCCGGCACGCCAAGGCGCACGCGCCGCGTCACACAGGCGGAGATCATACGGGCAAAGCGCCGCCGCCGTCTGCTGGGGGCACTCGGCGTGCTGGCCGTGCTGGCCGTGGGTGCGTTTGTGTCGATCAACCTTCTGTTCAAGGTCACGATCTTCCGGGTAGAGAGCTATGACGGCTCCCAGCCCGTCGATACCGGCATCTACACGTCCGACGAGCTGATCGAGGCGCTGGGCATCGAGAAAAACTCCAACCTGTTCGCCTTCTCCACCGCGGAAAAGACCCAGCAGCTGGCGCTTCAGTTCCCGTATTTGGAGCGTGTCGCTGTGGAAATTCAGCTGCCCGCCGCGGTCATCATCAAGGTCGAGCCCGCCACGGAGCGGTTCGCCTGTATGTACCCCGGCGGATGGATGGTCTTGAGCGACTCCCTCAAAATTCTGCGCACCGACGTCAGCCAGCCGGACGGCCTGATTCTGCTGACCATGTCGCTGCCCACAGATTTCTCCCCCGTGGTGGGGCAGAACATCGAGCCCAAGAGTTATAACTCACTCCTGAGCGAGACCCAGCAGGCCACAGCGGAGACAGCGGGTCTGCAGGCCAGCGCACTGCAAACGCTGACCGAAATGCGGGACGGCCTGCAGGAGAACAACCTGTTTGACGGCACGACGGCGCTGAACATCCAGGATCTGAGTGATATTGAGTTCACCTACCAAAACCGCGTTCAGGTGCTGCTGGGCAGTGAGACGAACCTCGCCTACAAGCTGCGACTGGCCGCTGCCGCGCTGACCGACCCGGAAAAGGGTCTGGCCGCCGGTGATAAGGGCGTGCTCGACATCTCGACCCAGCGCAGCGACGGCGACATCCGCGCCTACTTCGCCCCCGATACCCCCGAACCGACACCGGCCCCGGAGCCGACCCCGTCCCCCGAGGAGGAGACCGACCCCGAAAGCCCCACAGAATAACCCCAACGCCCCGACAGAAAAGTCGGGGTGTTTTTTTGGATAGGGCTGTAACATCCGCGACCCAAACAGCACTAATAGAGTGAAAGCACAGAGAAAGGGGGACAGGCCATGCCGCTGCCGGAATTGCCGGAATTAGAAGAGCTGTACAGACTCTACCGCACGGACCTGTATCGCTATCTCTGCCACCTGACCCACGATCCCGCCGAGGCGGAGGATCTGCTAAGCGAGACCTTCCTGCGGGCGCTGAAACGGCTGCACACCTACCGCGGGGACTGCGCTGTCAAGACCTGGCTGTTCGGCATTGCGCGCAACATCTGGCTCGAAGGCTTACGCAAAAAGCACCCCACCGCCAGCACCGATGAACTGTTGGAAGGCTGCCTGGCCGAGGACACCCTGACCGAGCGCACGGACAGCCGCCTGCAATGGCAGCGTGTGAAGGAACTGCTGCAGCAAAGGGATGACCGAGCCCGCCGCGTGGCGCAGCTGCGGGCCATGGGCTACAGCTACAATGAAATTGCCGCGGAGCTGCACATCAGCGAAAGCTCGGCCCGCGTGATCGAGCACCGCACCCGCACCTGGTTAAAACAAATGCTTGCAAAGGAGGGCTACGACCTGTGAACAAAGCTGCCGAAACTGCAAAAATCCCCTGCGCGGTCTGCCGCGACCTGATGCCTCTGGTGCAGGACGGCGTAGCCAGCCCGGAAAGTGAAGCGCTGGTAAAAGCCCACCTGGCCGCCTGCCCGGCCTGCCGCGCTTTGCGGCAGGGGGCAGACGCCCCCGCCGTGCCGGAACTGCCCGCCCCGGATGACGGTAAGATCCTGCAAAAACTGCGCCGCCGATACAGCACCCATTTGCTGCTGCTGGCCTTTGTGGGCATTGCGGCGGGCGTGGCCCTGGGGTATACGGGCCGCTCCAACTGGGTGATTCTCCTCCTGCCGCTCGTCTGGGGCGTTCTGACCTATCGAGATACCGGCATGGGCAGACCGCTGCTGCTGTTCACCCTTGGGCTGGTGGTGCTGGATGCCATTGTGAAGCAGCTCGTGTTTCTGGAATCGTTCTCGATTGGCAATTTCCTGTTTAATTTGGCATCAGGCTGTGTTTTATACGCTGCTTTGGGCGGCATTGGCTGGTTGATAGGCTGGCTGCTGCACTACGCAAGAACTGCAAAGGAGGAACCTGCAGATGACAAAGACCAAAAGAACACGTAAAACCAAAACGATGCGTAATCTCGCATGGACCGCGGCCCTGCTGCTGATTTTGGCTCTGCTGCTGGCCTTCGATGCCCTCAACGGTGACCCGCTCAGCCAGCGGTGGGCCGTGCACCGGGCCATTCGCTACGCCGAAAAGCTCTATCCGGGTCAGACCTTCCACTGGGACGAGCGCACCGCCGTCGACGGGCAGTTCTTCAACTACATGGTGTACGTTCAGTCTGACCAGAGCCGTGATACAAACTTTGCGGTGCAGACGCGGTTCTGGCTGCTGACCGATGATGAAATCCGGGGTATGGAGTTTGAGCCGACCCACACGTTTTACGTTGACCACCGCTGGAACACGTGTTATCGCTTGGGAAATGAAGCCGCCCAGCAGGCAGCCGCATATTTGACCGTGCAGGTCCCGAAACTGCAATTCGCTTCGGCCTACGGCGCACAGGGAAATATCGTAGACATCAATCTCTGCTATACCGAGCAGGACGGCATGACCCCGGCTAACTATGTGGATGATCTGCCGCTGGATGCTGCCTTTGACAAAGCCCTGCTGCAAAAGGTGCCCAGCCGCCTTTGCGCGCAGATTCTATGGGACAGAAAGCCGACGGAGGCGGATATGCAGCAGGTCTTGCACACCCTGAAGGCTGTGTTGGAAACCAACGACCTGCCGATTACCTACTACGATATTGCCCTTGTTCCCGCCGCAGACTACGCCGACCACAGCGCATTTCTGGCGGATGTTCTTGAATCCGGCCTGACGCCCTCCAACGAAATCGCATAAAAACACCCCGCAGCGCCTTACAAAAGACGCTGCGGGGCTTTTACTATGTTGTAGGGGTCGATGCTTGCATTGACCCGCGGGCGGATGACGAGCATCCGCCCCTACGGATAAACAGCTGAATAAAAATTACACGTTCAGCTCCACATGCTGGCCCAGGTCCTCTTTGTTGGCGTCCAGCACGGGCTGGATGACGTCACGCAGGAACTCGGTGACCTGCTCGGCGCTGCGGCCCGTAAAGGCTTCGGGGGAGAGCTCGGCCTCGATTTCCTCGCGGGTCAGGCCGAACGCGGGGTCAGCCTCGACGCGGGCAATCATGTCGTTGGGCTTGCCCTCCTGCTTGACAACGGCAGCGGCGGCCACGGCGTGCTCACGCAGACGCTCGTGCAGCTCCTGACGGTCACCGCCCTTCTTGACGGCCTTCATCATGATGTTCTCGCTTGCCATGAACGGCAGCTCGGCCATGACGCGGGCACGGACGACCTTCGGATAGACGACCAGCCCGTCGGAGACGTTCAGCAGGATGTTCAGGATGGCGTCAGCAGCCAGGAAGCCCTCAGCCATCGCAATGCGCTTGTTGGCGGAGTCGTCCAGCGTGCGCTCAAACCACTGGGTACCGGCAGTGATGGCGGGGTTCAGCACGTCCACCATCAGGTAGCGGCTCAGCGCGCAGATGCGCTCGCAGCGCATGGGGTTGCGCTTGTAGGGCATAGCGGAGGAACCGATCTGGTTCTTCTCAAACGGCTCCTCCATCTCCTTGAAGTTCGCCAGCAGGCGGATGTCCGTCGCCATCTTCATGGCGGACTGGCCGATGCCTGCCACGGCGGACAGCACATTGTAGTCCACCTTGCGGCTGTAGGTCTGGCCGCAGACCGGCACGACCTTGGTAAAGCCCATCTGGGCGCAGACGTCGGCCTCGACAGCCTTGATCTTGGCGGAGTCGCCGTTGAACAGCTCCACAAAGCTGGCCTGGGTGCCGGTGGTGCCCTTAACGCCGCGCAGTGCCAGCTGGGAGATCTGGTGGTCAAGCTCCTCCAGATCCATGTACAGCTCGTTCATCCAGAGCGTGGCGCGCTTGCCGACGGTGGTCAGCTGCGCAGGCTGGCAGTGGGTGTAGGCCAGGCAGGGCATGGCCTTGTACTCGTCGGCGAACTTGGCCAGATTTGCCAACACGCCGATGACCTTCTTGCGCACGAGCTGCAGGCCCTCGCGCATGATGATGACGTCGGTGTTGTCACCGACATAGCAGCTGGTCGCGCCCAGATGGATGATGCCCTTTGCCTTGGGGCACTGCAGGCCGTAGGCGTAGACGTGGCTCATCACGTCATGGCGGACGAGCTTCTCGCGCGCAATGGCGTCCTCATAGTTGATGTCGTCCTTGTGCGCCTCCAACTCGGCAATCTGCTCATCGCTGATGGCCAAGCCCTGCTTCTGCTCAGCCTTAGCCAGCGCGATCCACAGTCGGCGCCAGGTGCGGAACTTGTTGTCGTCAGAGAAGATGTACTGCATCTCATCCGACGCATAGCGCGTAGAGAACGGCGAAATATATTTGTCGTGTTGTGCCATTGGGTCAAATCCTCACAATCTTTTAAGCTGATAGTTCCAGTATAGCAGAAACTTCCCGAAATATCAAAGCTTGAAATAATTCACGCCGCCCTCAAAGATCGGCTGGTATTTGTCACCGGTGACGTTCTTATAGAGCTGCTCGCCGCTGCGCTCGCTGTGGCCCATCTTGCCAAAGACACGGCCATCCGGGCTCGTGATGCCCTCGATTGCCAGCACGGAACCGTTCGGATTGTAGCGCATGTCCATCGTCGGGCGGCAAAGCAGGTCAACGTACTGGGTCGCAATCTGGCCGTTGTCGATGAGCTGGTTCAGCAGCTGCTCGTTGCAGACAAAGCGGCCCTCGCCGTGGCTGATGGCGATCAGGTGCTCGTCGTTGATGTCGCATTTGCTCAGCCAGGGGCTCTTGTTGCTGGCCACGCGGGTACGCACCAGCATGGACTGGTGGCGGTGGATCGTATTAAACGTCAGCGTCGGGTCGCTTTCGGTGATGGGACGGATCTCGCCGTAGGGGACCAGGCCCAGCTTGATGAGTGCCTGGAAGCCGTTGCAGATGCCCAGAGCCAGACCGTCGCGCTGGTTCAGCAGACGGTTGACTGCGTCGGCCACCGACGGATTGCGGAAGAATGCCGCAATGAACTTGGCGCTGCCGTCCGGCTCGTCGCCGCCGGAGAAGCCGCCCGGCAGCATCAGGATCTGCGCCTCGTCCAGCTCCTTCACCAGCGCCTCGCAGCTCTCGGCCACGTTGGCGGGGGTCAGGTTTTTCAGCACCAGAACATGCGGGTCGCCGCCTGCGCGGCGGAACGCGCGGGCCGTGTCGTACTCGCAGTTCGTGCCGGGGAATACGGGGATGACGACCCGCGGCGTCGCCAGGCGCACAGAGGGAGCCACGCGCTTGTTGGCGGGGCAGTCATGCTCCAGCGCGGGGACGAACTCACCGGCCTTGCGGTAGGGGAATACCGGCTCGAGCTTTTGCTCCCACAGCTCCTGCAGACGGGCCAGGTCAATGGCCTTGCCCTCGGCCTCCAGCGTGTAGTCCACGGTGGTGAAGCCGAGGAACTCACCGGCGGAGGCATCAAGCAGCTCCAGGATGACCGCGCCGTAGGCGGGCTTGAACAGATCGTTCAGGTCGATGTCATTGGACAGCTGCAAACCCACATGGTTGCCGACGCACATCTTGAACAGTGCCTCGGCCACACCGCCGTAGCCCGGCGTGGCGGCAGCCAGCACCTTGCCCTCGTCGATCATCTGTTCGACGGTCTTGTAAATGGAAATCAGGCTGCCGATCTCGGGCAGACCGTTCTTGTAGTTGGGGCGCAGGATGACAACGGAGCTGTTGGCCTTCTTGAACTCGGGGCTCTGCACGTCGTGGGTGTTGCCGATGGCCGTCGCAAAGCTGACGAGCGTCGGGGGCACGTCCAGGCCCTCAAAGCTGCCGGACATCGAGTCCTTGCCGCCGATGGACGCAATGCCCAGACCCATCTGGGCATCCAGCGCACCGAGCAGGGCGGCCAGCGGCTTGCCCCAGCGCTCGGGCTTATCGTTCAAATGCTCAAAATATTCCTGGAACGTCAGGTACATATCCTCGTGGTGGAAGCCTGCGCAGACCAGCTTGGTCACGCTCTCGACCACGGCCATATACGCGCCGCGGTAGGGGTCAGCCTCGGTCAGGTAGGGGTTGAAGCCCCACGCCATGCCGGAGCAGGTCGTCGTCTCGCCGTCCACTGGCAGCTTGGCGGCCATGGCCATCGTCGGGGTCAGCTGGTACTTACCGCCGTAGGGCATCAGCACGGTGGCTGCGCCGATGGTGGAGTCGAACCGCTCGCCCAGGCCCTTTTGGCTGCAGACGTTCAGGTCGCTGACCATGGATTCCAGCTTCTGCTCAAACGTTGCACCGGCAAACTGGGGCTGCCAGACATGGCCCGGCAGGATGTGTGCATCAGCGTGGCGCTCGGCACCGTTGGAGTTCAGGAACTCGCGGGAGAGGTCAACGATGGTCTTGCCGTTCCAGACCTCGCGCATCCGCTTTTCCTCGGTGACGGTGGCAACGATAGTCGCCTCAAGGTTTTCCTCGGCGGCGTACTTCATAAAGGTCTCGGCGTCCTCGGCGGCGACGGCCACGGCCATGCGCTCCTGGCTCTCCGAAATGGCCAGCTCGGTGCCGTCCAGACCCTCGTACTTGCGGGTGACCTTGTTCAGGTCGATGTGCAGGCCGTCGGCCAGCTCACCGATGGCAACAGACACACCGCCTGCGCCGAAGTCGTTGCAGCGCTTGATAAGACGGCAGGCGTCCTCGCGGCGGAACAGGCGCTGCAGCTTGCGCTCGATGGGCGCGTTGCCCTTCTGCACCTCGGCACCGCAGGTCTCAAGGCTCGTCAGCTTATGCGCCTTGGAGGAACCGGTGGCACCGCCGACACCGTCGCGGCCCGTGCGTCCGCCCAGCAGGATGACGACATCACCCGGGGCGGGCTCCTCGCGGCGGACATGGCTGGCAGGCGTCGCGCCGACAACTGCGCCGATCTCCATGCGCTTGGCGGCGTAGCCGGGGTGGTACAGCTCTGCGACCTGACCGGTGGCAAGGCCGATCTGGTTGCCGTAGCTGGAATAGCCCGCGGCAGCCGTCGTGACCAGCTTGCGCTGGGGCAGCTTGCCGGGCATTGTCTCGGAAACAGGCTTCAGCGGGTCAGCCGCACCGGTCACGCGCATGGCCTGATAGACATAGCTGCGTCCGGACAGCGGGTCACGGATGGCACCGCCAATGCAGGTCGCCGCGCCGCCGAAGGGCTCGATCTCGGTGGGGTGGTTGTGGGTCTCGTTCTTGAACAGGAACAGCCAGTCCTGCTGCTCACCGTCCACGTCACACTTGATCTTGACGGTGCAGGCGTTGATCTCCTCGCTCTCGTCAAGGTTCTTCAGAATGCCGCGCTGCTTCAGCGCCTTGGCACCGATGGTCGCGCAGTCCATCAGGGTGCGGTTTTTCTTGTCGCGGCCCGTCTCGGCGCGCAGTGCCATGTAGCGGTCAAATGCGGCCTGCACAAGCTCGTCGTCGATCTTCACGTCGTCCAGGATCGTGCCGAACGTCGTATGGCGGCAGTGGTCGGACCAGTAGGTGTCGATCAGACGGATCTCGGTGATGGTCGGGTCGCGGTGCTCGGATTTGAAGTAGTTCTGGCAGAATACGATGTCCGCATGGTCCATCGCCAGGCCCTTCTCATTGCGGAACGCTTCCAGCGCGTCGTCGTCCAGCGCGGTGAAGCCGGTCAGTGTCTCGACCTCCGTCGGGATGGCAAACTCCATTTTCAGGGTACTGCGCTCGTCAAGGCTTGCCTCGCGGGCTTCGACGGGGTTGATGACGTACTTCTTGATGGCGGCCAGGTCGGCGTCGGTCAGGTCGCCGTCCAGCAGATAGACGCGGGCGGAGCGCACCGCGGGGCGCTCGCCCTGGCTCAGCAGCTGGATGCACTCGCTGGCAGAGTCAGCGCGCTGGTCAAACTGGCCGGGCAGGTACTCGACGGCAAAAACGGTCTTGGCGTCGGGCAGCTTGTCGTAGGTCACGTCAACAGGCGGTTCACTGAACACGGTGGGCACAGCCTGCTGGAACAGCACTGCGTCGATGCCCTCGACGTCATAGCGGTTCAAAAGGCGCAGACCGGTCAGATTCTGGATGCCGACCAGATCGACCAGCTCATGCAGAAGCCCCTGTGCCTCGCCGTCAAAGCCGGGCTTTTTCTCAACATAAATGCGATATACCATTGTATTTCCTCCTGAGAGTTAAATTTGCAGGAAGTGACGGACGGAAAGCCTTCCCCCTGGGGGAAGGTGGCCGAGGCCCCGTCCGAGGCCGGATGAGGGAAAAGTGTACCGCTGTATCCCGTTGACGGATCGCTGCGGGAAGTTTGCCCTCATCAGTCACCTTCGGTGACAGCTTCCCCCGAGGGGAAAGCCTTTTTACTGCATCGCTGCCAGCGCTCTTGCCCCAATGTCACTGCGCTTGTGCAGCTTGTCAAAATGGATGCTCTCCGTGGCAGCATACGCCTTTTTCAGCGCCTCGGGCAGGGTGTTGGCCGTGGCGGTCACGCCCAGCACGCGCCCACCGTTCGTGACGAGGCTGCCGTCCTTGATGGCCGTGCCGGCGTGGTAGACCGTCACATCGGCGGCGTCCAGCTGGCCCGCGGTCAGGCCGGTGATCTCCTTGCCCTTCTCGTAGGCGAGGGGATAGCCGCCGCTGGCTAAGATGACACAAGCCGCCGCGCCGTCGCTGAATTTGACATCGGTCTTGTCCAGCGTGCCGTTCGTTGTGGCCTCCATCACGGTCAGCAGGTCGCTTTCCAGCAGGGGCAGCACGACCTGCGTCTCGGGGTCGCCGAAGCGGCAGTTGTACTCGATGACCTTCGGGCCGTCGGGGGTCAGCATCAGGCCAAAATACAGGCATCCCTTGAAGGGGCAGCCCTCGGCCTGCATGGCCGCAACCGTGGGCAGGAAAATCTCCTGCATGCAGCGCTCGGCGACTGCGGGCGTGTAGTAGGGGTTCGGGGCCACGGTGCCCATGCCGCCGGTGTTCAGGCCCTCGTCGTGGTCGAGAGCACGCTTGTGGTCCATGCTCGAGACCATCGGCTTGACGGTCTTGCCGTCGCAGAAGGACAGCACGCTGACCTCGGGGCCGGTCAGGAACTCCTCGACGACCACATGGTTGCCGGACGCGCCGAACTTTTTGTCCAGCATGATCTCCTTGACGCCGTCGGCAGCCTCCTGCTCATTCTGGCAGATCAGCACGCCTTTGCCCAGCGCCAGACCGTCCGCCTTGATGACGACGGGGTATTTGCCCTCGGCTTTGATGTAGTCCATGACCTTCTCGGGGTCGTCGAACGTCTCGTATTTGGCCGTAGGGATGCCGTATTTCTTCATCAGGTCCTTGCTGAACACCTTGCTGGCCTCAATGCGGGCCGCGGCCTTGTCGGGACCGAATGCCGGGATGCCGACAGCGGCCAGCGCATCGACCATGCCCAGCGCCAGCGGGTCGTCCTGGGCGACGACGACATAGTCAAAGGCTTCTTCCTTGGCAAATTTGACCATGGCGTCCACGTCGGTGGCCGGGATGGCCTTGCAGTGAGCGTCATAGCTGATGCCGCCGTTGCCGGGCGCACACCAGATCTCGGAGCAGCGGGGGCTTTTTTTCAGTGCGCGGATGATGGCGTGCTCACGCCCACCGCCGCCTACAACCAGAATTTTCATAAGCGTCCTCCTTGACAGCACAACAGCCCGCGACGAAAAATCGCCGCAGGCGAGTTGTTTTTTGCGTTTAATGATGGAACAGCCGGATGCCGCAGAACGCCATCGCAATGCCGTACTTGTTGCAGGTGTCGATCACCTGTGCGTCGCGGATGGAGCCGCCCGGCTGTACAATGGCGGTCACGCCGCTGCGGCGCGCGCGCTCGATGTTATCGCCGAACGGGAAGAAGGCATCACTGCCCAGGCTCACACCGGTCACGGCATTCAGCCAGGCGCGCTTTTCCTCGGCGGTCAGCGGGGCCGGCTGCTCGGTGAAGGTCTCGGCCCAGACATCGTCGCCGATGACATCCTCCGGCGTGTCGCCGATGTAAACATCGATCGCGTTGTCGCGGTTCGGCTTGGCAATGTCAGCGCGGAACGGCAGGTCCAGCACCTTCGGCATGTGGCGCAGCTGCCAGTTGTCGGCCTTCTGGCCTGCCAGGCGGGTGCAGTGCACGCGGCTCTGCTGGCCCGCACCGACGCCGATGGTCTGGCCGTCCTGCACGTAGCAGACGCTGTTGGACTGGGTGTATTTCAGCACGATCAGGCTGATGATGAGGTCGCGGCGCTGCTCGTCGCTGATGACCTTGTTCTCGGTCACAACGTTCTGCAGCATCGTATCATTGGAAATATCCAGGTCCTGACGGCCCTGCTCGAAGGTCACGCCAAAGACCGTGCGGGTCTCCAGCGGCTTCGGCTCGTAGTCGGCGTCGATCTGGACGATGGCGTAGCCGCCCTTCTTCTTGGATTTCAGCACCTCCAGCGCGTCGGCGTCGTAGCCGGGCGCAATGATGCCGTCGGAGACCTCGTGCTGAATCAGCTTCGCGGTGCTCAGGTCGCAGACATCGGACAGCGCGATCCAGTCGCCGAAGCTGGACATACGGTCCGCACCGCGGGCACGGGCGTAGGCGCAGGCCAGCGGGGAAAGCTCGGTCTCCGGCGCAATGTGGTACATGGCGCGCAGGGTCTCATCCAGCGGCAGACCGATGGCCGCACCGGCGGGGGAGACGTGCTTGAAGCTGGCGGCAGCGGGCTGGCCGAGTGCCTTCTTCAAATCGCGCACGAGCTGCCAGGAATTGAACGCATCCAGAAAGTTGATGTAGCCCGGGCGTCCGTTCAAAATCTGCACAGGCAGGTCACTGCCGTCCGCCATGTAGATGCGGGCGGGCTTCTGGTTGGGGTTCGTGCCGTATTTCAGCTGAAATTCGTTCATATTAACCCTCCACAGCGGTGTATTTATTCAGGATAATGTCCTCGTACTCGCCGGTTTCCAGCTCGATGCTGCGGACAAACAGGCTGACCTTGTTGTCCTCGTTCAGGCTCACCCACAGCTTGTCGGCAAACTTGTCCGCGTCGTTCGTGTCGATGGCGACGCGCAGCGGCTCACCCGCAAAGCTGGGGATCGGCGCACCATTCTTGACGTAAGTGCTGATGAAGTGTCCCTCACCGGCCACGGGCTGCGGGTAGTCGAAGGTCTGGCGCTGCACGCTCTCGGCGTTGCCCTCGTCGGACTTGACGATGGACAGCTTGTAGCCGCCGCGGCGCATATCGACAACGCCGGAGATGCGGGGGGTAAAGTTCGGCGCGTCGTCCTCATAGGTGCGGGTCGCCAGCGCAGCCTCAAAGCTGTAGCCGGGGAAAAGGTTGCCGTTCATGAACCGGGCAATCGTGTCGGTCTGGTCGCCGTTCGTGACCACGGTGGTCTCCCGCAGGGTCAGCACAGCGTTGTAGATGATGAGGTGCGGGTCCTCGAGCTTGGCCGGGTCAGCGGCCACCGTGCGGATGCCGCCGTCGATAGGCTCAAACACACGGTTGCGGCTGTTGGCGCTGCGGCCCATGATCCAGTAGGCGACGAACGCCTTCTGGCCGTCGGGGCTTTTGCCCAGCACAATGCCGCGCCCGGGGTAGTCATTCCCGGCAAGATATTTGTACAGATTCTTTTTCATTGTTAAACCTCGTTTTGCGTAAACAGGAAACGGGATTCCCTGCCGTGCAGTGGTGGAAAACGATTTTACACCTCGTCACTGCACACCATCGCCAATGCCTTGGGCAGCAGCTGCCACTCGGCCTCGACCATGACGCGCTTCTGCAGCGTCTCAGGGGTGTCGCCGGGCTCCACGGCCACGGCCTTCTGCAGCAGAATGGGCCCGCCGTCGCATTCCTCGTTTACAAGGTGGACGGTAGCGCCGGTCAGCTTCACGCCGCGGGCCAGCGCAGCCTCGTGCACGCGCAGTCCGTAGAAGCCGGGGCCGCAGAAACTGGGGATCAGGCTGGGATGAACATTGATGATTTTATTGCGGTAGGCCGCAATGACCTTTTCGCCCAGCACGCTCAAAAAGCCTGCCAGCACGACCACGTCAATACGGTGCTTCTGCAGGGTGTCCAGCAGGGCGGCGTCAAACGCTGCGCTGTCAGCGTAGTCCCTGCGGCTTACCACGGCGGATTCTACACCGAAATTGGCGGCGCGCTCCAGCGCGTAGACGCCGGGCTTGCTGGCAACGACCAGCTCGATTTTGCCGTTTGGGTTCTCGCCGCGGCGCTCGCTTTCCAGCAGGGCCTGCAGGTTCGTGCCGCCGCCCGATACCAGTACCGCTACACGCTTCATACCAGCTCGACCCCGTCGCCCTCGACGATGGTGCCCAGACGGTAGGCGTCCTCGCCGTGGGCCTTCAGAATGGCAATGGCCTTGTCCGCATCCTCGGGCGCGACGGTCAGCACCATGCCGACGCCCATGTTGAAGGTGTTGAACATATCGTGCTCGGAGATGCCGCCCTCGCGCTGCATGACGTCGAACAGGGCAGGGATGCGCACATCGGCCTTGGCGATGCGGGCCGCACAGCCCTTTTTCAGGCTGCGGGGAATGTTCTCATAGAAGCCGCCGCCGGTGATGTGGGACACGCCCTTGACCGTGATCTCGTCCATGACAGCCAGCACGGGCTTGACGTAGATCTTCGTGGGGGCCAGCAGGGCCTCGCCCAGGGGCTTGTCCATGCCGTCGAATGTCTTTTTCAGCACATCGGGGTTGTTATCAATGTCAAAAATTTTGCGCACCAGCGAGAAACCGTTGGAGTGTACGCCCGTGGAGGGCAGGGCGATGATGACATCGCCCGGCTGCATCGTGGAGTTGTCCAAAATCTTTGCCTTGTCCACGACGCCGACGGTGAAGCCGGCCAGGTCGTACTCATCCTCGGGCATCATGCCGGGGTGCTCGGCGGTCTCGCCGCCCACGAGGGAGCAGCCCGCCTGGACGCAGCCCTCGGCCACGCCCTTGACGATCTCGGCGATCTTCTCCGGGATGTTCTTGCCGCAGGCGATGTAGTCGAGGAAAACCAGCGGCTTGGCACCGGCGCAGATGACGTCGTTGACGCACATAGCCACGCAGTCGATGCCGATGGTGTCGTGCTTGTCCATGATCATGGCGATCTTCAGCTTGGTGCCGACGCCGTCGGTGCCAGAGATGAGGACGGGGTGCTTGTAGCCGGTGCAGTCCAGCTCAAACAGGCCACCGAAGCCGCCCAGACCACCAATGCAGTGCTCGTTCATGGTGCGGGCCACATACTGCTTCATGAGTTCGACCGAACGATAGCCGGCGGTGATGTCCACACCTGCGGCTGCATAGCTTTCCGAATAGCTCTTTTCCATTGTTATTCTCCTAACTTTTTCTCGTCCTTGGGACGGTCATTCAGGTGGCGTTCATGAATATCGGTGGAAAGCACCTCTTCTGGCTTCACCGCGTATTTGCCGGTGAAGCAGGCGGTGCAGAAGCCGCAGTTGGCATTCTGGGCCAGCTGGACGACGTGCTCCGTGGAGAGGTAGCCCAGCGTGTCGGCGCCAATGATCTCGTTGATCTGGTCCACCGTGCGGCCGGTAGCGACCAGAAGCTTCTGGTCGGGGATGTCGGTGCCAAAGTAGCAGGGATATTTGAAGGGGGGTGCCGAAACGCGGAAGTGGACTTCCTTTGCTCCGGCGTCCCGCAGCAGCTTGATGATGCGGGCAGAGGTGGTGCCGCGCACGATGGAGTCATCCACCAGCACCACGCGCTTGCCCTTGACGGTGCTGGACACCACGTTCAGCTTGATGCGCACGCTGTTCTCGCGCTGCTTCTGGCTGCCCTGAATGAAGGTGCGGCCGATGTATTTGTTCTTGATGAAGCCGATGCCATAGGGGATGCCGCTCTCCTGCGAGTAGCCGAGCGCTGCATCCAGACCGGAATCCGGCACGCCGATGACCACATCGGCCTCCACGGGGTGCTCCTGAGCCAGGAAGCGGCCTGCCTGCTTGCGGGCCTCATGCACCGAGCTGCCCTCGATGATGCTGTCGGGGCGGGCGAAGTAGATGAACTCGAAGACGCACATCTGGCGGTCGGGACGGCCACAGTGGTCTTTGATGGAGCGCAGCTCACCGGTCTTGGTGTCGGTGATGACGATCTCGCCGGGTTCCACGTCCCGCAGCAGGGTCGCGCCCACGGCATCCAATGCACAGCTCTCGCTGGCAAAGACATAGCCGCCGCCCGGCAGGGTGCCGATGCAGAGAGGGCGATAACCGCGGGGGTCACGGGCCGCGATAAGCTTAGTGGCCGACATGACCACGAGGCTGTAAGCGCCTTCGAGGACGTCCATCGTCTTGCTGATGGCGATCTCGATGCTGCCCATCCGCAGGCGGTTGCGGGTGACGAGGTAGCAGATGACCTCGGTATCGGAGGAGCCATGGAAGATGGCACCCTCGTTTTCCAGCTGGCGGCGCAGCTCCAGAGCGTTGGTCAGATTGCCGTTGTGGCAGAGGGCCATGGTACCCCGGCCATGGCGGACGATCATGGGCTGAGCGTTGGCCCGGATGCGGCTGCCGGAGGTAGCGTAGCGGACATGGCCGGTGGCCATATGGGCCGTGGGCTTTGCCAGCGAGCCCAGCACCGCCGGGGTGAACACTTCATTGACAAGGCCGAGGTCCCGGTGGCCGTTGATGACGCCGTCGTCGTTTACGGCGATGCCGCAGCTCTCCTGTCCGCGATGCTGCAGCGCGTACAGGGCCGAGTATGCGGCAGCGGCCACGTCCTCGGTGCCGGCACGGTCATAGATGCCGAAAACGCCGCACTCTTCGTGAAGCGGGTATGCAAAATCAGACATTACAGTTCCTCGATCTCTTTCTGCAGTTTTTCTTCCTTGGCGGCGATCTGCCGGGCCATGGCGGCGCGCTCCGCATCCAGCTTCGCAGCCAGTGCCTCATCGCCGAGGGCCAGGATCTCAGCAGCCAGCCAGGCGGCGTTCTTCGCGCCGTTCAGGGCCACCGTGGCCACCGGGATGCCGCTGGGCATCTGGACGGTGGCCAGCAGAGCGTCCAGGCCGTCCATCGCGCCGCCCTTCATCGGGATGCCGATGACCGGCAGGGTGGTGTTTGCGGCAAAAGCACCGGCCAGATGGGCCGCCATGCCTGCTGCGCAGAGGATGACGCCGAAGCCGTTGGCCCTGGCATTCTTTGCAAACTCCGCTGCCTCGGCAGGGGTGCGGTGGGCCGACAGGATATGTGCCTCAAAGGGGATGTCCAGCGCCTTGAGCTGGGCGCAGGCACCTTTCACCACCGGCCAGTCGCTGTCCGAACCCATAATGACTGCCACTTTACGAATCATCTGTATCCAACCTCTCTTTCTCTATCTCCCGCGACGAAAAACAAAAAAGGCTGTGATGTACTTACACCACGGCCTTTTATTTCATTCTGGACAGACTGGACCCGCAGCAGGTTACACGGAGTCCCTGATGCATTCCCGTACCGGGACGGCACATGGTACCCAGCAGCTCATTTCGCATTCTGCTCATCCTCCGCAAACTTCGTTGTCCACGCTGTTCTTCTCCGGCTGAAAAAGAGTTCATGCGCTCTTCCGTCCGCCGTCTGACTACAGTATACGGCAAAAAAACGCCTTTGCAAAGAGCGTTCGGACAAATTTTCCCTTGTGTTCCCTGCTGTCAAAAAACTTTCAAAAATTTTGTGCAGTTTCGACACTGTTTTTCTTTTTAAGTACGACTTATCAGAAAATCTTTTTATAATAAATATCCTCTTAAAGGTTCTCCCCTTGGGAGAGGCTTTCAGAAGATGATCTTTGCCGTAGTCGCCCGTGCGGCCTTGATGAGGTCGGCAGGAGCGCAGCAGACCTGCGTACCGATGCGCCCGCCGGAAACGTAGACCTTCGGCTGGCTCAGCACGCTCTCATCGAAGACGGTGGTGTACTGCTTTTTCATGCCCACCGGGCTGCAGCCGCCCCGGACATAGCCGGTGACTTTGTTGATGTCAGCGACGTGTATCATCGCCACGCTCTTTTCGCCCACGCTGCGGGCGGCGGCTTTCAGATCCAGCTCTGCCGCCACCGGAATGACGAAGACGAAGTAGTTCTTGCTGTTCCCCTGTGTCACCAGCGTCTTGTAGACGCAGGCAGGGTCTTCGCCGATGCTGGCGGCGACAGTCACGCCGTCCACGGCCACACCCTCTTCGTGGGGATATTCATGCGCGGTGTAGGCCACCTTGGCCCGCTCCAGAATGCGCATTGCGTTGGTTTTTGCTTCTTTGCCCATATGTAAGACCTCTATTATTATATTAACCTCTCCGTCACGCCTGACGGCGTGCCACCTCCCCTACCGAGGGGAGGCCTTGGCATAG